>Ga0163144_10011629_pt1 | contig 18597 bp, 14 predicted proteins | sample OliLak19BULKMAT1_FD_123175 | JGI IMG/M metagenome (GOLD analysis project Ga0163144, IMG submission 123175) | Freshwater microbial mat bacterial communities from Lake Vanda, McMurdo Dry Valleys, Antarctica - Oligotrophic Lake LV.19.BULKMAT1 | ecosystem: Environmental > Aquatic > Freshwater >... | reverse complement strand
GTTATGGGTACTGCGATTAGGGGTGGATGTCGTTCACGTCGAACGCTATCGCCGGTGCTATTTCTTCCAAGGCATAAGCAAGCGCGGTGACAGCAAATCCGCCAATGGCAAAGATGGCGGCTATTTTCCCCAGTTGGGAGAAGATAGGAAGCACGTTCATGCCGAAGCCCAGCACTATCGACAGCAGCGCGATGGTGGCGAAGACGCCGGCGAGGATGGCAGTGGAGGTTTTCATTTTTAAACTTTCCAGTTTTGGGTTTGTTGTGCCGGAAATACGGCGATTGGCTTAGTTGGGATAGTGAAATGGCTTTTCCATGACCGAATCATAGGGATCGCGGTGATAGTGGGTTATCAGACAAGCCTGCGACTTGACGTAGGACGTGCGCGGACGCGATGGCGGTGTCATTGCCCGTGGTAACTTCGCTTGTGGGTGTTTGTCTGACAGCACGTCGGGCGGGCGGCCCAATCACTGAAACCGGATGAGCGTCTATACTTTTGCCTAATTGCAAATAGCAACACTGCCGTCGCCGGCTGGCACCCTTCCCCTTCGACGGGGCGAGGAGCAGCACGTGACGATTCTGCAATCGATTTTTGCCACGCCGAAGTTTGCCCCGCTTCCATTCGTAGTATTTTTTTCTCACCCGTTCACCGCCATTGCGCCGCCCCCACCCCTACTGATTGCCGCCCATGCCCCGTCGCCTGCTCGATTCGCTTTACGACAGAATGCACTCAAGACTTGGGCTGGCACTGCTGGCGCTGGCACTGGCCATCAACCTGAGTGCTTTGCTGGCGGTGGACAAGGGAATCGATGTACTTGACCAGGCACGTAATCAGGCTAGCCAGGCGCGCGGCGTATTTATCGAGCTGGTGGGAATTCAGTCGCTGTTGTTTGAGGCCGAAAGCGCGAAACGTGGCTTCCTGTACACCGACAACGTAAAGTACTTGGTCGCAATGAACGAAAATGAACCAAAAATCGTTGCGAGCTTGACGAAGTTGCGCACGATGGTTGACGGGAGCCCTGCACAGTCGGCGCTGTTGGACCGGCTACAGAAAGTCGCGACCGAGAAGCTGGCTGAAATGAACAAGGCTATCGCAATCAAGCAAATGGGCCAGGAAGCCGCCGTGCTCGCGTTGGTGATGACCGATCATGGCAAACAGCTGATGGACGCGCTGAAGACGGATATCTCGCAGGGCTTGCAACAGCAGGAACAGATAGGGTCGGGTTTGCTTTCTAGAGCAGATGACATTCAATTGGCTATTCGTTGGGGCTTCGCTGCCATTCTTTTTGTCAACGCCCTGTTGATCCTGGCCGGCGCCGTGACGGTGATGCGCGACGACGTGGGCAGAAAGCGCGCCGAACTGGCGCGCGTGGATGAGCGCGCTGCCGTGCTGGCATCCGATGTTGCGCAGCGCGCTGAGGAATTGCGCGCTCTCTCGGCTCACCTGCTGCAGGTGCAGGAGAAAGAGCGTCACACCATTGCGCGCGAACTGCACGATGAACTTGGCGGCACACTCTCTGCGGTGAAAATGGACATCCTCATGGGGCGCGACGCGGCCAGCAAACGGGGCGACGAGAAATCGGTCGCGCGCTTGCAGCGGGCGCTGGTTTCCATCGACAGCGGCGTGCAATTCACCAGACGGCTGATCGAAGATTTGCGTCCGACCTTGCTCGATAACCTGGGCTTTGAGGCTGCCTTGCGATCCATGACCGAGCAATTCAGCGAACGCTGCAATGTCCCCTGCTCCATTTCGCTGCCGGAAGGTGAATTGAACCTGACGGCGGCGCAATCCACAGCCCTCTATCGCATCTGCCAGGAGGCGCTGACCAACGTCATGAAATATGCCAAGGCCGAGGAGGTCACAATTGCGCTGACCACCGACGGCGCGTACTGGCGACTGCTGCTTGCGGACGATGGCGTGGGCCTAGACACCACGAAACGCAACCGGTCGATATCGCACGGCTTGCTCGGCATGCGCGAGCGTATCGTAGCGTTGGGCGGCACCTTTGATATCAGCGGCCCGGCCGGTTGCGGCACCACGCTCACGGCCGCCTTCCCAGTGGTTGAGCGCGAAGCCGTCGCGCTGTAACAACCTGTAGTAATTGACGGAGATGGGCTGCAAAATGGCATCGCAGGGACATATTTGCCCGCTTTTCGTCACCAATAGAACAATTATTGGCTGAAAACAGAGAAATCCGCCTCCGCTAAGCGCATTTTTCGTTTGGATACTTCAAGACCTCCAGGCTGCTTATGCGCTCACCCGGCGCGTACGCACCTGTCCTACAAAAAATCCGACGCTTGTCCGATAGCTGCGCACGACCTTGAGCCTTACGATGCCTCAAGTACTCAAACATAAACAAGGACATAGCATGAGCAACATGAAATATCTGGCAATAGCCGTAGTGGTAACAGTGGTCGCCGCAGGTATAGCGCTCACGGTGATGACGAGCCCTTTCGGCGCGCTTGTGGGTGGCGTGGCGATCGCGCTTTCCGTCGTCGCGGCTATCGTGGCCATCACGCTCTACTTCATGAAAGAGTCAACATTGGCCCTCACGTGGCGCGAAGAGGATTTTCGCTGGCATTGAGGAACGCAAACTGCCGACCGGCATACATTCAATCGGGCGCACGCCCGCCACCAAAAGGACTTTGCTATGAACTGGGATCGCGTCGAAGGTAACTGGAAACAATTGAAGGGAAAGGCCAAGGAGCAGTGGGGCAAGCTCACCGACGACGAACTCGACGTGGTAGCGGGCAAACGTGACCAACTTGCGGGCAAGATTCAGGAGCAGTACGGCTATACGAAGGATCGTACAGAGGAAGAACTTGATCGCTGGGCAAAAACGCATCTGCCTGACGACGTCGAGCCGAAGCACAAGTTCTGAGCCCATTCGCTGCACCGCAAACTCAACTGATCCACACAACAATTTTTTGTCGTATCAACCACTTACCAAGGAACTCAAATGAATATCAAACCAATTAACGCCCTGCTCGCTGCTGCGCTCTGCACCATCGGCTTCGCGGCAAACGCAGCCATCACCAAGGACGAGCATGCGAACGCCGTAAAGGCCGCCGAGATGTCTTACAAGAATGCAAAGACCACCTGCGGCTCCCTGGCGGGAAATGCCAAGGACGTATGCAACGCCGAAGCAAAGGTTGAAAAGACGTATTCCATTGCCAAGACCGACGGCGACTTTAAGAACACCGCAAAGGCAATTTTTGACGGCCGCAAAGATGTTGCAAAGGCCGAGTACGACCTCGCCAAAACCAAATGTAATGCCAAAGCCGGCAACGAAAAGGATGTCTGCGTCAAAGAAGCCAAGGCCATAGAAATGCGCGCCCTTGCGGATGCAAAGGCTGGCACCAAGATCAGCGACGCACGTACTGATGCTGCCGAAACCAAGAACAAGGCGAACTATAAAGTGGCGGTTGAAAAATGCGATGCTCTTGCCGGTGACACAAAGACCGCTTGTGTAAAAGATGCCAAGGCACAGTACAAAATGTAATCCTGCAACAACATCTCCCTTGTGGGGCCGCTATGGCTCCACTTTAGCGGACCCCTCGTGGTCCGCTTTTTTATGGCCGGTGGGTTTGCGGCAGTTGTCCTACAGCGAAATCGGCGCCTCACGCATGGTGCTTAAAAAGGCCCATACGGACAATAATTAGATGTCTTTTACTCAGGAACAAATCATGAAAATGCCATTCACGTACCGCCCTGCATTGATCGCGACAGTCATCGGCGTGGCGGTGGCAGTTTCTGGTTGCAACAAGTACACCGACTCCGGTCAGACAGTAGGCCAAAAGCTCGACGGTGCCATCGACAAGACCAACGCCAAGATCGCCGCCGCCAACGACAAGGTTGGCGAGAAGGTCACACAAGCCGGTGCCGTCGTCGCGAGCGCAGGCGAATCGATCTCCAACACCACCGGCACGGCGATAGACAAGGCTGGCACGGTGGTATTCACAAAGGTCGATCAGGTTGGCAATATCATTGAAGACTCCGCGATTACCGCCTCCATCAAAGCGGATCTATTGAAAGACCCTGGGTTGAGCGCGCTAGGCATTGAGGTCAATACCGTCAAGGGCGAAGTAACGCTCAGGGGTGCAGTATCGACGGACGTTCGCAAGCAGCGTGCCGAGGGCATTGCCAGTCACATTGTCGGCGTGACCAAAGTGAATAATTTGTTGAAGGTGAGCGGCGGCTAATAGTTATTCGGCAGGCGTAGATTTCAGCTGCGAGTTGTAACCCGTCTGCCTTTATGCATCCTGTACGCACCGTTCGGCGCCAAGACTGGCCGTTGTGTGCGCGCGCCCCGTGGGACGAGAATTCCCTGCCCCACCCGCTGCGCAGGTTCAATATGGAATACCTGTGACCGCACACGGCAACTCAAGCTGACCTTGTACGACCGCATATTTCCGAATCAAGACACCATGCCGAAAGGCGGTTTTGGCAACCTGATCGCATTGCCGCTGCAGAAGAAACCGCGCGATAACGGCTGCAGCGTGTTTGCGGATTCGGCGCTGCAACCGCATCCAGACCAATGGGCGTTCCTCGCCTCGATTCAACCGATGTCTAAGCATGATATTGAACCGACCATTCTTCGTGCGACTGGCAGTGCGCACCCGCTGGATGTCACGTTTGTCGATGACGAAGACCTGAAAGAGCCATGGAAGCGCTCATCACCGGACGACACAACGCTTGCAGGGCCAATGCCGAAATCTCTCACGCTAACGATAGCGAATCTTGTCTACTTCGAGAAAGCGCAAGCGATGCGCTTCCCGGTTTGGGATAAACCCCGCGTGATCTGCTGCGCGTCAACGGCATCGCGAGCAAGGTCACAGATGAACGCAATATGGGTCAGCGTATCGATGTCACTTTCGCGGGTACGCTCAGGCCCGATCAGGAGGCCGCCGTGACTGCCATGCTGCAACATGACGTCGGCGTACTCTGCGCGCCGACCGCGTTTGGCAAGACTGTCACTGCCGCAGCCCTCATTGCACGACGTGGTGCGAATACGCTCGTGCTGGTGCATCGCACTGAGCTGCTCAAGCAATGGCAGGAACGCCTACAAACATTCCTGAACGTCGACAAAGGCTTCGTCGGCACCACCGGCGGCGGTAAACCTAAGCCTACGGGCAAGATCGACATCGCCGTCATGCAGTCACTGTCACGCCAAAATAAGATCAACCCATTGGTTGAAAACTATGGGCACGTCATTGTCGATGAATGCCATCACATTGGCGCGGCATCGTTTGAAGGCATTCTTAAACGCGTGAAGGCGAAGTACGTACTAGGCCTCACCGCTACACCAATCCGCCGCGATGGCCAGCAGCCAATTATCTTCATGCAATGCGGATCGATTCGGCACACTGCAGCCAAACCTTCCAGTGCGCCGCGTGAGTTGATGGTCGTACCGCACATGTCGGCCGCAAGAATCGCACTGCAGAGCAACGCCGGAATTCAGGAGGTATTCAGCCATCTCGCCAACGATGCCGAGCGAACCCGCGTGATTGCCGCCGACGTAATCGATGCTTTTCGTGAAGGCCGCAAAGTCCTGGTGTTGACCGAACGCACCGAGCACCTACAGGCAATTGCCGCCGAGCTTGCAGGCGCGGTCACCACGCTATACACCTTGCACGGCCGGACGCCCAAGAAAGTACGCGCCGCCTTGATCGACGACTTGAATCGCCTGGCTCCAGACGCGCCACGCGTATTGCTGTCTACTGGGAAACTGGTCGGAGAAGGCTTCGATCATCAGGCGCTGGACACGCTGGTACTGGCAATGCCGATTTCCTGGAAAGGCACACTTCAACAATACGCAGGCCGATTGCACCGCGAGCACGTCACGAAAACCGATATTCGCATCATCGATTTCGTCGATACCGGCCACCCTTCGCTGTTGCGGATGTGGGACAAGCGCCAGCACGGGTACCGGGCAATGGGTTATCGCATGGTGGAGCGAGCCGAGGCGAGCGGACAAGCAATGCGATGAGTCCGGCCAACGTTACGTATCCGCTCTGCTTGAGGCAATCGCCGCACGACGCAGCCATCCCGGCAAACCCTCCGTCATGCCTGCTTGCTTAATGGTAACGTATTCGTTACCATATCAACATGAAAATCCGGCTTGAGGAATATGTTCGGGAGAACGGGGATATTCCCTACCGGCTATGGTTCGATGACTTGGATGCGTCGGCAGCTGCCAAGGTAACAGTAGCCAAAGCGCGCATGGAGCTTGGCAACATCGGCAGCATCAAATGGTTTCGAGGCATCGGCGAATATGTGATCGTCTGGGGCCCGGGCATTCGCATCTATCTCGCCAAGGACGGTGACGCTTTGATCGTGCTCTTCGGCGGCAGCACCAAGAAGGGCCAGCAGAAGGCTATCGATCAGGCTGTGGAATTGCACGAGGAATACAAGACCCGCAAGAAGGCGCTTGCTTCGGAAAGCAAGGCCAAGGCACCACGCAAGGAGAAAAAATCATGCCCCTGACACGGGATTACAAAGAGACAGTGGTGACGCGTGTAGCGCGCGACCCAAACTTCGCCAAGGCGCTGCTGGATGAAGCAGCCACGCTGTTCCTAACCGGCGAGCCGGATGCGGCGCGGCTGATCCTGCGCGACCTGGTAAATGCCACGGTGGGCTTTGAAGGCCTCGCCGAGATCACGCACAAACCCAGTAAGAGTCTGCACCGCATGCTCTCCCCGCGAGGCAATCCGAGTATGGATAACCTCGCTGCCATCTTCAGCGCCATCCGCCACTGGTTGAAAGTCAGCTTCGATGTACGGGTGGTGGAAGCGGCGTAGCAGCGAAAGCTTTCCCGCAAGTCTGGCAATTGGATGCGCAATTTCTCAAAGACGCAGCGCCATCTGTTTTTCAACACAACTCACGTTGACCCGAGCGGCACCTACGTTAGGAGATAAAGTGATGGCATGCAACATGGACTGCTAGTGGACAAACAACTTCGGATGGTGAATCCGTTCAAAGCCACCTAGTGTCACGACTCAGAAATGGCGATGCAAATGAAACGGACGGATTTTTTCGCAGGGCAAGGCGCGAGGAGGAGTCATAGCATAGCCTATGGCGACGACGAGCAACGCCGCCATGCGGAAAAAGACGCCGTTTCATGTATCGTCATTTCTGTGTCGCGACACTAGTCACTGCCATGCATTCGTATTTGCAATATATCGGTCGCCACATTTCTGGGAACACCCTGGCTTAGTTCAGCGCCTTCATCTCATTTGCAATGATTGTGATGAACCCGGAATACGCGATGCTTAATCAGCGCAACGCAATGGCCACAACATCAAACCCCAGCACCCGCGAGCCTTCCCAAGCAAAATATCCCGGAAACCCGCACCAATGCTGGCGTTTTGTTATTTTCATGGACGGCACATTCTTCACCCTTCCATCCACGTCGGCAATATCGGTCCGTCCCTGAAACAGGTCGAACGCAGCGCGGGCAACACACCGCCAGCACTTCTACCCCGTTGATACATTTAAAATGACCGGCTGGCTCATCGCGTGCAGCGTCTTCCAATGAAGCCTGACAACGCGAAGCGCTAGCTGCCCACAAATAATCAGCAAAACCGATCAAGGAACCCACGCAGCATGCGGAACATTCAGCGAGGCGCAACGATTTCTACACGAAGGGCGAGCCGCCTCCGTTGCAACAGCATGTTTGGCCTGGCCGATCAATAAAGTCCGCATGAGTCTCGAATACGCCACCCTCGATCAACTACGCCAGAGCCACCCGGCTTGGCGGTTATTGCGCTCGGACCATGCCGCGCTGGTGGTGAGCTTTTTGCAACGCGTATTCATCGTGCCTAACGTACGGGAAATGCCGCAAGCTGATTTAGCTGAATCGTTGGAGGATGAACTTTTTGCATTGCGAGAGCGCGACAGCAAAGCGGCATTTCCAAAATCCGCACTCGACTACCTCAACGATTGGGCTAGTACCGAAAAGGGTTGGCTGCGGAAATTCTATCGCGCAGGCTCAGATGAGCCGCATTTCGACCTGACGCCTGCCACCGAGAAAGCCATTGCCTGGCTGGACACACTCGCTGCGCGGAGTTTCGTTGGCACGGAATCGCGTTTGCTGACGTTGTTTGAACTGCTCAAACAAATGAACGCGGGCAGTGAGACCGACCCGGAGGCGCGAGTCGCCGAATTGCGCAAACGCCGGGATGAGATCGACGCAGAAATTTCCCGTGCCGAGCTGGGTGATATCGAACCGCTGAACGACACCGCGCTGAGAGACCGCTTCCAACAATTCATGACGCTGGCGCGTGAATTACTCGCTGACTTCCGCGAGGTCGAGCACAACTTTCGCGGTCTGGATCGGCGGGTGCGCGAACGCATCGCGCTCTGGGATGGCTCCAAAGGCGCGCTGCTTCAGGAAATCATGGGCGAACGAGATGCCATTGCTGACTCCGACCAAGGTCGCAGCTTTCGGGCGTTCTGGGATTTCCTGATGTCCAGCAGCCGCCAGGAGGAACTATCAACTTTGCTGGAGCACGTTCTGGCGCTGCCGCCGATCGTCGAACTCAAACCCACTGCCCGTACCCGTCGGGTGCATTACGACTGGCTGGAGGCCGGCGAGCATACCCAGCGTACGGTGGCCCGGCTGTCGCAACAACTGCGGCGCTTCCTGGACGATCAAGCGTGGCTGGAAAATCGGCGCATCATGGACATCTTGCGTGGCATAGAGAGCAAGGCACTGGCAATGCGTGATTCGCCGCCCGCAGGAACGGTCATGATCGTTGCCGACATCGGTGCAGATATCGAGCTGCCGATGGAGCGGCCGCTGTACACCCCAGCGATCAAACCCGTCATCGCCGACGTTACGCTGGCAGCGGGCGAAGGCGACCTGGATGCGGCGGCGTTGTACTCGCAGGTGGTAATCGACAAAACGAAATTGACACGACATATACGCCATGCCCTGCAAGATCGCTCGCAAGTCACGTTGCGCGAACTGACGGTATCGCAACCACTGCAACACGGCCTGGCCGAATTGGTGGCGTACTTGCAGCTTGCCGACGACACCTTCAAGGCGCATATCGTTGAAGAAACCATCGAGGCTATCATCTTGACCAGCGAAGGCGCGGATGGAAGACAAGTCACCAAGTATGCGCGTTTGCCGCGCGTCATATTTGTGAGGTAATGGTGAGCGAACAGACGATTGAAAACCCGGCGGCATCACACGACTTGTCGACGCTCGCGGTCGTGCTGCTCAAAGGCGTGATCTATCAAGAAAACGACGCCAATCTGTGGAACGCCTTGGTCAACCTGCAAGCGCGGGTTCGCGATTACGTCGCCGTGCTGAACCTCGACCTGGTATTTGATGAGGCAGAGGGCTACGCTTTTTTGCGCGCCCGTCCGGAAGCCCAGGACGGAACAGCTTCCAAGCTCCCCCGACTGGTGGTACGGCGTCCGCTGTCGTTCCCGGTGAGCTTGCTGCTGGCACTGCTGCGTAAGAAGTTGGCTGAATTCGACGCCAGCGGCGGCGACACACGCCTGGTATTGCCGCTGGATGAAATCGTCGAGATGGTGCGCGTGTTCTTGCCGGAAAGCAGCAACGAGACCAAATTGATCGATCAGATCGAGACTCACCTCAACAAGATTGTTGATCTCGGTTTCCTGCGCCGCCTCAAAGTCAGTGTGGCGGATCAAGGCGGGCAAACGGCGGCGTACGAAGTGCGACGCATCCTGAAAGCCTTCGTCGATGCGCAGTGCCTGGCAGACTTCGACGCGCGCCTGGCAGCGTATCAAGTGCAGCTTGCCTCGCCTTCACAAGGGCAGTCAGATGAATGACGGCCACACGTTGGCACTCGATTTCGAGCCGCAGGATGTGCTATCGGGCTTTCGCCTGCACCGACTCGAAGTCTTCAACTGGGGCACATTTGATGGTCGCGTATGGGTACTGAATCCTGTCGGCAAGAACGCGCTGCTCACTGGCGATATTGGCTCAGGCAAATCGACGCTGGTCGATGCCGTGACCACGCTACTGGTGCCCTCCAACCGCGTCGCCTATAACAAAGCCGCCGGGGCTGAAAACAAAGAACGCACGCTTCGATCCTATGTGCTTGGGCATTACAAATCGGAGCGAAACGAGGCGAGCGGCATCGCCAGGCCGGTGGCGCTGCGAGGCCACAACAACTATTCGGTCATCCTCGGCGTTTTCAGTAACGCAGGCTACGACCAGACCGTAACGCTGGCGCAAGTATTTCACTGGAAGGACCCGCAAGGTCAACCGGCGCGCTTTTTTGTGGCGGCTGACAGCGGCATGTCGATCATCGACGATTTCTCGGGGTTCGGCAGCGACATCGCCAAGTTACGCAAGCGTTTGCGCGATGTCGATGCGCATTTGTTCGACTCGTTTCCGCCCTACGGAGCATGGTTCCGCCGTCGCTTTGGTATCGAGAACGAGCAGGCGCTGGAATTGTTTCATCAAACGGTATCGATGAAATCAGTGGGAAACCTGACTGACTTTGTGCGCCTGCATATGCTGGAGCCATTTGACAGCGCGCCGCGCGTGGCCGCGCTGATCGCGCACTTTGACGACCTCAACCGTGCGCACGAGGCGGTCCTGAAAGCCAAACGGCAAGTCGAACTGCTGACGCCATTGACGGCCGACTGTGATCGTCATACGTCGCTGGGTTCGGAAGTGCTGGAACGCCGCGCCTGTCGCGAAGCACTCCGCCCCTATTTTGCGCAGCTCAAACTGGGCCTGTTGGAAAAACGGCTCGCCGACCTCGCCGGTGAGTGGACACGGCAACAGGCCCAGGTGGAACGCCTGACCGAGCAATACGAAACACAGCGTACGACGGAAGCCGAACTCAAGAAAAGTATCGCCGAAAACGGTGGCGACCGGATCGAACGATTGACCGCCGACATTCGCAGCAAAGAAGCAGACCGCGCCAAGCGATTGGAAAAAGCCGAGCGCTACACCAAGCTGGTACATGCCGTTGGTGAAACACCGGTCGACACAGAGTCGGGCTTCGTTGCGCTTCGTCAGCGTTTTGTCGACATGGATAGCGGGTTGAAAATTCGCGAAGCCGAGTTGCAAAATTCACTGACCGAAAACACCGTTGCCTTTCGCCAGGAAAAGAAGGTGCACGATGAATTGTCCGCCGAAATATCGAGTCTGAAAGCACGGCGTAGCAATATTCCTGCCGAGCAGGTGGCGATGCGCGCCGCGTTATGCAAGGCGCTTGCATTGTCAGAAGATGTGATGCCCTTCGTCGGTGAACTTTTACAGGTGCGTGACGAGGAACGAATTTGGGAAGGCGTTGCAGAAAGACTGCTGCGCAATTTCGGATTGTCGCTATTGGTACCGGATGAAAACTACGCGACAGTGGCAGCATGGGTCGATAGCACGCACCTTAAGGGACGACTGGTTTATTTTCGGGTGAAGCAAAGCAACCGTGCAGATGCGCCAGCCTTGGGTGCGGATGCGTTGGCACGCAAGCTCGCCGTTAAATCCGACTCGCCGTTTTACAATTGGCTGGAGCGGGAGCTTGCGCACCGTTTCGCCGTGGTCTGTTGTGAAACGCAAGAGCAGTTTCGTCGTGAGAAAAGCGCGGTGACGCGCGCGGGCCAGATAAAAATGGCCGGCGAGCGCCATGAAAAAGACGACCGGCATCGGCTGGAAGACCGCAGCCGCTATGTGCTGGGCTGGACCAATGCCGCAAAGATCGCCGCGCTCGAAGCTAATGCGAGGAAAATCGAAGGTCGCTTGCGGGAATTAGCGGGCTTCATTGCAACGATTCAAGCCGGACAACAAACATTCAAGGATCAGCTCACATCGCTGTCCCGGCTCGATGAGTATGCCGATTTCCGCGAGATCGATTGGCGTTCACTGGCGACGGAAATCGCGCAACTTGTCGACGAAAAACGGCAACTTGAATCGGCTTCGGATGTATTGAAACAGTTAACCGTGCGATTAAACGAGGCCCTCATCGCATCAAAGGCGACCGAGACAAAGCTGGAGGAGCACAAGGTTCAACGCACGAAAGTCCAAGAGAAGAAAAGCGTTGCGGAAGTTTTGCAGGCGCAAACCCAGGCAGTCCTCAACGACCCGGCCGCCGCAGATCATGCCGCCAGCTTCCCGAAACTCGATACGCTGCGGGGTGAAGCATTGGGAGAGCACCGACTCACCGTCGAATCGTGCGAAGACCGTTTACACGAATTTCGAAATTGGCTGCAGTCCATAATTAACGCGGCAAGCAAAAAACTTGACGCCTTGCGCGACAAAATCATCCAGGCGATGTCTGCCTACAAGGAAGAATTCAAACTGGAGACTGCCGAGATCGATGCGAGTGTTGAAGCCGGTTTCGAATACCGAAATATGCTGGACAGCCTTAGTGCTGATGATCTGCCGCGCTTCGAGGCGCGCTTCAAAGAATTACTGAACGAGAATACGATCCGCGAGGTCGCGAATTTTCAATCGCAGCTTGCCCGCGAGCGGGAAACGATCAAGGAACGGATCGCCCACATCAATGAGTCGCTCACCAAGATCGACTACAACACCGGGCGTTACATCGTACTGGAAACACAGCCAACGCCGGATGCCGACATCCGCGATTTTCAAGCCGAAATGCGCGCCTGTACCGAAGGCGCTTTCACCGGTTCGGATGACCTCCAGTACTCGGAGGCTAAATTCCTGCAAGTCAAGAACATCATCGAGCGCTTCAGAGGACGAACTGGGCTATCGGAACGTGATCGCCGCTGGACGGCCAAGGTCACCGACGTGCGCGACTGGTTCGTTTTCGCCGCGAGCGAAAGGTGGCGCGAAGACAATAAAGAGCACGAACATTACTCCGACTCGGGCGGCAAATCAGGAGGGCAAAAAGAGAAACTGGCCTACACCATTCTCGCCGCCAGCCTCGCCTATCAATTCGGTCTTGAATGGGGCGCTGCGCGGTCGCGCTCCTTTCGATTTGTCGTGATCGACGAAGCCTTCGGGCGCGGCTCGGACGAATCAGCGCAGTACGGTTTGCGCTTGTTCGCGCAGCTCAATCTGCAATTGTTGATTGTCACGCCCTTGCAGAAAATCCACGTCATCGAACCGTTCGTCTCCAGTGTGGGATTTGTCCATAACGAAGACGGCAGCGCGTCCAAATTGCGCAATCTTTCGATAGAGGAGTATCACGCGGAAAAGGCGATAGCAGCCGGATGAACTGGACACGGGCAACGGATCTGCGTGCGCAGGTGCAAAGGCTGTGGGACCGCGGCACCTTGCTTGCAAGTATGGTCAGGGGCGAGTCGCTATTCCCGAATCGCTTGCTGCTCAAATGCCCTACTTCTACCGAGATGGCCAGCCACTTCGACGACGTGCGGGTCTGGATCAGCGAACTGCGGGCGATGCCGCACTGCCGTCTGGAGATGCGGGAATTCAAGCATCGGATTTTCGGCGCGAATGCGATTCCATCGGCAGCATGGATTGATAGCGTCGGCGACGCGATTGCATTGATCCGCAAGCACGGGGACGTGGTCCGATTTTTGGCATTGCTCGATGAAACTACAGAGCGCCAGCCGCAGCTATTGGGCTGGCTTGCAAATCGGCCACTTGATGCCCTGGCGCTGGCTGAAGAGTGGAGTCGCTTGCTCGACATCGTCGCTTGGCTGCAGGCACATCCCCGCCCCGGCATCTACCTGCGACAGGTTGACATTCCAGGTGTCCATAGCAAATTCATCGAAGCCCACCGCGGCATACTCGTGGCGTTGCTCGATATCGCGCTGCCAGTTGACGCGATTAATTTATCCGCATCCGGCGTAAATCAGTTCGCCTCCCGCTATGGTTTTCTCGATAAGCCGCAACGAATACGCTTTCGCAACCTTGCGCCCGAGTTCGGACGATTACCGTGGATGCCTGGCGCGGACATCACTCTCGACGCAGAGAGTTTTGCGCGGCTTGACCCCAAGGTCCCGCGAATCTTCATCACCGAGAACGAGATCAATTTTCTGGCGTTTCCGCTAGTCAAGGACAGCCTGGTCATCTTCGGTGCGGGTTATGGCTTTGAGATGTTACGCAACATTGAATGGTTACAGCATTGCCGCATTCACTATTGGGGCGACATTGACACGCATGGCTTCGCAATCCTTGATCAGCTACGCAGCCAATTCAACCATGTCGAGTCGTTTCTAATGGACCGAAGGACACTGCTGGCGTTTGAGTCTCAATGGGGTAAGGAAGAAAAGCAGACACTGCGTGATCTGCCCAACCTGACTCTCGATGAAGGGATGGTTTACGACGATTTGCGGGACAACCGGATAGGCAAGAACCTCCGTCTTGAGCAGGAAAGGATCGGATTTGAATGGGTTATTTCCGCGTTATCACTCCATTTCTGAACCATTAGTGCATTACTTTTCGACGTGTATTAAGTCAAAATTCTGTTGTGGGTGAGTCGACGGTGTCACGGTTTGCTCCTTCCCCCGGCAACAGGGGAAGGTAGGGATGGGGGCGATGCTCACCCAATGTCTCAATCTAGATTGACACCCCCATCCCAGCCTTCCTCCACAACTGCGGGGGAAGGAGCAATCCCGCAGCGCAACCTGTTTGCGAGCCACAATTGGCGGCAAACGCATGCCGAGTTATTTCTGTCATGACATGGAATTATTAGCAGACAAACTCTAGCATCAGCGCGGCTTGCAGGCACTTTTATGCCTGAAACCCTCACCGATATTAGAGTTTGCCAACCGCGATTAAAATCGTGGCTTCACCACCGAATCAGGCTCGCGACTGAAAACCTGGTCCGGACTCGCCCTCACTTCCCCAACTGCAACGGCATCGCCGGCGCGACCTTACGCAGGATCTGCTTTTCGCTCGCCAGCCTTTCCATCACCGACTTGATCGCCGCATCCAGTTGCGGGTCCTTGCCCTGATTCACTGCCGTCGGATCAAGCTCAACCTCGATATCCGGCGCGACACCTTCGTTCTCCACACGCCACTCGCGCTCCGGCGTGAAAAACCGGAAGAAGGGAACAACGAGATTGCCGCCGTCGATGAGGTTCGGGTTGGCTGAGATGCCGATCAGCCCGCCCCATGTGCGCTTGCCGATAAGCGGCCCCAGGCCCATGCGCTTGAAGGCGTAGGGCAGGAAGTCGCCACCTGAACCGGCATCCTGATCGATCAGCATTGCTTTGGGGCCATAGATTGCACCGCCGGGCGTCTCGAATATCATGCCGTCGCGATCCTTCCACCCGGCCAGATACTGGCGGCTCAGCACGTCGGTAACATAGTTCGCGGCCTGGCCACCACCGTTGCGGCGGTCGTCGATGATCGCGGCTTCCTTGTCGACCTGGGCGAAGAACATGCGATTGAAATAGTTGAAGCCATCGGCGCCGGTATCGGGCAGATAAACGTAGGCAAGTTTGCCGCCGGACATCTTGTCGACGTACTGGCGGTTGTTTTCAATCCAGTTCCATTGGCGCAGCGGCGCTTCGTTGGCGATGGGCTCGACGATTATGTTGCGCGGCGCCCTACCCGTTAGCTCGCTGGCGACGGTCAGTGTCACTTGCTTGCCGACGGTGTTTTCAAGGAAGGCGTACAGATTCTCTTTGCCGCTCACCGGCCTGCCATTGATGGCAAGCACGAAGTCTCCTGCTTTCACGCCGAGGCCGGGTGCGGCAAGCGGCGCTTTCAGGAACGGGTTCCAGCGGTCACCGCTGTAGATTTTCTTGATGCGGTAGTGGTCGTTCTCGACCGCGAAATCCGCGCCGAGCAACCCCACGGGCGCCGGCCTTTCCTTGTGCACGTCGCCGCCGCCGACGCGGTTATGCCCAACCTGCAACTCGCCGATCATCTCGACGAGTATATCGTTCAGGTCTTCGCGCCGCTGCACGTGTTTGAGCAGCGGCTGGTAGCGGGCGCGAATGGCGTCCCAGTCGATGCCGTGCAGATTGGCGTCGTAAAAGAACTCCTTTTGCATCCACCACGTTTCATTGAAAATCTGCTGCCATTCTTCTGGTGGGTTGATCGTCACGCCAAGCTGGCTCAGATCGAGCGCCTTGGCGTCGAGCTTTTCAGCGGCGTCGGCGATTTCGAGTTTGCCTTTTGCGTATTGCAGCAGGAGCTTCTTGCCGTCGGCACTGACGCTGAAATTCGCCACGTTTTGCTTGAGCGATTTGGCTTTGCGTTCTTCGAAACTGAAGCGAGTCAGTTCACCGTTGCCGGTCGATTCGGCATCAGGCGGCTCATTACTCACGCCGGGTTGTGTGCGCTCCAGATAGAACAGTGCGCCATCGGATGCGACAGCGAGCGAACTGTAGTTACGCTCAGCCACCGGCAGTCCAACGATGCGTTGCTGCAGGCCATCGAAATCGATGCGCACGGGCTTCGGTGGCTTGGGCAGCGCGTCGGGTTTGTCCGGGTCTTTTTTCTCGGCCGTGGCTTTATCGGCATCGGCCTTCGCCGCCGTGTCGGTCTTCGGTGCGTCTTTCGGGCTGTCCTTGGCGCCATCCTTCGCCACGTCCTTTTTCTCCTCTTCGTCGCCACGCTTGGGCGCGATAGGCGATTTGCCATCGGCAGCGAGCACCATCGCATAGATGCCATTGCGCAATGGCCGCTCCTGGGTGGACATATCGAGGGCGACTTGAGACGGGCCGGAATTGATCGACGCCGTGAAGTAAAGATAGTCCGCACCGCCGAACACGGGGCTGTCGGCATGGCTCAGGCCATCGGTCACCGCCACACTCTTCCCCGTGTTGAAGTCGTAAATCTTCATCCGGTTAAAGTAGTTCGGCCCCGCCACGGTGTACGCCAGCCAGCGGCCATCCTGCGAAATGGCAATATTGAATACACCGCGCCGCTTGCGGTTGTCGATCAGCTTGATGCCGCCCTTGTCGAGGCTGATCGAGTAAAGGTTTAGGTGGTTGTCCTGATAGACGATGGTTTGCCCGCCCGGCGCCCAGGCTAGCAGCGTGAAGTAGCCACTCTTGCCCAGTTCAAAGGATTGCGATTTCTCCAGCCCTACCTGATCGCGCAGCACCAGCGTGTGGTGCATCCCGGCATCTGAAATGTACGCAACGCGCTTGCCATCAGCGCTCCACAAACCATCCTTTTCGCGGACGCCGGAAGACTGCGTGAGGTTGCGTACCGAGCCGTCCTTCACGGGAACGGTAAAGACATCGCCACGCGCACTGACGACCACGCGTTTGCCCGTAGCCGAAAGCCGCGCCGAGCTCATGGTGCCGCTCGCGTCCTTCCACTGCGTGCGTGCCTGAATCGCCTGTGCGGCCAGCGTGATGGGAAGCTCGCGAATGCTGCCGGTGACGACATCCAGCTCTTTCAGTCTGCCGCCGACTTCATATACGACGGTGTTGTCGAAGGCCCTCGCATTACGCACGTCCCACAGCGTTTCCTTGGTGAGTTGCCGCACGTCCTTAGTCTTACTGCTGTAGATGAACAGGTTGGCTGCGCCATCGTTTCGATCCGAAATGAACACAACATCATCGCCGACCCAGATCGGATTGGTGTCGGACGCATTGACGTGGGGAATTTTTTCCAACGTGTTGGTGGCCGGATCGATGATCCAGACCGGCGGCGTGCTGCCACCGCGGTGCTGACGCCAACCGCTCGTGCCCGTGTTCGCGGAACGGTAGGGTCGATAGGCGATGCGACGGCCATCTTTGGACCAGCTGCCTTCAAACGCCAGCGCTTCCATCACCTTCTTCTCAAAGCCGCCGTCAACAGAAACTTCATATAGCTGGTTGCTGCGGCCATTGCCGATTTCGCGCGGCGACGCGAACAGCACGTGCTTGCCATCCACACTCCAGCCGTTGACGGTATCGGCACTCGAGTGCCAGGTGAGACGCTTCGGCTGGCCGCCGGTGACGGGAATGATGTAGACGTCGGTGTTGTTATCGTACTTGGCAGAATACGCAATCCATTTCCCGTCGGGCGAAAAAAACGGAGCAAATTCGTCTGCGGGATGCGTGGTAAGCCGAGTCGGATTCTTTCCCGCGCGATCCGCCAGCCAGATGTCGCCTGCGTAGACAAACGTGATGTGTTCGCGCGAGACGCCAGGTTGGCGAATCAGCAGCGTTTGAGCGCTTGCCTGCACACCACAAAAAACCAGCGCGGCTGCCATTAAGCCGCGCATTGACACCAGAATGATCCTCATTGCAATTTTCCCTTCACGTTTTGCGTTTTTTTGCTGTCTCGGCCGATTCGACCAGCGCATGCCTTTTTAGCCGTATTGGCGGCGGAACGCAACTTGCGGAAACCGTCAAAATGTAGCCATTCCTCCGAAACTGCCAAAGTCCAGCATTGGCGAGGCTCTTGGCGTACTTTTGCCCCAAATTGCCCGCCAGCGCTAGACTCTCGAAGATTACTTTTAGCGAAATTCCCTGGTCTAGCCGAAGTAACTCGCATGAAGTAACCCGCACACCGATCGGAATGCTTTGGGGTAAACTTTGTCAGTGGTTAGCAGACGCCAAATCCGGCAACTGCGAAACTTGCTTCGCATCAATTGCACACTCGCCAGCCTTATCAATGTTCGTTCCGCACAAAAACTAGAGAAGCGGTCACATCCCATGGATAAACTTAAAGCATTCTGGACCAAGTATTTTTCTTCAATCAACGCCCTCATCCGCGCGGGC
>Ga0163144_10011625_pt1 | contig 18606 bp, 18 predicted proteins | sample OliLak19BULKMAT1_FD_123175 | JGI IMG/M metagenome (GOLD analysis project Ga0163144, IMG submission 123175) | Freshwater microbial mat bacterial communities from Lake Vanda, McMurdo Dry Valleys, Antarctica - Oligotrophic Lake LV.19.BULKMAT1 | ecosystem: Environmental > Aquatic > Freshwater >... | reverse complement strand
CCCTCCAAATCCAACGCATGACCCGCCGCGGCCGTGTAGGCGTCGATGCGATCCAGCGCCGCCGGATGCACCGGCACATACCGAATCTTCGACCCCTTTCCATGCACGCGAAAGTGTTTGACACCGCGCCGCTCCTGAACATCTTTGACTTTCAGTTTCACCAATTCTTCCGCCCGCAACCCGTGATACAAAAATGTCGCCAGCACGGCGCCATCCCGTTTTCCTTTGAGCGTGTCAGCAGAAGGGCAGGCGAGCAACGCCCGGGCCTGGGCATCGCCGATGGCCGGCGTCTTGCCTTCATTGGCATCGGCGGCCGGTCGCTCGACGCCGTTGACCGGGTTCAGGTAGATCGCGTTGTACTCGCACAAGTATTCGAACAGCGCTGACAACGCGGAGAGTTTCCGCCGGATGGTGGAAGCGGAGAGTTGCCGGCGTTCCAACTCTTTCCGCCAGGCAATGACGTGCGGTCGCGTCACCGCCCGGATGCCGGCGACGTCGATCCCGGTGAAGTTGAGGAAGTCGTGCACGTCGAGCTTGTAGGCCCGTCGGGTGTGCTTGTTGCGAATGTTGGCGAACCATTTGTCAACGAGCGCGGAGAATTGACCCGCCTGCGAGCGCCGAGATTTGACCCGCCCGGGGGCGGGATTGAATCTTTGGCTTCCTTTGGCAAGGAGGCCTGGTTGCTGCAGACGGAGCAATGGATGGACGTTCATTTACTTTTCAAACAGTTGGGCTCGATTCGGGCCGTGGTTAAAGCGACGGGCTATTCGCGTAACACCGTTCGGAAGATGTTGCGTGCCGATGGGCCGCCGGTGTTCGACAAACCGGCGCGCAAGACCGGCGTGGATGCGTTTGCCGATTACCTGACGAAACGGTTCAGCGAGCACGGGCTCTCCGCCGAGCGGTTGCTCGGTGAGATTCGCGCTCAGGGGTTCAGCGGATCGATTCACATGGTTCGACGATTCCTCAAGAAGCTGCGGCCGACATCCTGATCGATCCGGTCAGACAATCGGTGTGTATGTGTTCGTGATGGTGCTGGGGTTCAGCCGGTCGCTGTTTGTGAAGTTCACGACGTCGATGCGTCTGGCGACGCTGATCGAGTGCCATCGCGAGGCGTTCGCATTTTTCGGCGGCGTGCCGCAACAGGTTCTCTACGACAACATGAAGCAGGTACGGCTGGAAGATGGAGAGCTGAACCCGGCGTTCGTCGACTTCGCCGGTCATCATGGTTTTGCGATCAAGACCTGCCGCGTTCGCCGGGCCCGCACCAAGGGCAAGGTCGAACGCATGGTCGATTATGTGAAAGACAACTTTCTGCTGGCGCGCGAGTTCGCCGGAATGGAAGATCTCAACTCGGCGGGCCTGGCGTGGCTGGACGGCGTGGCCAACGTGCGGGTTCACGCGACAACGGGTCATCGCCCGGTCGATCTGCTGAAGTCGGAAGTGGAACATCTGACGCCGATCGACTCCGTTCGCCCGTACACCTTCATCGAACGTTATCCGCGGAAGGTGGCCAAGGAATCGATGGTGTCGTTTAAGTCATCGCGTTACAGCGTGCCGCCGGAGCATGTCGGCCGCAACGTGACGGTGGAGCTGGCCGGCGAGAACGGCAACGTGATCATCCGTAGCGGCGACGCGATCGTCGCCGAACACCCGGAGGCGACCCGGCGCGGTGAATCGATTACGCAGAAGCAGCACATCGACGAACTGTGGAAGCTGGCGGTGCAGCGCACGCCGGCGCCGCTGCCCAACTGGCGATTGACCTTCGATCATGTCGTCGCCGTCACCTCTCTGGATCGTTACCAGCGATTGATCGATCGATCCGGCGCCGGCCTCGACGCGGGCGGCAACTCGATCGACGCCGTCGGCGCTGAGGCGGTTCTTGCGACCGACCTCAACACGCCCCTGTGCGCGCCTGAAGGCAAAGCCTTCAGGGAGGTGGCCGCATGAGCGTCCTCTTTGAAGACAAAGCATCCGAATCACTGCAAACGCTCGGACTCAAGACCGCACGCGATCACCTGGACTCAACCACCCAGCAGGCGGCGGCCGGGCAGTGGAGTTACACCCACTTCCTGGGTTATCTGCTGGATGGCGAACTGGACGAGCGTCGACGACGCTCGATCGAACTGTCGCTGCAGTTTGCGCGCTTTCCCTACCGCAAGCGGCTGGCGGACTTCGATTACGCCGCCCAGCCTTCGGTCGATCGACGACTGGTGGAAGAACTGGCGACGACGCGATTCTGCGCTGAAGGACGCAACATCGTGCTGCTGGGTCCGCCGGGCGTGGGCAAAACGCACCTGGCGATCGCGTTGGGCGTGGCGGTGTGCGAGCTGGGCCAGCGCGTTTACTTCACCAACGCGATCGAACTGGCCCGGCGGCTGACCAAGGCCACACGCGAGCACCGCCTGCATCGCGAGATGAAGAATCTGGTTCGACCGAGCCTGCTGATCATCGATGAAGTCGGCTATCTCACGCTCGATCCCACGCAGGCGAGTTTGCTGTTCCAGGTGATCGCCGAACGCTACGAAAAACACCAGGCGATCATCCTCACCAGCAACAAGGCGTTCGCAGAGTGGGCGGCCGTCTTCGCCGGCGACGCGGTGATGGCCTCGGCGGCGCTGGACCGACTCTTGCACCGCGCCACCGTCCTGAACATCCGCGGCGAAAGCTACCGAATGAAAGACCGCCAACGCGCCGGCGAATCCTCGAAACCGACCCGCCCAACCGACCCCGCCGCAATGCCGGCGCCAGGTCAACCCAAGCGCTCTCGATCCAACCAAAAGAGCACCGAAAGCGAGGCGGGCACATGACCTAACCGGCCCCAGACCCACCCAACGTGCCGCCCGGGCGGGTCAAATCTCGGCGCTCGCAGGTGGGTCAATTCTCCGCGCTCGTTGACACATTCGGCCTCGGCGGGGATGTCGGCGAACGCCCAGAACTGCTGCTCGGTGAGCCGGGTCGATCGGGTGACCTCGCCACTTGTTTCTTTCCCAACCCGTTCAACCCGTTCGTTTGAGTTGTCCGATGGGCCGGAAAGGGCTCGGTGGGGGTGGGGGGACATGGCTTCAAGTTACCGCAGATAAAATATGTTATCAACGTATAATGGGTGGGGATATGTGCTCCTTGACTCGGCCGGTCCCGTGTGGCGTGGGTAGCGGAGGGGGTTTCCATGAAACGATCAGTTCCGCACGGTTGAACCGTCGAAACAGGTGAAACGAACCGGTGCAACGCCGCCACTCAATCGGCAGGGGAGTCGGATGTGAAAGCAAACAAGGAGAACGCCGCCGGGGGCGGCAGCACTTACTCATGAGCACTCTTGCGTTTTCGCAGACGACAATCCCACCAATCCGTGAGCGCGCCGATCACTGCGCAAACTCAAGAAATGTTGTGCTGGTCAACGCGATGAGCACCGCAGGCGTTACGGTTCGTCCGTCGAGTGCCGCGTTTCAAATAGCTACATCGGGTCAGGTCGGCCGATGGCGGCAAATTTCTTAGCGCAATCTTAGCATTTAAATTCCCCAAGCGTTAAACCCAGCAGGGTTCTACATTTGTGAAAGCGGAGCGTCTGGAGCGACTTGACGGAATGCGAAGGCGATGTAAGACTGTCATTATAGAGGTCAGAAAACTTACGGCCGAACAGAAAATGCCGATTACCGAACTCAAACTTCACCCGCCCTCCGTTATGGATGCGCCCGAGCGGAAACGGTGAGTTAGGACTACTTTTGCAGAAAAAAAACCCCAAGCGCAATGCTGGGGTTTTTTTAGGTGTAGCCGCCCGCCCGAAGACGGGCGGCTCACCAGAGGCCCTTGCGAGCCCTACGCAGCCGAGCGGCAGTGTACTATTGAACCAGACACTGTCGCCGGCTTTTTCCGAAACGGTGCCAAGCTGAAGCATACCTTACAAAATCTCAACAGACCAGCTTGCAACCGTTGGATTCGACTTGCGCCGGCACACTATAGCGACGCCGGCGTAATCCGCAAATTCCGCAAATATCTCGCAATCGGCCTCCTCGAGATCATTTTACGAGGAGAATGCCATGGATCGCGGACAAGATTCATCCCGCCGTGAACAAAAAATTCACGGGCTGTTTCGATTTTCCACACTGAAAGGTATGAGCGCCAGCGGGAATTTACCGCCGTGGTGTTCGGTCGCGGGGCGAAGGTTCATTTCGCAGATTAGCGATTCCCACTTCCCGTGCTCGTTTGCGACCGGCGCGATGAAACAGGATTTACTCCACGCAGTTTTCGTGGACGCTTTCTGTGATTCGTTCGAATTGAGCCGGATCTTCACCGAATACCACCGGGCGTTGACAGATCTCCCCGATGACAAAGCTGCGCTGACAGCCTTGATCGTCTTCTTTCAGCCGGCCGAAAATCCGAGCAAGATTGCGCTGGAGGAGTATCACCGTGAATCCTGGGCGCTCCTGCGTCGGTTGTCGGCGGCAGACCCCAGCCCATGGCCCGACAACATTCCACGTGACGCGCACGACCCGCTCTTCGCGTTTTGCTTCGGCGGCGAACCATGGTTCATCAACATTTCAACCCCAATGAACATTGTACGCCGCTCGAGAAATCTGGGAGGCGGGGTTGTTTGGATTGCCCAGCCGCTCTCGGCATTTAAGAAACTTTTTAAAGCGAGTTCGAAGAAACAGGCTGCTCAAGCTTTGATTCGCAATCGTTGCGTCGAGTACGACGGAATCACTGCTTCGCCGGACTTGGGCAACTTCGGCGATTCGGCAACGCCGGAAGTCCTGACCTACGGCATGCTGGACTCGAATGAAAGCAGCGAGCGTGCGTCGCCATGGATCGATGCATTTCCTGGATCGGGGTCGCGCTGTCCCTTCGCACGACTTACAAGCACGTCGGCTCTTAAGCGGGTTCTGTGTTTCATTCGTTCTATCTTCAGCCAGATTCGTTAAGGAAAGAAAGAGAAGAATCCGATGCAACAATTTGTTCTAACCAAAAAATTTGTCGAATTGGGCTTGGGGTCAACTCGGGTGTTGGTCGTCAATGGAATAGCTCGCGTAGAATCGCCGGCTTGGTTGGACGGCTTGATAGCAGTCTCGGTCCGGTTGGCGCATGAACGGACCGAGTCCGCAGTGGCGAGCCATCCTCACGTGAGTGGATTGCGTGCGCTGTATGCGGCACTTGGGCATGCGGAGCTAAAGCCAGCATCACAGAAACTCATTGAACTGGTTCGCAAACGAAAAGTATTTCCACGCATCTCAGCCGCCGTTGACGCTTACAACACCGTAGTGGTCGACAGCATGATCGGCATCGGAGCGCATGATCTGAACCGAGTGGTCGGGCGAGTCCGATTCGAACTCGCGGATCGTGAAGCATCATTCAAATGCCTCGGTCGCGAAAAACCTCGGAAGGTGCTCATCGGAGACTTCCTTTACCGCGACGACAATCAGATTCTGGCGCATTTGGCGTCATTTGACTCGGAGGATGCGAAGATAACCCACGAGACGAAGGATGTGCTGTTGGTGGCGGAAAGCACGGCGCATGTAACTGGCGCAGAGGTGGAGGATGCCTTGGAGAAGGCTGGAGAACTTATCTGTCGCGCGACTGGTGCGACTGGGTTTCATCTGCTCGTGCCGGCCATGGAAACTGAGTAGCTGTAGAACATCCGGATCTCGACTGCAGGTCGTTTGACCAACGGCGCATCCAAAAAAAGAGCCGGGCTAGATGCCTGGCTCTTGTTACTTACTTTGCGGGGACTTCACGCGGCTTCGCTTCGAGCTCCGCGATGAACGTGTGCGCATCGCTGAGCGCTTTCGCGAGGTTCATCAGGTCGTTGAACGGAAACGAGCTGGTGTCGTGCCACTCGTTGTTGTCGTCGCGGTAGCTTCGGCTGACCGTGACGTTGTGCATGACGCCGTTCGCGACCGGATTCTTCCAGATCGTCGCCCGCACGTTGCGGTGACGGATCTCGTGAACCGGTCGATTCGGGCGCCCGGTCGCGGGCGCGGATAGAGACTTGGCCATTGCTGGCCTCCTTTCGTTGAACATCAACGGGTTAGAAAGAAAAGATCAGACGGCCGGAACGTCGGCTTCGGCGGGAATTTCCTGCGGCCGGCCGGCGCGCAAAATCGAGTCGGCGGCTTTGAAGATGCGCTGGACGCTGCGTTCAGGAATCGTTTCGGTTCGTAGCCAGTGCTGGATATAGCCGCGGCTGAATTCTTCGCCGGGCAATCCCAGCGATGCCGAGCAAATCAACGCCACGCACTCGGCTTCGACTTCACGGATGTCCCGCGGGGTGGTTTCGCCGTGATCGACCAGGCCCATTGACTTGGCGGTGTGCCCGAGTTCGACGTGGGCCACTTCATGAAACAGCGTGCGGTGGGGCATGAACGCGATCGGGGAGACAGCGATCTGCCGACCATTCGCGTAGCCCTGGCAGTTTCCGTCGGTTTGAGAGAACGGCACACGCTCAATGTTAAGCGCCTGCAGTGCATCGATTTCATCCCACTCTGAAGCCGTTTCAGGCTGAACCGGCTCACCGTCGGTTTGTGACAACACAAACCAGAACGGCCGCTCGATGAACTTGGTGAACTTCATGTCGCCGGCGTTCACGCAGTGACCTGCCGATGAATCGTTTTCGACGATTGCACCTTCGGGGGCTGGTTCGTGACGCTTGCGCTTCACCTGAACCGGCATCACCAATGTGATGGCCTTCTCGCCCTTACGCACCTGGCGGCCGAGCTTGAGCCAGCCGCGGTAGGTGTGAATGGGGCCGGGTTCGATGTTGCGGAACAAACACTGGAACAGCGCGAGGATCTGATTGCCGACGCTATATCTACAGAATAATCGGTACGCCGAACTGACCAGTCCCGGCTTGTTGACCGCATCGATCAAGAGCGCGGTCCAGTCGACCGAACGCCGCTCGGTGGCGGTAGGCATGGAAACCTCCTTTCAATTGAGTTGGGATGGGGAAGAACGGACCTGAGTGCATTCAACCACGAGATGGTTGAGCGCGCAATACTGACGGCGGAATACTACATTTAGCGTGTGCCTAAGCGGTTGACAGTGACTGATTACAAGACGGGTGGTTCTACACCGTCTGAAATGTTTGGTGGATTTTCTTCAAACCTTGACCTATCATGGAGTCGGTCACAATTCCACAAAGGAGTTTATTTTGGAATTGATAGATGCTGATACCACATCAATTCAGGAAATCGGGATTAAGGGTGCGCTTCTCGAAAAGCTCTTCGCTGCTCAGGTTTATACCGCAGGTCAGCTTTCTCGATGGCTTCGGTCTGCGCATTACGCACCGATTCGCGGCCTTGGGCGAGAGCATATTGCGAAGCTGAGTGATCTTTTGATTTCGCATCAAATCAAAAACAGCAAACTTCTACAGGAGGGTCCGCATGCCTGACGCGCAGGTAACGTGCATTAATAAAATGCCGAGGAACAATCCTTATGAAGGGATTACGCACCTTGGCGCTGCTAGCTGGCGGTGGACCCGGGAACAAGTCATTGCGTCGATCGAAGCAAAGACTAATACGTTTTACACTCTTGTCGCTGGAAACCGAGGCGATATTGGTGTTGTTGACGGACCAAATGGAAAATACCTAAGGACGTACGCTGATGGAAAGTGGAATGACAATCTACTTTCGCTTCCAGAATGCTCGCAGCGCTAGCTTCATGAAATGAGAAAAGGAACCGTCGTTGAACGGTTCCTGTTGTGACGAGTGGATTCGTCAGGTGGGTGTAGTTACGGATCGGAGATTCGCCGGTAGCCAGGCGTTGAGCTTGTCGGCCATCGCCGTGTCGGGAATCTTCCCGGTCGCGGCGGCGGTGAACAGTCCGGCCAGTTGCTCCACCAGCTCGCTTTTCTTTTTCTCCGGCGCCGGAGCATGGACTGAACCAAGCAACTCGCTAATCAGGTGGGCGAGCTGGATCTTCTGGTAGCTGCCCAGCCAGGCGGCATCGGGCGTCCAGTCGTCCCTGACATTGACCTTCAGTTCCGTGGCCAGATGGGTAATCAACGGAGTGGCTCGTTGCGGATGAGCAACAAGCAATCCGACGATAAGTACATCAATCAACGCATCAAGCTTCTTGTCGGAGAGTTTCCCCAACGCTTGGAAAGCCTCAACGTCATTAACGTGCTGGTTGCCGGTGAGCGGATCGACCTTGGCACCGATCGCCTTGAGCCGATCATGGGGCAAGCTCTTGAACCCCTCGCCGTTGTCGGCGTGCAGGTTCGTACCGTTCACATCGTGGCGGATCGCGATGGCTTCGCTGCGCACCTTGTCGTGCAACAGCAGGGCGACCAATCGCTTTCGCGCCGCGGCGTTCTTCAAAACTGCTTCACGAACGCATAAGGCCTGATGCGTGAACGTCGTCGATCGTTGGCGATCGCTGACATCGTCCGACGTCGGTGGCTTAGCGGATTCCGCCGCGCCATTGTCGTCGGCGGCATCACCGTTAGAACGACCCGACGGCTGTGACTTGCGCCGGGGAAGACGGTACTCCCGATGCACGCGGCCGTCTGGATCCATCAGCAGAAACACCGTCGCCCGAGCCTTGGTCGGCTCGGAATAACAGACGGGTGCCGCCACCTCGATCTGCCGGGCCTTTTCATCCAGGGCATCGTAACGCGACTGTATCCGCTCGAAGCGAACTTCATCACCATCGTCGATCGACTCGGCGACCTTATCGAGCTTCTTCTGATCGGCGTCGAGCTTCGCCAACTTCTTCGTGGTCGCGCTGTCAAATTCCTTCGGCAGCGGGTCCATCGCGTACAACCGATCCTGAACATCCTGACGCTTAGAGACGATGACCTCCGACCAGCCGTCTTCGGTCAACGCCTGCTTCTCGGTCAGCAGCGCGTTGGCTTGGGCATCTAGAAACGCCTGGCGTTCGACGAGCACGCGCTCGGCGAACAAATCCTGGCTGATGGAAGACTCAGGAATCAGATTCCGGTCGAACAGCGCCAGCCCGGCATCGATCCACTTGTGAGCGATGACATTCTTGACGTGCTCGGCGTGCCGGGGACGGCCGTCAAGTTCCTTCCAGACGGCAATCTGACGATCTTCGGGCACCGCGGCGAACGCCTCGGCGGTGCCAGTGTCGATTTCGCCTTCGCGGTACGCGCTCTTGATTGGCGCCGCCAGCGTTGCCAGTTTCATACGCTGGCGGACGTAGCGATCGGTCACTCCGAACTCCGATGCGATCACTTCAGCGCCTTTGCCGTCCTGGCTGGCCAGCTTGGCGAACGCCTCGGCTTCATCCAGCGGGTGCATCGGCTCGCGGCCGAAGTTCTCACCCAGGGACAGCGCGTCAGCGGTTTCCTCATCCACCTTGCGCAGCACGCAGGGGATCTTCGGATCACCGTTATTACGGTGAATCTCACGCAACGCCGCCAGTCGGCGGTTGCCGGCGATGACAAGATAATCTTTGGGCTTGCCTTCACAGGGTCGAATGACCAACGGCTGGAGCAATCCATGCGCGTTGATCAATGCCACGAGCCGGCGATGGGCCTCGCGATCGGGTTTGACCCGCCGCGGGTTGCGCTTGCTGGGCAGTAAATGCGACAGCGGAACAGACAGTTGCGATTGCGAACTCATGACCAGACTCCTCCCACCGACGGTGGGTGTTGACGGACGGGGAGCAATTCGCCCAAGCGACGATCGCTTGAGTGAACTCCATGCCGGCCGTCAGCTCTCGATCGGGAGGATTGAACTGGTTAAGGAAAAGAACAAAAGCTGCGATCAGCCTGACATAAAATTTGACGCCGCGCAAATTAAACATTAATTCTTGAAGGTTCGATTCGTTTGATACAATGTCGACTCTTTCGGAGGGAACGCGATGAGGAATCGAAATGTCGTGAGCGGGGTCGTGGTTTTGTCGTTGTTGAGTGCGTCGGCACGGGCCGACAGTTTCTTTGATGACTTTAATCGACCGAACAGCGCGACGGTGGGAAATGGGTGGTCGGATCTGTCCGGCAATCTCAACGGCAACCTGATCATCTTGGATAATGAGTTGCGGGTGCCGAGCGCCGCGGGGTATGCGGGGATTGCTCGTCCCTTTGATTTAGGCGGTCCGGTCCAGATTTCCGTCAACTTCAAAGAGAGTTCTGGATTTGGCGGGCTCCTGCGCCGTTACAATCATGCGGTCGCCGTCCGAAACGATCAATCTCTCGGGACGGGTTATGGGATTCGTCTGGGGCGGAGCGATGCGAACTTCAACAATTCACAAGTCCAGTTGTTCGACGGTAATCTTGATAACAGCACGCCGCTCGCGATCTTGCCCGCAAACTTCCAGTTCGGAGCCTCACTTCGCCTGGAGGCCACGTTCCAAACAGACGGGCGGGTTACCGGATCTGTTTTCGACACCAACAATCGTTTCGACTTTAACTTTGGGCCGAGGTCTGTGCAGAGCGCCGGAAGCAATGTAGCTGTCGGGCTGGAATTCCCGAACCCGGGTGCCTCGGTGTTCGCGCGAGCGGACGATTTTTTTGTTTCTGACGTGCCGAAGCAAAAGGTGCATCTGGCTTGGGGACAGGATCTGCCACTGCGGATCACGCGAACGTTTGTCAATAATGACGCCAATTACGCCCACGAAACTGGTTCAATGGCGGCGGCGGCGATCGGCGTGGCGGATCGCATCGCGTGGGAATCGACACTTCGCACGATGTTCGCGGGGTCAGGCGTGTCCAACATTGAGTTTGTGTCCACGCCGTCACCAGACGCTGAAACGGTGTATTTCGCGCAACGCCCATTGACGCCAGGATGGGACTTGGGTGGGCAAGCGATTACCGGTGTTGATGCTGAAAACCGGAACCGTGCAGGTCAGGCCGTCGTTTTTGTTCCCGCAGGACCGCTCACCACATTTGGTCGAGATTCGCTCGCCATTAGTACAGCGCACGAAGTGGGGCACTTGTTTGGACTTCGGCATGTGAATCCGGACGCGGCGCTATCTCCAGCACAGCGGCGGGAGATCATGGACTACGACCGGAATGAGATTCCGGCGAACGAACGGTTCATCAATGCCGTCAGCACAGAATTTGACTTCGAGGACGGTGTTGAACACACGCATAATCCTCGGTATCACTTGGAACGATACGTCGACGGCCGTTCGCACGACGAACTGGTGGGTGAGGGTGTTCATCCCGGTTCGTGGGATCGGTTTCTGACAAGGGGGCTGGCCACCTTCGATTTTCTTGACAATATTCGCGGTGATACGCAGTTGTTTGATGTGACCCTGTATGCGGGTGTGGGCGATGAAGACAGCGTGGGGCGAGTCGCATTTTTTGCGTCGGCAACCCTTCAAGATTTGGAAGCTTTGCAAATCGAATTGCCGCTCGGCGGCTTGCTGAGGTTGAGCGGAAAAACCTCGCCGGACGGCGAGTTGAACGTCATGCTCGGGGGGCTTGATCTGACAGCGGGCAACTTTCTCATACTCCAACCCGGGCAATTGACAGGTAGTCTGTACACGTACGACGCTGCGGGAACAACCACTCCATTTATTGCGATTCAGGTGACGACGACTGTTGTGCCGGAACCCGCTGGAGCGATGCTGCTCCTGATCGCAACTCAACTCCTTCGCCGCCGGTAGAGAATCCACAACGTGGATGCAGGAATGAGAAAAATGGCGGCATGCACCGCAGTTGCGAAAGCGGCGCGACGCATGCCGTACGCCAAACCAGCGTCAACAAAGGGGTCGTGATAAAAGGCGGCGGGATCGCTCCACAGTGCAATGACCGACGGCGGCCACGAGGCTATTGTACATAAGGAAATGCTGCGATTGGTAATCCCTTGGGGCAAGTTCGCGGTGACCTCCGCTAAAGGCTCGCGGAATTCAGACATCTGTTTCCACCCGCGATCCAGTTGAAGGCATTTCGAGCCAAATGAGGCGAGGATCCCGCTGGCAGCGAGCGCAATGAAAACGATCGTCCAGTAGCCGCGAGATGGGTGCCGAATCCAAGTAACACTCATCAAGCAATTGTCTCATGCTCGTGGGAACTGCGCTAGTGGCGCGGAAATCCAGGGATAATTCCGCATCAACCAGTAGGCCGGCGGGTCGGAAAGCAGCGAAAAACCTCGCCGAGAGGCGGGGTTTTCGCGTCCGGCGAAGCGTCTCTACGCGTTCGCGGGCTTTCTCGGCGGATTGCCTTTGAGGTCGATCAAGTTTTTCTCGATTCGACCCAGACGCTTGCGGAGATCAACGAGGAACTCCTCGATGGTCACCGGCTGCGGCTTAGGCTCATCCGCTGCGAGGAAGATGTTCGTCATGGCAGTTGAATGACTTGGCTGATAAATCGACCGATGCAGCAGCTTATCGCTGCCGCTCGATGGATGCGATCCACAGACGGGGGCCGCCGCGGCAGTCAACGACCAAAGCGTCTTGACGGTCGTGGGGTGGCTGTACATTGGAGCATCATGCGGCACGAAAGCATGGACCCGCCGGCGTGAGCCGGTCGGTTGAATTGTCGGGATTCGGTTTTTACTCCCCGTCGTCGATGAGATTGTGCACGTCACGGGCACCGTGAAGGATGCGGATGATGCGGAGCGGCCTGGTTCGATCCGTGTAAACGATGAGATAGGGGTGGCGCGTCCAGATGCGAACGGACTTGTGTAATTTTGGTTCGCGCGGAGCGAGCTGCGGGAACAATCCCAGCAGCGCAAAATCGCGGTGCAGTTCATTGAGCACCGCGTGGGCGATGACGACGCCGGCCTTCTCCAGCAGATACTCGGCGATCGCGTACAGGTCCAGCCGAGCCTGCTCCGCCAGGACGAACGATCCCTTAGACATAAATGACCGGGAGACGGCTGCGGGCCGCGAGTTGATCGAGATGCGCATGCAATGCGCGGAACGCCGCTTCACCATCGATCAGCTCGTCACTCTCGGCAGACAGCCAGCCGGCTTCGATCATCACGATCAGTTTTTCCCGCGAGCGGGGCGTGATTGCCGCCACAGCGGCAAGCGCTTTGTTGTTTCTTTTCTCGTGCTTCATTCAACAATATTAACACAGGTTTGGTGAACCCGGGCACTTGACGAGGCGCATGAAAAAGCGACTGAGTCGGGTGTCGTAGAAGGGGAGCTACGACGGGGATCTCAGCAGCAGAGAACGAACGTTCTGCTGTCCATTGAATCACGCGCGGCGATAGCGCGCAAGCGGGAGGATCAGAGAAGAGAAAAGGGAACCGTCAGCATGTGACGATTCCCTGATATTGAAGGTACAAAGAGATGTGCGTTGTTCCGAGGGCCGTTAGGCTGCCGTCGTCTCGTCAGCCTGCTGCATGATCGGCGGCGGTAGCCAGCGATTGACCTTCTCAGCTAGCATCTTGTCTGCCAGCGTTCCTTCCGTGGCATCCGTGAAGAGCTTGGACAAACTCTCGACCAATGTGCTCTTCTTGGTGTCCGCCGCGGGCGCGTGCACCGCACCGAGGAGTTCGGTCATCAAATGCGTCAACTGGATCTTCTGGTACGAACCCAGCCATTGAGCATCCGGCGTCCAATCCGATCGGACCGACACCTTTAAGTCCCGCGCCAGCATCATCACGAAGGGTGATGGATGGTTTGGGTTGTTGAACAGCAGTTCCACCGTCAACAACGCAATCAACTGCATCAGGTCGTTCTTCTTCATCTGAAGGAAAATGGTGAACGCCGACACCGTGTCGATCTGCTTGCGGGCGACGAGCGGATCGCACTTGACGCGGAGCGAACTCAGCGCCGCGTACGACTTGCTCTTAAACCCTTCACCCACCGTCGCGTGCAGCGTGGTGGGGTTGGGGTCGTGTCGAACCGCGACGGTCGAGCCGTTTAGCCGTTCGTGCAGGATCACTGCCAGAAGCGCCAGCCGCCGATGCTCATCCTTGAGCAATGCGGCCCGCACAACCATCACTTCGTGAGCGTACACCCGTGCCCGCTGGCCGTCCGACAGGTCATCGGAGGTCAACGGCGCCTCAGGCTGTTGCGGAGCGCCGTTGCCGGACTCCCCCTGATCAGCCTTGGCACGGCCCTCGGCGGGCTTCCGCCGCGGCCTGCGGTATTCCTGATGCACCCGGCCGTCCGGGTCCAGCAGCAGAAACACCGTCGAACGCGACTTGGTGTTGTCGCAGTAGACCGGCTCGGCCGCCTCCTCCACTTCAGCAAACTGCTGCTCGATTGCTTCGAACCGATGTTGCAGGCGTTCGAGCTTGGCGGGGTCTTTCACCTTGCGAGCGGCCTTTTCAAGCTTCTCCATTCGCTCGGTCAACTGACTGAGCTTCTTCTCCGTTGGGGCATCGAACTCCTTCTCGATCGGATCCATCGCGTAGAGCCGGTCTTGAACATCACCGCGATGGCCGCAAACAACTTCCGACCACCCGGCTTCGAGCAGTCGCTGCCGGTGTTCGACCATCGCGTCGGCCTGGGCCTTTAGAAACGCCGATCTCTCCACCAGCACCTGTTCTGAGAACAAGTCCTGCGTGACAGCGTTCTCGGGGAGCACGCTGCGATCGAATGCACCCACCGACAGGTCGATGTAGTCATTGGCAATCACCCGGCGAACATGATGCGCGTTCTGCGGCTGGCCGTTGACATCCTTCCACACCGCCAACTGCTTCTCTTCCGGCACGGAAGCGAACGCTTCGGCGGCGGCGGTGTCGATCGCATCGGTGCGATACGCCTCCTTGATCGGCTTGGCCAGCGTCGAGAGCTTCATCCGCTGTCGGACGTAGCGATCGGTCACGCCAAACTCAGCGGCGATCGATTCGGCATCCCGGCCGTCCTGGCTGGCGAGTTTGGCGAACGCTTCGGCTTCATCCAGCGGATGCATCGGTGCCTGGCTGAAGTTCTCGCCCAGTGAAATGGCATCAGCGGTCGCGTCGTCCACGTCTTTCAAGACGCAGGCGATCTTCGGATCACCGTTGTTGCGGTGAATCTCCTTCAGCGCCGCCAGCCGGCGATGCCCGGCGATGACGAGATAGTCTTTCGACTTCTCGTCAACCGACCGAACCACCAGCGGCTGCAGCAGGCCGTGAGCCTTGATAAGCGCTACCAGCGTGTGATGGGCAACCTGAGCGGGCTTGACCCTTCGAGGATTGCGTTTACTTGGATGCAGGCGAGACAACGGAACGATGAATTGAGCACTCATGACAATCTCCTCCCACGCGAACGGTGGGTGTTGACGGACGGGGAGCAATCCGCACTCGCGACAATCGCGGGTGTGAACTCCATGCCGGCCGCCAACGTGTCTCGCGGGAGAAGAATGAACGGGTGGGGAACGAACTCGTCTACAACCAGCATGGCACAGCATTCGTCGGAGCGCAATTGCAGGCGTGATTACCGCCCCCTTTAGGTTCGCCGACCGACGAAGCTGGTAGACCTGTCGAATGTCAAACATAAATTTGTGTAGTGTCATCAATCGAACTATTTTCGGTGCGTCTGCAACAGTCATTCAACCCTGGGCAAGGGGTGTCATCATGCTAGGTTTTGGAAAGCGACAGCCTCCATTGGTGTTGTGGTCGCATTGGTGCAAACTCATCGAGAATCTGGCCTTTTCGCCCGAAGAGTTCTATGACCGAACCACTGCGGGGTTGGTGGCGCGAGAGATACCCAAACTCAAAGAACAACGCGTGCGGATCAACGAAGGCGGATTGCTCTCATCCAAACGCCTCTACCTGCGGCTCAAACGTGAGAGGATCGTCATTGATATCTGTGCCGCGCCCTTCGGCACCGGATTCTTCGTGTCGTGGCGACTGCTTGAAGTCCCGTTGCGAATCAACTGGTTTGCCCTGATCGCCATGACCGCCGTCGGCCTTTACGCGGCATGGTTGTTCATGTCCTCGGGCCAACCATCGTTCGGGCGGTCAAGCAGGTTTGACCGGGTTGGGCCGTCGGTTAACGTGTGGCAAATCGCGTATTCGCTAACCGTTTTAATTGCAATGCTCACTATCATCGCCCTTTTACTACGGAAGGTGATTGCATTTGCTTTGAAAGACGTTGATGGTGCGATACTGCAGATCCCCCTCATTGGCCCGCTGTACGAACGGTTCATTCGACAGATGACCTATTACCGAGTTGACATTGCGCTCATGTTTCAGCAGGCGGTGCACGCCGCGGTAACCGAGGTTGTTGACGAAATCACCTCGGCGAAGGGATTGCCGCTCTTGACCGCCGATGAACGCAAACCGATCTTTAACGACCTATATCGTCGCTAACGGCTTGAGTAAATCCGGTTTGACGACGAGGCAAGGTGGCTGGTGTGTCCATCAGGGTCGAAGAACAACTGGCCGAAGCCTATTGTCGGTGGGAGATTCGGGGCCGCGGGTGGCAAGTGTGGGACGAGCCGGTTGCACTGGAGCCGGCCTATGAGCATTTCGCACCGCAGGTTGCGAAGTCCGAAGTTGCCGATGATGGTCGCATCTCCACGTTCTTGAGCCGTGCTGTCAGTTCTTTGCAGCAACTGCTCGCCGGTGGACCGAGTCAGGCGGCGCAATCGCTGTCGGTCGATCCACCCGGCGCCTCGGACGCCCTGCCGAATGGCTTTCGACGCGATCGTGCGTGCATTGAGTGGCGATTGAATTTGTCGCCAACACTGCCGGATTCGTACGTTGCCACGCAGCAACTCTTACTCAGCCTGTCCCATTCGTTGGCGCCGATGGCGGTCGAGTTCCTCGGGGCGGCGGGGAAAGTGACCCTCCAGTGGGTAACCGATCCCGACGATGCCGAACTGTTCCAGCAGCAGTGGTCGAGTCACCTGCCCGACGTCGGGGTTGTCCGCGAGTCGGACGGATTGAAAACATTCTGGGGCGACGATCAACAACATCACACACTCATTGTGGAGTTTGGATTATCGCGTGGCTTCATGCGACCGCTTGCCTGTGACTCATCGAACTCGACTGGTTTGCTTTCTGCGCTCGTCGCCGCTGCGGGCATCGCTCGCGACGATGAACGGATCGTCGTCCAAGTGTTTTTGCAGTCCATGAACGCACCGTGGGCGTCCGGGATGCTTCGTTCAGCAGCGTTGGCCGATGACCTCGAACTGTCGGGCGAGAGCGTGGCGTCGGCCGCACAACTCCGCGACAAGCTGTCGCGACCACTTCTCGCGGTCATTATCCGCGTCGCTGCGAAAGCCGCAGATCTCGATCGAACTCGGGCCTTGGTTCGTGGGGTGGCGACGGCGCTCGCCGTTGTTAGTGAACCCGCGGGAAACGAACTGATCCCACTTCTCAACGATGGATATGACGACGAACTTCACGAAGCCGACCTGCTTTGCCGTCAAACGCACCGTTCGGGCATGATCTTCAATTGCGCCGAAGCCGCATTGTTTGCACAACCGCCGTCTGGGGAGATTCGCTCGCCGGCCCTCGTGCGCGACGCGCGGAAGACCAAGCCTCCGCCCGCTATTGCCACCGGCCCGGGTCTTGAAATCGGTATCAACGTTCACCAGGGCCAGATGGCTCCGGTTCGTCTCTCATCTGAACAGCGCGTTCGGCATATGCATATTGTGGGAGCGTCCGGCACCGGCAAGTCGAGTTTACTCTTGCGGATGCTGAGCGCCGACATCGAAGCCGGCGAAGGCGTGGCGCTGCTTGATCCGCACGGCGATCTGCTCGACCAGGTACTCGGACGGATTCCTGAGTCACGCTGGAATGACGTCATCGTGTTCGATCCCGCCGACGAAACGCACACGATCGGCTTCAACGTACTCGGCGCGCACTCGGAGCTTGAAAAAACCCTGCTCGCCTCAGATTTGGTCGGCATCTTTCGTCGCCTGAGTACAAGCTGGGGCGATCAGATGAGTTCGGTGCTTGGCAACGCTGTGTTGGCCATCCTGGAAAGCGACCGCGGCGGCACACTGGCCGATCTGCGGCAGTTCCTGATTGAGCCGCCGTTCCGCACCGAGTTCTTGAAAAGCGTGCGCGATTCCGAAGTTGTCTACTACTGGCAGAAGCAGTTTCCACTGCTGGTGGGCCGGCCGCAGGCGCCACTGTTGACGCGATTGGACGCACTGCTCCGGCCCAAACCGATCCGCCGCATGGTCAGTCAGCGCGAGTCGTGTCTGGACCTCACGCGGGTCGTCAATGAAGGGAAGATATTCCTGGCCCGGCTGTCGATCGGCGCCATCGGCGAGGAGAATGCCAGCCTCCTGGGCGCGCTCCTCATGAGCAAGTTCCATCAGGTGGCGACGGCCCGGCAAGCAATGGCGGAATCGGACCGTCGCAACTTCTGGCTGTACGCCGATGAGTTTCATCATTTTGTGACGCCGTCGGTCGCTCACATGCTCAGCGGCGCGCGCAAATACCGCATGGGGTTGGTGCTCGCGCATCAGGAGTTTCGGCAACTGGAGGTCCGCGATGCTGACGTGGCCAGTGCTGCGTTGACCAACGCCTATACACGAATTTGTTTTCGTGTTGGCGACGCCGATGCACGGAAACTCGCGGATGGATTCGCATCCTTTGGGGCCGACGACCTGCAGAATCTGCGAATCGGCGAAGCGATCTGCCGTGTCGAACGGGCGGACGGCGACTTCAATCTCACCACGTCACTCATGTCGGCAATTGACGAGAAGGCCGCGGAACAGAACCGCTCCAACATCATCGAGCGATCGCGGGCACAATACGCGAAGCCGGTCGAGCACGCGGCGATCGCTCCTGAGCCTGCAGCCGT
>Ga0163144_10011622_pt1 | contig 18608 bp, 16 predicted proteins | sample OliLak19BULKMAT1_FD_123175 | JGI IMG/M metagenome (GOLD analysis project Ga0163144, IMG submission 123175) | Freshwater microbial mat bacterial communities from Lake Vanda, McMurdo Dry Valleys, Antarctica - Oligotrophic Lake LV.19.BULKMAT1 | ecosystem: Environmental > Aquatic > Freshwater >... | reverse complement strand
TCTGAATTTTACAACATTCTAGATTTATCGATTCCTGGCGTTTGGGGCGACTTACAATTTATCAGAACGACTTCCACTTCAAAAACTAGACTGATTGCTAGAAAAACGGCTGCGCCTTTTATTTTAAGACGAACCAAAGCGCAAGTTCTTACCGAGTTGCCGCCAAAAGTGGAAAACAATGTTTACTTAAATTTCACCGAAGAAGAAGATAAGTTTTATAAACAATCACTTAATCGCGTGCGTTTAAACATTAAGGAAAGCACTACCGTTAAAAAATATGGTGAGATTCTTAAAGGCCTTTTAACCTTAAGACAAAATTGTCTGTGGCAAAAACATCCTCAGCTAGCGTCTACAAAAATAAATTTTCTAGTTGAAACGCTAGAGCAAATTATCGAAGAAGGCCATCAGACATTAGTCTTCTCGCAATTTACAACATACTTAGATTTAATTCAAAATGTGCTGCGAGAAAAACATTGGAAATTATCACGCATTGATGGATCACAAAGTATCATTAAAAGACAAGCGGCCGTGGATGAATTTCAAGCTGGAAAAACTCAAGTTTTTCTGATCAGTTTAAAAGCTGGTGGCGTGGGACTAAACTTAACAGCGGCCAGTTATGTTTTTGTCATGGACCCATGGTGGAATCCGGCAGTTGAATCACAGGCCATCGATCGAGCACATCGTATTGGGCAAAAAAACAAACTAACTGTTTACCGCCCAATTATTAAAGATACAGTAGAAGAAAAAGTTTTAAAATTACAAGATACCAAGCGCGAACTTTTCAAAGATCTATTACCTGATAATGATGAACAATATTTTACTGGTAAATTATCGATGAAGGATTTTGAAGCACTCTTTGGTGAGGATTAGTGAGAATACTGCAAAGAAATGTCTTAATATTTTCTGCATTTTTCCACATCTTGGCCGCCATCTTCTCTGAAGGATTTCACCGTCCTGATGAATATCTTGGAGTTTTTCAGTGGATGCAACTAAAGCTCGGCGATTTGCCAAGCTCGCATCTAAGTTGGGAACTCAAAGCACAGATTAGACCTTGGTTGCACCCATATTTATTTGCTACTATTGTTAATTTCTGTAAGACAATCGGACTCAATAATCCTTTTCATCAGGCAACTTTTTTGCGAATTTTATGTTCATTGTTAGGCATGATTTCAATCTATCAACTAAGTCAATTGATCCTTAAATCTCCTAAACCGGATTTATATAAAAAGATTGCCCTGCTTTCGCTGGCCTCAATTTGGTTTTTGCCTTTTGTCCATGCCAGAACAACAGCGGAAAGTTTAGGCATGTCATTTTTCATTTTTGCCTATTTTCTTTTTGAAGAACGCAAAACTTTCACCAGTGGCCTAATGCTTGGCCTTAGCTTTATTTTTCGCTTTCAAATGATTTTTATGATTGCACCTTTTGTCCTGTGGCACATTCTCTTTACTCATTTAAAAATATCGCAACATGTAAAAGTCTTTATGGGCGGGCTGCTTGTTCTTGGACTCTCTACTTTGGTAGATTCTGTCGGATATGGTAATTGGACTTTTACGCCTTATAATTATTTTTATCAAAATATTATACTTGGGATAAGCTCAAGTTTTGGGGTCGATCCCTGGTGGAAATATTTTGACTTTATATTCTTTAAGGCCATTCCTCCAATCAGTATTTTATTTATTTTTTGTACATTTTACCATTGGGTAACAAGACCATTTTCATTATTTTCGTTTTGTACTATTCCTTTCTTTATCGTACATTCATTGATCGCACACAAAGAGTTACGATTCATTTTCCCCCTGACCATTTTCTTACCTTTTTTTATGGCCGAAACATTAAATAAATTTCCTAAAATTTTTAAATATACATGGAAAACTTACCTATATATATCATTGCCACTCCTCATATATAGCTCACTCACTCCTGCCCACTCACCTATTGAATTTTATAAATACCTCTATCAAGAAAAAGAACCCGTCACAAAAATTTACACTTTAAATTTAGTGCGTGACCAACTCTTCTTTTACCAAAAAAATTCTATTGAATTAAAATATGTTTCAGATACAGAAATAATAAATGACATTTTTAATAATGATAAAAAACCAAAATGGTTTTTAATGGATCAATTTGTTCACACCGAAATCTTTGCCGCTAAAACAAATTGTACTTTAAAATACCAATCCTATTCGCCGCTCTTAATTAATATAGGGAAAATTATTGGCCAAGAAAAACGTTGGAAGATGTGGACGCTTTTTAAATGTGACTAAATCTTATCTGAAATAACCCAATCAATGGTGCCCCGTTTATGTTTTTTTAAGTAATCATTGATCCGAGAAAAATGACCACAACCTAAGAAGCCTCGATGTGCAGAAAGTGGAGAGGGATGAGCTGATTCTAGTACCAAGTGTTTTTCAAGATTAATTCTCACACCTTTACTCTGGGCCGCGCCTCCCCATAAAACAAAAACAACGTTTTCTTTTTGTTCATTGATTACATCAATAACTTTGTCAGTAAACTGTTCCCAACCTCTATTGCGATGTGAAGCTGCATGATCTTTTTCGACAGTGAGAACTGTGTTTAACATCAACACTCCTTGACTTGCCCAATTAATCAAATGACCTTGCTTGGGATAAGGAATTCTTAAATCTCTTTCCAATTCAGTATAAATATTTCGAAGTGAAGGGGGAATGGCCACACCGGGCTTAACCGAAAAAGCCAGGCCATGTGCTTCGCCTTCTCCGTGATAAGGATCTTGTCCCAGAATAACAACTTTTACGTTGTTAAATGGGGTGAGTTCGAAAGCTCGAAAAACATCAGAGAAATTTGGGTAAATAGTTTTTTTCTTTTCTAATTCTGTCTGCAAAAATGTTTCGAGCTTTCGAAAATACTCTTTCTTAAACTCTTTCCCTACAACTTTCTTCCAAGATTTCTCTAAACTAAACATCTCTCTATTCTAAGTCGATTTTACAAATTGTAAAACAAATCCTAACCTGTTAATCTTTGGAAATGAATTTAACGCTAAAAGTGCTCATAAAGGCCCTTGCATTTAGTACGGCTATCTTTATTTACATCTTAACAACGCTACCCTTTTTGTTAACGGTTTATATTTTTCCTCATTGGACTAGAAGAATCTTAACCAAAATTGTTTCATTTTACTGCATCATTTGCCTAAAGGTTTTGCAAACTAAAATTATTATCAAAGGAGAAATGCCGCAAAAAAAAGAAGGACTCTACGTCGTCAGCAATCACATGGGCTTTATAGATATCATGGCCATCAGTGCCGTTATTCCTGTTTCATTCGTCACTTCAAAAGAAATGCAATACACCCCACTTTTAGGTCAAGTATGCGCTCTGGGTGGATGTGTTTTTGTAAATCGTAAAAATAAAAATAACATGCATAACGAAATTAAGATGATCTCCAAAGTTTTGGAAAATAAAACTAATATTATGGTTTTCCCTGAAGCTAAAAGCACCAACGGTGATAGCGTCATTTTATTTCGCCGTGGACTATTTTCTGCACCAGTTAAGGCCAAAGCAAAAATACTACCTCTAACTGTCAACTATATTAGTTTTAGCGGTGGGCCAGTCACTAAAAGAAATCGCGATACTGTTTTTTGGTATGATGATTTAAACTTTTTCTCAGTTTTCTTAAAAAAATGTGCCCAAAGTGAAATTGTGCTAGAAATAACCATTCACCCTGTTCTACAAAATTATTCAGAAGACATCACAGAAGTTGCAAATGAATGTCATCGTATAGTAAGTTCTGCCTATAGAGGAATTTCTGAATGAAACTAAGTATTGTTATCCCCGTCTATAACGAAGAACAAACGGTTCTGGATCTTTTGAAGCTAGTGCAAGATGCATTAACTAAATTGCCGCCTCAAATCACCAGTTCTGAAATTGTCATTGTAGAAGATGGTTCCAAAGACCAAACAAAAAAAGTTCTACAAGATAACGTGCAGGGAAAATCAGGGTTTGTGATTCACTTTCAAGAATATAATCAAGGCAAAGGCGCCGCCATCACTAAAGGCTTTTCCTTAACCACTGGCGATATCGTTATTATTCAAGATGCTGACTTAGAATACGATCCTTTTGAATACCCTGTTTTATTAAAACCGATTCTAAATGGAAAAGCTGACGTTGTTTTTGGTTCAAGATTTAAGGGTGATACTTCTCGTGTTTTATATTTCTGGCATTACTTAGGTAACCAAATTCTAACGTTTCTATCCATTGCTTTTACCAATCTAAATCTTTCCGACATGGAAACTTGTTACAAAGTATTTAAGGGTGAAATTATTCGAAATATGAAATTAGAATCAAAACGTTTTGGCATTGAACCCGAAATGACTGCTAAAATTTCTAAAATTAAGGGCGTGCGAATTTATGAAGTACCTATTTCATACTTTGGACGAACTTATGAAGAAGGAAAAAAGATTGGCTGGCGTGATGGTTTTTCCGCTCTTTGGTGTATTTTTAAATTTAACATCTTAAGATCGTACGAAGACTCTTTTAAAAATTAATAATCAAATCACTGTTTGCCAGCGTTCTATCTATAATAAAATACATATTCTTACTGGAGTGATAACTTAAGATAAGAAATTTTTCTGCAACTTTTGGATTGTTTTTAATGACCTCAAGATAAGTCTCTTTATTGACAAAAAATCCCCAGACTTTGTCGTCCACATTATTGGGCTCATCAAGTTTAAACATGCCGGTCAGTGATTTATTTTCCACCTGAGCATTAAAAACATCGACAGGAACATTGTAAACGGCAGCACTTTTTTCGAATGCCAGTAAATTTGCCAAAGCGAAAAAAGGATAGATGGCATTAACATTTCCTACCGCTGTCGGAAAAGACTTTAATTGTTTTGCGGCCAGTAGCATTTCAAATATTTCAGGGTCTCTAGTAATTTTGCTCATCGGTTTTATGGCAAAATATGAGGTTAGTAAAATGGTGAGCAAAAGTGTTCCCGTCGTGATTTTATCTTGCCATGGTTTTAACTTGTCTTTTATGGAATAAACACCAACAAAAACATAAAAAGGATAAAAAGGAATTAAATAATGTGAGTATTTAAATTTCATTAACGAAAAAAGCACTAAAAATGTCATCGAGGCAATTAATGAAAGTGAAAAATAGTTATTCTTGAAATTTATTTTGAAGTTTTTAAATGAATAAAAGAATAATAGGGCCCATAGAGGCGATGATTTAAAGAGAAAAAAGACATATGTTATCACTGAATAATTGCCCGCGTCACGGCCATCATAAGCAGTGTGAATAAATGTACTCTGTAGATAATGTTCAAAAATATAAAACTTACCTGCTAAATGTAGGCTTAGTGGCCATATCGAAAACATTGCAAAGCCAAAAGCCAGGGTCAACCAGGGTGTAGAATCTTTTAATAGAACTAATTTTTTTGTCACTAGTAAATGAATAAAAATAATCGTCGGAATAAAAAGTCCGATAGGTCCTTTAATTAAAAGAGAGGTTCCGAAAAAAAATCCAGTTCCTAACCAATATTTTTTCTTATTTTTTATGAGCAATAAATAATAACAGGTCAAACTTAAATAGACCGAGAGCATAAGCGGTATATCCATATTAGGAAAACGCAACTTTTTCATTAATGGAGGTAATAAAATAAGTAAAAGTCCGTTTAGAAAAGCTGTCCACTCGCCTTCTTCTCTTTTTAAAAATTTATATTGAACAAAAAGTAAGATAAGAAAAAAAACTCCGACAAAGATTCTGGCCACAAAATAACTTGCTCCAAAAAATTTAAAGAAGAGCCCCTGCAAAATAAAAATAAAAGGAGTGTGTTGATAAAATTCTGAATAAGTCGCAGAAGATAAATGGGGAACTAACCAATGGCCAGACTGAACAGCGTTTTTAGCAAAAGCCGAGTATAAATAACCATCTTGAAAAAACCCTGGAACAGAGGCATTTTGCCACATGAGTACGATCGCCAGTAAAAATAAAATTAATGGGAATGTATACTTAGGATAAGATCGCATGAATGGCCTTATAGATTTCTGGATGGGCCCACAGAATTGGTCCTTCGTATCGCTCTTGTCCAAATTTTTTCATTTCATTATTTTTTTGATAACAAATAATACCGCGATGTCGACACAAAATAATTCCAGCAGCAATGTCCCACAAACTTTTTCCATGAGCAGTGTAAACGAAATCACAAGCTCCTGTTGCCAGTAAACCCAGTTTAAAAGCGATACTGCCTCTTGGCATTAACGTAAATTTATCTGTGTTGTAATCATTATGCATGCCTTTTTCAAACTCACTCCTTGAAGTCATACCTAAAAAGGGAGGGTCTACTCTTTTCATTTCTGTAACAAACTTATCGTTGGTAGAAATTGAAAAACCAGTCAAAGGATTATAAATCCAAGCTTCACCTTCAAGTTCTTCATTTTTTACAATCGCAAGTGAGACTGAACATTCTCTATAGCCTTTACTTAAGTCACGGGTACCATCAATGGGATCTAAAATAATACAAGGAAAACGCAGTCCACTATTTTCCTCTTCAGAGAAAAAAGTTAATTCTCGAAATTTAGCGAAATATTTCTTAATTAGATTTGAGATTGAAATATCTAGGTCGGTAATCAAAGAATAATCTTCTTTTCTTTTAATATTTAGTAAATCCGCAGCATAAATCTTACGAAACTCTTCATTAATTTGATTTTTTAGTTCTTCAATGGATTTTTCATTTAAATAATGCATAACTTTATTCTATCATCTTAATTATGATAAAACTAGAAACAACTCCCCTTGATGGTCTGCAGATTTTCTCAGGCATGAACTTTCATGACCAGCGTGGAGAACTTTTTAAAGTCTTTAATAATGATCAGGATTTTACACCACGCCAAGTTTTTACCACCACGTCAAGATATGATGTTATTCGCGGAATGCATTATCACAGCGGCAGCAAAATCATTTGCTTGTTACAAGGCAAGGCCCTCGATGTCGTTTTGGATATTCGCCCAGAATCTAAGACTTATGGAAAATATTTTTCCACTACACTTGAGGCCAATAAAAAAGCATTATTTTTAAGAGAAGGCTTGGCCCATGGCTTTAGGGCCTTAGAGGAAAATACCTTGATGCTCTACATTCAAAGCGCTGCTTATAATCCCCAAGATGATAAAGGTTTTCACTATCAATCTTTTAATTTTAACTGGAATTGCCCATCACCTATTTTATCTGAAAGAGATAAAGTTTTACCTCCATTTAAATCATGAAAAAATATCTCATCTTCGGCGCCACTGGACTTATTGGAAAATCCTTAGTTAGTAAAATTCATGATGCTACCGTCATCGGGTATGGCAGCAAGCTCGATATCTGCAACAAAGATCAAATAATCGAACAGTTAAACTTGCATAAACCTGAGGTGGTTTTCTTTTGCGCCAATAACTCAGGAGGTGTTGATGCCTGCGAAAAAAACCCAGAAATTACACATGAGTTTCACTTTTTAGCTGTAGCTAATATTGTAGAAGCATGTAAGAAAAATAAAAGCTCTTTGGTATTTCTCTCTAGTACCTTTGTCCACGGTGATAAAGTGGGAGATCCACCTCTGTCTCAATATGGAAAAGCTAAATTGCAGGCAGAGAATTTCATTAAAGACCATTTGCAAGAATATTTAATTATTAGAACTGCAAATGTTTTTGGCCCAGATGAAAAATCAAAAACACCAAATTTTTATCAACAAGTATTAAATCATCTTAACGCCAAACAAATCTTTAAAGCTCCTGATAACGTATTGTGCACACCAACAGATGTTACTCATCTTACGCTAAGAATTTTGATTTACTTAAAACAAAAAAACTGGGGAACACATCTTATTATAGGTGATAAAACCATGACGAGATTTGAATGGGCCAAGCTAATTGGCCAAAATAGTGCTTTAATTGAGGCAACACAAGACCACACAACCTATCGTCCAAAAAACCAACGATTTACTAATAATCACTAGCAAGATATGCTTTATTTCTATGCTGCAAAAAATAATCACCAGACCCTATTTAATTGCCATTCTTATTTTCTTTGTTTGTCTTAAAACACTTGAATCATTTTATCCCTTTGGTCACGGGGACGCGCTTTATTATCATCTGGCAATTCCTAAAGTTTGGTGGGAGTCAGGCTGGAGCGATGCCCACTTACAAGTTTGTGGTGCACTCCAGGGCGGTCTCTTAGAGTATCTTTATGTTTTACCCATGGCCCTATTTAAAAATTCAATTTTAAGACAAACTACTGCACAGTTTATGCATTTTTCTCTGACCTTTGGCCTTATAAGTTTATTCATCATCAAAAACTATTGGAAAGAGCGTTTTTATCCCTGCATTTTTTTTCTTATTTCCATTTTTACCATCAATAAAGGGAGTGATTTTTTTCTTTATGCAAAAAATGATGGCCTAGTTGCGGCGCTGGGCTTTATTGCCACAATTATGACCATCGACACACAATTTAAAAAATTAAAACATTATCATCTTATTATGGGTCTCTTATTTGGTCTTATCCCTCTGGTGAAAATAAACGGCGCCATGATCACTTTAGTTTTAAATTTAATTTATCTAAAACAAAATCTTAAATCAAAGTCATATACTGATATTTTAAAAAACTGGGCCATTCAACTCTTGTTAATTTCTCTTCTCATGTGGAGAAATTGGTATTTCTATAAATCACCTTTTTTTCCCGTCTTTTTAAATATATTTCCTGGAATTTTAACCAATTCGATGATCAATACCTTCACTTACTTTATGGCATCTAAGGCCACCTTTGTGAGTGTAAAGCAGATCCTTACGATTTTCTTTAGTGCTAAAATTATTATTCTTTTATGCCCCTACTTTTTTTATCAAAATTTTAAAAATAAAAAGCATCAATTAAATCATATTTTCCTGATTTCGCTGACTATACTTACTCTGCTTTTAATTAAGAGTGGCGCAATGGTGTATGAAAGATGGTTTTTTGTTTGTTATTTTCTAAATTTATACTTTATCTTTTTTTCGTGGGACTTATCAATTCGACCTCGTTTTTTCATGCCTCTTATTCTGATTGTTTTGTTATTAGACTCACGCCTAGACCAGAGTATTAAGCGCATTAAAAATCTGCATAATAAGTATCAAAGCATTGAAACATTCTCCGAAAAAAATAAGATGTGGCGCCACATTCCTGAAAATTCAATAATCTTAACTGATAGATGGAATGAACTTTTTCATGCGCCTACAGGAGTTAGAATTCATAGCGCCGAGTGTAACTTGCAAGCAGATTTTTTAAATCGTTGCAATCCAGAGGAAGTACAAAAAATTCACAATTATAACTTTGCGATTCTTATTAATCAAAAAGATAACCCTTGCTACCAAATGATTAAAGCAAACTCATCAGTCATTGATCGCATTGATGATTACGAGCTTTATAAAATTAAGTAAAAAATCTTAATCTAATCAAAGTAAAAACATAAGTGAGAATAAACTTCGGTAAGTTTCTTTTGGTTTCACCAAACATTCTCTGCTTAAAACTAAATGGAATTTCTTTTATTTTTAAATTTTTATTTTGTCTTATAAGTTTAAATAATATTTCTTCAACGATATCAAAATTGTCACACTTTAGTTTTAAGGCATGAAGTTGCGCCGTATCGTAAAGACGATAACTATTTGAGACATCCTTGCATTTAATATTTAAGACGAATGAATAACCCCAATTTACGACCTTACTCATGAACACTAGAATGGCGCTATTTTCTGTGTGACCACCTTCAATATATCTTGAAGCAATAACTACATCATGGTCTTTATTCAAAGCATAAAGTTGTTTTATAAATTCCGGATAATGTGACCCATCAGAATCCATAAAAATAGTTTTTTTGCCACAGGCCTCTTTAATCCCACTTCTAATCGCGCATCCATAAGTATCTCCACCAATACGATTAATGTAGTTCACTCCAACTTCCGCGCAAGCAGCTGCAGTTCCATCCATTTGTGTTGGTGTATCAACAACAATAATTTCTGCATTTAAATTTAATTCTTCTAAGTTTTTTTTTATTCTAGGTAATAAAATTCTTAAATTTTCTTCTTCTAAATAAGCGGGAAGAACCACTGAAACATCTTTAATATACTTCATCTTAATACTCCGTCACTATTAGAGAGTCGGCGCCATCCCAGCTATTGGCGGTCAGCTGAATCTTGCCTGATATTTTTTGTCCTAAAATATGATCATTATTTTTAAAATGGGGTAAGTAACTTCCATTAATCGTCTTACACTTATGTTTTTCTGCAAAATATTGCAACACCCACTGCGAATTTAAAAAATCCTGAGTAAAGGTTGGCGACATTTCAAGGTAACCTTTGGCGCATAATCGACTTACCTGCTCGTCCGTTTTAATAATCACTTCATCTATTTTGATTTTTAAAGGAGAAGTCGTATAACTTCTTAAATTTAAAAGCGCTTCAGAATAATAAGACTCGTAAACAGATAGGAGGAAAAACAATAAGTAACAAATATATTTTTTTTTGTTTTTTAAGTGAGAATTACTCCAGAAAATTAAATAAATAATTAAAAAGAAGGTTGCGAAAGGGGCCATGCGACTGAAGGCGCGCAATGATTTTGTGAGTGTATAATAAACAGCGTAACCGCCAAATTTTGTAGTGAAGTACATTGCAACAAAGGCCATTAGAAGAAAAAATAACTCCACTGATCTCGAAGTAAAAAAAGACTTAATTTTTTTGATCGAATCTTTTCTTAATGAAACAAGTAAAATTAAAAATAAACTTAAAACAACTGCACTTCCTTGATAAGAATAAACTTCACCGCGAATAGTTTGATTGGCAAAAGAAATTTTAAACATACCAAAAATTTTCCCTAAAACTGTATCAGGAAGCGGCTTAAAAAATTCCATTGGACGTGCGCTATATAAACTTACACCGATAGGCTTACGATTGTTAATATCGCCGTCGTGAACTCCGTTAGCACCGGTAAATAGATGCAAATTTAATAGCAATGAAACAAACACACCAAAAGCCGCCGGCAGAATGACTTTTTTTAGAGTCTCTATTAAAAACACTTTATTTTTACGTAACCCAAATATCAAGACAAAAATAATCATTAAAAACAAATGCAGAATAAAAGAAAAGGCAGTGTAGTAATAAGAAGTATAGAGCGTTAAAAAATTGCAAATCGCAATAACGAGTATACTTATTTTAGAAATTTTTTGTTTATTTTTAATTCCCTCTAACGTTTTATAACAAAGTGTTAATGAAAGAATAATGGGTGCTACAAAAGTTAAAACCAAATGCCCCCAGGCCACCTTCTGTGCCAGAGAATATTGAAAAACCACCGGCAACGTTCCTGCCGCAGCTCCCCATTGATCTTTGGTGAGAATAAGTAGCGAAATAAAAATCACTATCGTATTAAAAATAAAAGTTACATAAAACCATAAATCCATCGAACTCATGGCATCAAGTCCTAAAAGTTTTCCTAATTTTCCTAGCTTATAAAGAAATGGCCATTCCATAGGAACAGAGTCATAACGAAAACAGCCTTGCGACGACCAGCGACATTCTTCATAAAATTCAGTTAATGAATTTTTACTTTGTGCTCGCTCTAAAACCCAAGTAGCAAGCGCAATATCAGCACCCAACCAATGACTGGTACCTTTTCCTTTTAACATGGACGTTCCGTTAAAATGGAAAAAAGTAATAATTGAAAGAGACAAAACTAAACAGAAGTTAAGTAGATTTTTTTTTATCATAATTTAAAAATTAATTCTTTCGCGTTCAACCACAAGTGGTCGGCGCAAGATTTGTGTATGAATATTTCCAACATATTCGCCTAGAAGTCCAATGACAAATAATTGAACCGCACTAAAGAAAAACATACCAATGACCAGCGGCGCCATCCCTAAACTCATTTGGTCCCAAAAAAATAATTTGGCCAAAAGATAAGCAGCTGCAACCAGCAGACTTAGAAAAGAAATCAAGAAACCAAAAATAGTGCAAAGTCTCAGTGGAACTTTTGAATGAGTGGTTATACCGAGCATAGCAATATCATAAAGTGTATAAAAATTATTTTTTGTAATCCCGCGCTTGCGCACCGGTTGATCGTAAGGAAATAAATATTTGGCAAAACCGACTTCACAAATCAGACCACGCCAATAAGGATAAACGTCGTCGATATGTTTAACTGCGTCCATAACCACACGATCATAAAGTCCAAAACCAGTAAAGTTTTTAATCAACTCAATATCGGCCAACTTAGTTACAATGGCGTAATAAATTTTTCGAATAATAAAAAATATCGAAGACTCTTCGCTGGTACGTTTTGTCCCAAGCACCATTTTATATTGGCCTTCTTCCCATATTTTTATAAACTCAGGAATCAATGAAGGCGGATCTTGTAAATCGGCCACTAGTGAAATAACCGCATCACCTTTAGCTTGCTTTAAAGCATGAACAGGGGATCTGATGTGTCCAAAGTTTCTCGAATTAATAATCAACTTTACGTTTTTGTCGTTCAGGCAAATTGTTCTGACAATACTTGCCGTCTTATCTACTGAGCCGTTATCAATAATAATATGTTCGTAGTCATATTTTGCCAAAACCCCGGTAAAGAGTTTTTTAACCTCTTGCACCAATATTTCGATATTCTCTTCTTCGTTGTAGGCAGGAGTCACAATACTGATTAGTTTTTTCATGTGGGCATAAGCTTAACGCCATAATTTTTAATTGTGAACTATTCAATAAGTACCTAGATTATGTTTTTACTTCGTTTTTGATCTTTTTTAGGCCAATTACAGGCAAATTATGATAATTTTTCCCCCAAAGGAATCCTTATGTCCAAATTAAAAGTCGCAATACTCGGAACAGGTAATATTGGAACTGACCTTATGGTCAAAATTCTACGCTCAGAATATTTAAAGTGCGGTGCCTTCGTTGGCAGAAATTTAGTTTCACAAGGAATTCAAAAGGCGCAACAACTTGGTGTCAATGTTTCAGCAGAAGGAATAGATTACATCATAAAAAATCCTGATTGCTGCGATATCGTTTTTGATGCGACCTCAGCCTCGGCCCATTTTGAACACGCTCCTGTTTTAAAAAAATTGGGTAAATTTGTCATTGATCTTACTCCGGCAAAAATTGGTGGCATGTGCGTTCCTGCAGTTAATCTCATCGAATGTTTAAAATTAGATAACGTCAATATGATCACCTGTGGGGGACAAGCTTCAATTCCCATCGCCTACGCTATCGGACAAACACAAAAAAATATTGATTATATCGAAGTTGTTTCTGCTATTGCCTCACGCAGTGCCGGACCAGCAACAAGACTTAATCTTGACGAATACATTCACACCACTGAAGAAGGTATTAAAAAATTTTCTGGTGCTAAACGCACCAAGGCCATTTTAAATTTAAATCCGGCCACGCCGTGTATTAATATGCAAACCACCGTTATGGCAAAAGTTGAAAAACCAGATCTAGATTCACTTACGAAAAAACTTTCCGAACTCGTTTCAATAGTAAAAAAATATGTTCCCGGTTATGAAATTGTGGTTGGACCAACCATTGAAAACGATCGAATTTTCATTACTGTTCGAGTCAAAGGCTTGGGTGATTATCTGCCTGAGTACGCCGGAAATCTTGACATTATCAACTGTGCCGCGATTGGTATTGCAGAAGAGTATGCCAGACATTCTCTTCAAGGAAAAAAATCATGAAACATGTATTAATTAGCGATCCTTCACTGCGCGATGGAAATCACGCTGTAAGACATAAATTAACTGCCAAACAAATCGCTGCTTATTGTATTGCCGCCGACGCTGCGGGCATACCAATCGTTGAAGTAGGACACGGCAATGGTATTGGCGCTTCTTCCTTGCAATTAGGTGAGGCTGCTTGTGACGATGAAACCACTTTAAAAACGGCGCGAGAAAATTTAAAAAATTCTAAATTAGGAATTCATGTGATTCCGGGATTTGCCACTATCAAAAAAGATTTAAAAATGGCCATCGACTTAGGTGTAGATGTCATTCGCGTGGCTTCGCATTGTACTGAAGCCGATGTTACCCAAAGCCATATTGAGTTTGCTAGAAAAGAAGACAAAATTGTTTATGGCGTTTTGATGATGTCACATATGGCAAGTAAACAAGTTCTCCTCGAAGAAGCACGTAAAATGGAATCCTATGGAGCGCAAGGGATTATCATCATGGACTCTTCAGGCAATTATTTACCCAGTGATGTAAAAGAACGTATTGATACATTAGTCAAAGGTCTTACCGTGCCAGTAGGTTTTCATGCTCATAATAATTTAGGCATGGCGATCGCAAACTCTATTGCCGCGCTCGAGAGTGGAGCGGAAATTTTAGATGGATGCGCTAGAGGTTTTGGCGCAGGCGCTGGAAATGCACAACTGGAAGTATTAGTCGCTGTATTACACCGCATGGGTTATGAAACTGGAATTAACTTTTATAAACTCTTAGATGCCAGTGATGTGGCAGAAAAACAATTAATGGAAGTTTTACCATCCATCAGTTCTTTAAGCGTAGTAAGTGGTCTGGCCGGAGTTTTTTCTGGCTTCATGAAACCCGTGAGTCGTATTGCTGAAAAATATAATCTTGATCCTCGAGACATTTTTTTTGAACTAGGAAAAAGAAAAATTGTCGCCGGCCAAGAAGACTTCATAATGGAAGTGGCAAAGGATTTATCCCTTAAATCAGGAAAAAATGTATGACATTACAATTGTATAATTTTGTCCAACAAGATTTAGAAAGTATTTTTAAAATCGTTAACAATGAAGAATTAAGTGGGCTTAAAAACCAAACGGTTTGCATTACTGGCGGCTCGGGTTTCATTGGAACTTGGCTCTGTAATATGATTCAATATTTAAACGAGCACTATAGTTTTCAAACTAAAGTATTTGTTATAGACCGCTCATTTGAAAACATTCAAAAACAATCTCCCCACCTCTTGAATGCTAAAAATTTTGAATTTAAAAGATTAGACACTAGAACATTAGTCGATTTGCCCAAAGAAATTAATTATATTATTCACGCGGCAGGAACACCTGACACTCGCGGCCCCATTGATGTGATAACTTCAATCTCTCAAGGTACCGAAAACTTACTTAGAGCAGCACAAAGACTTTCGAATTTAAAAATGTTTTTAAATTTAAGTTCTTCATTAGTTTATGGTAGCTTTTTTGACACCAATAAAAAAATTAAAGAAAATAATTCCCAAGGTCCCACTGCAAATTTGTATGCCATCTCAAAACTTTATTCTGAAGCTATCTGCGATGCCTACAGACAAGAACAAAGATTACCTGTTACCACATTGCGCCCCTTTTCATTTGTCGGACCTTTTCAATCTCTAGCTAGTCCTTGGGTATTTAATAATTTCATTAGCGATGCCATCAATGGAAAAAGTATTAAAGTGCTAGGAGATGGTTCGACCACACGCAGTTTTTTATACGCCAGTGATGCGGCGTTTTGGATTTTAAAAACATTAATCACCGCCGATTCAGGTACAAAATATAATATTGGAAGCCCTGAAGAGATCACTCTAAAAGATCTGGCAGCAAAAGTTCATTTGCAATTAGGAAATAATAAAGAAACTATTTATAACGCACGACTTGGCGCCACAGATCGTAGAAGTTATATGGTTCCTGACACCGAAGAAATTCAAAAAAACATTAAGTTACAAATCACTATGCCGCTGAATGAATCAATTAAACGCACAATTGAGTGGTACGTGTTAAGTAAAAACTTTGTTTAGCTTTCAATTTGCTCTGATTTAGGATGAACAGGAACATACTTCATCGTCTCCTTTAACTCTTTTCTAGAAATAAATGGCGATAAATCTTCTAGCGGCGGCGAAATAAGCGAGCCATCTTTTTGTACCGCCAGAGCTAATTTAGGATAAAAGTATTGTTCTGGGTGCATGAAAATTTCACACACCAGCGCACCGTTGGCTGCCATAATTTCTGGCATGTATTTATCAAAATCTGCCCATGATCTAATTTGATAGGACGGTAAGTTAAAGGCGGTAGCGACTGCTTTAAAATCAGGACAACTCACTCCTGAATCAGCATCGGTTCCCGAGTATCTACCTTTAAAAAGTGCCTTTTGTGTGTGCTTAATCATCAAGTAACCGTCGTTATTAAAAATGAAAATTTTAATCGGCAACTTATAATGAACCACTGTTTGAAATTCTTGCAAGTTCATCATGATTCCACCGTCACAATTTAAACAAATAATTTCAGACTTATTATTAGCAAAAGAAGCACCAATGGCGGCCGGTAAACCAAAGCCCATTTCTCCTAGACCAGTAGAAGTCATCAAGCGTTGACCTTGTTTTAATTTTAAATTTTGATGGCCACTTAATAATGCTGTTCCCATATCTGTCACAACAATTTGGTCATCTTTTAAAACCTCAGACAATTTATCTATAAATTTATAAGAATTGATAAATGGTTTTTGATCTTCGTGTTCTGGACCAATTAAAGGATACTTTTTCTTCCAGTCTGCACAATCTTGAATCCAAGCGGAGAAATTAGGCTTTAGTGATTTTTCTTTTGCCTTATTTACTAATGAATCAATAAATAGCTTAGCGTCGGCCTTTATTGCAACATTTACTCTATCTTTTAATTTATTAATTTCATCTTGATCAACATCATTTACCACTAATTTTGCAGCTCGCGCCAACTCTTTTGTATCATAACCAATTTGCGGTAAGGCCAAGCGTGTTCCAATAGAAATCACTAAGTCTGAATTTTGTAAAATAAAGTTGGCAGCTCGTTGTCCATAAACTCCAGCGCTTCCCATATTTAAAGGATGATCAAAAGCGATCATATCTTTTCCCGCCCATGAAAGTAGTGTGGGAATTTTAAAAGTTTCTAATAAACCGGCAATTTTATCTTGAGCATTTGCTAAGCGAACTCCATTGCCGAGCCAAAAAACAGGTCGTTTTGCTTCCGAAATTAATTTTAGAACTTGTTCTGTCTCATTTGATATATCTGCAACTTTTGCAGTTTCATTAGAATATTTTTTAAGATCATTCACATTTACATTTTTTGATTGAATATCCATCGGAATTTCAATCCACACAGGTCCTGGTCTTCCACTCTGTGAAATGTCACAACCTTTTTCTAATTCATAAATAGCTTCTACAGGATTCATAACTCGTTTAGAATATTTTGTGATCTTTTCCACCATGTGCACACTGTCGTATCCTTGCACGCCCCACATTCTTAAGGGATTCTCGATTTTAGTGTGCAAGGAGTTTTCATTTCCCGCAATAATCAAACCCGGCAATGAATCGGCCCAAGCGCTCATGACTCCTGTTACAGCATTTGTAGATCCTGCACCAGTTGTGACTAAACAAGCACCAATCTTTCCTGAAGTACGATAATAGGTCTGCATCGCCATGGTCGCTGCTTGTTCATGATGAACGCAAACTATTTGGGTATACCCGTGTTTGTAAATTGAATCAAAAAGATGGGCATTTCCCGCTCCTACAATTCCAAAAATATGTTTAATGCCTTTTTGTTCTAAGAACTCAGCAATTAAATCACTAACTTTTTTTTCGCTCATAATTTCCTCACTTACTTAATTTTTTTTTATAATATTTTGCCATTTCTAATACCGAATCACTAAAAGTCACTGAAGGAATATATTTTAACTCCGACTTTAGTAAATCAATATTCGGCACATAACGATTAGGCGAAACACTTTCATTAATTTTGCCTAAAATTTCAACTTTTATTTTAGGATTCACTAGACTTTTAATAGTTGTCGCCAACTCTTTAATCGTCATCGTTTCATCGGAACCAACATTATAGGCCACTTTATTTTTTCCATTAATCAGAATTTTTAATAAAGCAACAATCAAATCATCCGCTGACATATAAGAGCGGACGTCACGTCCATCACCACGAACAATAATATTTTTACTTAAAACTGCATCCCGCACAAAGTTTCCAATGGCATATGTTCCCTGCGGATCTAAGTAAGACCCAATAAAAGCAAAACATCTGGCAATCTTAAATTCAAAACTATTTTTTTCTGCTGCCAGAACACCCATAGTTTCTGCCGCATGTTTCCCTGCACCATAACCAATGGTCTGACTTAGATTAGCAACATAGCTCTCTTCAATATATGTCGTGGCCCAAGGCTGTACGCCGTAAACCGCACCAGAGCTCGCAAATAATATTTTTTTTGCCTGACATTTTTTAGCAAACTCTAAAACTCGTTCCGTGCCTTTAGTTATAATATTGTAGATATCTTGTGGCTGTTCTTGATTTAAAGTCGCGCTGGCAGGAGTAGCAAAATGTAAAATATAGTCATACTGGTCTTCTGGAAAAGTAAAATCACAGATATCGCCCTGAAAAAAACTGATAAAATCAAGCCCAGCAAATTCAGGATAATCACTTTTAAAGCTGTCACTATTTCTAGTTAAAATGGTAATCTTACTTTGAAATTTTAGTTCTTTGTTTAAAAAATTAAATAAATCCAAAAAAGATTTCCCAAAAAACCCGGTGCCACCAGTGAGAAATATTTTTTTCTGCTTAAGACATGGCCACAGATCTTGATTTGTCTTTATGATTTTTTCTCTATTAATCATAATACATT
>Ga0163144_10011620_pt1 | contig 18609 bp, 15 predicted proteins | sample OliLak19BULKMAT1_FD_123175 | JGI IMG/M metagenome (GOLD analysis project Ga0163144, IMG submission 123175) | Freshwater microbial mat bacterial communities from Lake Vanda, McMurdo Dry Valleys, Antarctica - Oligotrophic Lake LV.19.BULKMAT1 | ecosystem: Environmental > Aquatic > Freshwater >... | reverse complement strand
ACATGGCAAAGTCAAGCACCATGAAACTTTGCAAGAATGCCGCGAGCGGAAGAAGGAACCGAAACTGCTGCAAATAAACGAGCGGAAGCTCGTTCTACTCTGACCTTAAGGAATCGCTGCCACCCCGCCGCCGCCCAAGCCATCGCGGCACCAATGCTAAAGTTCTTGAATCCTAGGATCCACACAAAACAATCCCACGAGTATTCTCCCTGACAACCTTACTGCCGCCCCGCTAGCCGAATCCGGGCGGCTCCAGAGTTTCGACACCATTCGCGGGGTCGCTCTCTTCGGCATCCTCCTCATGAACATCACCCTCTTCGGGATGCCCTTCGCTTATGATCCCACCAACTTCGGCGGAGCCACCGGGGCGAACCTCTGGTCCTGGATCATCACCAACATGGTCTTCGAAGGCACCCAGCGCGGGATCTTCTCCCTGCTCTTCGGTGCGGGTTTGGTCGCCTTGGCTGCGCGGCGCGAATCGGCTGGCAGCGCGGACGCGGCGGACCTTCACTACCGCCGCATGATGCTTAATGATCGTCTTCGGTATGATCCACTCTTATCTCGTCCTCTGGACCGGAGAAATTCTGTTCTACTACGGCATGGCGGGCATGTTTCTCCATCCGCTGCGGAAATTGGCACCCCGCGTACTCTTCATCGTCGCCGCTATCGGCTTCGCCATCTCCATGATCTGGACGCAAGGCGCGCGCCTCTCGGCGATCTCCAAGTACGAACAGTTTGCCGCCGCCGAAAAAGTAGCTGCCACAGGCCGCCCGTTAACCAAAACGCAGAACGAAGACATCAAAGCCTGGAAAGAGGTCGTCGCCGACCGGAAGCCGGACGCCGAAAAGATCAAGAAAGAGATCGAGGTCCACCAGGGCAGTTATCTGGGCCGGGTCATCCATCAGGCGCCGGATAACGCCCACGAGGAGTCCTGGGGCGTCTACCGGTATTTCTTCGACTTCTTTTCGATGATGCTGATCGGCATGGCTCTCTTCCGTACCGGCGTCTTAACGCTCGCCCAACCGTCGAGAGTCTATTGGCTCATGTTGCTGGCTGGCTATTCAGTCGGGTTGATCATCAACCATTGGGAAACTCGCACCCTCATCGACAGCGGCTTCACCGTCTTCGCGTTCCTCCAAACCAACGTCACCCGCGATATCGGCCGCTCCGGCTACCTTTTCTTGGTTGCGCAGTTCGTTAGGCACCGTGGGCCGCATGGCGTTCTCGAACTATATCTCCCACTCCATCATCTGCGCGGTCCTCTTTATCGGCTTCGGCTTCGGACTTTACGGAAAATTCGAACGGCATCAACTCTGCTACGTCGTCTTCTCCATCTGGCTCTTCCAGTTGATCGTTATCCCGATCTGGCTGCGCCACTTCTTGTTCGGTCCCCTCTATTGGGGCTGGCGCTCGCTCACCTACCTGCGGAAGCAACCCTTCCGCCGAGCCGCTCCTGGGCCGGATGACCGGGCCTCGACCACCCCAATGCTCCCAGGCTAGTACCATCTCGTCAACAGTACTGGTCATCGCCGATACGAAAATCCGTTCACAAGCAATTCATATTTATTTTCAATCGCTTTAAGTCGTTAATTGCAATCCATTTATCCGCCAGATCAGGCGACCCACCAGCGGCCCGTAGTTCGGAATCGACCACCCGACTGATAAATTCAGGGCGTGATGAAACGCAACTCATTGAATCCAGTGCAGACGTTGTTTCTGCCTATGGCTCAGTCGGGGGTAGACTCCTCCGCGTGCATCAACACCTGGGGCGATGTGCACCCGCCCTCGGTCGACCGCCGTCGAGGAATCCCGGAAACTGAGCAGCCCATTGAGGCCCCAGCGTCGTCCGTTCCCGCGGAAGAGGCGGTCAAAACAGCGATCCGCTTGCTCCGCCACGCCGTTTTCGGGGAACCGCTGCCCGCGCTGCTTGCCATCGACTTTAGAGCGGGCAGCCGGAGTCTGCTGCCCCTCCCGCCCGATCGGCCGTGGCGTCCCGTCCGCGGCTGGGCCGTTGCACCGGCGGAACACTCCAATCGATATGCCGCCGTCTACTCAAAAGTCTCCCTTGCCGTCCAGGCCGGTCTGCGGGAATGGCTGCCTTGTCTCTACTTCGATTCCCTCGAAAAGCTCGAAGATATCGATCTCGCCTGCGGCATCATCGCGTGGCGAGCCTCCCGGCCCGCTACTGGCGATTACGTCGATTGCCTGGCCTATGACGTACTCGACCATAAAATGATGGAGCGCTGCTTTCACTGGATCGATCGTAATTTTGCCAGTGAACTCGAGGTGCTCCGGCCAATTGCCGCCTCCCTCGGACCCGTGCTGTTCGCCTCGTTTAATCCCAGGCTGGCCAGGCGGATCCTACTCCGCGTCAAGCGTTCCCAACGTGGTCTTTATTCCATGCTGAAGGCCGAAGAGGATATCGTCACCCAAATCATCAAGCTCGGTTCGATCGTTTCGCGACTCCAGAAGAAAGGAACTACCCATCGCCGGGCGGTCGGGTTGGAAATCGAACGCGAGGTCCGAAAAACCTTCGCCACCATTGAGCTCCGCCTCAAGCGGTTCGCTCCCAAAGCGGACCTTTCGGCCGTGCCGAGCCTGTTGCTAGTCGTCTTCACCGAGGCGCTTGAGCTAGCCGTCGACAAGATCGAAGCCAAAGCCGCTGCTTGACACTTCAATTCGGAATCTGCGATACCAGGAAAGCCCCCATTCTCTGAATCCCTATGATGAACTCGGCTGAATTCGCCAATATCGCCAAAGCCGAGAACGACTTCTGGTGGTATCGAGGCATGCGCCAGATCATGTTCGGTCTGTTGGATCCCGTCGCAAAGGCCCGGAGGTTGCAACGCGTAGCCGAAATCGGGGCCGGCACCGGACACTTCGCCCTCGCCCTTCAGGAACGCTACCAGTGGCCCATGTATCCGCTCGATCTCGGCTGGGAAGGGCTGGAGTTCGGCCGGTCCCTGGGCGTCCAGCGGATGGTCCAGGCCGACATGTGCCACCTGCCGTATCGAGACCAATCCTTCGACGCGCTCGTTTCGATGGACGTCGTCGTCCACCTGCCTCGCGGCAAGGAAGACGAACCCATGGCCGAGTTCGCTCGCGTGCTCGAACCGGGCGGGTTCCTGGCCCTTCGCGTTTCGGCCCTCGATATCCTGCGCAGCCAACACTCCGAGTTCGCTCACGAGCGCCAGCGGTTTACCAAATCCCGGCTCCTCGCCCTTGCCGCACGCCATGGCTTCCGCACGCTTCGCTGCACGTACGCAAACGCGCTCCTCATGCCCGTCGCCCTGTTCAAGTTCCGCGTCGTCGAACCGCTCGTGGGCGGCCAAGCCTCCAGCGGGGTCGAACCCGTCGCTCCGTGGCTGGACACTCTGCTGTACTCTCCACTGGCGAAGGAAGCCAAGCTGCTCGCTGCCGGCGTTAACCTTCCGCTCGGGCAGTCGTTGATTCTCCTGGCAGAGAAATCGTAAACGCCCAATCGTTCCACTCGTTGCTCAACGGGTAGTACAAACCCAACCGAATCGGACGCGCGTCGAGCGCCGAAACCATCAGTCCGTAGCGCTGCAACTGCTCCCGATGCGCCAGCGTCTGGCTGCCGGTCTTGTAATCGATAATCCAGCGGGTCCCGGCCTCGTCGATGAACGTCCGGTCCAGGATCACGCTGTAAAGCTGATCCCCAATTCGCCCCGTCAGCGGCCATTCGTTCCGGGCCTCGGCGTGATCCCCCAGGATCCATCTGCCGCGCTCACTCCGTAGCGTAGCTCGCAGCGCCCGCAAACATTGCTCGACCGCCTCCTCCGGCAACTGAGTTCGTAAAAATGGCTTCGTTTCGTCCAGTCGTTTCATAGGCCAGGCGGCCAAACCGTCCCGCGCAATCCGCTGCAGAATAAAATGGGCCGCCGTCCCGGTCGCCCGCTGCTCCCAAGGGCCGGCCTCTTCTCCGTCCTCGACCTCGTCAATCTCTTCGGCCTGCGGCCAAGCCATCGGCCGCGGCGGCGGCGGAGTCGACCAGTTCGCCGGCAACCGCCGTAAAACCTGTCGGGTCGTCCCGGGCTCGGCGTCATCCACGGACTGCACCACCGGGGCCAGCGTCGCTTCCAACAGTTGCCCAAGCGTCCCCTTCCTTAACTTGCCATGTACCAGCAGATAAAGGTGCCGCTTCGCCCGGGTACACGCGACATAAAGCAACCGCGAAATCTCCAACGTCGTCCGCGTCTTGTCGTGGTGCCGCAGATACTCGTAAATCGGGTCCGGCCCGGCACCTGTCTCGCGAATGCAACCCAACAGCAGTTCGTCCCCGGCCATGCGCCAGCGGAGTAAGCTCGGCTGATCGTTGCCACCGGACCGGTGCAACTCCGGCAGAATCACCACGTCAAACTCAAGGCCCTTCGCCTTATGCATCGACAAAATCTGAATCCGTCCGTCCGCCAACGGGTCGGGCCGGGCAAACAGACGCTGCAAGGCGACAGTCAGATCCGCCGCCGGATCAAACGAATCCAGCAGCTCAAAGAAGGCCGCCGTATCCTCGAGATCTGCCGCGGAAGCGATCGTAGCCGGGCCACCCAGTTCGAGCCACAGCCGTTCTACCTGATGGCGCAGACTACCCCGATGCCGCTCGCGACGAGCGTTTTCGATCGCCTCCAAAACCCTGGGCGGGGCCACCCCAGCCGCCAAATCCGCCAGCGTCGCACCCGCCCAAGGGGCCCGGCACACCGCCAGATAAGCCGTCCGATCCTCTGGATGCAGCAGCGCCCGGGTCAACGCCTCCAGATCCCGCACCGCACTCCGTTCGCCTAACTGGTCCAGGTCCACCGCCTGAAACCGAATGCCCCGTTTCTGCAACTCGGCCATAATCGGCACCGCGTGGCTCTTGTTCCGCACGAGCACCGCGATCTTGCTCTCCGGATGCCGCTCAATCAGATCGGCGACCATCCCGGCGCCGCCCCACAGCGGGGTCACCTGGCACTCCGGATACTCCCGCGTCGCTTCGCTGGCCGCGTAAGGGACCGCCCCGGTCTCGATGTCCACCTCCGGAGCCAGCACCGACGGGAACACCGAGTTGAACCAGCCAATCAGCTCCCGGTCCGAGCGAAAGTTACGCGTCAACTGTTGGAACTCCAATGGCAGATGACCCAAACCCTCCACCGCCGCCCGCAGGAACAAGCCCACATCGGCCTCGCGAAATCCGTAAATCGACTGCATCGGGTCGCCCACCAGAAACAGCGTCCGGCCATCCCCCGGAACCCACTCGGCGGTCAACCGCCGCAGGATCTCGTACTGGGACGAGGAGGTGTCCTGAAACTCATCGACCAGCAAATGCTCGATTCGATAGTAGAGCGCCTCGGCCAACGGCGTCGGCTGGTCCGGCGTTCCGAGCGCCGCGATAGCGGCCATGGCAACCTCGGCGTAGTCGGTCTCGGCGCGCTCTTGAAACAACAGCTTTAACTCAGCAGCCGCGAGCTTCAACACGTCGAGGATCGCCTCGGTCAGCTCCCACTGCTCTTCGGTCAATCGCTCCGGCGGCAGCGGCCTCTCGATCAACTCGATGAAGTCGTCGGACGGCCCGTTCGCCTTGGCCCACTTCTTACTCACCGTCCCGGCTTTCGTCAGCGCCGCCGCTTGCACCGCAGCCCATCCCCCGCCGATGCCGGACGGGGCCGCAGCCCGCAGCCGATCGTGATGGAGCCCGGCGATCACCCCGAGCGCCGCTTCCAACCCGGAACGATCGACGTGCAAGTGCCGAAGCCACTGGTCCCGCCGGGCGAGCATCTCCGCGATCTTCTCAACGACACGGCTAAACTGATTGTCCAAATGCAACAGCAACCGGGCCACCGCGGTATTGCCTCGTTCGACGTCCCTCACCGCGGCCAGCGCGGCGGAATAATGCAGGCTTCCAGGTTCATCGGAGATCTGGGGCGGCGTCCCGAACCGGCTCAACCACGGCATCTGCTCGGCCAATGAGCGGCAGAACCCATCGAAGGTTTGAATGCGAAGCCGGGCCGGGTTGTCCACGAGGTCCCAGCCGCGCTGGTTCACGGCGAGGGCGAACGCCCAGGTCTTGCGTTTATGCGGCTCCGCCGGCTCGGGCCCCAACGCCAGTTCCAGCGCCTGCACGAGACGTGCTCGCATCTCCCCGGCCGCCTTCTTCGTAAACGTAATGGCGACCACGGCCTCTGGCTGCTCCACGGTCGCGAGCAAAGCCAAAAAGCGCTGCGTCAGCAGCTCCGTCTTGCCCGACCCGGCCGGGGCTTGCACGAGGAACGATTGGGTCGTATCAAGAACTCGCTGGCGGACGGCTTCAGGCAGGGGTCACCTCCGCAATTCGACACAGCGTATGGAGATTCTGGGGCGGCGTCCCGAACCCGTTCAACCACGGCATCTGCTCGGCCAGTGATCGGCAGAATCCATCGAAGGTTTGCATGCGGAGCCGGGCCGGGTTGTCCACGAGGTCCCAGCCGCGCTGGTTCACGGCCAGCGCGAACGCCCAGGTCTGGCGTTCATGCGGCTCGGGCCCCAACGCCAGTTCCAGCGCCTGCACGAGGAACGATTGGGTCGTATCGAGAACGCGCTGCCGGAAGTCTTCAGGCAGGGGTCACCTCCGCAATGCGACACAGCGTATGGAGATGGCAGTACGCGCAAGGCCTGCCGTTATCCTTCGGCTCGACCGCCGCCGCGCCCGCTCGAAGCTCGTCCACCAACTTCGTGATGACCGTCCGCCACTCTTCCACCGGCACCGGAGCCGAGACCAGTTCGCAAGCCCCGCGCCGGACCTGAGCGAACGCCACCGCCACCGGCGTCGGGTCGGCCGTAATGGCGTAAATCGGCAACTGGGGTTCATCCGGCCGATCCCCGTCCCAGCTTTTTTTCGATACCAAACCGGTTTTATAGTCCAGGATTACGGTGCTGCCATCGGGCTGCCGGTCGATCCGATCCGCCCGGGTCGAAAAGCTCAAACCCTTAAAATCCGGGACCAGCCGCTCTTCAAAACCGACCACGCGGAACGGGGTTCGTTCGGCTTCCACGGCGAGCCACTCACTCAACACTTGGCGGAGACGCAGCCTTTCGAGTAATCCCAGAGCACCGGGTAGTTCGGCGACCGCCTCGGCGATGCACCGGTCAAGCAGGTCGCTCCAGTCGGTGGAGACAAGCGTAGCGTGGTCGCCACATTCGCGCCAGAAAAGTTCGAGTGCCTTGTGGAGCATGGTGCCCCGGTCCCGCGCGTCGATCCCCTCTTCGGGGCTCTCGAGCGGCCGGGCGTTGAGTTGGGTCAAGGCGAAAGCCTGGAAGGGACACTGGGCCTGAGACTTGATCGCCGAGGTCCCGGAAGGCACCTTAAAGGTGGGGGGCAGGGCCGGACCCTGACGGTCTTCGAAGGTCTCGATCACGGCCGCGTCGCGGATGATTTGCGACCAGGTCGGGTAGGTAGGGAGTTCATCGGCAAAGGCCGGAAGATGGGCGATCAGCCGACTCGGGCGGAGTTCGATGTCGCTGTCGCGATGGGCGTAACTGAAGACGATCCGCGGGGCGGTCTGCTGCAGACGGCCGATGATCTTCCGAGCGAAGTCTAGCTCCCGTTCGGCCGAGGAGTGGGGTAGGCCCCGTTCGCGCTGGAGGCGGTAGGGCAAAAACGGGTTTGGTTTGGCGGCGGCGGGCCAGGCGCGGTCGTCGAGACCCTGTACCCAAAGCGCGTCGAACTGGGCGCCGGCGGCCTGGAGCGCTTCGAGAATTTGAATCGGCAGGGTTTGGGTCTCGGGTTGAAAAACCTCTTCGGTGAGCAGACGTTCGAGCAGGGAAAGCGCCGGCCGGGGGGCGAGGCGACCGGCGACGAAGTCGAGTTCGCCAAAGGCGCCGAGCACTTTCTGCCAGCGGCGCTCGGTCTGCCGCTCTTCGCTCGAAAGGGTTCGCTCGCCTGGCCAACCGGCAGCGCCGAGCAGCTGCCGAAACGTCGCCGCCCATTCAGAGGGGTGCTTTGGCTCCGGCGCTACGGAGAGGCCGGCCAGCGCTTCGCCGAGACGAGGGCATTCTTCGCCCCGGAGATCGGCGGCGCTCAGGCGCAGAGTTTTGTTCCGGCGGAGCTTAGCGTCGAGACGGGCGCGGGCGCGGTACTCGCCGACGCCGCCGAGCAGGAACGGAGAGAGTAGAACTTGTCCAACTTCCGATAACGGCAGAGGGTGACAGGCAAGATGAAGCAGGCGGAGGGCGCTGTCGATCAGCGGGTAGTCGGTCAGCGGTTTGCCGAGAGAGAGGTTGGCGAGATTGCCGCCAAGGGTTTCGCGGAAGATCGCTTCGACGAGGTCGCGGCGGCCGGCCAGATCCTGGACGACGATGCCGACCGACCGGGCGCCGCGCTGCTCCACTTGCTGGCGGGCCCAGGCGGCGGCGGCACGGAGTTCGGCGGCGGCATCGGGGTAGGAGGCGAGAGAGGCGAAGCCGGCCTGGCGAGTCGGCGAATCGGCGACGAAGTACGGCCGGTCGCGGCGAGCGAGCAAAGCCACCTGTTGCGGAGTGAGTTCGTCGAAACCGGTGAGCCAAAGTTCGGCGGCGACGGGGTTGATCGAATCGGCAAGCAAAGCCGAGCAAAGCCAGTCTCGCCGGTCGCATTGCTGGGTAAAGTCGGCGGCCCAGCCCGCGAAGGCGGCAGTGTCTTCGGTTTCGTCGAAGGCCGGATGGTCGAGCGGGACGCGCCAGGTGCAGAGCAGGGCCCAAGCTTGCGAGGCCATCTTCGCGGTGGCTGACCGGTCGAGTAGAACCGCATCGGGAATGGTCTGCTCCCAGAGGTACCGTTCGGCGAAATCAGACAGGAGAAGTTGGGAGGAGAAACGATCCTGGTGGGCGTTGTGGAGCCAGTCTTCGTAGCTAACGATGAGCGGAGAGGCCCAGGCGCGGAGGCCGCCGGCCTGCTGCACGGCGTCAAAATCCGCCCTCCATTTGCGGCGGAGGCGGCGGTTGGCGGTGACAAGAGTCGCGCCCTGCGCGAGCGCGGATAGGACTCGATCTTTCATTGCCGGAGACTCCATTGTAGACTGGGGCTCATGCGTAAATTAATTTTGGCCCTTGTGGCCACCGCGGCCCTCAGCTTGGCCCAGACCCCGACTCCGTCGCCGTCCTTGAAGAAAGAAGCCACGTGCTACGAATTGCGGACGTATGTCGCCGCGCCGGGCAAGATGGAAGATCTGCACAACCGCTTCCGCCAACACACCATGGCTTTGTTCGCCAAGCATGGCATCAACGTGATCGGCTTCTGGGGACCGACCGACAAAGAGAAGGGCAGTGAGAACACGCTCGTCTATGTGCTGAAGTATCCGAGCCGCGAAGCCCGCGAGAAAGCCTGGAAGGCGTTTGGGGCGGATCCGGTTTGGGTCGCGGCGCGGAAAGCGAGCGAAGCCAATGGCAAGCTGACCGATAAGGTCGAGTCGGTGATGATGGGCGAAGTGAACTACTTCACGGCGAAGTAAGCAATGGCCACCTTTCTCGCATTACTCCTGTCCGAGACCGGCGGAAAGCTGACCGATCTGGAGACAACGGACCTGCCGCCGGGGGAGATCCTGGTGGAGGTGAAATACTCCAGCCTGAATTACAAAGACGCGATGGCGATCGCCGGTTTCGGGGGGGTCGTCCGGAAGTTTCCGATGGTGCCGGGGATAGACTTGGCGGGAGTGGTGGTTGAGTCAAGCGCGGCGGAGTTCCCCCCAGGGTCGGAGGTGGCGGTGACGGGCTGTGGGCTCGGCGAACGGCACTGGGGAGGCTACGCGGGATTTGCGCGGGTGCAAAGCGAGTGGTGTGTTCCGGTGCCGGCGCCGTTCACGATGCGGCAGGCGATGGCGATTGGGACGGCGGGTTTCACCGCGATGCAGTGTGTCGACGCGCTCGAGCGGCATGGGGCGAAGCCGGACGGTCGGGAGATCGTCGTGACCGGAGCGGCGGGCGGGGTGGGCAGCGTGGCCGTCGCGCTGCTCGCGGCGTGCGGGTTCCGGGTGGTGGCTTCGACTGGACGACCGGCGTTAACGGAGTATCTGAAGGGGCTAGGCGCGATGGAAGTGATCGACCGATCAGTCCTGAGCGCGGAATCGGCCAAACCCATGGAAAAAGAACGGTGGGGCGGGGCGGTGGATACGGTGGGCGGGACGACCTTGGCGACGTTGATCCGGCAGATGTCGGCCAATGGTTCGGTAGCGGCTTGCGGCTTGGTGGGAGGGACGGAACTGGCGACTACGGTGCTGCCCTTTATCCTGCGGGGCGTAAACCTGTTGGGGATTAATTCGGTAGAGGTGGCCAACGCCGAACGCCGCCGGATTTGGCAGCGGCTGGCGGAGACGCTATCGATTGAAAAGCTGGAGGCGATGACAACTGAGATTGCGATGAGGGAAGTAGTGTTCAATGCGCCGCTGGTGCTGGAAGGCGATGTGCAGGGCCGGATTGTGGTGGCGATTTAGCCTTCGCCCCGCGCGGCCGAGGCGGCTTGACGGACATCGACGCGGCTGAGCAGAATGAAGCCGATGACGAAGAAGACCACGAGCGAAAGAATCGCGCTGCGATAGGTTCCGGTGGTTTGTAAGGCTAGAGCGAAGACAAGGGGACCAAGCCAACTGGTCCCCTTGTCGCTGATTTCGTAGACGCTGAAATACTCGGCTTCCTTACCGACCGGAATCATCAGCGAAAAGAGCGACCGGCTGAGGGCTTGGCTGCCTCCCATGACCAGGCCGACGATGAACGACATGATGAAGAATTCTTCGTGCGTCTTCACGGCAACGAAAATGTAGCCGAGGGTGAGGGCCCAGATGACGAGGGCGATGAGGATGGCTTTCTGCGTGGTGAGACGGGAGGCGATGAAGTTAAAGAGCATGGCCCCGAGGAAGGCGACGAACTGGACCATCAGAATGGCCATGGTCAACTTCGACATCGGCATTTTCAGTTCATCGCTCCCGAATTGACCGGCGAGGGAGATGACCGTTTGAACGGCGTCGTTGTAGATGAGATAGGCGATGAGGAAGAGCATCGTCTGGGGGTAGTTCCGCAGGTCCTTGACGGTATGGAGGAACTGGTTAAAGCCGACCGAAAGGATGTTTTCGCCGGGGGGCAAGTCTTGGGGGATGCCGCGGTTGCGGAGACGGGCTAGAGGGATCAGGGTGAAGCCGGCCCACCAGAGGCCCGCCGAGGCGAGGCTGATGCGGACGGCGAAGGCTTCAGTGACGCCGAGGGCTTCGGCGTTCGAAAAGAAGGCGAGATTGAGGACCAGCAGGACCCCGCCGCCGAGGTAGCCGAAGCCCCAACCGCGGGAGCTTACCGAGTCGCGTTCTTCAGGCGTGGAGAGTTCCGAGAGGAATGAATTCGAGATGACGTTAGCAGCCCCGAAGGCGACGTTGGCGAAGATGAAGAGGCCGCCGCCGAGCAGGTAGCGCTCGCCCTGGACAAAGAACATGGCCATGGTCGCGAAGGCACCCAGATAAGCGAAGAGCGCCAGGAACTGGCGTTTGCTGCGCTTGTAGTCGGCCAAGGCGCCGACCAGGGGAAGGACGAAGACTTGGCCGATGACCGACAGAGAGACGCAGTAGCCCCAGAAGGCTCGGGGGTCAATACTGAGCCCGAAGGGATGAACGAAGCCATCGGCACCGGCGGCGGCGCGGGCTATGGAAGTGAGATAAGGGCCGAGGAAGAGCGTGAGGACCGTGGAGGCGAAGGCGGAGTTCGCCCAGTCGTAGAAGTACCAGCCGACTTGTTCGCGTTTTCGTTCTAGAGGTGTTTGCTGAGAAAGGTCCATGCGAGGTCTCCGCGCCATTCGTGGCCGCCGTTGAATTCTTGATAGTCGACTGTCGGGTGGTGTACTTTGGCTTCCGCGATGGCCCGGCGAACGCTTTCAATGGGGGCTGCTTTGTCGGTGAGGCCGACTTGGATTTGAAGAGGTCGGGGGGCGATCAGAGCGACCTGTTGCGGGGAGGTGAGATCGAGCGGCCGGCCGCCGATGACGGTTTCGCGGACGAGGGGCGCTTCGCGGAAGGAGCAGGAGGCGACGACGACTTTGATACGGGGGTCGAGGGCGGCGATGTAGAGCGAGTAGTAGCCGCCGTAGGAGAGGCCGATCATGGCGATGCGGCGGGGGTCGATTTCGGGACGGGTGAGGAGGGGGTCGAGGGAGCGGATAACGCGCATGGCTTCGACGGCCATGAGGCTGGAGCCGGCGTTACGAAATTTAAGGTCGAGTTCGGCGCGGACTTCGGCGGGGATGGGGGTACCGGTGTCGCGGTCACGAAAGGGGTACATGACGAACTGGGGCGCCCAGACGACGTAGCCCTGGCGGACAGCGCCGCGGATCTGGTCGTGATAGTTGGAGCCGCCTTTGAAGAGCGCCATCTCGGGGAAGCCGCCACCGCCGTGGAGCGAGACGACGAGCGGTGCCGGACCCTTCAAACCCTTCGGAACGAGATAGAGGCCGTAAGTTTCGAGTTGGGGCGCGACGGTGACCCAGCAGCGGGAATACGTGGCGATGTCATCCTCGCCCATCGCTTCACAGCGGAGCGCGGGGGGAGCAGTGAAGCCAGGCGGCGGGAAGCCGATGCGGGAGCGGAACTGCTGGCGGAGGGAGTCGGCAGGGGCTAGGGCGTCAGCGAATTTCGAGAGCTGCCGATAGTCCTGTTCGCGGTGAGGCCGGGACTTTTGGAAGTCCTCTTCGAACAGGGGTGCCTGGGCTTGGAGGGCGAGAGGCAGGAGCATTAGCGCGACGCGGAGCATATGGATTAGAGTAAACGATACGCTATGCCGAACCTGTTACGCTGGACGATTTTTTTGACGCTCGTGGGGATCGCCGAGGCCCAACCGGCGGATGAGAGCCGGAGGCTGCCAATCGCGAATCGGGAGGGTACAGAGGTGGTGGCGAAGGCACTGCTGGGAAAGAACTTTATGCCGGGCGGCACGGTGGGGAGTTACAAGAAGGGCCCGCGGGCGTATCGTATGTTTGTCGCAAAGTTGAAGGATCCGACGACGGCGGCGATTCTGCTGCTGGATTGGAAGAAGGCGTTGCAAGGCGCGAAGCTGGTGCCAAGCTTTGGCGGATATTTTGGGATGGATGGGGGCCAGCCGGTGTTCGTATTCACCCGGGGGGCCTGGATGGCGGGGATTGCGGGTTTGAGCGAGAAGGAGGCCGACGGGGAGGCTCGGGTCTTGGCGACGCGGTTGAACTAGGCGGGGAGGCCGGGGGGCCAGGCGGATTCAGCGGCGATCGCGTCGAAGATGGGCTTGATCAGCTTCATGCCGTTGTCGGAGTTGGTCATGACGGCGGCCCCGTGGGAGCCGTTGCGAGCGGCCCAGAATTGGCAGCGGTAGCCGGCATTAGAGCCAGAGTGGCCGAACCAGGCGGGGAGGGCGACCAGGCCGAGGCCGTGGCGGCCGATGTGGGGGGTGACCATGAGTTCGGCGGAGGCCTTTTCGAGGATCTTGGTGGATTTGCCGCCGAGCGTTTGTTGGAGCTCGATCGAGAATTTAGCGATGTCGATGGGGGTGGTCCAGAGGCCGGCGGCGGCCATTTCGGGGTAGAGGTGCCAGCCGCCGGTGTAAGAACGGCCGTTCGCATGAAAGCCGACGGCGGCGCGGGAAGCGGATTCGGCGGGGAGGGGCTGTTCGTAGGTGCTCGTGTACATCGACAGGCGCTGGAGGACGATGCGGCGCATGAGTTCCGGGAATCCTTTACCGAAACGGTCTTCGAGGAGGACCTGGAGGACGGTGTAGCCGCCGCCGGAGTAGCGGTAGAGCGAGCCAGGGGCGACGTCGACCCGGATTGGGAGCGTGTTAGCTGGTTTGCGGCCATCGAGAACTTCGAGGACGCCGGGGGCTTCGGCGTCTTCGGCGTAGCCGGGGAAGCCGGAGACGGTGAGACCGGCGGTATGGCTGAGGATGCCGCGCAGGGTTACCTTGGCATCGAAGTTGTGGCTGGGCACCTGCCAACTCTTGAGCTTCTGATTGACGTCTTCGTCGAGGGTGAAGTTGCCGAATTGGGCCATGTGGAGGGCGGCCATGGCGGCGACGGGCTTGGAGATCGACGCGGCTTGGAAGAGCGTGCCGGTGGTGGTAGCGGCGCCGTAGGCCCGGGCCCATTCAATTTGGCCGTCGCGAAAGACGGCGATGCTGACGGCGGGGACCTGAGCGGAGGCCATAGCGGCAGGGGGAGCCCAGCGCTGTTCAATGCGGCGGATGCGGTCCTCGAGAGGGCCCGCGTAGAGGGCACCGGAGCCGAGGAGCAAGAGGGAGCGGCGGCGCAAGCGGAGTTAGCCTCCGATGATGACGGTCATTTCGCCCTTGACGATCTTATTGGGACCGCCTAGCGCTTCCAGTACGGTGTCGCCGAGCCTAGCGGCGGGGAGATTGTCGATCAGGACCGTGGCGGAGCCATTGATGACGACGCCGGGGCCGTGTGGCGGGACGGGGACGGGAGTCGCGCACATGTGGATGTCAGCTCCGGCGGCGGCACTGGTGATCAGCGAGGTCATGGAGGCTAGGAGCGCGGCCTTACCGGCTTGTTCCGCGGCGAAAGCGATGGGGGCGGCTGGGCCGACGGCGGCCTTCGTGGTGGATTCGAGGACTTTCATCGCGATGTCCGCAGCCTTCTGCGCCGCTTGCACTGCGGCGGCGGCGGCGAGGGGTATGCCGCGCCAAGCCGGGAGAGAGCCGATGAGAGTGGTGACAGAGCCCGGGCCCGGCCCGAGCAGCGGTGGTAGGGGATGGATAACGGAGTCCGTAACTCGAGCGGCTGGGGGCATGACTTTCTCCTTATTAGGGTAACGCGTTAACTAGGCGGGCGGGGCAGCGCCAGCGAACTTATGATTGCCCTTTACTTCGTTGTAGATGCTGAGAGTGATCTTTTCAGCGGCACCATCGACGAGGCGGGCGCTGAAAGGGAAGAAGGCGACGACCGTGGGTTTGGCCGGAGCCTGATCAGGGGGGAGATCGGACTCCCAATCGTCCTTAAAGCCGGTGAGGTTCTGGCCGCCGCTACCGAGTTGGAGTCCTTGATTAGTCGCGCGGTCCTTGATCTTCTTGAGGCGCATGGCGGTCTCCCGACCGTCGTCCACCTTCTTTTTGATGTCGGCCATGCCGTCCTTGGCCGACTTGACCGCATCACCGAGGGGGCCGCTGATTTTGCCGAAGGTGTTGTCCATGATGAGGTCCCAGACCGGGAAGAAAGTGTTGCGGAAGTTGAGCGCCATCAGCCACGGGAACATCCCGAGATAGACCTCCATCGCGATGGCGTTGGCGGCGACGGCCTGTTGGCGGGCCCCTTCGAGCTTGTCTACGAGTTCACCCATCGTGAGTTCGAGAGCGACGTTCATGTGACGGAGGACTTCGTCGTTGAGCTGGTCTTGACCTTCTTCGAGCAGGGCGGCACCGGGGGAGAGGGACTTGCCTTGCACGTCGAAGGAGAACTCCTTAGCGCGTTGGAGGAAGCTGATTTGCTCCATGACGAGAGCGACGAGTTTATCGAGTAACCGGGCCCGGGCGGCGCGGTACATCGCGGCTTCCTGGATGGGTTCGACGGCGGGCCGCTCCATGAGCTTCAGGTAGACCTCGCGGAGAAACTCGTTGTTCATCACGGTGATTTCGGTGATGATCTTTTCGATGAAGCCCGGGAAGCTATTGAGGCCGAGGGAGGCTTTGAAGCCACTGAGAATGAGGGCGGAGACGGCCTTGGGGGGTGCCGGCGGGGCTCCGGGGACGAGGGGCGCGGGTTCGATCTGCATCGCCTGGTCAAGGTACGCCGCGCCGGGCGGCGGTTCGGGCGGAGCTCCGGCGCTGAGGAAGTCCTTGACATCGTCGGCAACGCCTTCGACTTTGTCTTTGATTTCGTCGAACTGCTTCTTCGCGTCGTCCAGGAAGCCGATGCCGGTGCCGGGTCCAGGGCCGGCTTCGGGCGCGGGCGGGGAGACGGGCTTGGGGTACCAGAGGTAGAAGACGGGGCTGTCCTGTTGCAGGATGGCTTTGACGGAATAGGCGCGGACGGATTTTTCAATGACCGGTTCGAGTTCTTTGGCCAGACGGACATAGAAGCCGAGGTAGACATCCATGGGCTTCATGGCGAGTCCAGTGATGAAGTTAAAGACGTCCTTCACGCCAGGCGGGATTCCGGGCATCATGGGGAGCTTGCTGAGGAGGCCGCCGGTGGGGTCGTTGGCGGGCGGGGCGAGAAGCTTCTCCAGGAAGGCGCGGTAGTTGGAGCGGGCCTGATGGAGGTCGATGCCGCATTTGTGGACGGGCTTGTAGCCGAAGGTAGCGGCGTTGAGAGGGGTGATCGCGGTTTTGACGGCTTCGCCGAAGGGGTTAACGTCAGCGGCTTTCGGGGCTTTTGTACCGCCGCCGGCCCCGAGGAGATCGGCTCCCATGGAGACCATTTCGCCGAGACCGCCTTTGGTTTTTTCGAGGTCGGCCATGACGGATTGAGTGGCGGTCATGAAGCAGGAAAGGAGCAGGGCTTCGCGTTCGAGCGCGGCGCGGAACATGATGCCGTGGGTGGTGGAACCGGGGGTGACTTCGAGGTTGACGTCGTCTTTGATGCTGGCGTGGTTGAAGTTGAACGACGAATCAGGATGGGCGTAGCCCATGTGGATGAACTCGATGGGGGCACCGGCGTCGCGGGGTCGGAGTTCGTTGGGGGATTGGTAGCCGGGGGAGGCGTCGGTGTTGCCGCCGAGGCGTTCGCCCTTGGTAAAGGTCATGGGAGCGGGGGCAGCGGGGCCGCCGGGCGCGGCTCCGCCGAGGGCTCCGCTGACGGCGTCAAGACCGGAACTGACTGCGTCTAACATAGGAGGAACTCCATAGGATTAGGGGTGCGACTCGTGGAGGCGACTGCGGGTTGTGGAATCGATCTTTCCCGTTTTTTCGAGACCTTGAGCGGCCTGGAAGAGGCGGATGGCGGATTTAGTCTGGTCGTCGAGTTCTTCGCCATCGGTGCATTCGAAGCCAAGGTTGCTGAGCCGTTGGCGGACACCGGAGATGGTATCGATGGGATTGAGATGACCGAGTTCGACGGGGATCTCTTCGCCGGTGGCGACGAGTATCAGCTTGCCGCTTCTGGCGTTGGGAGTGATGAAGGCTTCGACGATGCCTTGGTCGTCGGCGGTGCCTTCGGTGGATTTGCCATCAATGATTAGGGTGTACTTCTCGCCTTTGCGGGGTTCACCGAGCATCATCAGCTGGATGCGAATTTTCGCGGGGACGCCGCGGCGGACGAACTTGTGGGTGCTGTCGGTACCCTTGTGGACTTCCTTGATGCGGATTTCCGGGACGAAAACCTCGTCGCCCGGCATCAGGATGTTGGGCGTTTTGCGGAGGGCTTTGAGAGCGGCGTTGTCGCCGTGGTTCCAAAGGGTTTCCCAGAAGTGGCCATTGTCGTGCGCCAAGCTGGGGATGCTATCGCCGCGGCTAACGATTACGGTAGGCATTGGGTTATTTCTCCTTCCAGGCTTCTTGGTCGAGATCGGGGAAGGTGACGACACAGTCACCGGGGTCGATGCCATCAACCCGGTACTTGCCCTTTTCATTGGTCGTGCCTTCGGAGAATTTGCCGTCGGGCAGCGTTATTTTAACGGGCTGGTTGGGAACGTCGGCACCAGCTTCGTCGACCATGTGGACTTCGATCCAGTTCTTCTTCTCTTTGTTCTCGTCGGAGTTCGCCTTGTGAGTTTGGGCCGAATCCGTCGCAGCCGCGGCGGCCGGCGCGGCGCCGAGAGCGGCGACTTTACCGGTGGCGGCGGCCATGGCTTTGGGCAGGCCCGTGGTGCCGGGTTTGAGCGCTTCGGGGGGGGCCTTGGGGGCGACCGGGCTGAGGGCGGAGACGGCGGAGGCCGACCCGGCAGCGCCGCCGGAGTTGATGAGCACCATCGTACCCTTGATGGCGACGCCGGCGGGGCCGACATTGACGAAGTTGCCTCCGCACTTCAGGGTGACGCCGACGGGGCTGGTGCTGGTGATTTCAATGGCCCCCGAGGCATCAACTTTGATGGTGCCGCCGGCCGTATGGTGCATGTTCGCACCGGTCTGGTGCAGCGTATCGCCGCTGACCTTCAAGGTATGACCACCGCCGATGGAGGTGGCGGACTTGCCGCCGACCTTCAGGCTGTAGTCGGTTCCGATTTCGACGGACTGGTTGACGCCGATTTTCGTATCGAAATTAGTGTCGTAGGCGAGCTTGACGTCGCCGATGACCTTCTCGCCGAAGTCGTGGCCGATGAAAGCCCGGTAGTCGTTTTTTACCCGGAAATCGACGTCTTTTTCGCCGTGGATGAAGACGCACTCTTCGCCCTTGAGGTCTTCGAAGCGGATTTCGTTAAGGTTGTCGGCACCGGCATGGGGAGAACTGCGGGTTTTGAAGCCCGACATCGTTTTGTTGTCCGGCAATACATGCGGCGGCATGCAGTCGGCGTTGTAGACGCAACCGACGATGATAGGGCGGTCGGGATCTCCTTCTTCGAAGGCGACGACGACCTCCATGCCGACGCGGGGAATGAAGATGGTCCCGAACTGTTTCCCGGCCCAGAGGGTGGCGACGCGGACCCAGCAGGAGCTACTGCCATCGCGTTTGCCCTCGCGATCCCAATGGAACTGAACCTTGACCCGGCCATATTT
>Ga0163144_10011618_pt1 | contig 18610 bp, 15 predicted proteins | sample OliLak19BULKMAT1_FD_123175 | JGI IMG/M metagenome (GOLD analysis project Ga0163144, IMG submission 123175) | Freshwater microbial mat bacterial communities from Lake Vanda, McMurdo Dry Valleys, Antarctica - Oligotrophic Lake LV.19.BULKMAT1 | ecosystem: Environmental > Aquatic > Freshwater >... | reverse complement strand
TCGCGCGCAGTGCCTGCGCCGGACCGCTGCTTGCCGCAGAACTCGATGCACTGGGGGCGGCACTGAAAACGCCGAAGCGTCCGATGGTCGCGATCGTGGCTGGTTCAACCTGGAATCCGCAGTTGGACGGGTGTGAGTGTAAGTTTTTGCGGCTTTCTGGCAAGGGTGTAGCAGGGAATTCGGTCAGCATGCTGACCGCCTGCGAAACGGTCTGCACATGCCTGTGCAGACGCGCCCTGCAAGGGAGACGACGAAGCAGGCTTCACCCTGCCGGGAGAAGCAACACGGCCTGAAGTACGCCTTCGGTGGCCTGCCAGGGAGCCGCAAAAAACGTGCAATCACACCCGTAGCGCTCTCACCGAAAAGGTGATCAGCCAGACTGCGCAAATTTTCAATCTTATCAAGCGCATATTGATAGCGATGAGCGGTCAACTGAGGATTCTAGGTTCGAAGGTCTCGACGAAATTGACAATTCTGAAGTCGCTCGCCGGGAAAGTCGATCAACTGGTGGTTGCGGCTGGCATCGCCAATACGTTTCTGCTGGCCATGGGGTTGCCCGCCGGCGAGCGTCGTCGGCGGCAAAAAACCTGCACTGTTTGGTGTGCTGCAACACAAAATTAACCGTTGACCGCGTTACTCCGATAAGATTTTGCCCGCTGGTTCCGGTTTCCAGACCGCTCGTCAATGGGTGTTGGTCACGCCGGGAACCTGCAATAATATCCATCCACCCGATAAGGGGAAAGGTTGAGTAAATGAACAATATGTGTAGCCATCGAAACAATGCGCGCGGTTTTTCGCTGATCGAGCTGATGATCGTCGTGGCGATTGCAGGCATCCTGGCTGGGGTGGCAATTCCAGCTTATTCGGACTATGTCAGGCGTGGAAATGTGACGGACATGGTCAGCGCCATGAGCGACGCCAAGCTTCGCGTGGAGCAGCGGTACGCGGACAATCGCTCGTACGCGGGCGCACTCTGCGGTACTGGAACGACCTTTGTAGTCATTACCACCGCCACAAACTACGAGATAAGGTGTTTGAGTAGCGATACTGCGAGCCAAACCTATACGATCACCGGTGTCGGCAACGTGGGAAGCTCAATTTCTGGTTTTGTCTATACCGTTAATGAGGCCGGCACCAAAGCAAGCACGGTTGGCGACGTCTGGGGAGGCGGCGCAGTCTCCGGGCGGTGGGTCGTGAAAAATGGCGGCTAGCGTGACTAGTAGAACAAGCAGCGCCTGTTTGTTAGGTCTCAAGCGTAACAAGCAATTTGCGCGGGAGGGCTTTTCGCTCGTTGAAGTGATGGTCGCGGTCGCAGTGCTTGCTGTACTTCTAGGTGTCGGAATCCCCGCCATTGGCGACTGGATTCAGAATCGACAGGTGAGTGTATTGGCGGAGTCCATCGCAAGCGGGCTGAGGCAGGCTCAGAGCGAGGCTGTCCAGCGCAACACCGCAATCGACATGGTGATGACAACGTCAGATGTGACATCTGTAAGCAATCCGTCTACGGTTACGCTCACTGCCGGTGGCTTGGCAAAAACTGATACAGCACTCACGGGCGTCAACTGGATGTTGAGAGTTTCGGGCGCTACGACTGCTGCTGGTTTTATCCTGGGAAAGACGTCTGGGGATGGCTCTCCAAACGCACGGTTTTCCGGTCCTGCCGGTGTAACCTTTTCACCGCTCGGCCGGGTAAGTGCCAGCATAGCCGCCGACGGAACAGCCACCGCGCCTGCTGGCACTTTGGTGTTTTGGGTCAAGAATCCGTATGTGAATTCTGCTCAAGATATGAAGCGTTGCGTCTATTTGAGTACTGGCGGCTCCGTGCGGTTGTGTGATCCGCGCGCAGTTAGCCCCGACGCAAGGGCATGTACTCCCGCCTGTGCGATTCCATAGTGACTGGGTCTGCGAAATGAAAAAGTTGCAAGATGATCAAAGTGGCGTCGTCATTCTCGAGGTGCTGGTGTCTATCGTGATTTTCGCCGTGGGCGTTCTCGGTATTGTCGGCCTGCAAACCGTGACGGCTAAGGCCGGTGTAGATGCGCGGTTCAGAACTGATGCAGCTGCGCTGTCGGACGAGTTGGTCGCACGCGCGCAAACATGGATGAATGCGTCCACACTGGCAACCCAATTCACCGGCACTAACGCCAGCGGTGGGGCTGAATACACGTCTTGGTATACGAACCGACTGATCGTCGCCCAGGCGGGGCTCCCTGGAGTGCAATCTGCGGTTGCTTTTCCCGCACCCTATGCCGGTGCCGGTGCCGGCGCATTTATTACCGTGATAATCTCCTGGCAAGTACCCGGGGCGGACGGTCGCAGTACGCATACGACCGTCGCGGCGCTTCCAGGCGAAGGTTGAGACCGATGCGCGCGAATTTGTCTCGGCGCGAAAAAGCGCTTGCGTTATACCGCGACCGTGGATTTACCTTGGTCGAGGTCCTGGTTGGCATGGCACTTTCATTGCTATCCATGCTGATCATTCTTCAGTTGTTTTCGAATAGTGATGCTCGCAAGCGCATGACCAGCGGGGCGGCGGAGGCACAACAGACGGCAAATGTGAGCCTCTATCAACTTGGCCGCACCATTCGGCTTGCCGGGGCAGGACTTGCACAAGCCGGCAATGTCTGGGGATGCCCGATTCAGGCGTCCCGAGGAGGATCGCAAATTTTGCCAGCGACAGCGGCATTCCCCGCGCCGTTCGCAGACTCAAGTATCAGTCTAACGGTTCGCGCGCTCCCTTTTCTTATTTACCCTGGGAAGGCCCCGGATGGGCAAAGCGACATCATTGTCGTCATGGCGGGCAACAGCGAAACCGGGCAGGCCGAACTTCATATGGTTGGGCCTCCGACTGCGGCGGGCCTTACGCTTCAACGTTCAAATGGCGTAAAGGCAAGGGACCTGATTTTGATGACGGTGCCCTCGACAATTTCAAACTGCCAAATTGCGCAGGTTGATACTACCTTCAACGCGTCAACCGCCCCAAACACGCTTCCGTTGGGCTCCACCGGAACCAACTACAACACGGCGACAGGACTCTCCGGGGGAGCGTATAACTTGGGTTCAGTGGCGCTACATTTAGGGGCAAATCCGATATTTGCGATGTTTGGTATTTTGGATACCAACAATACTCTGGTTCAGTATGACCTGCTAAATCTGTCCGGCACGGCGACCACGGTACTCGCCGACTCGGTATTCGATTTGCGTGCGCGATACGGCGTCGTCGCAGCGGACGGAACGGGTCCACTTACCTGGCAGGCTGCGAATGCTTCTCCCTGGCAAGTCTCCGATTTAATGGCTGGTACGGCAGCCTCACTCGCTCTGGTGGATCGCATCAGGGCTGTGCGCATCTCGTTGGTGTTTCGTAGTGCCGAGCCGGTCGCGGATACATCTCCGCCGACGACTTACGTGATGTTTCCCGATGCAAGTCCGATTACGGTTTCAATTCCGACGGCCAATCAGCTTTACCGGTATCAGGTTTATGAATCGGTGATCCCGTTGCGAAATCTACGTTTTGTTCCGCCTGCCTGCTCGCCCTCAACGGCTGCGCTTCCGCGTTGTTCATAGCGCACTAATATGACAAATTTGAAATTACGTTACGTCCTCACCAAGCGTACCTAGAGATGTGTCTCATGAAAAGTCGCCAACTCAAATTTTCCATCGCCGCCCAATCGTTACCGTTTAAAGGTCAGCGTGGCTTTGTGCTGGTTATCGCGCTAATCGTGCTGGCCGCAATGACGCTGGCTGCCGCCGCAATGGTCAGGACAATTGATACTTCCACCATGCTGGCGCGAAATATTTCTTTCAAGCGAGATGCGTTGAACCGGGGTGACGTTGCGCTGGAGGCGGCAATCAATGAGTTTCGAACAGGTGGGACATACGTTGGCGGCGCAAACACAGAAGGGCTCCCCGCAGACCAAGCCAGGGACGCGGGGCTAAATTTCTCAGCGGTGATGCTGGCGACCGACACTGATGGCGTGCCGCTGGTGTTAAAGGGCAATACCGACGCGACATTTGGTACTTCGCCCACCTGGAGCAAGGGTGAAGTGGACGTCGCATCCATTCCTAACTCCTACGATCTGGGAATGCGCCAGGTCTATCTGATCGAGCGGATGTGCACGGCTACTGGCCCGGCACTTGCCGACACTTGCATCGTCAATGGTCGCGCACAAGCGGGAGGCACCCAGCCAAACGATAAGCCGGGTCAGCTTTTTCCGCCCATGTTCCGCATCACGGCCCGGGTAGTTGGGCCGAGAAACACCGTCGCTTATGTGCAAGCTATTTTTAGTTTCGTAATCACTTAGTTACCAGCAGTCTGGCCCCGCATGGAGTTCGCCATGAATCAACCTAACAATTCGACATACTCATTTCCCGCCCGCGTGGCGGCAGGACTTGTGACCGTCATTTTTTTCATGGCCAGCGGTGCTGCCAGCGCGGTCACCACGGCACTGGCGGACAACCCTGTGCGCGCTACGTCGAAAGTACCCGCTAACGTCATGCTGGCACTGTCCGTCGAGTGGCCAACCGGTGTGGTGCAGGCATACAACGATGAGTCGACCAGCGTTTGCCCGGGCAGGGATGGCAGCGGCGACAGCATTTGCTATACCGCTGCAAGGACCTATATCGGCTATTTCGACCCCTTCAAATGCTATACCTATGACACAGCTATAAATTACTTCAGGCCGGTCGGTTATACGGTTGGCGCGAGCGCGGCCTTACTCAATGGCGGTTCGAAAACCTGCAGCGGCAATTGGAGCGGCAACTTTCTCAACTGGGCAACGATGCAAACCACCGATATGTTCAGGTTTGCCATGACTGGCGGTGACCGGTTCATCGATACGGCGACAAACACCGTTCTGGAAAAAGCCCGGCACGATGGACAAGGCGGATTTGGCCAGTTTCCAGTCAAGCGTATCGGCGGCGCAAACGTCGGCACAAACCCGGTTATTCAGCCGGTTCTGCCGTCAACGGTGACGCCTTTCACGTTTGGCCAGTTATTTGTGAGGGTCCAGGGAATGAACAGCGTGATGTGGGTGTCCAGAGTACGCGACCCCGTCAGAGTAGACCACCCCGTGTCGGTCAATAATCCAAACAATACGCTGGATGTGCCAGCGGCGTCGGTGCAAACTTATACTGAAGAAGGCGTATGCGCGACGTATACCGGTCCGGGTGTGTGCACACAGGCCGCGACGGCAAGTCCGGGAACGCGTCGAATCACAGCGCCGGCGACTTCAGTAGATGAGGCGGGGCAGTGTCCCGTGGCGGGCTCAGTATCTTGTGTGAATACCGCCGCGCCAAATTCTGGAACCAGGCAATATCAATACACAAGAACGGCGGCGGGTGTAACGTGCCCTTCGAGCGACCCCAATCAGACCGCCTGTAGTCAAGCCTCGGTCGGGACACGTACGGCATCCCTTACCGAGAGCGGGCAATGCCCATCTCCCACGGCGCCGGTGACGACACCTGCGACAACGTATTCAGGTTGTACCAGCGCGGGCACCACCACTGTTACCAGGATCGAGACCGGCACTTCCTCTTGCGTGGGCGTCACCAATCCTGGCGGAACGACATTCGTGTCTTGCACGCCTGGCAGCCTCGGTACGCGCAGTTACCTGCGAAGCGAGGCAGGTTCCTGCCCGCCCGGTGCGCCACCCGTCGGCACGATTTACGCCGGCTGCGGTGCTGGTCCGGCGGCAAGGCAGGCCGTCTATACGGAAAACGGCGTTTGTCCGCCCGCGCCGCTGCCGGTTGGTTACGTATCGTGTGCGGCAGCTGGAGCGGGACAAGTTACGGTGGTTTACCGTGAAAATGGCGCTTGCAATCCCGGGCCCCTGCCATCGGGCTATGTTTCGTGCGCCGGTGCAGGCGGCGGACGGCGCGACGTCACTGTAAGCAGGCCCGGTACCTGTGCTAGTTTCTCTCCTGCACTCACAGGCTCACAAACGCGTCGATCCTGTGGCGCTGGTACATCACCAACGCGCTCGGTGACGGTGATTGAAGCGGGCTCCTGTCCGCGCGGCGCGGTCGGCGGCCAGACCGTCACGAGTTGCGGCGCATCGGCTACTCGCAGCTATACCGTCACGGAGTCAGGCCAATGTCCGGCCGCCGCGCCACCCGTTGGCGTCACCTTCGGTAGCTGCTCGAATGTTACTCCGCCTAACAGAACCATCGTGCGCACAGAAAACGGCACATGTGCCAGCGTGACCGCCGGATTTGCGAGTTGCGTTGTTGCTTCGCCCGCTACGCGTACGTACAGCACGGCCGAACCGGGACAATGCCCGCGTCCGGCAGTCACTGGCGTGACGGTAAATAGCTGCAATAATGGGCTCAATCCGTCAATACTGGTCACCGCTGTTTCAAGTGGTCAATGCTTACCAACCCCTCCGGTTCCGCCCTCCGGCGGGACGCTGGTTGCAGGCTCGTGCACGAATACGGTTGGCTCCAATATCGGCACACGAACGGTCGTAAGAAATGTGAACACGACCGAGGCTGGTCAGTGCGCGACCTACATAGGCCCTGGCACTTGTACCAATCAAACGGCGGCAATTTTGGCGGACATCCGCCAAATTACCGGCGAATCGGTAGCTGTGTCTGCCTACTACGTTCGCGTCAAGGTCTGTGATCCAGCCTATCCAGAGTCGCAGGCGACCTGCACCGTGTACGGCAACGGAACTAGCGTAAAGCCAACAGGGTCGATTCAGGACAATGCGCTGAATATGCGATTCGGTGCATTCGGCTACCTGCTCGATGACAGTTCAACGCGCGACGGCGGGGTGTTGCGGGCAAAAATGAAGGATGTAGGCCCGACACTGGCGCAGTTTCCCTCAACCACCAATTCTGCGGCTGAATGGAATGCGACGACTGGCGTTTACGTCAACAATCCTGACGCGGCCGATGCGACCGCGACCGGCTTTGGCGCTACTAACAGCGGTGTCGTTAACTATGTGAACAAATATGGACGATTGGCGGGTTACAAAACTTTCGACCCGATCAGCGAAATGTATGCCGAAGTCATCAAATACTTCAAGGGTAACAAGTTGCCGTCGACGCAATACTCCAATTCTTTGAATGCCACGGTGGTGGATGGCTTTCCAGTCATCAGGAGCTGGAATGACCCGGTCCAGTTCAGCTGTCAGCAGAATTTTGTCATCATGCTGTCGGATGCGAATGCGCACAAGGACAAGAATCTGAACGGCGGAATTACCAATGCCGAGAGTGAGCCCTCGACTCCCCCAACCAACGTTGATACAGATTACAACGTAACCACTTGGACAAACGCCGTAGGTACGCTTGAGTCTTCAATGGTAGCCCCCATCACAAATCCTCAGGGCGGCACGGTGGGCAGTAATCTTGCGACACTGCGAAACTGCTGTAACGGATCGGCCTTTCTTGCCGGCCTAGCCTACTATTCGCACACCACCGATTTGCGCGCCGACTTTGACAACTTGAATGGACCTCAGGTATTGACCTCGTTCTTCGTTGACGTTCGCGAGGCAGGCAGTTGGGGTACCAGTGGTGATCCACGCAACCAACTCTGGCTTGCAGCAAAATACGGCGGGTTCAAGGATATCAATAAAAATGGCGTATTCGACGCCCTCGATACCTGGTCTGATTCCGTGCAAGGCACGGTGCAAGGCTACCCCGCGCCGACAAACTATTTCGCGGCAAACCAGCCGGAAAAACTGGTCAATGGCCTGCAGAATGCTTTCCAGCAGATTGTTGGTCAGACTGGTTCGGGCGCGGGTGTTGGCGTCGCCGCATCGAATCTGTCGCAGACGACCGGCGAGAACGGCATTTATCAGGTGAAATTTGACACGACCGATTGGAGCGGCACCGTGTCAGGCTTCACAATAAACAATATTGATGCGGTAACAGGTGCTATCAATTTGAACACCGCAACGTTCGAGGCGGGCGCGTTGTTGGTGACAAAGGCCGCGGGGACAGGCTGGGATACTGGGCGGGTAATGGTAACCGGCGTGCCAGGCGCTACGCAAATCGGGCAGCCGTTTCGTGTGGCGAATCTGAACGCTACACAGCTAGCAGCTCTCGGGCCGACGGCCAGTGAGCAACAGGATGTGCTCAATTACATTCGCGGTGACAAGAGTAAGGAAGAGGCCACTGCCGCTGGCGTCCCCATTGTTGGTGGGAAATACCGGGTACGCACCAAGCTTCTGGCCGACATTGTTGATTCGGAAGCGGTCTTCGTCGGCAAACCAGCGGGCGAATATCTTGACCAATTCAACGCGGGATACAGTGCCTTCAAGACTGCGCAAGCAGGACGGTTACCCGTGATTTATGTGGGTGCCAATGCCGGTCAGTTACATGCGTTTAACGCAACCGTCGATCCGACGGATGCAGATGTGGCCAATGCCGGTAAGGAAATCATGGCCTTTGTGCCGAGTCTTACCTATGTGGGGCCCAATAATAAGCCAACCGAGGATGGACTGCGTTCGTTAACGAATACAAACACCTTCTCTCACAGGTACTTCGTCAATGCCACGCCCTCAGTGCGGGACATTGATTTCAATACAGTCGATGGCAGAATGTCTACAACCCCTGACTGGCGCTCGTTGCTGGTCGGCGGTCTCGGCAAGGGTGGCAAGGGATATTTCGCCCTTGACGTCACCGATCCTTCTGCACTGACTTCAGAGGCATCGGCTGCGACCAAAGTATTGTGGGAATTTACCGACCAGGATATGGGTTTCTCTTATGGCCTGCCGATCATCACCAAGACGCGCAAATGGGGCTGGGTGGTGCTGTTGAGTTCGGGCTATAACAACATCACCGGTTCGGTAGTGGCCAATCAGGGCAAGGGATATCTTTACATTTTGAATGCGGCGACGGGTGCCCTGCTGCAAAAAATAAGTACGGGTATTGGCACTACAGCGGACCCTTCAGGATTTACGCCGATTTCGGCATATACCCCTTCATTTGCGGACTACACAACCGATGAAGTTTACGGAGGCGACCTGTTGGGAAATGTGTGGCGGTTTGACTTCAGGAGTGCAACGGCAAGTGTGCCAGCCCCGCTTTTGTTCGCAACCCTGAAAGACGCCAGCAACGTGGGCCAGCCGATTACGACGTTGCCGCTGATTGAATATTCGACTAACGATGGCAAACGTTATGTGTTTGTCGGCACTGGTCGTTTCCTCGATACCAGTGATATCCAGAATGCGCAACAGCAAGCGTTTTATGCGATTCGGGACGGGACCGTTGATATGCGCTATGAAACGACGGCATCTGCAACCGGCCAGGCGTTGCCGGCTGGTGTTTCATTCCCGATTACGCGCGCCGATCTGGCCAATGGCCTCAACCTTCCGGCCCCCCCGGCTTCTGATCCTTTAAGCCTGGTGAAGGGCTTGACATCGACGCAAATCGCAGCCAAACCCATGGGGTGGTTTTACGATCTCCGCGGGTTTGCGCCCCTCACGGGAACGGTGTTATCCCGTGAGCGGATCAGTCTGAACCCGAAAGCCAGCCAGGGATTCATTACCTGGGTAGGAAACGTGCCTGACGCCAATACCTGCAATCCCAATGGGGTGAGCCGGCAGTATGCCTGTACCTATGGTGGTTGCAAATCACTGCTATACACCACTGATGCATCCGGCACCCGCACCTACACGGATTTTATCGAGACACGCGCCCTCGTTAAGTCGCAGTTGGTGAACTTTAAAGACGGCGTGCGCATTCTGGGTACGGATGACAAGGGCGTCCCATTCTTGATCGGCAATCCGTTGAATGCCGTAGGCGCAGGGCGGCTTCTCAATTGGCGCGAGGTACTGCAATAAGTTGTAAATCAGTCGGCCGCGCGAGCGGCTGGCTGATTGCGTAAGCCAGTGTCATGTGATGCGGAAGCGACATTTAATGTGGATGTTGAGCCTTACTGTTTCATTGGCCATGCACGTGGCGGTGCTGGTGACAGTCGGTGTGAAAAGCGGCGTCACTGAGAGCTTTTCAGGTAAACCGTTCACCATCGTGGACTTTGCCCCTTCCATAACTGCTGTGCCGCTGCAAAAAATCGCAGCACAAACCGGCGATCCCGCAAGCGGTGCGACGATCATTCCAGCCGTAAAAAACATAAATGCCGATGCGGTTAGTGCCAATCCGGCAAAACCAAGCGCGGTGTCGTTCGAGAAAGCAGCACCGCCGTTTTACAAGTCTTCTGAGGTCAGCCATACCGCGCAACTGCAACTGCCGCTTGAGGGCATACAGTTTTCGGATGAACTTTCACTTTCAGGCAGGCTGGTGCTCGATATCGCAGTCTCGGATCAGGGCAAAGTCGTCAACATTGAAGTGATTAGCGCGTCCGACCCCAGCGGTGCGCTGCGCGCGCGCATGTTGCCAATGCTGAAGGAGGCGCCATTCACGCCGGCGTACAAGGATGGCCGACCCGTAAACAGCATTCGTCGAGTCGAATTCACGCTAGGCATCGTGCTCGAAGACCCTAATCTGGGCTACAAGTCTTCTATTGCGCCTGGCTTTCGGCCGCGCATGGACGAGCGCGGCAATGTTCTGAAGGTGCAACCGTATCAGTAACCGTTAGCGGATGGTTTGGATGCTGCTCAAACCCTTGGGCAATGGAAACGTAATATTCTCGGTGATGCCGTCCAACTCCCGTACGCTTCTCGCACCGAGCGCTTTTAACCGGGCAACGACATCTCGCACCAGTACCTCCGGTGCTGATGCCCCCGAAGTGACACCGATGCGCGTCTTGCCAACAATCCATTCCGCCTTCAACTCCGCAGCGCTGTCGATCTGATAGGTGGTGCATCCCATTGTCGCAGATAGCTCGCGCAGGCGATTGGTATTGGAGCTTGTGCGCGAACCCACGACGATGACCACTTCGACTTGCGGGGCCATGAATTTGACGGCGTCCTGCCGATTCTGTGTCGCGTAGCAAATATCGTCCTGCTTGGGGCCGGTAATATACGGAAACTTTCGCTTTAAGGCGTCGATTACCCGCTGGCAATCGTCCACTGAAAGTGTCGTCTGCGTAACGTAGGAGAGCTTTTCATTGTCGCTTACGACCAGCCGACCTACGTCGTCTTCGGTTTCAACCAGGTACATACCAGTCTCTGACTGTCCCATGGTTCCCTCGACTTCCGGGTGCCCACTGTGCCCAATCATGACGATGTCGTAGCCTTCGTTGCGGCGCTTGGCAACCTCTACGTGAACTTTTTTGACCAACGGACAGGTGGCATCGAAAATTCGAAATCCGCGTTCGTCGGCTTCCTTCCGAATCGCTTTTGAAACGCCGTGCGCGCTGAACACCAGCGTGGCTCCGCGCGGAACATCGGCCAAATCCTCGATAAAAACCGCACCTTTTTCGCGGAGATCATCGACAACAAACTTGTTATGGACGATTTCGTGCCGTACGTAAATTGGGCGGCCGTGCTTTTCCAGCGCACGATTGACAATTTCGATGGCGCGATCAACGCCGGCACAAAAGCCGCGCGGGTTGGCTAACAGGATTTCGGTTTCAGTCATATGTGTTTGCTACCGTCATATTGTTGCTAAACTCTAATGTCGGCGGGCATTTCCGAGCAAAAGTGCCTGAAGAGGAGCGCGGATGCTTGAGTTTCAAAATTGGGCCGCCATTTGCCCCGCTCATGCTGAAGTATCGAAGCACTGCAGAGCCAAGCCATTGATTATTCATGTGCCACTAGGCCTTTTGATACCTCAGGGCGGAATGAATCGATAATTAGCAAAACGGCACCCAGGCAGATCGCGGAATCTGCTACGTTGAACGCCGGCCAGTAGTAACCCGCCACATGCCATTGTACAAAATCGATCACGTAGCCGTGCAAGGTGCGGTCGTATAAATTGCCAAACGCACCGCCGAGGACCATTGCAAGCGCAAACGCAAGCATGCGATTACGACTGTTGTTCTTCAACATCCAGAGCAACACACAAGAAATGGCGACGGTCAAAACCATGAAAAACTCGCGCTGCCAGCCGGATGCGCCCGCCAAAAAGCTGAACGCCGCGCCGGTGTTGTGCGCGAGCACCAGATTGAACCACGAGTAAATATATTTCGTTTCCCCATACTGGAACGTGGCAGTGACCGCATGCTTGGTCCACTGATCTACGATAAGGACGACCAGGCTAATCCACAACCAATGGAGCCAAGCAAAGCGGGAAGCCTTATGCATACCGTCGGTCCTCGTCTTTTTGATGGTCCACCACGTCAACGCATCGACCGCACAGTGTTGGGTGTGCTGCGGTGGAGCCAACGTCGGCGCGGTAGTGCCAGCAACGCACACACTTTGGGTGAGGGCTTGCAGTGACAATGCCCCTCCGCATATTTTGGTCACCAGTAATGCTTAAAGCTGCGGACGATGTAATTAACACGTACCGCAAATCATTGCCCAGCCGTTGTAGCCATTCGCCGCCCATTGGCCCCAATTTGGCGTCGACCTCTGCTTGAAGCGATGAACCGATCTTTCCCGCAGCTCGTTCCAATTCCAGGTCCTTGAGCACAAAATCTCTAACTTCTCGAATTTCCCACCATTGCTGCCTCAGAGTTTCGCTATCTTTTACCGCTGGAAGAACATGGTATCCATCGAGAAAAACACTCTCCCCTGTCTCCGCGTGCAAAGTTGCCCAAACTTCTTCAGCAGTAAATGACAACACAGGCGCGATCAGCCGCACGATCACATGGAGAATATGATGGAGTGCAGTCTGTGCAGAACGGCGTAACTTCCCATCTTTAACGGTTACATATAGCCTGTCCTTGAGAATGTCCAGATAGAAGCCGCCAAGCTCCTCTGAGCAGAAATTCTGGACCGCCTGCATCGCAGGCTGAAACTCGTATTTCTCGTAATGCGCCAGGACTTTCTTTTGCAACTCATCCGTTAGCACCAATGCATAACGATCAATCTCCAGCCACTCTTCGATTGGCAGTGCGTCTTTCGTGAAATCAAAGTCCGCAGTGTTGGCAAGCAAGAAGCGCAACGTGTTACGAATACGCCGATAACTTTCAACCACACGCTTGAGAATCTCATCCGAGATCGAGAGTTCGCCAGAATAGTCGGTGAGGCCGGTCCACATGCGAAGAATTTCCGCGCCCAGCGTGTCGGAAATTTTTTGCGGTGCCACCGCATTGCCCATCGACTTGGACATCTTCTTGCCGTGGCCATCGACCGTGAATCCGTGTGTCAACAGCGCTTTGTATGGCGCAGCGCCGTTCATTGCACAACTGATCAGCAACGACGAATGAAACCAGCCGCGATGTTGATCGGAGCCTTCAAGATAAATGTCCGCAGGGAAGTGGCCTTCAAATTCGGGACGTTGACCCATCACGGTAGTGAAGGTCGAGCCGGAATCAAACCAGACATCAAGCGTGTCGTTGCTCTTTTCATAATGCGCGGCGTCCGGCCCCAACAACTCGTCAGCGGTGATGCGTTGCCAGCACTCGATGCCTTCTGCTTCCACGCGCCGCGCAATCTGGTCGAGCAGTTCGAGCGTACGCGGATGAGGCTGCTGGGTTTCTTTATGCAGAAAGAATGGGATTGGCGTGCCCCATTTCCGCTGACGTGAAATACACCAGTCCGGCCGGTTGGCAATCATGCTGTAGAGCCGGGCCTTGCCCCATTCCGGATAGAAAGTTGTCGCGTCGATTGCCGCTAATGCCAGCTCGCGCAAGGATTTCTCCTGACCCTTAGCTTTAAGATCCATCCCGACAAACCACTGTGACGTCGCGCGGAAAACGGTCGGTGATTTGTGCCGCCAGCAATGCGGATAAGAATGCTTGAAGCTCGACGAATGGAACAAGGCGCCGGCCACCTCGATGGCCTTGACGATTTCCGGCTGCGCCTTCCAGATATTCAAACCACCGAACAACGGCAGCGACGCAGCATATTGACCGTTGCCCATGACCGGATTGAGGATATCGTCATTGGTCATGCCGTAACGCTTGCATGAGTTAAAGTCGTCCACACCGTAGGCGGGCGAGGAATGGACGATGCCGGTGCCGGTATCGAGCGTGACATAGTCAGCGAGGAATGCGGGTGATACGCGGTCGTAGAACGGATGCTTGAATTCGATGCGCTCAAGCGCTGAACCTTTGCAAACGTGAACCAACTCTGTTGGTTGATCCCCGGCCAAGCCGTAGCGCTCAAGGCATGCCTGTGCCAGTTCTTTGGCAAGTACAAGGCTTCCTCTGGCAGTCTCGACAAGGGCATAGTCGAAATCCGGATGCACATTCAGCGCCTGGTTGGCGGGAATCGTCCATGGCGTGGTTGTCCAGATCACCGCGTAGACCGGTCCGTCCGGCAGTTTCGCCAGCCCGAAGGCTTTCGCCAGTTTGTCGCGCTCACTATCGACAATGGGAAACCCCACATCAATGGTGGTCGAGGTCTTGTCTTCGTATTCAACCTCCGCTTCTGCCAATGCTGACTGGCAATCAAAGCACCAGTTCACGGGTTTTAAGCCGCGATAGACATAGCCGCGATCAAATAACTTGCCGAGCGTGCGAATCTCTCCCGCCTCGGTGGCGAAGTCCATGGTCTTGTACGGGTGATCCCAGTCGCCCAGGACGCCCAGACGGATGAAGTCAGCCTTCTGCAACTCGACCTGCGATTGAGCGTGTGCTCGCGCCAGCGACATCAATTTTTCAGGGGGCAGATTCTTGCCGTGCTGCTTCTCAACGAAGATTTCAATCGGCATGCCATGGCAATCCCAGCCCGGGATATAAACCGCGTCGTAGCCTGCCATCTGTTTTGATTTGACGACGATGTCTTTGAGAATTTTGTTGAGCGCGTGGCCGATGTGGATGGCAGCGTTGGCGTATGGCGGGCCGTCGTGCAGGATGAACTTTGACCTTCCTTTGGACTGCTTGCGAATTTTCTCGTAGAGCTTGCGTTGCTGCCAATCCGCCACCCAGTTGGGCTCGCGCTTGGCCAGGTCCCCCCGCATGGGAAACGGCGTATCGGGCAAATTCAGCGTGCTCTTGTAGTCAACTTTTTGGTCCATCATCGATCCGATCGTAAAATATCTTCGGCCTTCGATACGTCGTCATGCATCTGCACTTTGAGCGCATCGAGGCTCGCAAAATTTTGTTCGTCGCGGATTTTTTCGATGAAGGTACAGGCGAGACGTTTGCCATACACGTCTGCTGCAAAATCGAAGAGGAAGACTTCCAGATGGTGGTGGCCATCGATTGATACCACCGGATTGGTGCCAAGATTGGCGACCCCGTTAAGGATCGATTCGCCCTTGATATTTTCAATCCCCGCCACTCCCTCGAGCCCGCGAGTTACAAGCCTGCATTGTACTGCATATACACCCGACAGAGCCGGTTTCCGGTGCGTGAGCGTGATATTCGCGGTTGGAAAGCCCAGTGTGCGCCCTAGCTTTTTGCCATGGGTGACGCGGCCAACGATAACGTAGGGACGGCCCAGCATTTCACTGGCTGCATCAAGATTTCCGTGGGCCAGCGCTTCGCGTATGGCAGTCGAAGACACCTTGCCGGCGCTGATCGCCACGTCCGGCATCGTTTGTACGGTGAATCCGTGCTGTGCTCCAGCCCGGCGTAACGTTTCGCAGTCGCCAGCACGCTTGGCGCCAAAGCGAAAATCTTCGCCGACCATCAACCAACGGACATTCATCGTGACGAGAGCGTCGATAAACTCCTCGGGACTTTGCGCCGCGAATTGCGCGTCAAAGCGGGGGCAGTAGACGTGCTCCACACCGGCGTTGGCCATAGCGGCGAGTTTTTCTGATGTGCTGGTTAAACGCGGCGGGGCGAAGGCGGAATCCTGACGGGCCCGGGCAAAAAACTCTCGCGGCAAGGGGTGAAAGGTCATTGCCGCGAACTCCAACCCTTGCTGACGCGCTACTGCGATGCCGGCCGCAAAGATTGCCTGATGGCCGAGATGGACGCCGTCAAAGTTGCCGATCGCCAAAGCCAGCGGTGCGCTGATCGGGGCGAGTGCACGATGGAGTGTGAGCGTCATGACAGGCGCTTGGAGAATTGCTGGATTCGAAAACCCATCAGCCACAAACTGGCGAAATAGGTGATCGCACCTGCACAGACAAGGAGCGCTAACCGCAGGCTTTTTGCGAGGGTCGTTGAGGTCAACCACTCAAGGTCCGTGCCCGACATCCATAACAGGACGCCGCCCATCGCATACAGTGCCACAACGATTTTCAGCATAAATGCCAGCCACTCGGGTTGCGGGACAAAAATGCCCTGTTTGCGCATGAAAAAATACAACAAGCCCGCGTTGAGGCAAGCGCCCAAACCTATCGAGAGTGCAAGACCGGCGTGTTGGAAGACAGGCACAAAGATGATATTTAGAAGTTGCGTGACGACCAGCGTGAATATGGCGATTTTTACCGGCGTTTTGACGTTTTGTCGAGCGTAAAATCCCGGCGCGAGAATCTTGACCAGGATGATGCCCGTCAGCCCCACTGAGTATGCGACCAGTGCTGCGCGGGTCATCAGCACGGCGTGCGCATCAAATTTTCCGTGATGAAAAAGGGTGGCAATCAACGGCGTCGCCAGCATTGCCAATCCGAGCGCGGCTGGCAACGTTAGCAGCAATGTCGTACGCAAACCCCAATCGAGCGAGCGCGAATATTCGACCGTATTTTCATCCGCGTGGTGCTTGATGAGGGACGGTAGCAAAACCGTGCCGAGCGCCACGCCCAGCAACGCCGACGGGAACTCCATCAGCCGGTCAGCCGCTGTGAGCCAGGATACCGAGCCGGTTTGCAAGAATGATGCAATTTGCGTGTTGAGCAACAACGATATCTGCGCGACCGATACGCCCAATATCGCCGGCGCCATCAAGGTCAGCACACGTATCACGCCCTCGTCTTTTCGAAACCGCCAAGCGCTAAACGAGAGCCGAGGCAACATCTTGATTCTGCGCAGCGCGGGGATTTGAAACCCAAGCTGCACCACGCCGCCGAGCAGAGTGCCCCATGCCATCGCCAATATCGGTGTATCCAGATGAGGCGCAAGAAACAGCGCAGATCCGATCACGCAAAGATTCAGTAAGACGGGCGTAAACGCGGGCGTCTTGAAAGCACTGAAGCTATTTAGAATGCCAGCGGCCAGCGAAACCAGCGAAATGAAGAAAATATACGGAAACGTTATGCGCACTAGCTGCGTCGTCAATTCAAATTTTTCAGCATCGGCGATAAACCCGGACGCGGTCGCGTAGACCAGAACCGGAGCGGCGATCACGCCGGTTAATGTGACGACGAACAGAATCAGCGTAAGCAGGCTTGCAACGCGATCCGCCAATAGCCTGGTTTCAATTTCGCCGCGCTTCGCCTTGTACTCGGCAAATACCGGAACAAACGCCTGACTGAATGCGCCTTCGGCAAACAGGCGACGAAACAGATTCGGGATGCGCCAGGCGACCTGAAAAGCGTCCATAGCGGCACCGGCACCAAACAGGTTAAAGCCAATGATTTCGCGCGCCAAGCCGGTGATGCGTGACAACAGAGTCATCGCAGAAACCGAAAAGGCAGATTTGAGCAAACTCATACAGGTTCGTGCGTTGTGAGGGGTTAGCGGTTCGGGGCTAAAAGCACGGCCGAAACCCCAGCAAAATCAGCGGGTTTGCTTTTTTGCGAGGCTGCGCTATAATACTCGGCTTCCCGCAAATTTCATCGCAAGAATCTGGAAAAATCATGGCAAATACCAAACAAGCCGCCAAGCGCGCACGTCAAGCCGTCAAGCAACGCGGTCACAACATGGGTCAGCGTTCTGAGCTGCGCACCGCCATCAAGAAGGTAAGAGCTGCGGTAGCTGCGGGCGACAAGGCAGCAGCTGAGGCTGTATTCAAGTCCTCCGTATCGACGATCGACTCCATCGCCGACAAAAATATTATTCACAAAAACAAGGCCGCTCGTCACAAGAGCCGTCTTTCCGCCGCGATCAAAGCAATCGGCGCAACCAGCCAGGCCGCAGCGTAAGCGTAAGTCACCCATAGTTGTCGCAAGGGGTTGGCTTTAACCCCGCCCGCGCCATCACCGCCGATTTCGTGTCCTCTGCTGGCACGACATAAATCGGCGGTTTTCTTTTTGGCGGTCTCCTTTTGCGCGCGCCACCGATCGCGCAGAATTATCTGACCAGCGACTCCAGCGCGCTCCCCGGCAATGGACAGAAATCTTCACCTGCGGGTTGCGTCGGATCGATAACGATCAGCTCATTGTCCTTTGCGAAATCGAGCAAGAAACGATAGGCGCGCGGCTCAGCCTCCAGTAAAGACGGCTCCACAACGACACAACGTACGCCATCGAGCATCATCGGTCGTACAAACGGCGAATAGCGCATCTGCTGGTCATGCCCAAATGTCGACATGATGCCGCACAGCCGTTCCGCCCAGTCACTTGGGCGAAAAGCCCGACCCGCGAGAGTGACGCCCTGAATGATGATACGGTGATGGACCGGAACCACCTTGGCCGGAGGCGACATTTAACGGGACACGGGCGACGAGATTGCGAGGGGCAGGGAGTGCGCAAAATACAGGCATCGCGCAGGCACAATTATAACTTCGCCACTCTCGCGACGCGCCAATTGTTGCACCGCAAACAAGATTGCCATATAGTTATTTCCCGAATATCAGGCGGCGGTCCGCGCGAGGCCGCCGTTGTC
>Ga0163144_10011617_pt1 | contig 18610 bp, 14 predicted proteins | sample OliLak19BULKMAT1_FD_123175 | JGI IMG/M metagenome (GOLD analysis project Ga0163144, IMG submission 123175) | Freshwater microbial mat bacterial communities from Lake Vanda, McMurdo Dry Valleys, Antarctica - Oligotrophic Lake LV.19.BULKMAT1 | ecosystem: Environmental > Aquatic > Freshwater >... | reverse complement strand
GTTTTGGATGAAGCCGATCGCATGCTGGACATGGGCTTTTCTAAAGAGCTCAATCAGATTGTCGGCGCTATGCCGACCCAACGGCAGACGATGCTCTTTTCCGCGACGATGCCGGCCGAAGTCGAATCGTTGTGCCGAAAAATTTTGAAATCGCCTGTCCGCATTTCGATTGGAAAACCGCTGCAGGTTTCCTCGCAAGTGGATCACCGTCTGCTTTGGACTTCTGAAGCGGACAAGAAGCGTGAGTTAAAGCACATTCTTTCTAACGAGCCAGGCACCGTCATTGTCTTTACTCGCACTAAAGACGGCGCCACTTTGCTGTGGCGTTGGATCCACGCCGTAGGGTTTCACGAATCTACCTATTTATCGTCGAATAAATCACAAGCGCATCGCGAAGAAGCCCTAGAAGGCTTCAAAGTAGGCCGCTACCGGATCATGGTAGCTACCGACGTTGCAGCTCGTGGGATTCACGTTGAAAACGTGGCGATGGTTATCAATTTTGATCTTCCTATCGAGGCAGAGGATTACGTTCACCGTATCGGCCGTACCGGAAGAAAAGATGCTAACGGCTTGGCGATTAGTTTGGTTACGGATGGCGATGTCCGCCAGGTCGAGCGCATCGAAGATTTTCTCCGCTTGCGCCTCCAGGATATCTTTCCTCCCGGCGCAGAGAGAGAGCGTCCACGCGGACGTTCGGATCGTGGCGGTAGTCGTGGTGGCAGTAGCCGCAGTGGTTCTTCTCGGGGCGGATCGAGTTCGAGCTCTGGCTCACGCGGCGGCGGCGGCAGTAGCCGCGGTGGTCGTTCTGGATCTTCGCGCGGCAGACGCTAGTTAGTCTGCCACTTTCAAATATTGCAGTCCCTTTTCAATTAGATACTCCTCCTATCCTTGGTCTCAGCCTCATTGGTGTAGCTAAACCATAGACACAGGTATTTAAAAGATTTACAGGCCGCGTATCTCGCTTGTTAAGTGATTAATTTCATCCAGATTATCTCAGTCCAAGCCAATCCATCCGGCTAATCGATTTACACTTTTCATTTTTCCCACATTTTTCCCGAGGCTAACGAACTGGCATCAGCTCTGCACCCTAGGAATACGACGAAGAATTTGCCCCCCCCAAAAAATGGAGAAATCATGGAAAAGTTTTTGCCTTTGGTCTTTATTGGTTTGCTCGTTTCCACTGCTTCAATGGCGATGTCGAAACCTTCTGCCAGCACGGCAATGGTATCAGTTGCACTGCAACCCCTATTTACGTTTTCGGTAATTACGTGGGGTGCATTACGAATGTGAACGGCCACTCTAACTTTTCAAATGCTCAAGGTTTAACACCGCTCGGATGTTCGACTTTTTGCCAGGCTTTGCAGCAGGGTCGGGGCTTTACCGTTTCTCCCGAACATTCTCTGGAAATTCACTAGTAGCGAAGCTGGTGCTCATGGCCAGACCATGCGCACCAGCGTTCAGTCCTCTCCCACACCCCCCAAAGCCCAGGGTAGCGTTTGTCCTTCCTCTGGCTCACGCGGCGGCAGTAGCCGCGGTGGTCGTTCTGGATCTTCGCGCGGCAGACGCTAGTTAGTCTGCCACTTTCAAATATTGCAGTCCCTTTTCAATTAGATACTCCGCTGGCTCGGGCAGGTGCTTCTTGTTCTTCGTCAGCATCGACTCGAGTTCTCCCGTCCATTGCGGCTTGGTGGCTTTCATCTTCTGAGTCGCCATTTCCAGAAGCTCGATTTCTAGTAGCCACTCGTCGGAGTGTTGCTTCAACACTGCCGCAGCAATTGCCTCGAGATCCTGTTCGGCTACCGTGGCCTTTTGTCTAAGCGCTCTGATTTTTTCGTAGAGCGAAAAGAGCGAGATTTCTTCTTTTGAGAATGGCGAAGTGCGTGCTGGGGACGACGAAGCCTGCCCCATATTCAATTCACCAAATGATTCAATGTCTGCGGGTCCGCCAAAAGCAGTAACGACTTTTTCGCCTACGGCTAAATCAAACTCGCCCCATTCGGGTTGAAAATACCGTGTGCTGCCGCGGCTTACGGTGCAATCGGTAAAAGTAAGCGTGAGCAATTTGCCATCGTAGTGGTGCGAAGATTTCAGTTTGCCCTCGACGACAAAGCCACTGACAAACTCCAAGCGGCCGCTTTTGCCGGCGACTAGTGCGAGTTTTTTGAGATCGCTTTCCTGTGCGCGGGTCGGCGGCTTGTCAGGCATTGCCTTCCATCTGCCCAGTGGACTGCTAAATCCTGTTGGATGTCGGTCGCGTCCATGCCCAGGCAATTGCTTTTCACCGAGGCAAAGCTGAACGGGTCCGCCGAGTTTGTAGAAGGAAATCTGGTCCTGGCCTTCGACTTGAAAACTTTCCACCACACCGCTGATTTGAAGGCCGGAATCAAGTTCCACAGTATTGACGGTCTGCGCTTCTTGGCAGGTTTTTAAACTGTGTTCACCGCCCGTGCGAAACGCGAGGCGCGTTTCTAAATCTTCCAATACGTCGACTAGGTGTTCGAGAGTCGGCGTTACAAAAAGTTGTGGCTGCGGCTCAGTAATATCGTAAGTTTGATTAACACAATCAACGGTCAGTGGAATTTTTGTAACTCTCGACGACAGGCAACTCTGTGATTCACCAACAGACGATAGAAGTCCCGCGCCGTAGATTTTTGGATCGCCGATTTTACCGACTAGTCCGTATTCAACAGTCCACCACGCCATGCGTGTGACCATAGTAGTTTCCGACAAGCCTTTAATTGAAGCGCCCACTTCTTTGAGTTTGGCTTCGGCACGCGCGACTTCACCTGCTGGAGTATCCGGATTCTCTTTGATGTCGCTGAGGTACCGGATTGCTTCGTAAATACGAATATCATCGATGGAAGCAATCGCTTTGCGCGCCATCGCTGCATAGCGATGCAGGTACCGCGCGTAAGCTGGATCGGCAATAATCGGCGCGTGCCCGGCCGCTTCGTGAACAATATCGGGCGCTGGCGTGTACGCCAGGTGTTGAAGCGTGCGCATATCCGAAGCAATCGGCAAAACTCCGCGTGCTTGAAAATCCAGAAACGCTGCAGGTGGGATAAAACCACGTACAGGAACAGCACCCCAACCTAGCTTTGCGAGGCATTCGTCCATTTCTGAAATGCGAGGAATGCGGTCGAGGGGAATGCCGGTCTGGTTGAGACCTTCTATATAAATAGGAACAGCATGCTTACGAAAGAACTCGCGATTCTGTCGCATGATGTAACGCCATGCCGCGTGGTCACGACTTGTATAGGAATCGTAATTTTGAACTGCGATGTACTTATCCAAATACTTGGGAAGCTTTTTGCGCGCAGGACTCATAGACACCTCCCCCAGGTAGCGTAAATCCCAAGCCGCATGCTCTCAGGACTCTAGCAATTTGTGAAGGGTGACGCGTGGCTCGTTCAAAATGTCGTAATTCAGTGCGCTCAACAGCAGTTGAAACCCAACAATCATAGGCAATATCGCCAACATAATCGTTCCAGTCGGTGTTGCGACACCCATCGAGGAATTCGTCAGCCACTGATTCGTACCGAAAACTGCACCGGCAAAAAACAAAACCAATCCAGCAATAAGTTGCGCGCTACCGATATTAAAATCGCGCAGGAAGTAATTGTAAAAAATGCGTTTGGTGAAGCACCACAGATATTGGAGAGGGAAAGAAACAGCGACGCGCGAAATGCGTAGATTACTTCTCTCATCGCCATAGCGAGCGGCCATGGGTACATCGGTGATTACCGCGCGCACAATATTGAGTTGATACAACATGTCGCTTTCAAAGAAGTAGCGCTTGGCGATGCTATCCGTCGATAAAAGTGAAAGCACTTGAGTGTGCAATGCAATAAAACCATTGGTTGGGTCCATCGTCCGGTAGTATCCGCTCGCCATTTTACTTACGAAAGACAGAACAGAATTCCCGAGGAGTCGAATACGCGGCATCGAGCCTAGGTGAGTAAGAGAGTAGAACCGATTTCCCTTTGTGTAGTCGGCGTGTCCTTGTTGGATTGGTCGAACCAAGCGGGGGATTTCCGAAGGTGACATTTGTCCGTCGCCATCGAGTTTGACGACGATAGTCGCGCCGTCTGCGACGGCGGCTACAAAACCCGCCATCGTCGCACCGCCAACACCGCGATTTTTATCCAGTACGATTACTCTTACTCTTGGGTCGTTGCACTTCTCTCGCACCCACGCGCCCGAATTTTCGGGGCAAGCGTCGTCGACTACGTAAATTTTACTTACTTCACGTGGGATCTCTTCGATCACCGACAGAATTTGTTTTTTTACGCGATAACAAGGAATAGAAACGGCGATCATTCTCAAAGTTTACACGCGCTAAATTTTATCGGCGATAAAAAGCACCATTGGATCATCTGCTTGATTCGCTGCGACGTGAAAATGACACGGATTGATAACGGTTTTTCGTTAGGATCTCGTCGAATACCGGCCGTTTCGTTGACATCACCGTCACTGAAAATTAGGAATGGGAAAGTCATAGAAAATTGGGTTGCCGGGGGGCTAAATGGGGAAAGTTTTTTGTGGCGGTGCGGCATTCTGCCGTCTAAAAATCGCTTTGGGGATTTTTCTTTGTCTTCAAAGCACGCAGTTAATATCTAAAACAGCAGATGCTCCGGCGTTTAATCGCGATCCCAAGCAATTGGTGATGATGATCGCGGACTTCGACGGAACTCTGACGCACAACGTTGGGAACTATCGCATCCGTCGTCCATCGCGTATCGACGGTAACTTCCTGTTTTTTCGTCCAGTGACGAATCTTCCTGAAGAAATTCAGGTTCCCGTTCATGACTTCGAAGGAAATGTTGGTCCGCAAATCGCCAAGCGATTAGGCAAGCTAGATGAGCGTGGAAATTTTATTCCCAGCACTAGTTTGGATCCGATCACGCTGAGCAACGGACAAACAATTATACCCGGCCACTACTATTTTGATTTTCAATCGAGCTTGCGCGAGTTCACGCAAGTCGCTGACGGTGAACCTGGTCACTTGCTCACTGCCGTCGAAGAAAAGATTAAGAAGAAAGAACCGTTTCTTTTGGAAGGCTTCCCGCTTTTCAGCGTCGCGATGCGCAAAGAATACGAAGACCGCGTAAAAGGTGCGATTCTCACCATGCGGGGCCACGATCCAGAAGAAATGCGTACCGCCATTGGTCGTATCCAAAAGAAGCTCAAACTGCAGGAGGCCTCAAGTTGGCCAGATGAAGCGTTTGTGAATCTTTCCCATCCCGACTTCTTTGAGTTTGCTGGCTCCAAGGTGCGCTATCTCGAGCGGATGTTTGATGAGCTTTCTGATCGGGTGATCGTCGATAAAACCACGCCTCACTTTCTGGTGATGTTGGAAAACGATCGTCAGCATTTAGCTGATATCGACAAGCTGTTTACCCGCCTAGCAAACCGCGGTGTTTTCTCGAGCCCCGTCATTCCTGTGCTGGTGAACCTGGTCGAGCAGCAAGTTTTAAATGCTCCAGACGGACACGATTGGGACCGCCTGCCGATGCGCGAGATTACCAAGATGTCTCGAGTGACTATTTATCGGCCGCAGAAAATAGAGCGCTCCAACAAACTCTCCCGCGTGCTCGAACTCACTCTCGGTTTATCGACGGCACAAGCCGACGCGATTCTTAATGATCCTAGTCGGACCGCTTTGCAGTGCGACAAAGCCATCTTGGGGGCTCTATGAAAAAGTTCGTCGCTCTGCTCTTTGTTTTGCCACTGACTGTTTACGGCGCGGCCGCTAGCAAGAAATGCCACGAGCTTGTGAATGGCGGTTTAACTTCTTCGGAAGTGTTTGCAATCTTAGCGGGTCGCACTTTGGCTACCGATCACCATTTACCCAGTTCGCGCACAGCGGCCTCTCGTCTCGCTCGATTGGAGTTGCCAGAACTCGGTGAAGGAAAACTCTTTGCATCCATCCTCGATGAATACGACATGACACTCGCTGAGTGGAAATCCATCGAGACAGTGGAACTCGAGAATGCCGTGATGGGCACTCCGGGATTCACCGCCGCTCTAGCGAAAGCAAAAGACGGCACGAAGAAGCTAACCGCTGAACAGCGGTCCGCGTTCTTAAAAGTGAATGAGGCTGCAGAAGCTGCGCGTGAAAAATTGAAGTCTGTGCTTTCTGCTGCGGAGCAGGTTTCGTTTTCGCAATCCGGCCGCCTAATGACCGAAGAAGAATTCGTAACCCTTCTTCAAAGACTTACTCACAATCCTAAAATTGGGATGGACTATGTAGGCGCTGCGAACTTGTCGGAATGGCGCTACCGCCTGATGACGGAGCGCGAGTCCCTCCGTAAGTCGGTTGAGAAGGCTTTGGAAGCCGCTGTCCTACGGATGGTTTCTGGTTCAAATGAAATTCCAGAAACCGATGCGCTAGTTGTATCCGCTGTTGCCGAGCAGGCAGGAATGTCGGTAGCAGAGCTGCAGTCTTTCTTTGGCCCCAAGGGTCTCTTCAAAGACGTCAGTGGCTTGATTTCGCAAACGCGCGGCAAGCACACCACAGCGTTTGTAAAAGTTATCGATAGAAGAGTGTTCAGTGGTGAGCGCCGCGAGCTAATGCTCAAAGCAGTTCGTGAAGCGAATGACATCATTCTATTTAAACTGGCAGAAAACCAGGACATGAAGAACTTCGCGGCAGTACGCGAACTCTCTCGTGCGATGGGCAATTGCCCCATCATCGTGGCCCCTGCTTTTGCCGAAATCGGTTTGATCCCAGAGAAACTCGATTGGCTGTTTAATGAGCCAGGCGTGCACTTCATGGTGGATCGTGGAATCCAAGTGACTCGCGATACTTATATCGTCGACCACGGCTACGAAGATAAACGACAGAATCCTTTTGTAGGTCTCGATGAGATTTATGCGCCAACAGATAAAGTAATTGAGTTTCATCCTCGTGTTCGCGCGAAGACTCGCCCTACCGGCAACTACGATACTCGACCGGGTTACATGGTGACGACGGGCTCGATGAGCGATCCTGCTTATTGGGGGCATTTCAAAGTTAGCATGAGCACCGATGACCGCGCGCAAATCGAAGCCGAGATGAATCGCAGCGTGCTGATTCTGTCTCGTCGTTACCGCAGCGAAGCCTTTGGCAGCTTGGTCGGCAGTTCTAATGGTATTGCTCCACGGCGTGCTCGTTACACCGATGCTCGTTACGGCAATCCAGATGGTTTGTTCGACTTGGGGAAAATTTATTCTGATAGCGGTGTAGTGGAAGTGAAAGGGATCCCAGCACTGGTGTTAGGCGATATCCACTTAGGCAATACCGATCCGCTTTTCCTGAAGGCAACTCGCGAAGCGCTAGAGCGCTTAAAGATTATCGAAGTAAATCCAGATGCAGGTAAAGCAATGGAGCCAAATTACCGCAAAGGCTCGGTCGCTTTAGGCGCAATCGTTCTTCATGATTTGATCGAAGGCAGCCCGAACAATCGCCACAATATGGATTCGCTTCTAAGTCGTGCGATTGACGATAAAAAAGGCGCGCTCGATCTTCAGTTACATGTGCAAACAGCAGCGGCGTGGATCAAGCAACTGACACAGTTGTTACCCGACACGCAAATCGTCATTCCCGTCGATAACCACGGCAGTGACTGGCTGATCAAACGTTTGCAAGAAGCAGAGCTCTTCAAGGGCGGTCGACCCAAAGAGGTTCCGTTGATCTTGCAACTGATGATCGATGCGATCGCACAGAAAGCTAATCCGTACGAACGGGTTTTCCAATACTATGGCATCGATACTGATCAAGTACACTTCATGAGCAACGAGGATACTTATCGCGCAGGTATTGATCTGCAAAATCCAGCAGCCTTTAAAATGGTGCAAGGCGTGGAAATTGGTCAGCACTCACACATGGGTGTGAATGGGGCTAAGTCGATTTCCTTAGGCAAGTTACTTAGTGCGTATGGCGCCAACGTAACGGGCCATACCCATTCGAGTGGCGAGCATGGAACTGCTGTGAAAGTCGGAACGGGAACTCCTGTCCGTCAGGGCTATCACCGTGGACCGTCGTCGTCGGATAGTTCGATTGCTCTCGTCTACAGCGAGCTCGCAGTGCAGCTATTGCGGATGGAAAAGGGCAGCTTCGTTCCATCGGCTCCTGATCAATCGGAGAACGATTTCTTCCCTGGTGCGGAGTATCCGCGGTCGCTGGAAAGAAAAATGCCTCCGGGTGGTCATACGACGGATCAATTCCGAAGTAATCCACCAGTGAATCGCCATCCTCGGTAACTAGTTGCCGGAGACTAAAGTGGTGACAAAAACCGTCACCGACGATTAACGCCTCAAAATCTTGGCACCTTTCTCGCTAATGTATTCAGTGAGGAGACGGGTCAGCGTTTTTTGAACGCAACTTAACCCGACGTGCAGATGAAAGTGTCTTACCGGCATGCAGTGGTGCTTTTTTATGCCCTGGCACTGCTCTGCCTTACCGCGCATGCAGCGCAAGGCCCTTGCGACTTCCGCAAGCTCGCACCCTGGCAGGAAGAGTCTCGTCGTTTCAAAGAAGAGAAGCTTTACTCCGGCCAGCCTTACCTCCACTTGGTCGACAACAAGCGTTTTATCGATAAGTCCTATGCGATTTTCGATGAAGACCACACTCTCACTTTCCATACCGAAAACGCGGTGATGAAGATCCTCAGCGAAAAAGGTTTCCTGGATAAAGAGATCACGGCCGGTGGTTTGAATGCGTACAAGACTATTTTCTTCAGGCAGCTCATGGACTCGCCAGTCGCCGACCATCTCATCGGAATTGAAGAGGGGGGCCGCTACAACGAAGCTAAATCCGCGCGCCTGATCTTCGACACCAAAGGCGGCGTTCTAGAGAGTGTACTCATTCTCGAGCTGGATAATTTGCGCATCCGTGCCGCTGCGGAGTTCGCCGATGACATGCGCCAATTTAAAGAGCTCTCGAAAGGCTACCTTGACCACCCTAATCCCATGGTGCGCGATCCATTCTTGTGGAACGAAGTGGGCATGGGCTCGCGTCCGGGTAAAGCTTCCTGGCAGGCGCGTATTCGTCGACAATCGGTACTTAACGGCCACCAGCCGCATGATCTTTATTTTGGTCCACATTCAGAAGAGATTGTAGCTCGCCACGTAGAGCGGGCAGAAGACCTGCGCCGCAAGCTCGATGCTAAACTGGGACAGACGGGTCTTTTCGCCCAGGGCCTTCCTGTGCACGGCTTAGTGGAAATTCTGCGGTCGGCTGAAACTGCCGAAGATGTGAAGAACCTCGAGGACTATCAGAACTACATCCGCGACCGCGTGTTTAATCGCTTCGGGTATCGTTTTGAATCGGACAAAGAAATTGATCGCCTACAGCGCTACTTCCACATCGCCAATGAATTAGCGCCGCCTATTATGACGCCGTATCAGGAAGCGATGCAGTTAGCCGACCTGTCGCGCGCTGACCACGGCGTATGGGGCTTTGATGTCACTGGCCAGAACGCGCGCAATATCACTGGCGTTTTTGCGAGCCTTCACTTGGCTGCGCAAACCCAGAAGCCAGGTCATCACAATATCGACCTAGTGAATCGCACCCTAGAGCTGACGGAAGAAGAACAAGCGCGTCAATCGCGGAAGTTCTGGGGCTATCAGGACCACTTGGAAGGCGCGCTAAGAGACAGCGGACTGATTTTATCGTCGGAACCACACCGTTTTGAAGGTACCGGGGACGATTTTACGGCTAAGCAGCGTATCACCGTCACTAGTCGCAACCGCGCCGTCATCCTGCAAAAACTCGCCAACAACGCCGAGCGAGGCAGCTTGTTCCGCTCTACTTTGCAGTCGCAGAACTACGAGAACGGCAAACCCATTGAGCGCGAAAATCGTCTGACCTGGATTTCCGAAGCTGAAAAAATGGAAAAGAATCTTCGCGTGAAATTGGAAGGATCAGTTGAGCGCGGATTAATGCCGTACTTAGCCTTGCGCGAATGTGTTGTCTCCTTCGTCTTAACACCAATAACAAAGCACCAGGTCCGCATTGATGTCGACGTGGCAGGCCGCCAAGGGGCAATCGATCCTTCCAAAGTGGCCCTGCTTGCCCGGCAAGTGGAGACGGCACTACGACGCGATAGTCTGGTTCCTCTCAATTGGACTCTGGGAGCGGTTAAGACAGTCGATCAGATTTTAGATGAGACCACGCCTTAAGGCTGGGTGGTAAAGCGAGCGTATTGAACGCGCCAGTGACAGCCAGGGAGATCCTTAGTTTCTTCCAGGATCGATTTCACAGACGAGCGAGCATAGTCTTTTTCAAAATCCGAAACATCCATCTCATCGTCATTTGCTTCAGCAATCGACGATAACTCACTCACCACTAACGAAGTAGATACCGGCATCGCCGAACGTAAGGCCCCTGCAACAACCGACCGCGTATCCGCATGCGGCTCTAGACTTAATAGTTTAACCACTGCTTGCCGCACGATGCCCGGGTCAGTTGCGCGATTGAGACCGTGCGCTTTGATCAATGCGACGGCAATCCGTTGTCGTAGTAAGAAGCCCTGCTCATTGATCACTTGGCCTTCTAGTGAAGTTCGTTTCTTGTAGTCGGGATATACGGCGGCAAGACCCACAGCCAATTGATCGATCTCGTTAGGCGAGAGTTTATTTGGAGTGGCTAAGAGTGTTTCGATATCGTTGTCGTGGGGTTGCGGCGCGTTTGAGAGTCCTGCTGTCACTTGTGCCTGAATGTAGGCAGTCACTCGCTCGGACAAAGAGTCCGCCATCGCCGGGCTGCTAGCCCAGAGCAGAGAGACTATCGACAATAGAAAGCGGATTCTTCCGTCGCGCATATGAGGGTGACCCTGTAAAAGTGCGCGAAATATAGATCAAGTCGACGATAAATCTCTACGTATAAATGGAAACTCTAAAAGAGTCAGAGACTTAGGGACTATCCGACCCAGGATCCCCGGCGTAGGGAGCAAACCGAGTAGCGTTGTTGGTGGACATCCCATCAGAGACTGCGATGGATTGCGTGGTGCTGGGACCCAACCTTGGCAGAGGGACGAGATCCGTTGCAGAGCCAACTTCCATTCCCGAACTAGCGGGCTTCGTGTCGATACTTGCTCTAGAGGACGTCGGCGGCAATGCTGGGTCAGCCGGATTCGGTGCGCCCGCGGTAGAAGGAGCACTAGCCTTAGCGTCTTTTGCATCTTTGGCTGCTTGAGCAGCTTCTTCTTCGCGAATGCGGTCGAACTCGCTCTTCATAGCCTTGAGCAAACTGCTATTAGTCGTCGAGGAAATCGGCAAGTTGGTTACGCCAAGTGTTTGCCAAGCGTATTTAGGAATCAAGCCGACTTGGTTCGATAACAAGGTGTCGCGCTTTAGATATTTAGGCCCGTCTTTTAATTCCGCTAATAAAATTCCTTCTAGTTCCATTGGATCTGAAATTTTAAGTTCGAGGGATGCGGCATCGGCCAATGCCATTTCCACGACATCTTCTAAACTGTTCGGATCTTTTTCAAATTGCGCGAGTCGCTCTTCAATCGCGGCACCATCGATTTGGCCCGACGATAGAGTGTTAATGTCGTTGGCCATCGATTTCAGATGGGACTTTACACTCGTAGTGAGAACATCGAATAGTTTGGCCGCTTTGGGATTGTTCTTATTTTTTCGCCAAGCATGAATTGCTTCCTGCATCTTGATGGGACTCGTCGATTGAACGGCGTCCTTTACGATTTGTGCAGTTGCGTTGCTTTTTTGCTGGGCAACGATTTCTGTTGGGTCAGCATTAAATTGTTTTTTGATCTTGCCGCTGCTGTAACTGTAACTAAACCAAGAACCGGCGCCAATGGCGGCCAGGATGCCAGGCTTCACAGCTCCGCGCAAAATAAGCTCGCGGCGTAATTTATCGCGTTGGTGCCCCAGCTTTGAATACTGGTCGCGGCAGTTGATAACTGAGGTGTTCACCATTTCAGGCAAGTCCCTCGGATCTCTCACATCCGAAAAGTTTCCTGCATCGTGGTAGTGGCGCATGGTCCCGATTTCGCCAGCTTTGGCGGGTTGCAAATCGATGCGCATCGAGCGGTGGCGGAGTTCATCGTTGCGAATCCAGCCTTGAGACGCATTGTTAATGTGTTCAGATAACTTGGAAATTGAGGTGCGGATCTCGTCAAACTCTTTACCCAAAGAATCTTGGTGGGCGAGATAGGCATCGTGGTGCTTATCAAAACGTTGCAACCATTTACGTCCCGCCTCGCTTCGTTTAAAGCGATTGCGGATATTTTTGTCTGCTTTAATTTTTTCAATCTGCTCGAGGGGCGTCAAATCCTTCAGTTGGCGTCGAGCATAACCGATCGCACCGCGGAAGTTTCGGTCGTTCGCTTCGTTGCTCAGATCTATTTCAATCATCATGACCCGTCTGCGACGTTCTAAATCTTTTACTTCGCTGGAGAACGCTTTGGCAGCCTCGCCATATTGCTTAAGGTCTTTCTCCAGGGTGTCAAAAAAATGGGTTGAGTCAGCGTCAGCGGGCAGGGTTTTTCTCAGAGCCCGGACGAGGAAAATCACTTTCGGAATGTCCTCAAAAAGGTAGCCCAGCGCTTTGTGGAGCACAAAAAAACCAACGTAGATAGAAGCAGAGGCTGCGAACCAAAATGGGTTTTTGGACATATCGACGAAGAGCTGCTGCATTTCTGCAACTCTCTCAAGCGAAGAAGTCGCAGGAAGTTCTGAGGTATTGGCTGCTCCGTCTGCCGCGGCATTGGCAGCCCCTTGGGGTGCTGTGCTCGCTGGGGGCCCAGCTGCTGCTAGAAGCGTTGCTGCGAGGTCCACGGGAGGGTCTGCATACACGTTCGCCGTCACGCTGGAGAGCGCGAGTGAAGCGATTAGTACTAAATTGATGTAGGCGGATTTAGCCCGCATAAAGAAACTCCCAGGGGGTTCCTTGAGCAAGCTAGGTGCCAGTGCTGCGCACTGAATGTATGCAGGCGTTTAACGTCGCTTTAACTGAGTGACGTAATTTGGCAGACGCCTGTTCGCGACGTAGACAGCCCCCTTCCAATCGTCGAATGAAATCGATATAATGCATCGCATCACAGGTTTTTTGGGGGAGAAAGAATGCGGTTGGAAACGATCTTGGGAATGCGTGTGCGTAGCCTTATATCCATTATTTTCGCAGGGTTTGCCGGACAGGCCTTTGGCCTTCCACTGACTATGGATCATTACGATGCGGATGGAAAAATTGCCGAAAGCTGGAAGTTAGATGGAACTTTGTCCTGTTCTTGGGACAAGGAAAAGGGCGATGACCTCGTTGTCTCGTTCGTCGATGGGCAAAAACGCGACATGAAGGAATTCAGTTTTCGTGTCCCTGCTCTTAAGCGCTACATCGAAACGCCGGCCTCCAAAGTTACTTTGAGTGCCTCTCCAAAGTCCGAATTTAATTTGGTAGATGCAGTTGGCGAAGGCGCTGACTGGGACATGGCTGCTAAAGATGCAGCGGCTCCGTGGTCGGGCTCTCAGTGCGAAGTGAAAGCAAAGAGCTTTAAGAATCTCGGCGAAATTGGTCTCGATGTTTCGTGTGCAAAGTTGCAGCGAAAAAATCGCAGACTCTCAGGCCTCATGTCGATCCGCATTCACGGTTCGGACAGTCAGCCTTTCAGTTGCAAACCACTCTGATTATCTCTGAGAAATTAAGCCTAGCGAAGGATCTGCTAGTTTTATCATCGGCACGTACGTCTGCACCCAACCCTCCGGTGTGAACGGTCCGCCTGCGACGTAAAAGCCTAGCTCGCGATAGAAGCTGGCTTGATTCAACGGCACTTGGATGTAGCAGCCGGCGTGATCTTGCGAAGCTGCGTAGCTAATTGAAAACTCGGCAACTGCCTTTACGATCGCTTCACGATCAATATCGTTCTCTAAGTGATAGAGGCCGAGATCGCAAAAGCGGCAATCTTCCATTTCCTTATCTAGGACGTATGAGAAAACGTTCTCGCCGTATTGCACCAGGCGAATGTCGGGAATAATTCTCAGCAGCGATACCACTCTATCGCCTTGCTTCACCTCAAAATAGCGGTGCTCAATAATACGACGGTACTCTTTGGGTAGGTACATCGGCGAAACCATTCCGTATTGCGGCTTCTGCAGATTCCAACGGACGGTCTGCCAGTAATCAAGAATTGGACGTAGGTCGGTAACTTCGACGAATTCAATTTGTTTTACTTCGGACATTCGAGCTCCCCGAATAAATCAGGGAGAGTAAATGCAAAGGGAGGGCCGAGTGTGAGTGGCTATTCTTTTTGAATACTGAGCTCAAGTTACCTGTCCGGGACAGGTAGGTAGAGTTAGGTAGGCAGTTCCCCTTTTTGCCAATACGTGGCATAGATGCCGCCATGAAGAATCCTCTGATTTTTGTCGCGGTTATGTTTGCCCTATTTGCTTTTGAGCAGCCGGCGCACGCGGGCTTTTGGCAGTGGTGTGGGCAGCGAGTCGGGCTGGTTGGGAAGTCCGTAGCGAGTGCAGTGGCATCCAAGCCGACGCCAATTACCTTTGAGAATTTGGCGTCGAAGGCGAATGGGGAAGAGGGGTTAAAGTTAGTCTCGTCGTTGCAGAGCGATCGGTTTTATGAGGGAAATCCCTTTTCCTATTTAACTGACTTTGCGCCTGTCGCTGCGATTTTGGAGCGCGGTGTGAGTGGTTTCGAACGTACGATTTATCGTACCTCGGTCAATGTGCGGGCTTGGAATTCTGGTTACGATGTTGTGCTTTATCGGGTGAAGCATGCGGATGATTCACAGTCCGTTATTCTTGGCGCGAAGCGGATGTCGTCTCCCTACGATGTGATTTTTATGGGTGGGCCGGATATGCGCAAGGTGCATCAGTCGGTCTATGTGGCGAAGGGGGATGGTAACTTTTTGGTGTATGAATTTGAAGGCGGTATCTTGAAAGGTTCTTCTCTTACATCGCATCCGTTGGTTGAGGCGGTCGATCAGTTTGTGGAGGAGTCGATTGCGAATCGTGGGTTTTATCTGCTTAGTCGGCCTGATGAACTCATTGTCGATCGTGGGTAACGTTCACTCCGGGCTTGCTCGATTAGCCTGATACTACTTATCCCTCTAGTCCATTATTTAGACTGACGTTATTGGGTGGTTCGGGACTGCTATGGGATGATTATAAGGCGGCACCCGGATTTGAACCGGGGGTGGAGGTTTTGCAGACCTCTGCCTTACCACTTGGCTATGCCGCCGCAGAGGTCCTTATAGCGGCAGTCGGTCGGGCTTGGCAACCGGCCTTCAACTTGGCGAGCTAAGAATGACAAAGCGCAGGGTAAGGGCCTGAAAAATCTTCCTACTAAATATTTTCGCTCGTGATAATCTAATAGAAGAGAGTAATTCTCCCCGAGCTTTTACGCTTTAGTACTCCGATTTAGCAAAATCCCTAAAATCCAAATCAAAGAACGAATGAGGACGAACCATGTCATCTAAAATGGTCCGCCTGCACCGAGTGGCTAAACGCTACTCGTCTCAGCGATCCGCACTGAACGATGTGTCTTTTGACCTCCACCGAGGCGAATTTGCGTACATCACCGGCGGCAACGGCGCAGGTAAAACGACCCTTTTAAAACTACTCTTCGCAATGGAGCGCGCGACCGAGGGCACTATCCTCGTCAACAATCGCGACTTGTCGATCATGCCTCAAGGCAAGGTTTACCAATATCGACGCGAAGTAGGATTCGTGTTCCAAGACTTTAAATTACTTCCCGACCTCACCATCTACGAAAACGTCAGCCTGCCGCTGGAGATTCGTAAGATGACTCGTCAGGAAGTGGATTACCGCGTCCGCGGCGTCCTCTCTTTAGTGGGACTCGGCGACCGAGCAACTGATTTTCCACTGACTCTTTCGGGCGGAGAGCAACAGCGCGTGGCTATTGCCCGATCGATTGTCGGTAAACCCAGCTTGCTCTTAGCCGACGAGCCGACCGGCAACTTAGACAGCCGCACGGCCCGCGATATCCTTTCTCTCTTCCGTGAAATCCACGAAATGGGAACTACCGTCGTTATCGCCACTCACGACGAACACTTGATGGAAGAATTTCCCGCACGCGTTCTCGAACTGCATTCGGGTCGAGTCGTGCGCGATAAGAACTCACAGGAGCGCTAAGTTGAATACGCGAGCAGTGAAAAGGTTTGCGAGAGACTACACGCGACATCCCTGGTTGCACCTAGTCAGTATCATGACCATTACCGGCGCCTTGTTTGTGCTGGGAATTTTCATGGTCTGCTACCACAACTTCGACGAACTCGCGTCTAAGACCAACCCTCGCGTTACCGGCACCGCCTACCTGGTCGATGGACTATCCACTGAAAAAATCGACGAGCTTTATGAATCAATCGTCCTTGCTGAAGGCGTGCACAAAGCCGTTTTCAAAGACAAGAAACAGGTTCTCTCCGAATTGGATTCTGTTTTGGGTAGTGCTTCTCTTGCTTCCGTTCCCGGGGGCGAGATGTTTCCCGACGTCATTGAGATTGAACTAAAAGAAAACGTGAAGCCGGCAGCCGTAGATGCGCTCACCGCTTCGCTGTCGCAAAAGCCCGGCATCTCCGAAGTTGATTTTTCAGACGGTTGGTTGGCGCAATACCATAAATTGCGCAGCATCCTCAAAGTTGTCGGCATTGCGCTGATGGTCGGCATGATGATCGCGTGCAGCATGATCATCGCGAACTTTATGGGCATGCGGCATCAATCTCGTCGTGAAGAGATGGATATCGTGCAATTGATGGGCGCGCAGCGCTCGTTCATTTTGTGGCCATTTCTTTGGGAAGGCATTTTAGAAGGGCTGCTCGCCGGTGTGATTAGTCTAGGTGCGCTCTATATTTCTACTGTGGCGCTTTCGCATTACGCCTCTGTGCAATGGTCGACAATTTTTGAAGGACACAAACTCGCTTTCTTAGGCCCCGTACAAGCTGGCATGCTTGGCTGCGTCGGTATGTTAATGGCGCTTGGTGGCAGCCTGACTGTCTTCTTCCGCTTTCAATCCCAATCGAAGTGAGAACCCACTCCATGCTCCGCGCGCTCATTGGATTTTTGATCTCTGCGTTTATTGGCGCGCCTCTTTGCGTTGCCGCTAGTTCGCCAAACCCATTTAATCCCGCCGCCCGCCAACTCAAGCAGATGCTTGATAAAGAAAAAGCTAGCTACACCCAACGCGAAACCCAGCGCCGTGATGTTTTGGTTCGTCTTGATAATTTAAATCAAAACCAGAACCAGGTGCGTAAGCGCCTCAATCAGATTTCGCAAAGTCGCCAGGAGCTCAATATGGCGGCCGATAATTTAAGCATCGAAGTGCAGAAGCAAAAAGAATCCGAAGCGGTTTCCAAGAAACGGCTGCTCTTGCTCCTAAAAGTTGTTTACCGCGTGCACCGCGACGGCATTGTGCGTTTTGCGATGTCGGGCAAAGATTTGGGAACGATGGTTAAGCGCGCGCGCGTGCTCTATCGCACCTTGCGCGCCAATAGCGGAGTTGCACAGCAAATGCAGGCCCGCTCTCGTCGCTTAGCAGAGAGCGAAACGCGCCTTACCGATGCACGCCATAGCATGGTGCAGTTGGAAAACGAGTTGCGGGAACAAGAGGGGCTGCTCGGAACTTTTCTCGATCAGAAGAAGCGCGTGCTTCGTCAGCTGCAAGTCGACCAACAGCGCTACCACGCTTTAAAAGATCAATACCAAGTGGTGCAGGAAGAAGTGAAAGTGCTGTTTGAGGGCATAGATAGAAAAGCCCCGGTCTTTGTCGGTAGCCAGGCGCAAAATCAGTCGCGCACTCTCTTAGCGCCAGTTGAAAAAGGCAGCGTCTCCAAACGCTTTGGCCGTACTGTCCACGATAAATTCCGTACTGTTGTTGTGCATAAAGGCCTCGAGATCGAAGCCGAACACCGCAGCCCCGTACGCGCGGTCGCTGAGGGCAAAGTTGAATTTGAAGGTTGGATCCGCGGACTTGGAAACGTAGTCGTCATCCAACACGCCGGTTCTGATTTCTCGCTGAGCGCTCACTTATTCGAGAGCAATGTAAAAGCAGGCGATGCCGTGACGCGCGGCCAATGGATCGGCAGCGTCGGCGATACGGGAACAAATTCCCGACCGGGGTTGTATTTTGAATTACGTCATCGCGGCAAAGCGGTCGATCCGTTGCCCATGTTTGAAATAGCTTCCGCTAAATCCCTCACGGAACCTCTCGCCATTACCAACGACTAATTAGTGACGATAAGTAAGCGGTGCAGACTCGTTTTCCCTAGCCGCCTCGGTAGTGGCTTCCACCACTTCTTTTGACACTACGAATTTCTCTTCCGCCGATTCCTTCAGCAACTCTTCAGTCGCCTCTACAATCGAATCAGAATCAATGCCGTGATACGCAAAGATGTCCCAGGTCGTTCCCGACTTGGAGGTTTTGCGAATCGCCAAGCATTTCTGCTTTACGCCGACAATCGAGCCAATGTTATCGAGCAATCCCGGTTCGCCGTCATGGACGGAGAGCACCGGCACTCGCGAGGATTGCAGCGAATAAAAATCTGCAATCGTCTGAATGCGCGCGCCTTTTTCTGGATTGAGATAGAGCGCTCCAGAAATATCTAGACCACTTTTTAGATGCGAGAAACCTTCGTGGTAC
>Ga0163144_10011616_pt1 | contig 18611 bp, 12 predicted proteins | sample OliLak19BULKMAT1_FD_123175 | JGI IMG/M metagenome (GOLD analysis project Ga0163144, IMG submission 123175) | Freshwater microbial mat bacterial communities from Lake Vanda, McMurdo Dry Valleys, Antarctica - Oligotrophic Lake LV.19.BULKMAT1 | ecosystem: Environmental > Aquatic > Freshwater >... | reverse complement strand
GAGATGGATGCTCATGACGCTGCCGTTGTAGACGCCAGCGACATGCACCCACGCTCCGGCGGTCAGCGGCAGCGCGGTGAAGGTCTCCATGCGCTGGCCGGTGCCAGCGAGATGGTGGATCCGCAGTCCCAGGCGCTCGGTCTCATTCGCAGTCACCATCAGCGCATAGCCCGTGCTATTCGTGTAGTCCGCGCGGTAGATCGGCATCGGGAAGGGATGGGTCATCTGCGCCAGCGTGCGATCCGGCTTGAGCCACGCGGCCAAGGTCAGCGCCGGAGTCGCCGGATCGAGATCCTCGTTGCCTTGGACATAGACGAAGGTGGTGCCGTTGAAGCGCAACGCTCCGCCCTGTTTGCCGGTGGTACGGGTGGCGCCGTAGAGGATGCCAGTGTGTTGTTTGCCGCTCACATCGATGGCCCGGTTGCCGCTGACCTCATCGAAGGTGTAGTGCGCGACCAGGTTGCTGGTCAGGTCGGGTGCCATTATCGTGACGATGGTGGAATCGCTGATGACGACATGGCCGTTGAAGGCCGACAACCGTACTTCATAGCTGCCGGCAATCGGGAAATGGGCGAAGGTCGCGGTCTGGTTTGGCGTCTGGAAGGTGGCGGCCGCGGGCCCACTCACCTGGGTCCACGCATAAGCTACGGTCTCGCCGCCAGTGTTGCTGACGGTACCCACTAGGTGCACTGGCTCGCCTTCGGCTTTGGCATGGGCGATGTCGGTCACCTGGACCACGGGCGTTGGCAGCGGGTAGAGTTGGCTCGCGGGCACCGGCCCCGTGAATTCACGCGCACTGAACCAATGCAACTGCGCTACCGCAGAACCGGTATGTTCGTAGTACTCGATGTGGATGCGGTAACGCTGGCCGGCCTCCGCATTGAAGGTGTAAGACGAATTGGCCGCGCCGCGCAGAACCCAGTCATTGATCACCAGCTGACCGTTGAGCCACATGCGCACGCCATCGTCGGTGCGCAGGACTAGTGTGTACGGCTCGGTATAGCGCGGCTGGATATCACCGGTCCAACGCGCGCTGAACGAATCCGCTGGAACACCGCTGGCGGGCGAGCTGCCAGCCCAGTCGAAGTTCACACCCGCGTCGACGCGGCTGACCGCCGGAACTCCAGCCAGGGTTTCATTGCTGAAGTAAGAACCGGTGAGGCCGGTGCCGGTGCCGATCGGACCGGAGGTATCCGGTGCCGTCGGGTAGAGGTTCCGGCTGGGGATCGGCGCCAAGGGTTCGCTGGCACTACGCCACAACAGCTTGGCCACCGCCAAACCACCGTTTTCGTAGTACTCGGTGCGGATGCGGTAGCGCTGACCGGCCACGGCGGGGAAGCTAAACGAGGAATCCGCGGCACTGCGATCACCCCACGAGTTGACCACCAGTTGACTGTTGAACCACACGCGCACGCCGTCGTCGGTGCGCACGGTGAGGGTGTAAGTTTCATTGAAACGCGGCGCGATCTCGCCGTCCCAGCGTACGCTGAAGAGATCGCTGGGTACCACACCTGGTGCGGGCGAGCCGTTTGACCAGTCGAAGTTCACCTGCGCATCGGTGCGGTTGAGCACAGGCGTGCCACTCAGGGTCTTGTTGGCGAAGTAAGAGGCGAGCAGGCCGCCACCTGGTTCCGGCGCCACAGTGATGGTCTGCGCCACCGACGCTGCGCTCGCCCAGTTTGTATTCCCTGTCTGGGTGGCAGTGACGGTGACTGTTCCCGGACCGGTGACGCGCAGGAGGTTGCCGTTGATTTCAGCCGGGCCGCTGACGGCGAAGCCGACAGCCAAGCCAGAGGTGGCCGAGGCCGTCACCACCTGATCGGGGTCGCCGACCATGGTGTTGGTCAAGGGGTTCATGGTGATGGTCTGGGTCGCCTGCGCGACACTCAGAATATCGGTGGCGTTGCCTTGGTAGTTGCTGTTGGTGACGGTCGCTGCCACCGCATAGCTGCCAGCAGCGGTTGGTCCGGAAGGATCACCATCATAGGTCAGGACCACAGTGAGACCGTTCGGCACCGCGCTGGCAGTCGCGGTGTGCGGGTTGCCATCGTAGGTGTGCGCGAGATCGCTGAGTGTGATCAGTGCCGTGGCCTTGATGATGACCAGGAAATCGCTGGCCGAGCCCAGGTAATTGGGGTGGTCGATGGTGGCCACCACTTCGTAATTGCCCGAGTTGACCGGAAGGACGTCGCTGGCGTTGTAGGACACGATCAGCGGCAGACCTGCTGGAGTGGTGGTCACGCTCGCCGGATGGGCATTGCCGTCGTAGGTGTGCGCCAATTCATCCAGGTTGACCAGAGCCGTGGCTTTAGCGATCTCCAGCGTCGCGTTGCCAGTACCGGTGTAGTTCGGATCAGTGATGGTGGCGGCGACCGCATAGGAACCCGCGTTGGTCGGCGCGGTGGGCGTGCCGGCATAGCTCACGGCGGTGGCGAGCCCGGCAGGCACGGTGGTGGCGCCAGCGGCGTATGGACTGCCATTATAGGTGTGGCTGAGGTTACTCAGAGTCACTGATGCTGGAGCCTTGGCGATCACTAGGCTGGCATTGGTAGTGCCGCTGTAGTTGGGAGCGGTGATGGTCGCGACCACGGCGTAGGTCCCCGCGTCCACCGGCAGCAGCGTGCTGCCATCGTAGGTCACGCTGGTGGCCAGACCTGCGGGCGAGGTGCTGACGGTCGCCTCGTGGCCGATTTCGTCGTAGGTGTGCCCCAGACCGGTCAGGGTGATGGTCGCGCTGGCCGGGGTCACGCTGAATGTGCCGGTAACGTAGCGCAGCGAGTAGTTGCTGGTCGCACGTAAAGAACCGCGGCTGACGGTGATGGGATAGTTACCGACCGCGCTGACCGCGGTGGCGGTGGTGCGTAGGGTCGGCGTCCCGCTGAGCACGCCCGTGGCGGTGTCGCCGTTGACGAAGCCGCTGTAGGTCGCAACCAGAATCGGGACGGCAGCGCCGTAGGGCTTGGTGGCGGTGCTGGTGACGCTGAGTGGCGCAGAGTTGACGCGCACGTTCATCGAGCGGGAGACGCTGGAGCCACCAGCTGTGGGGTTGAAACGTGCGGTAATGCGCCTGGTACCGACGTTCAGCACCGTGCCGAGGTCCGGCGTGTAGGTGAACGAGCCTGCCACCGGAACACCACCGGCGGTGGCAGTGGCGGGAGTTGTCAGCGCGGCGCCATAGGTGATCGGCGTCGGTTGTGTCCACGTGATCACGGTATCGTTGACGAAGGTGATGCGCACCGTGGCAGTGTTCGAGGTGCGGCCGTTGCTGTCGGTGACGCGGAAAGTGAACTGGTCGGTGCCGATCGGATTCACGCCCGTGGTCACGGCGTAGGTCACGGCGCCCAGGCGGTTGCCGATCAGGAAACTCGCGGTGCCTTTGGCACCCTGAGCGACGATCTCGTAGGTGAGGACGGTCCCACGATCACCAGTGGCGCGCAGGTAGGCGATGGTGGTGCGGGCATTGCGCACCGTCATCGATCCATCAGTGGTCCGCGGCTGCGCCGCGAAGGCCGGGACCGCGGCGCTAACCAGCACGGACACCATCAGCAGCAGACGGACGGCTGCGGTGAGCGATGAAAGTATAGTGCTGATCATGGCGGCTCCGAAATCACTGCGATTGAGCGCAGGGCGTTGTCGGCAGACCATATGGAAGCGTCTTCGGGCTGCAAAGGCCCATCCGCCATCCTTGATGACAGGTTTTGTCAAATTCGCGGATTTCACCGCAGATTCTGCGCATCCTGGTGAGGTGCTTCGGGTGATGCATGAGGTCGGTTGGGAGCGGGGGTGATTGTTGCAGATGTAGCGCATCCGTGCTGCTGATCGAAACGCGGCATGGTCGCATGCCCCTTGGCGGAGATGCCGTCCCGTCTGACGACCGTCCAGACCGTCCGCAGCAGGATGACGAGGTCGACCCGCAGACTCCAATGGTCGACGTACCAGACATCCAGACGGAGGCGTTCGTCCCAGGTGGACGCATTTCGGCCGTTGATCTGGGCCCAACCGGTGATGCCTGGGCGGACCTCGTGTCGGCGCATCTGCTCGGGGGTGTAGTGCGGCAGGTATTCCACCAACCAGGGGCGCGGTCCGACCAGACTCATGTCCCCGATCAGCACGTTCCAGAGTTCGGGCAGCTCATCGATGCTGGCAGCTCGCAGAAACCGGCCAAGGCGGGTGAGGCGCTCGGCATCAGGTAGCGGCCGCCCGGAATGATCATGGGCATCACGCATAGTGCGGAACTTGCACAGGCGAAATGGACGACCGTGCAAGCCTGGGCGTTCCTGGATGAAGAACACCGGACTGCCGAGTGTCAGGCGCGCCGCCAGTGCGACGCCCAGCAACAGTGGCCATACTAAACCGAGGCCGATCAAGCTCCCGAGAATATCGAGCAGACGTTTGCTCCTCAGGGTGATTGGTCGTCGTGGTGGAGTCGTCACGCAGGACTCCGACCAAGAATTTGTCGGTAGATGTCCCGGATCTCACGCCCCAATCGTTCGGATGAGAACTGTTCCAGCGCCTGAGCACGCGCGTTGGCGGCCATTTGATTGGCAGTCATCGGATCATCGAGCACCTGCAGGATTGTTTGCCCCAGACGTGTGGCCGAGGCGGGCGGAACCAGCCAACCGGTTTTTCCTGGTCGAATCAGGTCCGGGAAACCACCGGTCGCAGTTGCGATAGTCGGTACGGCCATGAGCGAGGATTCCAGTGCGCCACCAACGTTTTCTGACAACGACGGATGCACCGCGATGGTGAAGCCGGCATAGAGGGCAGCGACATCATTCCGGTGACCGAGAAAATGGATGCCGCCCGGACAACGTGCCATGGCGTAGGCATGCACCTGACGTTCGTACCACTCGGCCCGACCCCAGGCGCTGCCGACTACCACCCCCACCACATCGGCTCCGTTGGCTCGGCACCACGCGATGGCATCGATGAAGTCTTCATGGCCTTTGATGCCACGACGTTGTCCCAGGTAGCGTTTGGGAGGATAACAATAAGCGACCATGCCGATCACCGCCGTCTGCGCGTTCAAGCCGAGCGCACGCCGCAGGCTGCCATCATCGGCAGCGGGAGTAAAACGTGCCAGATCAGTGGTGTAGTACGACAACGACACCCGGCGCGCACTGATGCCGTGCATCCGGTAGGCGTCCTGCGTCCAGCGGCAGGCCGCGATCCAGTGGTCCTGCGGACCGGCGAGCGATAGTTCCGCGCGCGCATAGAATGGATGTTCGAGGTGCAGTGGTCCAGGAACCTGGAATACCCGCGGAATCTCGCTCTGCGACAGCGCTAGGCGCATGGTGGCGGTGGTGCCAACGAAATGGCTGTGAATCAGGTCTGGTGCGATCTGGTCCACCAGAGCGCGTAGGGAAGTCAGCAGAGCTGGCCACGCCCACGGGCGGTGGGCGGCGATGTCGGCCTGGAAAGGGTGCACGTTGGCGCCGACCGCAGCGAAGCGCTCGACCATCGGACCAAGTGGCATGGCGACATGCACGTCCATTCCCAAACGCACCAGTTCGCGCACCTGATGCAGCGCCCAGCTCGCACCGACGCCGGTTTTCAGCAGATGCAGAATACGCATGCCGATCAGCCCTTCGTCTGCCAACGACTGGTCGCGTTAAACACCGCACGGTAGAATTGTTGGCGACGCTCTCGTAGCAAATCCTGATGATAGGTACGGGCAAGCGACAGATTGCGTGCGGATGCCGCCGCCATCCACGCGGGATCGCGCAACTTGGTGTCGATCACCTGCGCTAACGCGTGATGATCATCCACTAAGATCAACGCATCATCGTCGAGCAATTCCGGAATCCCGCCGACCCTGGTGCCCACGCACGGTAGGCCCCGTGCCATGGCCTCGATCATCGCGCGGGGGAGTCCTTCCGTCCGTGAAGGCATGATAAAGGCATCGGCCCCATCCAGTTCTGCAAGGACAGCTTTGCGCTCCGCCAGGTGACCGGTGAAACGTACGCTATTAGTCAGGCCAAGTTGGTGGCACAGGCCTTCAAAGTTTGGCCGTTCCGCACCATCCCCCACCAACACGACGCGAAGATCGTCAGCACCACGAGCGCGGCACTCCGCCACTGCTCGCAACAGCACATCCTGGCCTTTGTACCGCTGGCTCATCGTTCCGATGGAAACTAGGCACCGTGGTTGCGATGTAAGTGAAGCCAGTCGCGGCTCGGTTTGGAAATCGCCATCTCCCAGTTCGATGTCAGAAAAGCTGAAAGTAGGAGTTGCTGAAGATGCAGGATATCGTTGCTGCAGGGTATGTGACGTGACATAGGAGGCGGCACTCGACCGTGCACATTGGTGCAGCAACTCTGCGCGCAGTCGACGACGTAGGAATGGCCGCAAAGGATGCCGGATGACGCCAGGTGCGAAGACGTCCCACGGATCACCGACGACTTGGACGCCGAACGGACGTGCGCTGGCATCCAGCCACGGTTGCAGACGACCTGCGAGTGGCGATGGCACGCGCAGGATCACTGCTTCTGCCTGCTCCAAGGCGGCCCGCAACGCGGTTCCGACACGACTGCGCTCCCGCAAGTAGCCGAGCAATCCACGGTACCACGGGATCGGCACGAAGGTGACTCGCGGATCATCGACCATTTGGTGATCCGGGGGAATCACCGCAACCGGTCGTACACGAGCGCTCACCACCACCTGCGAAAAGACCGTGAGATAACGGGTGAAGAACGAGGTGGTATACACCCCACTGCTCCAGATCCGACCATCCGGGGATTGTTCAAATACCGCTTCCAGCACCACCAGGAGTTTCATCGGCTAGCCACGAAGCGAGCGTTGGTGCTACGTAGGGTTTTTCGCCGTTGTTCTCGGCGGTTCATGACAGCGGATGTGCGGAAGATTTATAGCCGATCGCAGTGATCGTTCGGGTGAAGACGGAGACATCAGTATGTCCGCAAACACGGTAGACCACTTTGTGTAGCAGATGCTCGGTGCAGGTGCGAAGCTTCATCCCGAGCGAATGAGGGACCGTGCCGTAACAAACGGAATTGGAGAAGCCGAAGGCTCTGAAGCATTGGATCAGACTTTTTTCAGTGAATCCACGTACATGCGTCGCGTCCCGATACCGCAACTCGGTGGAAGAGAGATTGGACATGTTCGGAACCTTTACCGCGAGGAATCCACCGGGCTTGAGGGCATTCAGTGCGCAGTCGAGAAAGCCCTGGAGCGTATCATCATCCATATGCTCCAGGATATCCGTCGCAAAGATGCCATGGTAGGTGTGTGGGTGATTCCGTAGGAATTCAATCCCATCTCCATGGTGGGCGGAGGCCTTGTTGATGAGATTTTTTTGGGAGAGCGCTGACATCGAAAGGCTGGCGTCGATACCGTGGAGCGATGCTTGCGGGCACGCTGTCGAAAGCCATTCCAACAAGAGGCCTGAACCACATCCGACATCCAGCAAGGTTCCCTGGCCAAGTGTGGCAAGGAGCGGTTGGAATTGGGCTGCGTAGGCCGCGAATATCCGCCGTTTGTCTCGCGAAGACGGCGAGGCACTGGCGTAGTGGCGTTCGTAATCGGCATAGAGACGAGCATGTAATCCGTTCATCGTCGAGGCTTTCATCAGTCCAGAATGAGGGGCGAGGTCGTCTACCGCCATATTTCGCCTACCGCATCCTCTCCGCGCAAGCGTTGGCTGGATTCGGAATTGTCGGGTCGGCATTCTCTTACTAGCCTGGGGGGATGTGCGAGACAAGAGCGTTCAATGTCTGGATAGCGATGTTTGCCAGCGTTGTCTCTGCGATCGCGGCAGAAAACGTGGTTGCAAATGATCATATTTGGGTCGACCGCATCCCGGTTCGTCCCGGTGGAAACCTGATCTACAATGAAGGGCGGCTGGAATTGCACCCCAAAGTCATCCTCGGATTGGGGTATGACTCCAATGTCGAGGCCGCTCCATCCAACCCGGATGATGACCTCTATGCCCGGGGAGTTGCTGGCATCCTGTTGTATTGGTTGCCGGCGGTTGCTGACCGTTTCACTGCCGATGCCTATGCCGATGCCAAACGCTACCTTGACCGCGACGACCGTGATTTCACCGGTGGGCGCCTACGTCTAGGCTGGACTCGCGAGTCTGCGCTCGGACCGCTCGCGGCGGTGGTCGCCGATGGTCTGCTGTTTGATGATCCGTTGATCGAGACCGGTCGCCAGGTCCAGCGGGCACGGTATGAAGGCTCGGCCGGGTATTGGCTGCGTGGCACCAGCAACGCTGTCCGCTTGGCGATCGGCGTGATCGGTGAGGATTACCTGGAAGATGCAGGAGTCTTCGATGAACGGGAACGCGACTACCTGCGTCCCCAGATGACGGGCGAATGGTGGCATGGCCGCGCCGACGGACCGACGCGCCTGGGCCTGCGGGGCGTGGTCGATCGCATCGACTACCGCCAGGGCGGCAGCGACTACCAGGACAGCGCCGGCGTAGCGCTGCATGGCTTGATCAGCCACCGGTTCTCTCCCTTGGTCCAACTCACCGGGCACTTCGGAGTGGAGATGCGGCGGTTCGCCAATGATTTCGCCGAGGATCCGGCCTTCGACGACGAGCAGATCATCCGACCCGTCGGTGAACTGCTGCTGCGATGGGATCCCGAGGAGTATAGCCGTCTGGATCTCGGTATCGCCAGCCACGTGGTGCCGACCATTGAGGCCAATGCCGCCTACCTGCTCCAGGCCTGGATCCATGGGCGCTGGCGGTTGCAGCGTTCATTTGGCGTGGTGGGGGAACTGGATGTCTACCAGTTGGAACGCAGTGGTACCGCCACCGGTGCATCACCGCAGGATCTGACGATGCGGGTGCGCGGTGGTGTGGAGGTGTGGGCACGCGCTGGTCTGGTCATCCGGGCGCTGGCAGGTGGTGATATCGGTGAGCCGGAAATCGGTGACGGCTATGACCGCATGTTGGTGACGCTCGACACCGCCGTGGTGTGGTAGCTGGTTGTCGCTTCAGCGCGTCGGCAACCGTTCCGGGCGCTGCGGGAAATCATTCGGCGTTGGTGTCTGTGGGCCCGGGTGTGGTGCGTCCGCAGGGTGGGCGATGGCGTCCAGTTCGATCGGCGTGGTCGGGATCCGCGGAAGGTAGGTGGCCGTGGTCACGGCGACGGTCCACTCAGCAGCCAGCAGATCGCTGCTAGCACTGCCGTTGGCAACGCGGCGGCGGCGTTGCAGTTCGATTAACAGGGCGACCTCGTCCTGTTCCACCAAGGAGGCCAACAGTCCGGGCAATACTGCGGCGGTCGGGTCGGGCACAGGCCCACGCGTTTCGGCTGCCTGCGCGGTTGAGCGCGCGGCCGTTGCGGCGCGTGCGCGTGCCTGCAACTCAGCGTTCTGTCGTGCTGCCGCCCAGGCGTGATCAGCAGCCAGGGTGCTTTCGGTGATGCGCGCACCGGTAGTCGGACCGGCCCCATCGGTGGCGGTGATGGTCGCCGGTGTTGGCTGGGCCTCAGCACCAGTGACGACGACGACCAACAGAAGAAGCACGACAACTCGCATCAGAACCGGCTTTCCGGAATGAATACGGTATCGCCCGGTTGCAGGATGGGATCCTCGCTGCCCTTGGTGCCGGCGAGTACCGCGCGCACGTCGACAATCAGTGGTGTGCCGCCTTTGCGGATGAGTTGGACCTCGCTCTGGCGGGCGAACCGTTCGAAGCCGCCGGCTAGGCTGATGGCGCGCGAAATCGTCAGGTTCTCCTGTCCAGGCATGCTGAGTGCACCCGGTTTGACCACCTGACCGAGGATGTAGACGCGACCCTGGCGCGGCACCACCACGATGTCGCCGGGTTCCAGCACCGCGTCATCAAGGTTGCCGTTCTCGCCCGCGCTCGCTTGGATAATCAGTTTTCGTCCGGGATGCGCCAGATCGTCACGCAGCAGGTGGGTCCCGGCGCGGTCGGCGTCTTCGACGTAACCGCGAGCGGCGCCGATCGCCTGGAGTGCGGTCAACCGTCGTGTCGGCGGCAACGCGACCGGTCCAGGGACCGCCACGCTGCCCATGACGTAGGCTTCACGGGCACCATAGTCGGTGACGGTGACGCTGACTTCGGCACGGTGCAAGTAGTCGGCTTCCAGACGGGCGCGGATCTCCTTGCCAAGGTCCTCGATGGTGCGCCCGACCATCCCGCTCAGGTCGCCGATGAGTGGATAGCTGACCACGCCGCTGGCAGGTACGCGCAGCCAGCGGAAGAGATCCGGGTTGTCGTGCACTTCGATGCGCAGCATGTCACCGACGAACAGCTTGTAGGCAGGATCGCTGGTGGCTGGCAGCGGTATGACTGGCGTGGTCACGACGGGAGCCGTGGGCTGCGGTACAGTCGGCGGTGCTTCGCCGCCAATCATGGTGCTGTTTACCATGCCGGTCAGCACCAAGCAGCACAGCAGACGGGTCACCAGCATCATGCCGCCCCCGCGCCGCTGGGAGTGCCGACTGCGGGAACCACCTCGTAGCGGTAGCCGGCAATCGTTTGGTGATCGCCATTGATCACCACACCGAGCAGATGCGAGGCCAGCGGCTTCAGCCGGGCCATGGACTCGGCCAGCACGTCCTCTTCGGTGACACGTTCACGTACCACCAGCAGCAAGGAGTCGGCGTAATAGCCAAGCAGCAGCGCGTCTGGAGCGTTGCTGATCGGTGGTGTGTCGATCAGCACGAAATCGTAGTGGCTGCGGCACAGCGCAATCCATTCCGGCAGACAGTGGCTATGCAGCAGTTCGGTGGGATTGGTCGGTACCGCGCCAGCCGCAAGGAAGTCGAGGTTGCTGAGACCGGTAGACACCGGAGCTACCTCCTGCTCGCCACCGAGCAGTTCGGTGAAGCCAGAATTGCCAGGCATGCCGGTCAACTCATGCAGGCGTGGCTGGCGCAGATCGCCATCCACCAACAGGACCCGCGAACCGGCCGCTGCCAAGCTGGCTGCCAACAAGGTGGTGACCGTGCTCTTACCTTCTCCAGGGGATGACGAGCACACGGCGATGATGCGACATTCCTGCGCGCTGCCGACCGCCAACCGCAGGGCGGTACGCAAGTGGCGCACTGCTTCTGCCAATGTTCCGGTGGTGAGTGTCTGTTCATCAGTCAAACGTGGGAGCTGGCGCACCTGCGGAATGGCACCGAGCACCGGCAAGCCGGTCAGGCGCACCGCGGCCGATGCCCCGGTTACCCGGCGGTCGAGCAGATCCACGGCGACACAGGTAGCGACGAACACCACCGAGCCGAGCACCAACGCGAGCAGCAAGAACGGACCCTTGCGCGCGGTCGCCGGTTCGCTGCGCACTTTCGGCACCATCGTCACTGCCAGGTCCGGCACCTCCAGACGCGTCGTGATGGTTTCCTCGCCGAGCCGGCCGGTGAGCAGGTCGGCGAGTTTTTCCTGCGTCGCGCGATCCTGTTCCAACGTGCGCAGCTCCAGCAGTGCTTCTCGGTATCCGGCCAGTGTGAGCTTCGCTGTATCGATCTCGTTGGCGAGCGTGGTTCCTTGTGTCACCAGATCGCGTTCGCGGGCGCGGGTGCCGTCGCCGGCGCTGGTGAGCGCATCGCCGAGTTGCTGACGTTTGGCTGCCAGATGGCCACGCAGTTCGAGCAGGCGCGGGTGCTTGTCTTTGTACTTCTCGGCCAGCATGCGTTCCTCGCCTTCGAACTTGAGGATCATCGCCCGCACGATCATCACCAGGTCGCTTTGCCCGATCTCTGGGATCTGCACCAGCAACGCCTGGCGTCGGGCGGGATCATTCTCCTTGGCGGCAGCATCCAGGCGGGTCACCAAGCTGCGCTGGGCGTCGAGTTTCTGTTCCAGATCGACCTGCCGACGGGCGAGGTCTTCCAGCCGTTGAGTGTGCACATTGCGGTCCGGATCCGCACTGAGGATCCCGCGTTTGCCCCGGAACGCCGATTCGTTGGCTCGCATCCCCGCCAGGCGTTCGTTGGATTCCTTCACCTGATCACCCAAGAAGCGCAAGGCCTGATCGCCACGCGACTGCGACAGTCGCGCCTGTTTTGCGAGGTAGACATCCAGCAATACCTGAAGCGCGGACTCGGCGACCTTGGGATCTTCATCGCGCATGGTGATCTCGATCACCCAGGTCGAACGCACCGTGCGAGCGGACACGCGTGCCTGGAGCACCTCCGCCGGCTCCGCACTGCCAGCATAGGCAGGATTACTCATCAGTCCCGCCAGCGGAATGGTCTGCTCCAGCACATCCCGGGCCAGCAGCAGCTCGCGGTAGGTGTTGATCAGGTTGTCCTGCACCACGCCCGAATCACGATCAACTTGGAATTCGACGGGTTTGCGTTCGCGATTGATGGTGAGGGTGGCGTTGGCCTCGTAGAGCGGCACCGAACGGAAAGCCAAGTATAAGACTGCTGCGATTGCCACTCCGGCGGTAAGGCTCCCCATTAGCCAACGGCGCTTGATCGCGGCGATGATTTCCGGCAAAGCGAATGGCGTCGCGGATGGTTGAGTCATCGCCACATGCCTGCCGGCCCCCATTAACGGGGGAAAGTAGGTTCCGGGAGGATGACGTGCAAGCCCACGAGCCGTGTATCCGTCCAGCCTTCCGGTGCTTGCGTGTGGGTGGGCAGAGGGCCTAGGCTTCTCCCATGACCAAGGATCTACGCGACTTGGAACGTGTTTGGGCGAGTGGTGAAGCGCAGCAGGCGGCTGGGCGTCAAGAGCGTCTGAGAAAATTGACGGGCTGGTGGATATTCACCCTGGTACTGGTGCTGATCTGGGTGGCGGCGTGGCTTGGTGGTGGAAATGCCCTGGGACGTGTGCTGCAGCTGATGTATGGCATCGATGCCGTGTCGGCACCATTGTGGTTGCGTGCTGACGCTCATCTTCACGCGGTGGTGGCAGGCGTGATCACTTGTTGGGCAGCGTGGGCTGGGCGATTGTTCACCCCGATAGGTTTTTGGCTGGGGCCGCCGGTTGCGCTGGTTGTGGTGATCATCGATGAGTTGTTGCAGTTGGGACAGGCCGACCGTTCCTTCGAATGGGGTGATCAGATCGCTGGCGCTGCTGGCATAGCTGTGGTCTCCATCGCACTGGCGCTGCATGCACGCATGCAGCGGTCGCGATGAGCCACCTTTCAGCCCATTCCACGTGGCTCAACGTTCTGCATCGTAGTCCGCTGGTCCATCTGATGGGCAGTGCAGTTCACCTGGGTTTACAATTGCTGCAGGTCATGGTCATTGGCCATGTGCTTGGAGTCGATGTAATCGGTCACTACGGGTACTGTTTGGCGATCATCACGCCGGTGCTTTTGCTGGCCACGTGGCATGTACGTCATGCCCGCGTGGTCGACGCAGCGGGAATTTTTGCGTGGCAGGCTTACGCGCGCTTGCGTACCGTCGGATTGTTTGCCGCCTTCATACTGTTGGCATCGGGCCTATTGATTCCTGGGCTGAAGGAGATCGGTCCGATGTTTGCCTCCCTCGTCATTCTCAAGATCAGTGATTCGTGGATGGATCTCCCATACAGTGCCTACCAGCGCACGGGTGAGATCGGTCGGATCGGTATCGGTGTTGGTAGTCGTGGCATGCTGAGCACCATGGCATTCATCATCGTGTTGACCGGCCCCGGCACGTTGCCTGGAGCCATCATTGTCCAAACGGTGGTGTCATGGGGATGGTGGTTGTCCGTCGAGCGCCCAGGATTGCGAACTGCTCGCGTTTTCGGTGAACGCAATGACGCCAATGTCTCGCCAGTGTCATTGTGGTGGCGTGTCTGGCCGTTGGGTCTGACTGTGGCACTGGGATCGTTGGTGGCGTCGTTTCCGCGCATCGCTCTTGCTGAACGTCATGGCGCTGAGGAAGCGGGACATTTTCTGCTGCTCGGATATCTGTTCATCCCCGCTTTGTTGCTCCAGGGGTCGCTCCAGCAGTCGGTGGCTCCCAAACTGGCGGCATCAGCGCATCAGGGAAAACGGAGTGAGATGGTGCGCTTACTACTACGCCTCGCGGTGCACCAGATCGCAGCGGTGCTAGTAGCCATGGGTGGAGTGTGGGCGGTGCAGTCGTTGTTTGGTCTGTTTTGGGTGGTTCGTGGTTTTGTCATCTCGCCGCCAGAACTGGCTTGGTTCACCGGTGGGTTGATCCTGGCGGTCATGAACAACGTGATTGGCTTGGCCATGGATGCAGTCGGATTTTTCCGAGGGAAACTCGGGTATTGGCTGATGATTGCGGTCACCTGCAGCGCGCTGACCTGGTGGTGGGCTGATCGTGGTATTGTTGGAGTGGGTATCGCGGCAGTGGTTGCCGGTGTGATCGGTGTTCTGGTTGGAGGATGGTGGTTGGCTCGCTTGCGGCTGCCGTCAGAGGGAGGTCCTAGTCATGGTATCTGATGGCCAAGTTTTGAAGTCACCCAGCACAATCCGGGTGCTGCATGTGCTTGGACGAATGAATCGCGGTGGCGCGGAATTGAGAACGATTGAAGTTCTGCGGCACTTAGCACCGACAGGCATCCGTGCGGATGTGCTCGCCCTAAGTGGTGAGCCAGGGGAACTGGATGATGAAATTGTCCGACTTGGTGGCGAAGTCATCCTGCTGCGGCGTGGCGTGGGTTTTCATCGCCGTCTGAATGAAATCATGCGTGCCGGTGGGTACGCGGCGGTGCATTCCCATGTGCATCACTATTCTGGGATTTTGTTGCGTGCAGCTGAGCGGGTCGGCATTCCAGTGCGTGTTGCCCAGTTCCATTCCCTCAACGATGGCCGGGGTGATGGAATGTTGCGAGGTCTGTACCGCTGGTGGATGCACCGCCTGATCGAAAACCATGCTACGACTATTTTGGGAGTTAGCCGCAGTGTCTTGGCGACCAATTGGCCAGCTCATGCCAGCGACAGGCGCTGCCAAGTGATCTACAACGGCATTGATGAGGGTGCCTTTTCCCAATCCTGTCCGCGTGATGAGGTGCGCCGGGAAATCTTGGGTGAAGATCAGGCGAGTCAGCGCATGATCATTCACGTTGGCAATCTCACCCCACCAAAGAATCATGACCTATTGCTGGCGACTTTTGACGCATTGGCAACCCATCGTTCGGATGTGTGGATGGTGATGGTTGGGCGTGGCGATTCAGCAGCTGAGGATCGCCTACGGAAGCAGATGGCCACCTGTCGTCACGGTACTCGTATGCGCTACCTGGGTGGTCGCGACGATGTCGCAGCTTTGTTGATGGCTGCGGATGTCTTCTTTTTTCCGTCTTTGCGCGAAGGGTTGCCTGGGGCGTTGGTCGAAGCATGTGCTGCGGGGCTGCCGTGTTTGGCCAGCGATATCGGCCCATGTCGCGAGGTGGCGGAGCGACTCCCACAGATTCGACTCCAGGATGTGGCGTCTGGTTCTGGACCGTGGTCTATGATGCTGGAAAAGGTAGTGGACACCGGAGTGCGGTTGAATCCAACGGTTGCATTGAACCAAGTCCGAGCCGCTGGTTTCTCCGTCTCGGCAGCAAGCAGCCGGTATGCCGCCATTTGGCGTGGCGAAGGTGCGTGATGATCAGCGGGCACCAGATAAAAAACCAGGCAAGTTTTCTTGGGCTTGGCGCAACGTTGCTGGTCATGTTTGCTGCGTTTCCTGCTTTCTCCCAGAGTGGCATGTTGGCGTCGCACTGGTCTGCCTCGCTCTGGTGCGCATTGGTCTGGATAGTGGGTTATTTCGCCGTCATCCAGAGTGACCAGCGTCGTCTGTGGTCACCCGCAGCGATTTTTTTTGTCATTTTCGCCTTCTTTCATTTCGGACTTGCGATCATGGTCTTGCTTGGTGGACAGGTGGATGAAATTGCTTGGTTCCATGATCGTGAGGTCCCGTACGCCTTGGCCTTGGTTGGTCTGGGCGGGATCGGCTTGGCGCTGGGGAGCATCGCACCCATGGTGTTTCGGGTGTTGGCTGTTCGTGATGCGATGGCGTTGGGAGCCCAGCAGGTTTCAATATCGAAACCATCGGATGTGTTGTTCACTCAATTGGTGACTCAGATAGGTGCTGCGGTGGCCATCGCCTGCATCCTGGGTTGGATCATGATGACGGTAATTGCATCAGGCGGTCGCCTGCTCAGCTTAAATTATGGAGAATTCCTACTCGCCACCGAGGGCTATCCACGTCCTTGGTTGACCTTTGGAATTGCCATCGGGGTCTCCCTGACAGCGATCGATATCAGCCAGCGAATTTCTCGGGTGGCGCTCGGGGCATTTGTCGTTTGGGCGTTGATCGCACTTCCGATCGGCATCCGCGGTGACGTGATGTTCCCCGCCGCCGGGGCCTTGGCGGCACAAGGCTGGCGTATGCGCGCCATCCCAGCGCGTTATTTCATCGTCGGTGCGGTAGTCATGTTGTCCTTTGCCAGTCTCTTGCGGGAAATCCGCATGGAGGGCGTCGCCAAGGTCGCCTGGCGTTGGGAGGTCATCAATCCGGCAAACACCATGCGTGAGCTTGGGCAATCATTGAGACCGACGTACGAGACCATTCGCTGGATTGACGACGGTGACCAATTCCTGGAAGGAGCCAGTTTCTGGTCGCCGATTGAGCGCGGCTTTCTTCGCCTCTTCCCAATCCAGGAACGTGAAGCCGTTGATGGAGACCGGCAGATGACCGTGCTGGTATTTCAGCGAGTCGGCCCCATCGGTTTTTCACCGGTTGCGGAGGCCTACTATAACTTCGGGGTTATTGGTGTTCCGACGGTTATGGCGATCATTGGGGTCATCGTCAGTGCCCTTGGCATGGCGGGGGCGACTCCGGTGGGTCGTGCAGCCATGCTCGCTACCTTGGTGCCACTGCTGATTTTTGTCCGCAACAGTTTCACCCAGGTTCCTGGGCAGATTGTCATCGGCTTGTCGTTGGTGGCAGCTGTCTGGCTGCTGACAACAGTAATTATCCGACGATTCGGTATTAAGGCTCCAGCGATCAGCGAGGAAAAACGCGCGCCGAATTCGCCATTCGATCAGAACCGCCCGACCTGAGCCACTTCCGCCAATCCACGGGTGATGAGTCCCGGGTTGCTGCCCAGGAACATCACGCGTACGCCTTGGCTGATTTGGATGGTGTCGAGTGAGACGCCTTCCAGACCGATGCGGGCGATGGTGCGGAAGCGGTGCTGGCCGGTGAAATCTTCGGCCCAGGTGCCGTCCGTGGTGGCGGTTCCAGGAGCGATCTTGGCGATCACGCGTCCGCGGACTTCGCGACGGTCGGTGATCAGGTAGGCAGTGACCTCGGAGCCCAGAGCGATGTCGTCAGCGAAGCGGTCGGGCACCACACAGTCGATCACCACCGAACTGGGGTCTGCCACCGCGGCGATCGGATCACCACTGCGCAGCCAACGACCGTCGGCGGTGTAGAGCCGCAACATTCGGCCACCGGCGTCAGCGGTGACCTCCGCGGCACGCAGGCGGTCGATGCGGGCTTGTTCCGTGACAATGCGGGCGTTGGTGTCGGTCAGCGTCTGTTCCAGACGTTGGCTTTCACGACTGGCATCGGCCAGCTTGAGGATGGTGTCTTGGTGGCGGGCGTGTGGTTCCCATTCGCTGTCGCGTTCGCCAGCTGTGACGGCGGCGATGGTGACATCAAGTTCGGTCACGGTCTTGGTAGCGGCAGCAAGCTGACGTTTGGCGCGCTCGTAGGCGATCGCCGGCTCAGCCAGATCCGCGGTCGGCACGCCAGCCAGACGCAAACCGTGCAGGCGTGCATCGGAGTCGTCCATCGCTTTGCGCGCATCGGTTTCAGCACTCTTGGCCGCTTCCAGGCCGGCCTTGAGCGTGCGTACGCGATCGCTGCGCCAGGTGCTCAGAGCTTGGTCGAGGAGCGCCTGTTCCTGTTGGAGCCGTTCGCTGGTCTGACGCACGATCGCTTGGCGCGTCGTGGCGTCCTGGACTTCATGAGTCAGGGTCTGGAGCGGGCCGAGGTCGAGGCGGTCATTACGCAGTCCGGTGAGGAGCTGTCCGTTGTCCACCGCTTCGCCGGGCCGCAGAGCCAAACCTTTGACCATGCCTTCGATGGGCGCACGGGTGAGTGTCACCTTGCTGTTGACCACCGCGTCGGTGGAGAGCGGGAACATCCCTGGGAGCACCACGCCCCAGGCGAAGGCGCCGGCGACTATCCCGGCTGCGATGACCCCACCCAGCAGCAGGCGGCGGGAACGGTGCCCGGAGCGCAGGGTTTTCGCGGTCACCAGCGCCGGATGGCTGCTTTGTCCTACCGACGGTGAACCGTGACGCGAGGTGAAGACCGGGACATTACCGTAATTCGCCGTTTGGATTGGTGTGGCCTTGCTCATCACCCGTGGGCGTCCGAAGGCGGAGACTAGGCCTTCGCCTGGAATAAGCAGGGGGCGTGCACTGGGCACCGCATGCCGGCTGGCGGAGAGATCAGCGGGATGAAATTCGCGCGTGAAAGATGCCGGCTGACTGCTTACGGGCATGCTTGGCTGGACTGCGACGGGCGGATCCAACGGGATTGCTGATGACGGCAGGCCGAGCGCCTCCGCCGCCGCACGCTGCGCGCTCTTCAACCGTTCGATCTGACCAGTGAGCTGATGCAGGTTGGTCGCCGACTTCATGCGTTCGGCCAAGGCGTCATCACGTTCGCGCCGCAGGCGTTTGATCATGCGCTTGGCGCGG
>Ga0163144_10011614_pt1 | contig 18613 bp, 23 predicted proteins | sample OliLak19BULKMAT1_FD_123175 | JGI IMG/M metagenome (GOLD analysis project Ga0163144, IMG submission 123175) | Freshwater microbial mat bacterial communities from Lake Vanda, McMurdo Dry Valleys, Antarctica - Oligotrophic Lake LV.19.BULKMAT1 | ecosystem: Environmental > Aquatic > Freshwater >... | reverse complement strand
CGGCTCATCCGGATCGGCAAAGGCGAGCGTCACGAAGTTTGCGGGCGCGCGCAGGGACAGCCCGTCGCGCTCGGTTTCCACTTCGCCGGTATCGATGACGCGGGCGAGCTGGGCCGCGGCGCGTCCCGGCAGACGCTCCGCCATCGGAACAATCAGCACGCCGCCATCGGCGCGGGCGAGCAATCCCGTTTCGGCAACCGGGCGGCCTGCCGCCAGCGTTGCGGCGAGATCCAGCCCGCCGATCAAACGGTCATCGCTGATCGAGACCGGCATCCGGTGCAGCAGGGCGCCGGCGCCGAGGCGCTGGGTCAGGCGGTCCTGCAGCAGACCGGCGAGTTCGGGCGCCGCGCCATCAAACACCGCGCCTTTCAGCCGGAGCGGCATCAGCGCCAGCAAGGCCGCCGCAAGGTCGGCCTGTCCCCAACGCGCCGCGTCCATCCGCTCGAAGGCGTCCCGGCTGGCTTGCCGGTCCGGGGGCGGCGCGGCGGCAGGGTTCAAGACACGAACACCTCCGAGACCGCACGCTCGACGCGGATGCCCGCATCGGTATCGTCCAGAGGATCCTTGCGCAGCCGGTGGCGCAGCGCGAGCGGCGCAACCGATTTCAGCGTTTCCATGGAAACCTGTGTCTCGCCGGCAAGCGCGGCGCGGGCGCGGGCGGCGCGCATCAGCGTCAACTCTCCGCGCAATCCGTCGGCGCCAAGCGTCAGGCAAAGCTCCACCGCCTTGGCGAGAACGGCGTCCGGCAGCGTGACCGTGTGCACGCGGGCACGCGCCTCGACGACGCGTTTGCGCAGCGCGCTCGTCTTGCGCGACCAGTCCTTGATGAAGGCGGCGGGATCCTGCTCGAACGTGTCGCGGCGGCGGACGATTTCCATCCGCTCGGCAAGGTCGGTAGAGGTACGCACGTCCACACAGAGACCGAACCTGTCGAGCAGTTGCGGGCGCAGGTCCCCCTCCTCCGGGTTGCCGCTGCCGACCAGAACGAACTTCGCCGGGTGGCGGACAGAGAGGCCTTCGCGTTCGACCACGTTCTCGCCGGAGGCCGCCACATCGAGCAGCAGGTCCACGAGATGGTCGTCGAGCAGGTTCACTTCATCGATATAGAGAAAGCCGCGATTGGCGCGGGCGAGCAGACCCGGCTCGAAACGCTTCTCGCCCCTGGAGAGCGCGCGTTCGAGATCGAGCGCGCCGACCACACGGTCTTCGGTCGCGCCGAGCGGCAGGTCGACGACCGGCGCCGCGATCTTCTCGGCGACTTGCGCCTCTTTCCGGTCGCACACGCCGCACAGTCCGGCCGGGGCGGAGGGCAGGCAGCGATACGGGCAGCCGCGGACGACTTCGATTTCGGGCAACAGGGCCGCGAGGGCCCGGATCGCCGTGGATTTGCCCGTGCCCCGGTCGCCCAGCGCCAGAACGCCGCCGATCGACGGCTCCACGGCGGACATCAGCAGGGCGTCTTTCAGGGATTCCTGGCCAACAATTGCAACGAAGGGGAAGATGGCCAAGACAGGGTCCAATACGACAGGTGTAAACGAAGATAGACACAAACCTATGTCAAAGCTCCTCATAAGAAAAGCCGCCGGAGGAAATCCTCCGGCGGCCCATCGTTTGCTGCAGACTCGCCTTTGAGGCGAGCCGGATCAGGTCGGGCTCTTCAGGTAGGCAATCACGTCCGCGCGGTCTTGCGGATTGCGAAGGCCCGGGAAGGCCATGATCGTGCCGGGGATGAATTCGGTGGGTTTCTCAAGATAGGTGAAGAGGTTCTCTTCGGTCCAGATCACGTTCGAGTTCAGGTTTGCATCGGAGTATTTGAAGTCCGGCACGGTGCCCGACTCGCGGCCAACGATGTTGTAGAGCGACGGGCCCACATTGTTGCGGCCTTCGGCAACAGCGTGGCAGGTCATGCACTGCGCGAACACGCGTTTGCCCTTGGCCGCGTCGCCCGTGTAGGACGCGTAGTCCGTGCCAGCGGCAGGGGCTGCCGCTTCGGTCGGTGCTGGCGTTTCAGCCGGAGGGGCTTCGACGGGGGCTGCTTCAACCGGGGCCGGCTCAGCGGCAGGAGCGGCCGCTGGTGCGGGCGCAGATGTATCGGAGCCGCCGCAGGCTGCGAGGGTGAGAGCGAGGCCGGAAGCCATCGCCAGGGTAAGACGCTTGGTGTCGAATCGCATTTGTTTCCTCCACAGAATGCTGGATGGGTCAGTATAGACCGGGGCGCGGCAACGCCAAGGCTTACTTCACCGGAATTGTGCAGCCGTTAAATCCGGCCGCGCCATTCGGAAAGTTCGGCCGGGTGTGCCTCGATGTAATGACGCAGCCAGGCTGCATATTGTTCCGGTGCCTCCGAGATATCTTTCGCCAGCGCCTCAAGAGACATCCATTTCAAGGCCTGCACTTCATCGGGATTGGGCTGCGGCGCAGCGTCCGTGCGTCCAAAATAGAGATGCGGGATTTCATTCTCGATCATGTCATTGTCGAGATAGGCGACGTACCGGCTCTTGAAGCCGAAGGTCAGCGGCACGCGCAGGCCCACTTCTTCTTCAAGACGGCGCGCGGCGGCGACGCTGGTGGCTTCACCCGGCCGGGGATGTCCGCAGCAGGAGTTCGCCCACTTGCCGGCCGAGTGGTACTTGCCAGCCGCGCGCTGCTGGATCAGGCAATCACCGGCGGCGTTGAACACGAAGATCGAGAAAGCGCGGTGCAGGAGGCCGTCCTGATGGATCTGCCATTTGTCGCCGTCCCGGAGCGCTTCATCCGCCTCGTCCACCAGGATCACTTGCTCGAATTCGTCACTCACGCGGGATGCTCCTCAAGACGCAAACCTAGTGACACCTGCTGGCCGGGTCAAACGACGGAGGGAGTCCGGAAGGCGGCTACTCGACCGTCCAGCCGCGCGGGGTGCGCCGGGCCTGGAGCGTGACGGGTGTGTCCTTGACCCTGACGGGGATTGGCGCAGGCTGGCGTACGGAGGCGTAGCGCAGCAGCAGCGCGGCCCCGGCGATCATCAAGCCCGCAAAGGCCGTCATCATGGCCATGACACTTGCCACGAAGATCAGCATCGCGCCGACGATCAACTGGGCAACAACCCCCAAGCCCGCGCGAAGCGAAGCCAGCAGGCCGCCTGAACGGGAAGGAGGAAGGGTGTTGTCCATTGGGCCTCACGATCAGGTACCAAGATGGCGGCATCATGGCGGCGCGTCAACGCCAGTGACTGCGACAGACGTTCACGATTCCGCGTTGACCAAGGCTTGGTCAGTCCTGGCGCACAAGCAGGCCGCGTTCGGCGCGAATGCGGGCATAGGCGGCGGTGATCGCAGCGGCCTTGGCGTGGGCCGCATCCTCGAACTCGCGCGGGGCGCCCATCTGTACGATCCGGTCCGGATGGTGATCCGCCATCAGCCGGCGATAGGCGGTCCGGATGTCCGGGAAGTCGGCGTCGTGGGCGACACCGAGAACATGGTACGGATCGTCGCGTTCCGATCCGAGATGCGTGGCCCGGATTCGCCGGAAGGTCGCGCGGTCAAACCCGAACGCCTCCGAGACAGTCTGAAGATAAACGAGTTCGGCGTCCGTCACGACCCCGTCGGCGCCGGCGATCTGGAACAGGCCGTCCAGCACGCCTTCCAGCAGGCAGGGCCGGTCATGGTAGCGCTTGCCGATCCGGCGCGCATAGGCCTCGTAGCCCCGCACCGTCTGGCGCGCGAGCATGAAGACGCGGCGTACATTATCCGCCTCCTCGGGCGGCGCGCGGAACACGCGGGCGAAGGTCATGATCTCGCTGTCACTGACCAGCCCGTCGGCGGCGGCCATCTTGGCGCCGAGGCCGACCACCGCAGCTGTAAAGCCTACATCGTTGGGATCGGGCGCACACCCGTCCGCTCCGGCGCTATCGATTTCGGGCTCAGGTCCGCTGTCGAAAAGGCGCCGGCCGCTGTTCAGAAGGGTCGTCCAGAGGCTCATGGTCATATCTTCTATAGCAGGTTGACCGCGTGCTTGGACAGCGCTCCCGTTTCAAAGAAGCGTGAGCAAAGCTCAACACGCCTCCCCCCAGATTAAACCTTGTTTACCCGGTCGGCGGTTACGTGTCGTGCGGTCAATACAAAACGAGGCGTTCAGCTGCCGCGCGCCGCCAGCATCGCCTTCAGGGACTGGATCTCGCCGCGCATCTCGAGCAGCAGTTTCATCATCTCGACCCGGTCGGTTTCGGCGTCCTCGAGCCCCTCCTCCACATGTTCCAGCTGGTCCTCGATCAACTCGTCGCGGGCACGTATCTCTTCGATGGCGCCGGTCACTTCGGCAGAGGCCGGCGCGTCATGCAGCCGCTCTTCCATCGCGACCCCGAGATGTTCGATCTGCTCGCCCAGTGCCGCCTTCTGCTCGGCCGTCAGCGCCTCGACGATCAGCGCGATGAACAGATTCAGGATCGCAAAGCTGCCGACGAAGATGAAGATGAGGAAGAATATCCAGGCATACGGGTGGCCATCTTCTGTGACGGCATCCAGCAGGTCCGACCAGCCATCCATGGTCATCAGCTGGAAAAGTGTCAGCGCGGCGTCCGGCAATGTACCAAACATCTCCCGCACATCCGCGTTGACCGTGTTGCCATACAAGTTGGTGGCCATCACGGCCCCGACATAGATGACCAGCAGGATCACCGCGAGGATCGCGCCCATGCCGGGGATGGACTTCAGCAACGCCTCGGTGATCCGCTTCATCATCGGCACGAAGCGCAGCAGCCGCAGCACCCTCAGTACACGGAGCGCCCGCAGCACGGTGAACGCCGACGCCCCGGGGATCAGCGAGACACCGATCACGAGGAAGTCGAACACATTCCAGCCTTCCTTGAAGAACTGGAACCGGTAGACGTAGAGCTTCATCGCCAGCTCGGCGACGAACAGCCAGGTAATCGCGGCATCGAGAAACTCGAACAGCGACACCATGCCCGGCGTCATCGATGCGCGGTAGGTCAGAACCCCCAGGATGATGGCATTGAAAATGATCAGTGACGTGATCGTCGTGCGCACCCAGGGAAGCTCGAGGAAAGCTTCAACGGCGGAATTGCTTGTTTCGTAGTCCAGTGTTGCGCGCGCCATTCGGGCGGTTTCCTTTTCCAGGGCAAGGCTGCCGGACGAGGTTTGCCCTGAGCCGCCGTGCCTGCCAACCCGGCATTTGGCGGTGTGTTACTCGGACGAGGTCGTCGTATCCGAAACGATCAGCCACTGCCCGTCCATCTTGCGCAGGACGAGGGTATAGAGCCCGTCCGAGCTGCCTTCTGCGGTCGTCACCTTCCAGCTTCCATGGGCGATGGCGGCGTCTTCGGAGAGAATGTCGATCTCGTAGCCGGAGGTCGAAAGCTGCCCCATCCCTTCCCGGCCGGGATAGCGCAGCTTGTAGCGCGCCAGCGTCGCCTCGTACCCGCGCACGACATTGCCGCCGGACGCAAAGCGCAGCTCTTCGGACGGCCAGTAGCCGTTCATGAAGCCGTCGATGTCGCCTTCATTCCAGGCGGCGTCCTGCGCCTGCAACAGCGCGGTGATCGTGGCGGCTTCGGCCGCTTCCTGCTGCGGGGTCAGCGCGTCCGGCGCGCTGGCGCAGGCGGCAGCGAACAGGAATGCGGCGCCTGCCAGAAACGGACGGAACATGGGCGGAAACTCCTTCGCACAGACGTCATCAGGAAGAGGCCTAGTCAGGCCATTGCGCAAGCCGCGTCCGCTCCGTCAGTTCGGCGTCTTGGGTGTGTCGCCGACCGCTTCCGGGCTGAGGTCCATGACCTCCGGTTCCGGCGCGGCGGCGGGAGGGGCCGGCGTGTAGGCCGGAGCCTTCGGCGCCGCCTCGGCGAGATCCTCCTCCTCGGTGACCGGCGCCGGCTCAGGGGCAGGCTTCTTGCGGAAACCGAAGAAGCCGCGCGGCTTGTCGTCTTCCGCCGCGTCCTCCGTATCTGCTTCCAGTTCGTCCTCGGCTCTCTCCGCCTGCTTCTCGCGGCGCTGCTCGGCCCGCGCATCGCGCTCGGCGTGCCGGTCATAGCTCATGTTGTAGTATTCCCACGCCGTATGGGTCAGCGGTTTTGGCGTCAGCTCGAGGCCATACATCCGCAGACGCTCAACCACTTCATCGCGCAGGTGCATGCCGGGGAAGGCGTCCGCCTTGAAGCCGTGGGCCTTCATCCAGTCACGCACATCCCAGCTGCGTACACGGCCGATCTCGGCCGGCAGGGCGCCGTGGTGGACTTCCCAGAAGTACAGCGCCGCAATGCCGTTGATGGCGGCGTCCATCGCATCATCCAGCACGTTGCCGGGCGCATTGCCCTGCGCCAGCTGCGCGCGCAGCGACAGCTTGCGCGCTTCGAGTTCCTGGTAGGTCACGCCGATCACGGCAATGCCGTTGCGGTTGGCATTGATCAGGGACGCGTTGACGCCGTCGAGCTGCGGGTGGCGGATCGGCAGCAGGACATCCGGGCCGATGACGGGATTGGCCGCGACTTGCGACAGCTCGCTGACCATCCGCTGAAGATTGATGCGCAGCTCGTGGCTGACGCCGCCGAGCGCCGAAATCCGGCCGGCGCGGGTGTCTTCGCGCATCCGCCAGAGATGCCAGGCGACAAGCGTCATCAGGGCAGTCAGGAGGCCGAGGCCGCCCGTCAGGAAGGTATAGAATTGTGCTTCGCTCATTCTGAGATCCCCCGATGCAGGCCGGAGCAAGCAATGTATGCGCCAGTTCAGTGACGGTAATAAGAGTCTTAGCTGCCGACGACGCGGCCCGCAATCACCTGCAACTTATCAAGAATTTCAGGATCGCGGGCTTCCGGCGCCGTAATCAGTGCGAAATCCAGACAGGATTCAATGCCTTGGGGAGACGGCGTACGCGGCGTCTCGTTCAGGACGCCCGCCAGGTGGACAATCGCGCGGCGGGCGAGTGCACTGTTCTGGTGCATGATCTCGAGCACGTTGGTGACCGTCACGGCCTCTGTCTCGGCGCGCCAGCAGTCATAGTCGGTGACCATGGCGAGCGTCGCGTAGGGCAGTTCCGCCTCGCGGGCGAGCTTGGCTTCCGGCATGTTGGTCATACCGATCACATGGCATCCCCAGCTGCGGTAAAGCCGGGATTCGGCCAGCGACGAGAATTGCGGTCCCTCCATCGCGAGATAGGTACCGCCATGGTGGACCTTGCCGCCCACCGCGGAGACGGCGTCCGCTGCAAGACCGGACAGGCGCGCGCAGACCGGCTGCGCCATCGAGACATGCGCGACCATGCCGGGCCCGAAAAAGGTTTTCTCGCGCGCAAACGTGCGATCGATGAACTGATCTACGGCGACGAAATCGCCGGGGGCGTATTGCTCCTGCAGGGAGCCGCAGGCCGAGATCGACAGCACGTCCGTGCAGCCCGCCGCCTTCAACGCGGCAATGTTGGCACGGTAGGGCACATCGGTCGGCGTCAACCGGTGGCCCTTCCCGTGGCGCGGCAGGAAGACGAGTTCGACTTTGCCGATCCGCCCGCGGACCAGCGTGTCCGACGGCGGCCCCCAGGCAGTGATGCCCTGCTCCTCGCGCCGGTCCTCGAGCCCGTCGATGGCATACAGCCCCGAGCCGCCGATGATGCCGAGTGTCCAGTGGGTCATGCGCCGCTCCATCAATGCAAAACCCCGCCCTTGGACGGTGTCCGGGGCGGGGTTGTCAATTCAGAATAGGGCGCGGGAGCCTAGTGCTCCACTTTCCGCCAGACCTGCTTGTACGAGAACCAGAGCAGGATCGTCAGGATGCCGAGATAGACCATCGTGGCGAGGCCGACTTCCTTGCGGGCCTGCATCTTCGGATCGCCGGCCCAGGCGAGGAACTGCGCCACGTCATGCGCCATCTGGTCGACCGTCGCTTCCGTGCCGTCGGTATACTCGACGCGCCCTTCGGTGAGCTGCGGGCCCATCGCAAGGAAGCCGCCCGGCGGGGCATGACGCGGATCGCCGAGATAGTTCGGCTTGGTGTCGCCGGCCATGTAGGGGTTGTAGTACTGGCCAACCGGCTGAACGAGGTAGGCCGGACCGTGATGCGGCATGTCGTCGCCGAGCTTCTCGAACTTCGCCATGTCGATGACGGTCGTATAGACGGTCTCGCCGTTCTCTTCGGTGATCCGGTCCTCGTAGAGCGAGAAGTCCGGATAGCCGGTGAGCAGACTGTACACATAGGAGGCGCCGCCGACGCGGGCCTTGGTGATCACCGAAAGGTCTGGCGGCAGGGCGCCGCCATTGGCAGCGCGCGCCGCAGCGGAGTTCGGGAACGGGGAGCGGAAACGGTCGGCGGGACTTGCCGGGCGCAAGTCGAACTCACCCGCATCGTTCGGCGTCGGGCTGATGATCTCGTTCTCGGCAGCGAGCGCCTTCACGAACGGGTTGTCGTTCGGGTTGGGGAAAGCGGGATCGTAGAACGGTCCGCCCTTTTCACCGAGGTTGCGATAGCTCAGCAGCTTCATCGAGTGGCAGCTGGCACAGACCTGCTTGTAGACTTGGTAGCCGCGCTGGACGGACGCCTGGTCATATTCGCCGGTGGCGCCTTCGAAGGGCCAGCCGCCTTCAGGGGCGTGGGCATGCTTCGAGCCGCCGGCGGCATGGGCGAGACCCGCGAACGCGAGGCCTGCAAGGCTGACAGCAAGGATGCGGAAGGTTTTCATCGTCTCTCTTCTCACCTGGCTTATTCTGCCGGAACGGCAGTGCCGGACTGGGGCTTGTGGGCCTTCAGTACCGATTTGTGGATCGACTCCGGCAGCGGCTTGGTCTTCTCGCTGAGACCCAGGAAGAACAGCAGCGCGAAATAGCCGAAGTACAGGAAGGTCAGGATCAGCGACAGGTGCCGGAACGCGAAGGTCGGTGCAGGCACGGCGCTGAGGCTAGCGCCTGCAGACGCGGGCAGTGTGGCCATGAAGGCTTCAGCCGCCTCGAAAGCTTCGTCGCCGCCTTTGTAGGTGGAGGATGCGACGGCGCCGGCTGCATCGGTGTAGCTGACAACGAGGCTCGCCTCGCCCTGCAGCGCCGGGATCACCGCATCATCCGGATTGGCCGCGCCGCACCAGCCGAGCAGGACACAGACGACCACGAAGCCGAGGAAGAACTGTCGGGCCACCGGACGGTAGCGCATCGATTTGACCTTCGACGTATCGAGCCACGGCACCACGAAGAGTACGGCAATGGCCGCGAACATGAAGATCACGCCGAGCAGTTTTGCGTCAATCGGGCCGATATCGAACGTGATGGCCCGCAGGATCGCGTAGAAGGGCAGCATGTACCATTCGGGAACGATGTGCGACGGCGTCACCAGGGGGTTCGCCTCGACATAGTTGTCGGCGTGGCCCAGCACGGTCGGCGCATAGAAGACGAACACCGCGAACATGATCAGGAAGACCGCGATCGCGAAGCCGTCCTTGACCGTGTAGTACGGGTGGAACGGCACGGTGTCCTTCTCGATATCCTGAACTTCCACGCCGGTCGGGTTGTTGTTGCCCGGAACGTGCAGCGCCCAGATGTGAAGGATCACCACCGCGGCGATCATGAACGGCAGCAGATAGTGCAGCGAGAAGAAGCGCTGGAGCGTCTGGTTGCCGATCGACGGGCCGCCGAGGATCCAGGTCTGCAGGCTTTCGCCGACCAGCGGGATCGCACCAAACAGGCCGGTGATCACGTTCGCGCCGTGATAGGACATCTGGCCCCAGGGCAGCATGTAGCCGAGGAACGCGGTTGCCATCATCAGCAGGTAGATCACGCAGCCCAGGATCCAGAGCACTTCGCGCGGGGCCTTGTAGGACCCGTAGTAGAGGCCGCGGAACATGTGGATGTAGACGGCGAGGAAGAACATCGAGGCGCCGTTGGCGTGGATGTAGCGCAGCAGCCAGCCGAACGGCACGTCGCGCATGATCCGCTCGACCGAGGCGAAGGCGCCGTCGACGCTGGCCTCGTAGTGCATCGCGAGGATGACGCCGGTGATGATCTGGATGGCGAGGCAGACAGCCAGGATGCCGCCGAATACGTACCAGTAGTTCAGGTTCTTGGGCGTCGGGAAAGAGATCGCCGTATCATTGGCGAACCGGATGATCGGCAGGCGCTTGTCGAGCCAGCGCTCGAAGGCCGAGTTCGGTGTGTAGGAGGATTCATGTCCGCTCATCTAAAGGTGCTTTCTCAGAGGGAGATGTTGACGACCGAGTCAGAGACCCAGCGATAATTTGGGACGGGGAGGTTCTTGGGCGCGGGACCCTTCCGGATGCGGCCCGAGGTATCGTAGTGCGAGCCGTGGCACGGGCAGTACCAGCCGCCGAAGTCGCCGGTGTTGCCCTGGGAAGGGCCGACGGGGACGCAGCCAAGGTGGGTACAGGAGCCGGATGTGACGAGGATCGTCTTGTTGAACGTGCCGTCCGCCTTGGCGCGCAGGCGCGAATCATCAGTGGCGGGATCGGGCAGTACGGCCAGATTCACCGTTTCGGCGGCGGAGATTTCGCTCTCGGTCCGGTGGCGGATGAAGAAGGGCTTGCCGCCGATCAGGACGCGGATTTCGCCGCCCATCGGGACTTTCGACACGTCGACATCCAGCGAAGAGGCGGCCTTGGTGTCGGCAGCGGGGCTCCACTGATCGATGGCCGCCCAGGCGAACATGCCTACGCCGCCCAGCGCAACGGCGCCGGTCGCGATGTGAATGAAGTTGCGGCGGTCGTCATCGACCGTCTCTGTCGTTGGATGAGTGGTCTCAGCGGTCACGCGTGACTCCGTTCCCTGATTTCTGGCCCTGATATCAGGCCGTGATGCGAAGCGAATATCGCCCGTCTTTACTAGAGGTGTCTTCCCGGCACATTGCGGCAAGTGGGCGCGGGCGCGGCAATTCTGCACACGCATCAGCCCCATTGCCGCCAGCGCGTTAGCGCGCCCTGACGAATGTGACAACAGGCCTCTTGCGAAACCATCGCCCGGCGGTCCAGTGTCTTGCCATGACAACCGCCACGAAAACCGCCCCGCTCACCGATTGGAAGGCCCGTTCCAGCAGCTGGTTCCAGGCCCTTCAGCTCGACATCTGCGCCCGCTTCGAAGCCCTTGAGGACGCGGCCGGACCGCCTCTTTACAGGGGACCGGCCGGACGATTCGAACTGAGCGAATGGTCACGCGGCGACGGCAAGGAAGACCTCGGCGGCGGCCGGATGGGCCTTATGCGCGGGCGCGTGTTCGAGAAAGTCGGCGTGCATTTCTCGCAGGTCCACGGAACTTTTTCCGAGGCCTTTGCTGCGCAGATACCCGGCGCCGACAAGTCCGACGGAAAATTCTGGGCCAGCGGCGTCTCGCTGATCGCGCATCCGCGCAATCCGCGCGTGCCGGCCGCGCACATGAACACGCGGATGCTGGTGACCAGCGAGGTCTGGTTCGGCGGCGGCGGCGACCTCAATCCCCTGCTCGGCTACCAGCGCAACCAGGATTACCCGGACACGGTGGACTTCCACGCGGCGATGAAAGCGGCCTGCGACACGCATGACGGTGTCGATTACCAGCACCTCAAAGACTATTGCGAAACTTACTTCCACCTGCCCCACCGCAACGAACCGCGCGGCACCGGCGGCATTTTCTATGACCGCTACAATTCGGGCGACTGGGAGAAGGACTTCGCGTTCACGCAGGAAGTCGGCCGCCAGTTTGCGGGGATTTATCCGAGCCTCGTGGCGCGCCGGATGAACGAGCCTTGGAGCGAGGCCGAGCGCGAGCAGCAGCTGATCCAGCGCGGCCGCTATGTCGAATACAACCTGCTTTATGACCGGGGCACGACCTTCGGACTGAAGACCGGCGGCAATGTCGAGAGCATCCTCTCGAGCATGCCGCCTATCGTGAAATGGCCCTGAAAATCCGTCCATAAACTGTCCACACGGGCGTGTGGACAATTCAGGCGGGAATGCAGCTGCGGCGGAGCCAGTCTGCATAGATTTTTTCGTCGATTTCACTCGCGGCCAGTTGCAGCGTGAAGGCGAGTCGTTCCGCCATTGGCGCGGCCATTTTCCAGCCGCTCGCTTCAAGAAACAGCAAGGCGGACAGAAAGCCTATTCGTTTGTTGCCATCGAGAAACGGGTGGTTGCGGATCAGCCCCGCCGCATAGAGTGCTGCCAGCGCGAACAGATTCGACTCGCCGTAAGACCATGCGTTCAGCGGACGGACGATAGCGCTTTCAAGCAAGCCAGGGTCGCGCGTTCCCGCGAGGCCTCCGTGGATCTCGATCTGCCGGTCATGCAAGCGGACGATCAAGTCCAACGGCAGCCATGTCGGCTCGCTCATTTGGCAAGCGCCCGAAGCACTTCACGGTTTTCGTCCATGATCCGCTCTGCCATCTCCATCAACCGGTCGACCTCGTCATCGGACACGGACAGGGTCACGCCGTTGGGCACGGTCACGACGTTCAAGAAGTCGCCGTCCTTGACCTTCAGCTGTTCGAGAACATCCTTCGGCAACACCACGCCAAGGGAATTGCCGATCTTGCGGATTTTCAGACGGGTCATGGGCGGGCTCCTGTAGCTACATATGTTATAACATGGTCGGCGTGCCGGGGGAAGACAAGGCGTGCCTGACCCTGCCCAATGCCTGTTCACCGCCGGTTTGCGCGCCCAGATTGGTACAGAGCGGCTTCCAACCTCGGTCCGGCGGGCCTATTCTGCTGCGCATGGGGACGACATCGCGATCATTCGATTGGCCGGGCGCTGCGCTTGTGGCGGCGGGCACGCTCGGCGCTCTGGCGCTTGGCGGGTTCCTCAGCCCGGGCACCGACGACCCTTGGTATGCGGCCCTGCGCAAGGCGCCGCTGAACCCACCGGACATGGCCTTCGGGCTGATCTGGCCGGCACTTTTCGCGTTGATGCTGGCCGGGGCGCTGATGGTTCTGCACACGGCCGGCAGCTTCAAGCGGGCGAGCGCCGAGATGGGGCTCTACTTCACCATGCTGGCGGCAAACGTGTGCTGGAGCCTTTTCTTCTTCGGCTTCCGCGATCCGGCGATTGCGCTGGGCGTGCTGATCGCGCTGTGGCTGCTGATCGCGACGATGATGCTGCGGTTTGCGGTTCACTCCCCGCGCGCGGCGCTTCTGCAGGTGCCTTACCTGCTGTGGGTGACCTTTGCCGCCTACCTCAACTTCTATGTCTGGGCCTTCAACCCGGCGCCTTGAGCCGCTCCACAAGCGCGCTTCGGCTGAGGGTGAAGCCGGAGGCGATCCAGTCTTCTTCCAATGCTCCCAGAGTCCTGCCGATGTCCGGCCCCGAGAGTCCGGCGGCGAGGGCGTCACTGCCGCCGACCGGGAATTTCGGGCGCGACCAGGCGGCGGCGCGCGCGGTCAGCGCGGCGAGGTTCCCGCCCGCGCCGGACGCCGCCTCGATCACCGCGCGGTCCAGCACCGCGGGCGCGCCATACCGGTAGAAAGCTTCGGCCAGCGCGGCCTCCCCTGCCCCCAGAACATGCGGCAAGGCCGGATCAGACCAGCCGGCGAGGCGCAGGGATTCGTCGTTCGAGAATTTGAGACGCGCGGAGAAGTCACCCGCCTCGCGCCGGCGGCGCGGGATTAGCGCCATCAGGCGGCGCAGCGGATCGGGCGCGAGGCCTGCCTCTGTTTCCGCCGCAACCAGGCCCGGCAGCAGGGCGGTGCCGGCGCCCGGCAGCGCCGCCGCGAGGACGCCCGCCTCTTCCATTGCGAGTATCGCAGCGGCAGGGTCCGGCGCGGCCAGCGTGCGCTTGAGCTCTTTCCAGATCCGCTCGGCGGCGATCTTGGCAAGCCCTTCGCGCTGTCGCGCGCAGGCCGCTTGCCCGGCGGCATCGATGCCGGCGCCGTACCAGGCATTGAAGCGGTAGAATCGCAGGATGCGCAGATAGTCTTCACGCAGGCGCTGGTCGGCGTCGCCGATGAAGATGACCCGGCCGGCGTGGGCATCTGCGATCGAGTCTTCGATCACTTCGAACAGCGTGCCGTCGGCGCCGGCATAGATGGCGTTGAGGCGGAAGTCGCGGCGGGCGGCGTCTTCGCTCCATTCCTCGTTGAAGGCGACGACGGCGCGGCGGCCATCGGTTTCGACATCCCGGCGCAGCGTGGTGATCTCGACCGGCTTGCTGTGATGCACGGCGGTTATGGTGCCGTGTTCGAGCCCCGTGGGTACGGCGCGGATGGACGCTGTTTCGAGCGCGGCGATCACTTCCGGCGGCGTCAGCTGGGTCGCAACATCGAAGTCGTCCGACGGCAGGCCGCGCAACGTGTTGCGCACACAACCGCCGACATAGCGCGCGCAGCCGGGGCGCGCGGCTTCCAGCGCGCGCATCACGGCGAGGTTAGCCGGCGCCGTGAGCCAGGCAGCTTTCAGCCGGTCAGTTAGGCGCATCGCTCGGCTGCGCCTCCGGGCGCGGGCGCGGAACGCCGACATCCTGCGGCCGGTGCTCGCACGGATAGGAGCGGGCGGGAATGACGACGCTGTTCTCGACCCTCTCCGGCTCGATGCACATTCCGCGGTCGCGCGGCTCGAGCGCGATCATCACGAACCAGGCGATGGTGGCGAGCGCCAGGCCGATGGCGAACAGGAGCTGCACCGGCCATTTGCGCTGGCCGGCGTCCACTGCCGAACGGGTGGCCAGCAGGTACAGGCCGAACACGAGGAAGGGCAGCGAGAAAATGACGAGTTCGAAGAGCAGGCGTCCGGCCACGTCGGCGCTTCCTTTTGATCAACAGTTTACGGGCCTTACATAAGGCGGGCGCAGGGGTTCAGGAACCCTGAAAGCACCGCCCGGGACAATCAGGGCGGACTCAGTCGCTTTCGTAAAGCGTCTGGTAGAGGCGGCGGATGATGCCGGCGGTGACGCCCCAGATGCGGTAGCCATTGTGCGGCATCTCGTAATAGCGCCGGTTCTTGCCCTTGTAGAAGGTCTCTGCGGCGGTGTGGTTGGCCGTGTTCATCAGGAATTCGAGCGGGGTTTCGAACACGGCGGCCACCTCCCCCGGCTCCGGGACGGGCACGAAGTCATGCGGCAGGAGGCCGACGACGGGCGTGATGCGGTAGCGCGTGCCCGTGATGTAGGGCGCGCCCTTGCCCAGCACGTCGACATCCTGCGGGGCGATGCCGACTTCCTCATGCGCCTCGCGCAGGGCGGCAGCGACTTCGTCGAGATCGATCGGATCGACCTTGCCGCCGGGCAGCGCCACCTGGCCGGCATGATCGGCCATCGTCGTGGGGCGCAGGGTCAGCAACGCCGTGGCGCCCTCGCGGCGCGGGATGACGCCGAAGAGCACGGCGGCAGGGCGGATGATCGCGACTTCCTCGGGGGTGAGGAAATCCATGTCGCCGCTCTCGATGAGGCGGCCGTCGCCGAGCGGCGGGTCGAGGCGCACGCGCACGCGATCAATGAAATCGTCGAGGCCGGAATAGGACATGGGTTTCCCTCAGGCCGCCGGGCCGAGGGGGAAGAAGACGCCCTGGCTCCAGACACCGAGACGGTTGGTACCGTCCGGGGCGGGCACCGCGAGGTCCACGAGTTCGTAAAAGACCGGACGCGTCAGCTTCGCCTCGAGGCGTCCGCGCACGAGGACATAGGGCGACGGCTCGCCGGTGGCAGGATCGGTCTCGACGCGCAGGAGCGCGTCCGGGCCGGCGGCCGTCTCGTAGTCAAGATTGGTGAGAAATTTCAGCGATTGGTCCGGCCCCGGCTGGCCCGTCCGGTCCACCCGCACGGCGAGGAACGGGGCGTCTTCGACCTGCACGATCACTTTCTCGTAGGGCGTGACGAGGTAGGTCACCCCGTCGTCGTCCTTGCGCAGGATGCGGGAGAAGAGTTTCACCAGCCTTTCGCGCGTGATGCGGCCGCCTTCGTGCCACCAGCTGCCATCGGCGCGGATTTCCATGCCGATATCGCCGCACTTTTCCGGATTCCATAGGTGAACCGGCGGCAGCGGCCCGGCGAACTTGCCTTCCGGCAGGATGGCCTTAAGCGTGTCTTCGAGGCCAAAACTGCTGCCGGGGCTGGATGTCACATCTTTCTCCGCCAAAATCACGCCTTACAAATAGGCTTGTAACGAGACGACGTGAAGCCGGAGAACCGAGGCGAAATGGCCGATACAACATTAAGTCCTGAAACCGCCGTGGCGGACGCCGATGCGGCGACCGAAGCACTGGCGCGTGTGAAGTCCGAAATCGGGCGGGCGATCTTCGGTCAGGAGCGGGTGATCGAGCTGGCGCTGGCGGCGGTGCTGGCGGGCGGACACGCGCTGCTGATCGGCGCGCCGGGCCTCGCCAAGACCCGCCTCGTGGAAGCGATGGGCACGGCCCTCGGCCTGGCCAACCAGCGCATCCAGTTCACGCCGGACCTGATGCCATCCGACATCCTCGGCTCCGAGGTGCTGGACGAGAGCCCGGGCGGACAGCGGTCTTTCCGCTTCCTCAAAGGCCCGGTGTTCACGCAGCTGTTAATGGCCGACGAGATCAACCGCGCCTCCCCCCGCACTCAATCAGCCCTCTTGCAGGCCATGCAGGAGAAGCATGTGACGGTGGCCGGTGTGCGCCATGACCTGCCCGCGCCGTTCCATGTGCTGGCGACGCAGAACCCGATCGAACAGGAAGGCACCTATCCTCTGCCGGAAGCGCAGCTCGACCGGTTCCTGCTGAAAGTGGACGTGACCTATCCGGACCTCGATACCGAGCGCCGCATCCTGATCGAGACGACGCGCGGCAGCGACGCGCCGGTGCGCCCCGCCCTCGACGCCGGGCGCCTGATGGCGATCCAGGCGCTGGTGCGCCAGATGCCGGTCGGCGAGAAGATCGTCGGCGCGATCCTGAACCTGATCCGCGAAGCACGGCCCGAGCAGACCTCCGATGCGCGCGTGAAACGACTGGTCGACTGGGGCCCTTCCCCGCGCGCCGGCCAGGCGCTGATGCTGGCGGCGCGTTCGCGCGCCCTGCTGCGCGGGCGGCTCGCCCCGTCGATGGAAGATGTCGAGGCTCTGGCCGAGCCCTGCCTCGGCCACCGGATGGCGATGCGGTACGATCCGACGGGCGACGCGCCGAAGCTCAGTGATCTGATCAATGACCTTGCGAGGAAAGCGGGATGATCACGCGCCTGTTGATGGGAGCCCTGCTCCTCGCGGCGGCTGCGTGCACGACGCCGGTGGCGGAAGCACCCGCTGAAGTCGCAGCGCCCTGGGCGTGCCGCGACGTGGTGCGCAGCGCCGCGGTGCAGGCTTACGCACTCGCCCGGTTCCGCGACGACCAGCGCGCAGTGATCCTGCTGCCGGCCGGCAAGGCTGCTGCAGAGTACGAAGCGGAAACGCGTCGCCTGCGCGAGGAAGGCGCGCGCCTGCTCGGTCTGTTGAAAGTGAATGATCCGGAGTCCGAGGCGCTGCCGCCGCCCCCGCATGTCGCGCCGAGCGCGATGACGGACGAAAAGGTTGCGGCCGGAATTGCCGCTGCGGATGCTTGCGTGGCCAAAGCGGCCGGATGACCCCCGCCGCTGATCTCCGCGCCGAAGCCGAACGCCTCGCCCGGCAATTGCCGGGGCTGAATTTCAAGGCGGAAGCCTCGGAGGCGGCGCATATCGGCTCGGCCGGGCGGCGGCGCGCCGGCGGCGGCGAGACCTTCTGGCAATACCGCCGGTACGCGCAGGAAGACGACGCCGCGCGCATCGACTGGCGCCGCTCCGCCAAGGGTGACGACCTCTATGTGCGAGAGACCGAACTGGAAACCGCGCGCACGGTAATGTTCTGGGCGGATGATCACCCCGGCTTTCGCTGGAAGGGCGAGGGCGACCTGCGCACCAAGGCGGAGGAGGCAATCCTCCTGATGCTGACGATGGCAATTCCGATGTCGCGCGAGGGAGAGCGGATCGGCTCGCTCGGCACCGGGCGGCGCCCGAGTTTTGGCAAGCGCGCCGTGGACCGGTTGGCAAACGACCTGTTGCGCGGCACCGGCGGGAACTTTCCCGCGCCCCCGCGCGCCGCGGCGACCCTGATCATAGCGTCCGACTTTTATGATCCGATCCCGGAATGGACGGCGCGGCTGGCGCCGCTCGCCGGCAAATGCCCCGAGGGCGTTCTGCTGGCGGTCTCGGCCCCCGCCGAAGTGGACTTTCCCTATGAAGGCCGCGTCAAGCTCTCGCGTCCCGGCGCCGCGATCGACCGCATTCTCGGCCGCGCAGAGACGATGCGGGAGGAGTATCAGCGCCGCTTCGCCGCGCAGCGCGCCGGCCTCGAAGACCTCGCGCGGCGCATGGGCTGGGGCTTTGTTTCGCATGTGACGGGTTCGCCCGGACTCGAAAGCGCCGCAAGACTGAAGGCGGAACTCGAGCGCTTCGGGGCGGTGCGGTGACCGCCCTAGGCCCATTCCTCCTCGGCGCGCCCTGGGCGCTGGCGGCGCTTGCCGCTCTGCCCCTGATCTGGTGGGTGCTGCGCGCGACGCCGCCGGCGCCGAAGAATGTGGAGCTGCCGTCGCTGCGCCTGCTGGACGGCGCCGTGCCGGTGGAAGAAACGCCGTCGCGCACGCCCTGGTGGGTGTGGCTCATCCGTACACTGGCAGTGCTCGCCGCGATCCTCGGCCTGTCGCAGCCCGTTTACGCGCCCGGTGCGCGCAGCAGCGAGACGGCCGAAGAGGGACCCAT
>Ga0163144_10011613_pt1 | contig 18613 bp, 16 predicted proteins | sample OliLak19BULKMAT1_FD_123175 | JGI IMG/M metagenome (GOLD analysis project Ga0163144, IMG submission 123175) | Freshwater microbial mat bacterial communities from Lake Vanda, McMurdo Dry Valleys, Antarctica - Oligotrophic Lake LV.19.BULKMAT1 | ecosystem: Environmental > Aquatic > Freshwater >... | reverse complement strand
GCAATCTTCCCCGGACCTGATCACCTGGGCCAATCTCTCCACCAACAGCGCGGGGGGCAGTCTGCTGGAATTCCGCGATCCGCAGGCGGCAGCGTATCCGCAGAAGTTTTATCGGGCGATTTTGTGCGAAGCTTTCACAGGCGTGCATCTCGGCTCGATCACGTTGCTGCCGAATGGGCGGATGCAGTTTGATTTCCCGGCCACGGCGGGCCTGCAATACATCGTCCAGGCGTCCACCAACCTGACGCAGTGGGAGAACGTCAGCACGAACACGGGCGCGGGTGCCGTGATTCAGCTCTCGGAACCGACGTCCACCTATCCCTATCGGTTCTTCCGCATTCAGTCATCGAAGTAAAGGCGTGTACGGTGACGTTAAACACAGCGACAAATCGGACAATGACCATTCCGCTCGCCATCGGAGCCAACAACTTCGGAGGGTCGCTCACTGTCTCGTTCCAAGACAGTTTTCGACACTTTTTCCAGCAATGGGTCGGCGGCGTGCTGCTCGTGGTGCTCGACCGGCTGCTGTGAGGGCGGGCCATGGAAAGCATTGTGGGGTTGAAAACATCGTGCCGCTCCCCAAAGCGTCAGAGGACTGGCGCACTCCAGGACGCTCCGCGAGGATTCACGCGTCGGACCGCGCGCCAGCGTCTTGGAGTGCGGTGTTCCTCGAACCGCTTTGGGTCGGGGGCGGCGATTTACTAAATCACCAAGAGTGTCTGCAGGCGGAGGGCAGCGGTCACTTGCCAGCGATGGGGAGCGGAGGTACCTCGACACTTCCACCCGGTCTTCCATGAGCAATGGAATGAGAGCTGGTTTTCGCGTCTGTTCGCTTGTTTAGCGGGCTTCACGTCCGCCGCCGCCATCCAGACGCCACGGGCCGAGGAACTGGAGATCATCCACGAGGAATTCGCGCGCCTCGCCGGGCGCGAATTCGATGGTGAAGAGATCGGTCTCGCCGAGTGCGAATCCTTCGCGGAGTTCGCGGAATGAAAGATCAATCTTCTGCCACGCGGGGCCGACCTTGGTCTCTTGCAGCCATTCGCGGGCCTCGTGATCGGGGCTGTGCGCGGCGCTGTAGAGACCGAACTTCACGCGTCCCTCGCCGCTGCGGGTGCGCAGCCAGAGGCGCAGGCCGGTGGCGCCTTCGAGGATGATCTGCCATCCGCGCACGCGCGTGGTGGCGATGACGACGGGGCTTTTCCCCGCGGGCATGGTGACGAGGAGCGATGCCTTGCCGTCGTGCGGCTGCGGCGTGACGCGCGGTGCGACGGCGGGGTTCGCGAGCACGCGCCAGCTTTCCATGCCTTCTTCAAATCCCTCGATGAAGGGCCAGAAGAGTTTGGTCGCTCGTTCGAGTCCGGAGCGAGCGGGATGAACGACGCGGTTGAGGGAGAGATTGGTGGTGCCGCTCCCGATGGCGCGGGCGTAATACACGATGGGGATGGAGAGATCTTCCACGGGCAGGTTCACTTCATATTCGCCATTGCGCCAGGTCATGTCGTAGGCGCGCCAGTCGCGCACGGGCCAGTGTCCAGGCGAGGCAGCGCTGGCGTGGAGTGTGACGACGACGGATTGATTCGAAGGCGCGGGCCAGAGGATTTTCAACTGATCCCCAATGACGTCGGAGTGGAGGCGGCTGAAGAGATTGGAGTTGGGCGCGGGTCCGGTGGGGTACGGCGGGTATTGCGCGGCGTTGGTGAGCCAGGTGTCGAATGGAACTTTCTCCGCGCCGAATGCGCTGGCGTTCAGCGCGAGGACGAGCAGCGCCGGGAGGAGGGCGCGCAGGATGGAATTAATCCCCACCCTTCACCGCCTTGGTGCCGCCCTTGCGTCCGGTGCCCGCGGTCATGACGGTGCCCGTGATCACGCCGATGGCGAAGAAGGCAAAATACATGAGGGCGGCGGGTTGCTTGATGGTTTCCTTGAGCAGGGGTGGCAGGGTGAAGTCCACCAGGCCGCGGTTGTGCATGCCCATCAGCACGAGGAGCAGGAGGATGAGAATGGAAAAGAGGGTCTTCAGCAGGAGCTTGGTGTTCATGTCCAGGTTCGTCTCGTCAACAACGGCGCGGACGATAGAGGCGGGAGGGAGAGGCGTCAACGGGTTGTGAAGCGGAGGAATGCGATGACGGAAATCCATTTCACAATCTCCCGCGCCGTGGCCATGCTTGGACATGGATCGCGGGCAATCGCTTCACCAGATCGAGTCGTCGAAACGGACGTGGGACGTGTTGATCGTCGGCGGCGGCGCGACAGGCCTGGGCGCGGCGGTGGAGGCGGCGGCGCGCGGTTACCGCACACTGCTGCTGGAGCAGCATGACTTCGCCAAGGGCACGTCCAGCCGCAGCACGAAGCTGGTGCATGGGGGAGTGAGGTATCTCCAGCAGGGCAACGTGGCGCTGGTGCTGGAGGCGCTGCGCGAGCGGGGATTGCTCATCCAGAACGCGCCTCACCTGGTGCATGACCAGGCCTTCATCGTGCCAAGCTACGAGTGGTGGCAGGGGCCTTTCTACGGCGTGGGGATGAAGGCGTATGACCTGCTGGCCGGCCGGCTGGGCATCGGCCGTTCGCAGATGCTGTCGCGCGAGGAAACCTTGCGGCGCATTCCCACGCTGGAGCCGGAGGGCTTGCATGGAGGCGTGATTTATTACGACGGACAGTTCGATGACGCGCGCCTGGCGATTCACTTGGCGCAGACGGTGGTGGACCTCGGGGGCACGCCGCTGAATTACACGCGCGTCACCGGGTTGTTGAAACAGGGTGGGATGGTCTGCGGCGTGCGCGCCGTGGATGGCGAGAGCGGACGGGAGTTCGAGATCAAGGCGCGCGTAGTGGTGAATGCCACGGGCGTCTTCGCCGACGCGGTGTTGCGCATGGACAACCCGGACGCCGGCAACATCATCGCGCCGAGCCAGGGCGTGCATCTCGTGCTGGACAAGGAATTTCTCCCCGGCGACTCGGCGGTGATGGTGCCGCACACGGATGACGGACGCGTACTCTTCGCCGTGCCGTGGCATGACAAGGTCGTCGTCGGCACGACGGATACGCCCGTGGCCGAGCCGTCGCTGGAGCCGCGCGCGCTGGACGAGGAGATTGAATTCATCCTCAAGCACGCCGCTCGTTACCTCTCGAAAGATCCCGTGCGCAGCGATGTGCGCAGCGTGTTCGCGGGCTTGCGCCCGCTGGTGAAGCCGTCGGATGGGCGCGGCACGGCGTCCATTTCGCGCGACCATCATCTGGAGGTTTCGCTCTCGGGTCTGGTGACGATCACGGGCGGCAAATGGACGACGTACCGCAAGATGGGCGAGGACACCATCGATCAGGCGACGCTGGTGGGCGGGCTGGAGGAACGCGATTCGCGCACCAGACATCTGCGCGTCCACGGCTGGTGCGAGAACGTGGACCGCGCTGACCCGCTGCACGTCTATGGCAGCGATGCTCATGCGCTGCGGGAATTGATGCGGAGCAAGCCCGCGCTCGGGGAGAAACTGCATCCGCGCCTGCCTTACGTGAAGGCGCAGGTGGTGTGGGCGGCGCGGCAGGAGATGGCCCGCACGGTGGAAGATGTATTGTCGCGGCGGGTGCGCGCGCTGCTGCTCGACGCGCGGGCTAGCATAGAAATGGCGCCAGTGGTGGCGAAGTTGCTGGCGGAGGAATTTGGCCGCGACGAAGTCTGGCAGGAGGAGCAGGTGCGAGCTTACATCAAGCTGGCGGAAGGCTATTTTCTGAAGTGACGGCGGAGTTAAGCGAGCTTCACTTCCTTGCCGCTGGCAGCGGACGCATAGATCGCATCGAGCACCTGTTGCACCTTCAATGATTCCTCCAAGGCGACCAGCGGCTTCTTGCTATCGAGCACGCAACTGACGAAGTGATGGATGCGATCCTCGGCGTAGGGCACCTTGCCCGGCGTGAGGTGCAGCGTGTCGTGGCCATCGAGGGTGTTCTTGAAAACGCGCGTGGGCCAGAGGCTGATGCCGGCGTTGGCGCCGAGCAGGTCGAGTCCGAATTCGCGTCCGTCCGTCGCATGAAAGGACGCCCAGGCCGCCTCGATGATGATGCTTCGTCCGCTCTTCAACCGAAGCAGCGCGGCGGCGAAGTCCTCCACGTCAAACGGCTTCTTCGGGTCCACGTCGCTCTTGCCCCAGTCGGATTCACCAAGACCGCGCGGCCCGAACTTCGCGTGGGTCGTTGCAGACACGGTGGCCACGTCGAACTCCTTCATCAGGTGCAACGCGGTATCGATGAGATGCCCGCCCAGATCACTGACCGCGCCGCCGCCGGAGAGTTGCTTGCGTGTGAACCACGAGCCGATGCGGGGAATGCCCGCGCGCCTCAACCAGAAGGCCCGCGCATGGTAAATCTCGCCGAGGTCGCCGCGCTCGATGATGGCGCGCGCGGCCTGCGTGTGTTTGTGGAAGCGAAGGTCCTGCGCGACCATGAGCGTGCGCTTCATGGTCTTCGCCGTCTCGATCATCTTTGCGGCCTCCTTGGCATTAAGGGCCATCGGCTTTTCCACGAGGACGTGCTTGCGCGCCTTGAGCGCGTCGATGGTGACGGGCGCATGGAGATGGGTCGGCAGGGCGATGGTAACGGCGTCGATGTCGGGCTGCTCCAGCAACTCGCGATAGTCGGCGTAGCTGCGGGAGATGTTGTGCCGCACGCAGGCCTCGCGAGCGCGATGCGCGTTGTTCTCCGCCAACGCCACGGCCGCCGCGCGATGACAGGTGACGAGTGAATGAAGGTGATCGAAGCCGATGCCGCCCGTTCCAATGACTGCACACCGCAGTTTGTCTGCCATAAGCCCTCAGTTTTTTTGTGGTTTACTGCATCTCTTGACCGATGAGAGGTTATAGAACTTCAAACGACCCAGGTCAAGAAGAGACCTTTTTTTCGCGCAAAACCAAGGGTTTCGCCCGCTTTACGTGAACAACGGGGTCACTTCCATCTTCACGGCGTCAATGAGACCCTGGTCGGTGAGCTTCAATTCCGGTATGGGCGACAGGCTGACGAAGGACAGGCTCATGAAGGGCGCCGGCAGGTCGCAACCGAGGGCGTGGGCGGCGGCGTCCAGCGCGCTCACGTCCTGCATCACGCGGTCGAGCGGTTGGTCGGAAACCAGCCCCGCGATGGGCAAGGCCAGCGCCGCCTGTACCTGACCATCGGCCACAGCCACGATCCCGCCCTGCATTTTTACCAGCGCGGCGATGGCGGTGAGAATGTCCTCATCGCTCACGCCCACGACGACGACGTTGTGCGCGTCGTGCGCCACAGTGGAAGCGAGCGCGCCCTTCCTGAGCTTGAAGCCGCGCACGAAGCCCACGCCCACGTTACCCGTCGCCCGATGCCGCTCCACCACCACCAGCTTCAGAATGTCGCGCGATGGATCGGCGACGACGCAGCCCTTCACAATCTTGGGCGGCAACAACGCCTTCCTCGTCACGATCTGGTTCACGACGAGATCGATGACCTTGATGGCGCCGGCGCCAATCGCAGGCACGTCGAGCTGCGCGGGGGTGTAGCGAAGGTTCATCGTGCTGCGCGGCAACGGCACCACAGGAGGAAGCGCACCGAGAAACTTCCCGTCCTGCGCGATCAACTCCCCACGCTTCCACGTCTGCTGCACCTGAATGTTCTCCAGATCCTCGAACACCACGAAGTCCGCCCAGAAGCGCGGCGCGATGGCCCCGAAGTTCCGCAGCCGGTAATGCCGCGCCGGATTGATGGTCGCCATCTGGAGGGCGGTGATGGGCGGCACGCCATGCTGAATGGCCTTGCGCACGCTGTGGTCGAGATGCCCTTCACGCACGAGATCACTCGCGAGCTTGTCATCGGTGGCAAAGGAACAATTCGACGCATTCGCCGGCGTGACCAGTGGCGCGAGATGCTCCAGATTCCGCTCCGTGCTGCCTTCGCGCAAAAGGACGTGCATCCCCAGGCGCAACTTCTCCCGCGCCTCGTCCAGCTCCGTTGATTCATGATCGCTGCGCACGCCGGCCAGCACGTAGGCATTGAGATTCTTTCCGCGCAAGCCGGGCGCGTGTCCGTCGATGGCCTTGCCCTTACCTGCCTCGATCTTGGCCAGCTCGCTTTCCCAGCCGAGATAAACGCCGGGATAATTCATCAACTCCGCAATGCCAGCCACGCGCTCATCGCGAATCATCAGGCGTAAATCATCCGCGGTCAGTCGCGCCCCGGCGCTTTCGAGCGAAGTGGCAGGAACACAGCTCGGGAGCATGATGAAGAAATCAATGGGCAGCCCCCGGCTCGATTCGAGCACGTAGCGGATGCCGTCCAGGCCGAGGACATTCGCGTATTCATGCGGGTCGATCACCATCGCGCCGGTCCCATGCGGCACAACGGCGCGGCACAGCTCCGGAATCGTCAGCATCGTGCTTTCGACATGGAAATGGCCTTCGATGAAGCTTGGCGCGAGGAAGCGTCCACCCAGATCGACGACACGCTTCGCATCGTAATCGCCGAAGCCCACCACGCGTCCGTCATCGACCGCGACATTCGCCGGATGCACCTCGCCGCTGAGCACGTTGACGACGCGCGCGTTCTTGAAGAGAAGTTCCGCCGGCTGTTCACCGCGGGCAACGCTGAGTTTGTGCTGAAGATTTCTCATGACTCGGCCCAAGAGGACTATGCGGGAGACAACGAGGATTGTCAGCATGGATTGCGGCCGGGATTGCCACTCCTCCTCAGACGCGCTATGCCTCGCGCATGAAAAAACAAAAGCGGGTGCACTACTTCAACGGCCAACTCCTCAGCGCGGCGGATCTTCAGGCGGAGCAGGACTATCACCGCGACACGCAACGGAGGCATAACCGCCTCCTCCACGGAGCCGGCGTGGCGTCGGGCTTGAAAGTTTCCCTCAGCAAAGACGGCAGCGGACCGAGCGTGACAGTGGCTCCGGGCCATGCCGTGGACTCGCGCGGCAACTTGGTCAGCCTGTGCGAGCCGTTCCAAGTGACGCTGCCCGCGCCCAAGGCCGCGCTGTTGGTGAAGATTCGCTACACAGAATCGTTGACCGATCCAGTGCCCTCCACGGGCGGCGATACCGGCGAAGAGACTCCATTCAGCCGCGTGGAGGAAGGCGCCGAAGTGGTGCTGGTGGCAGCGACGGACACCGCAGCGACCTCGAGAACCCCGCGCGCTCGGACGACCATGCCGGAGGAGGCTGTGGTGCTGGCGAGGCTGCTCCCGGCCCGGAGCGGCTGGCGGCTGGATAGGACGTTCAAGGTGTGTCGGTCGTCGTGACGCAGAGCAGATACCGGTTCTTTTCATCGCCCGCTGCGAATTGGTTTTACGTTTTGTGTTTCAGGTTTTACCACCACCGTTCGCGCGCGATGCATCGCTCAACTTCACGCCCGTAACGACCGTTAAAACAAACATTGTGAAAGCTGTCATACTCGCCGCCGGCAAAGGCACCCGCATGAGGGAACTCACCAACGAGTTGCCCAAGCCCATGCTTAAAGTCCAGGGCAAGCCCATCCTCGAACACATCCTCACGGGCCTGGTGGCTTCGGGGATTCGCGAGGTTTTCATCGTCACCGGCTTCCGCGCCGAGGTCATCGAGGATTACTTCGGCGACGGGGCGAAGTGGGGCGTGCGCATCGCCTACGGGCGCCAGGTGGTGCAGGACGGCACGGGCAAGGCGCCGGAGCTGGCAAAGGAATTTGTGGGCAGCGATTCGTTCCTCCTGACCTATGGCGACATCCTCGTGAAGGCGGAGACTTATCAGCGGATGCTCGCGCGTTTTGCCGAGGCGGATTTCGCCGGACTTGTGACGGTGACCGGCAGCGAGGACGTGACCAAGGGCGGGCTGAATTTCTTCGAAGAGGATTTCTGCCTGACGCGCCTCGTCGAGAAGCCGACGGCGGCGCAGGTGGAGGAATTGCGACGGGAAGGCTGGCTCAAGCCCGGCCAGACGGCGTGGTACAACGCGGGCATCTACGTCTTCAAGCCAGTGGTGTTCGACTTCACGGCGAAGTTGCAGAAATCCCCGCGCGGCGAATACGAACTCACTGACGCACTGAATGATTTGGTCGCCGCGGGCCGTCGCATCGCCGGGCTGAAGATCGAAGGGCGCTGGGTGGATGTGCGTGATCCCGAGGTGCTGGCGGATCTGGAGAATGAATCGCGGTGACCGCGCCCGGCTGCCGCTCACGTCGCCTACTGAAGGACGGCGCGGTAGAAGCGGCGGGGTAACGGCGTGGCGTTCGTGTAGTTCATCACGCCGCTGGCGGGAACCAGATTGGTGACGAGGGGTGTCCAGTTTGGAAAATTGGTGCAGGTCTGAATCACGCAGGAGCGTCCCGGTTCCGCGCTGATTCGCATGGCGAATTGCCCAGCGGGCGCGGGCAGGACAACCAGTCCCGGCACCGGCGGCACATGGCCGGTCGTGGTGAAGACCATCGCCTGTCCGTTGGTCACCACCGAGGGCGAGCCGTTGTAGGTATACTTGGCGGCATGGACACCGCTTGGATCTTCCAGACCGATGGTCGCGCTCTTGCCCATGATGCGCGTGGCGTTGCCGGACTCGACCTGAAGATATTGGAAAGCGATGGCCCCGCCCTCGTGCAGGATGGCCTGAAGCGTGAACGTTGTCGCGCCGCCCATCGTGATGTTGTGAGGCACGGCGTTCCATGAAGCCACGGCGCGGCGGTTCGGCGCTTCGCCAATCACACCAAACCAGATCGTACCCCCCGCAGCGGGATTCAGATCGTCCCAGTATGGGTAAATGACGGCGTTGGGCGTGGCGCCGGATGGCAGATCGGCGTTGGCACCGCTGGACAGGTTGTCATTCACAAATCCGACCAACCCGTTTGCGCTGACGAACACCTGCGAATAATTCTGACCGTAGAAATTAAACATGAAGGGCAGCGTTTGTGCCGGACTGACATCTTCATTACCGAGGGAAAGCGGCGTCAACCCGGTGGTGCTCACCCAGTCAAACGGCGCGGTCTGGATGGCGTAATTGTTAACGATGCTGATCGATCCGTTGGTGCTGGCGCTGGCGCCGTTCGTGTCCGTCACCATCAATGTCACTGTGAACAAGCCGGTAGTCGCGTAGGTGTGGGAAGGACTGGTCACGTGGGACACGGGCGAGCCGTCGCCGAAGTTCCACGTCCAGTTAGTGATCACGCCGATGGAGGCGTTGGTGAAATAGGTCGGAGTGGAAACCAGCCTCGCGGGCGAACTGGGAATGAAATCGGCGAGCAGCAGCGACGGGCTGATGGCTCGGGCCAGATTGAGGCGCCCACCGGTCCGGCAGCGCCCGGCCAGGCTGGGAATGACATCCACAGAGGACAGGATGCGGTTGATGATTTGGCGGGTACTCTCGCCCGGATACTTCGCCATGAGCAGGGCTGCCGCGCCGGAGACCATGGGCGTGGCCATGGAGGTGCCGGAGATGTTGATGTAAGCCGAGTCGGAACTGCCCCACGTCGAGTAAATGTCCACGCCTGGCGCGCCCAAATGCACCGAATTCGCCCCGAAGTTGTAGAACTGTCCGTCGTTCCGGGAGGTGGCCGTGACGCAGAGAATGTTGTCCAGCCCGATGTTTCCGGGATAGTTGGGCGTCACATCGTTGTCCGTGTAACTGTTGCCGGCGGCTGCGGCGACAAGGATTCCAGCGTCCCGCAGTTTTGTAAACGCGGTCAGCAGGGAGGTGGAGAAAGCGGCGGTCGAAACAAAGGAGCAATTGATGACCCTGGCTCCGTTGGTGCGCGCGAAGTCGAGACACTCGATCAAGTCCGATTCGGAACCCGAGCCGGCACCGCTGATGAATTTGCACGGCATGATCCTCGCCTTCCACGCCACACCGCAGACGCCCACACCATTGTTGCCCAACGCCCCGATGATGCCCGCCACGTGCGTGCCGTGCCGAAAATCGTCCGAAGGGTCTGTGCCGGGATTGAGGGAGTTGAAGCCGCGCTGGCCGGCGGCATTGGTCCAGATGTTGGCCGCGAGATCTTGATGGGTGACGCGCACGCCAGTATCGATCACGGCCACGATGATGTTGCTGGCGGAACTGAGCGACTCCCACGCTTCCGGCGCGTCGATGTCGGCATCGGCGGCACCGCCATTCTGGCCGATGTTATTCAACTGCCATTGGGTGCCGTCGAGGTAGGCGGGATCATTTGGTGAAAGAGCAGGGAAGAACCATCCATCCGGATCCGCCGCGATCACATCGCCGCTGGCACGGTAGCGGGCCAGCACGGCGTTCACGTCCGCGCCCGGAGGAAGTTCGATGACCTGGATGTTGCCAAGACCGCGAAAATGCCGGTGGACACGCGTGCGTTCCGCGCCGTGACGCTGGGTGAGGGCGGCTTCGCGGCCCGCCTTGGGGATGACAAGAATGCGGCCGTCGCGGTAGGTCTTACCGTTCGGACCGACCCCGTGTCCGGGCAGTCCTTGGGCGCAGACGCACACCGGCATCGCGACGACAAAAAAAAGCGCCGCGGCGCCACACAACATTTGTTTCCAAGTATTTTTGCTTGGCATTTTCTGAGGCACAATTTACCACAAGCGCGCTCTTTGAGATAGTCGGATGCCGCAGGCGTCCGCTTAATCACCATCCAATGTCAGGGAACCCCGTGAGAATCGGGGACGGTTGCGCCACTGTAACGGGACACAATCTTCCATAAGCCACTGATCGCTTCGGCGATTGGGAAGGCGGGAGAGAGGTTCAGGCCCGGAGTCAGGATACCGGTTGGATGGTGCTCGTCTGGGTTGATACCGGTCATCAGGCCGGGAGTCAGCCCGCTTCTCCGTCAAAGAGAAGGATGAGGCCAGTCCCCTGAACTGTTTTCAGGGGAAGTCCGCTGAATGCCTTCATTCTCCGTTTTTGTCGGGGTGTGAAGGCTTTTGCTTTTTCGCCCTGACGCTGGTCTCCAACCAAAACCTGTCCCGTTCCTGCGAGCGGGATCCGTAGTGGAAAGATCAGTCTCATGAAAAACATTCGTTCGTTGTTGCTGGCCCTGGCCGGCACGTTGGTCGTCGTCTCGCATCCTCACTCCTCCTTCGCCGCCGGCTATGCCGATGGCGTCCTCAATTACAACCCGGGCACCGGCTACGCCATCGAGTTCGGCACCGGCATCGGCTACACCGATCCGCTCGTCGCCCTGGGCGCACCGCAATACACGACGCCCTTCGGCGACGTGACTCCGTTCAATCCGCCTTACTCCCGGCTCGACCTCGTTTCGATCGGCGCCGGTGGCTCGCTCACGCTTCAGTTCAACACGCCCATCCTCAACGATCCTCTCCATCTCTTCGGACTGGATTTTATCATCTACGGCAGCGCCGGCTTCATCGATGTCGATTATCCAAACGGGCGCACGGATGCGACCGCAGGCATGTTCGGAGCGAACCTCGGCGTGACTCGGGTCTCTGTGAGCAGCGGCGACGGAATCTTCCACATCTTGAATCCCCTGCTCGCCCCGACCGTGGACAACTTGTTTCCGACCGACGGAGCAGGGATCCCTGGCGTGCCGGTGAATCCCACGCTCACTGGCGGCGATTTCGCCAATCGATCCCTTGCGGAAATTCGCTCCTTCTACGGCGGCGGCGCGGGTGGCACCGCCTACGATCTCGCGTGGGCCATCGATGGCAACGGCCAGTCCGTGTCGCTGTCGAGCATCAGCCAGGTGCGCATCGACGTGTTGAGCGGTCGCGCGGAGATCGACGCGCTGGCCGTGGTCGTGCCCGAGCCTTCGACCTGGGCGATGGCCGGGCTGGGAGCGTTGTTGCTGGGCATCAAGCTGCGTCGTCGGGGGCCAGCCGACGCTCACGCCCGTCCCTGATTCAAGGCAACGATCATGACGAACCGTATCCTAGCCCAAGCTTGCGCCGGACGGGCCCGGTTGCGTCACTGGCCATTGGTCATCGGCCATTCCCTCTGGCTCGCCGCCCTGTCCTGCGGGGCGGCGGGCTTCTCGGAGGCTTTCACCTCCGACCCGCTCGCGCGCTGTTGGCGAAGGCACGGCGATGCCTCGCTGTTCCATTGGAACGCCACGAACGGCACGCTCGATGTCACATGGGATTCGTCGCGCCCGAACAGCTTCTTCGCCCGACCGCTGGGGAACGTCGTGACCAAGAGCGATGACTTCGCGCTCGAATTCGATCTGCGGCTGGATGAAGTAATCCCCGGGCCCAACCCCGCCAAGCCCTCGACCTTTCAAGTCGCCCTCGGCCTGTTGAACTGGCGCGCTGCGACCAATACCGCATTCCGCCGCGGCACCGGGCACGACTCGCCGCATCTCGTCGAGTTCAGCTACTTCCCGGAGGCGGACTTCATCGCCGCGACCGTCTCGCCCGCCATCACGTCGAGCAACAGCCAGTTCGCCACCAGCTTCACTTATCCGCTCGCGATGCCCGTGGGCGATGCCTTCCACATCGCGCTGCGCTACACCGCAACCAACCGGACGCTCGTCACCACCATGACCCGGAATGGATTGCCCTTCGGCCCGGTGGAGAGCGTCACGCTAGGCGCGTCGTTCACCGACTTTCGAGCCGACACGCTTTCCATCCACAGCTACAGCGATGTTGGGGATCTCTACGGATCGATTTTCGCGCGGGGAGTGGTGGACAATGTCGTGGTGACCTTGCCGCCACCGCCGGTCTTGGCCGTCACCATCATGCGCTCGAACCACGTCAACCTTGTGGAATTCACCGGTCGCACCAACTGGCTCTACCAGCTCGAAGCGACAGCGGATCTGGTGAACTGGACGACCCTGCCTCCCGCGCAAACCGGCATTGAGGGACGGATGACCTTCAGTGAAACCAACGCCGTGGCCTCGCAACGCTTCCACCGCATCCGCGCGGAACGGCCATGAAGCAAGCCCTCGCTCCACGCCGACGCGCTGACGCCGCAGGTTTCACCCTCGTGGAACTGCTCGTCGTCATCGCGATCATCGCGCTGCTCGCGGCGCTGATGCTCCCGGCACTCTCGCAAGCCAGGCATCAGGCCAAGACATCGCATTGCGTCAGCAACCTCCGCCAGCTTGGGCTCGCTGCGCAGATGTATTGGGATGAAAACGAGAACATCTCCTTCGCCTATCGCGGTGCCTTCACGAACAACGGCGACGTCTGGTGGTTCGGCTGGCTGGAGAAATGGAACGGCGCGAACGAAGGTCAGCGTGCCTTTGATCCGAGGGCGGGCGCGCTCTACCCCTATCTGCAAGGTCGCGGCGTGGACCTCTGCCCGGCGTTCGATTACTCGTTCAGCGGACTCAAGCTCAAAGCCAGCGGCGCCTCCTTCGGCTACGGCTACAACCGCCATCTCTCGGCCACGAACCTGTCCCGCGTCCGCGTGCCCGCCGACATAGTGCTGCTGGCCGACTCTGCTCAAGTGAATGATTTCCAGGCGCCCGCCTCGGCGTCGAATCCGATGATTGAGGAATTCTTCTACGTCAGCGCGCTGCCGTTTGAAGCCACCGCGCACTTCCGCCATCAACGCATGGCCAACGCCATCTTCCTCGATGGCCACGTCGAGCGCCAGGCGCCGTGGCCCGGCTCCATTGATTCGCGTCTGCCGGACCGTTACATCGGACGCCTGCCTCCGCAGCGGCTGTCCGTGCCCTGAGGCGGGAGAAACAAAAAGGGCGCCGGTGTGACCGGCGCCCTGTGCTGCAAAATCAGGTTGAGGTTCGGATTACTTCTTGTCCTCTTTCTTTTCTTCCTTCGGAGCTTCCGGCTTCGGAGCGGGTTTGCCCAACTGGCCCCGGCGCTGGTTGAGCATTTCCTCGCGCTGCTTCCTCATGTCGCCGCGATAAGACTCGCGCTCGTCGTCGTCCATCTTGCCGTTGCTGTTCTTGTCATACTTCTTCAGCAACTCGTCCTGGCGATCCTTTTGCATCACGACAATTTCCTCCTGGTCGAGCTTGCCGTTGCCGTTCTTGTCGTACTTTTTCAACATCTCCGCCTGCCGCTGCGCCATTTCTGCGCGGCGTTCCGGCGAGATGGGATTGGCCGGCGCGGCAGGGGGCGTTGCGGGAGCAACTGGAACCGGAGGGACGACTGGTTTGGCCGGGGCTTCGTCAACCGCACGCGCGACGATGGCGCCCAGCGGGCTGAGCAGGGAGAGACTGAGGGTGAGGGTGAGGATGGTTTTCATAAATCAGTGTGTCGTAATTTTTCGCCCGGTTGCTTTTAGCTATCCGCCGGTGGCGTTTGACGTTCAACACCAGGGTTCGACGGAAAGTTCCACGCGAACATTTCGGGCAACGAGGTGGAGGATAGGCAGCTACGAGGCGCGAAGTCAAAACTTGAGCCAGTGCGCCGACACTCAGAAGGACTTGCCGCCCTCGGTGGCCATGGACGGCTTTTGAGCGCGGCGCTGGGCCCGTCCCTCCCGCGGCGTCTCGACGTCCAGCCAATGCCGGGCGCCCCAGAGCAGTCCCAGCAGCGCCGCGACGTAGATCTGGATGGATGCGATTTGCAGCGGGTAATCCACAAAGGCATGCGCGAGCACAGAGCCGAGCGCCGTCAGCACGACGAGCAGGTGGACGCGCTCAGTGGTCCCAAGTCGTTCGCGGCTTCGCCACGCCATCCAGCCTGCGCGACCAATGCCGCCAAACAGAATGACGGCCCAAGCCATGGAGCCGACCGCGCCATACTCGGCAATCGTTTCGAGGTAATCATTGTGCGCGTGTTCCCAGACGCCCTTGGTGTTGGTCTTGAGGCCGTGGCTGAAATAGGGAAATGCCGATTGAAATGTTCCCGGCCCAAGGCCGAAGACGCCGGCCTCTGGCGCCATTTTCAAGCAGGCCTCAGCGACTTGCAGGCGTGGATTGTCGAGCGTGATCTCCTTGTCAAATTTCGCCCAGCGCCGGGCCGCCACGTCAAAACCCGCCAGCGCACCGACGGCCACCATCGACAAGATCAGCAGAGCGACGGCCACGCCGGTGACGGTGTGGTTGACTCCTTCGATTCGACCAAGCCAAGCCTGTCGGATCAGCCACAGCACCCACATGCCACCGAGTAAAAGCGCCAGCACGCCCGCGGCGCGCGAGGCGATGATGAGCGCGCTGGCGCCGCACAAGACCAGGGCCGCCGCCCATGCCACGCGGGCCGGCCAGCGCGAGCCGCGCAGCAGCGACAGCGCGAAGAAGCCGGCGACCATCGGCCAGACGAGGTTCAGGTAGGCGGCGGCATTGCTGTGGTAGCGATACGTCGCGAAGAAACTCCGGCTCAATTCGCCCTCGCCCCAGAATATCGCCGTGGCTCCCGTCGCGCGCTGCGTCAGGCCCAAGGCCACGATGGAGAGCCCGGCGAAGGCCATCGCACCCAGAACACGTTTTCTCCAGAGGCTGCGCCGCGCCAAATCGCAGACGAAAAGCAGCGCCCCCAGGAGCACCGTCACGCGCCACGCCATGTCCAGCGAAGCATCGCGATTCACGCTGCCCGGCGCCCACGCCAGCCACGGCTCACGCGGATGGAAATCTTTTTGGAACAGGTCGTAATTGAACTTCGCGTTCAGCGCCATCCACCACGTCAACGCCAGCAGCAGACCTCCCGCGATGGCCAGCCAGCGCGGTAGATCCGGCATGCGCTGACGCAACAGGCAGGTGGCCAACCAGAGGCCGATGGCGGCGCCGCTCGTCCAGTTGATGGCGGTGATGGACCAGGGCTCGGAGCCGCCGTAAGCCCAGGGCGCCAGCACGAGCACAGCCAGCAGCAGCCAGCGTGGCGCGTCGATGATCCAGTCGGAGAGTGAGGATTTGTCTCGTGAGGCCATGGGTTTCTGATTCGTTACTGCCGGGCTTGATTCTGGAAAATCACGCTGCGTCCAGCCTGGCCTCCTCGTCCGGGCGGGGCACCAGTTCGAGACCAGGTGGCAGCGTCAGTCCTCGGGCCGCGAGTTGCCTGGCGTAGACTGTTTCAATGCGGGCAACCATCTCTCGCACGTCGAAGAGCCGGCGCGTCAGCCGCCGGGCGGCTTCGCCAAGCTGGGCGCGTTGCCCAGGACTGTGGAGGAGTTGAGTCATGTTTGCGGCGAGGGCTGCGACGTCGCCGACTTCGTAAAGGAGTCCCGTTTCACCGTGCCGGACAATCTCCGGAATGCCATGGATGGCGGGAACAACGACGGCGCGGCCCAGCAGCATCGCTTCGATCATCGCTCGTCCCATCGCCTCGGACAGGGACGAGAACGCGAAGACATCCGCGGCCCGCAGCAGGTCGGGCACGTCATTGCGGAATCCGAGCAGCCGTGCGTGTTGCTCCAGCTTCAAGTCGCGGATGCGTCGCTCCACCTGGGGTCGCAATTCACCGTCGCCCGCGATGAGCAGTTGCGTTTGCGGGTGGGCTTTCACCACTTGCGCGAAGGCATCGATCAACAGCAAGGGCGCCTTGGCCGGGTCCAGGCGCGCCGCCGTCACCACCAATTGCCATCCCCGGGGCACGCCGAGCAGACGGCGAGTTTCCTCCGGCGCGGCTGCCTGGTCCAACTTGGAAAAATCGATGCCGCTGTAAACGACCTCGGAATTCTTCAGGCGCAGCATTCCCCATCCTGCGGCGTCCTGTCGTTGTCGCTCGCTGAGCGTGAGGCAGAAACCGGTCATGGGCTGGACGATCCGTTCCATGGCCAGGAACACCAGGCGCTTCCAGGCCGGCTGGAAATCGTGGAAGGGAAATGCGTGATAGGTGTGGATGATCACGGGCACGCGGCAAAGCCACGCGGCGAGCCTACCCAGGAAACCCGCCTTGGCGGTGTGGGTGTGGATGAGGTCGAACTTTTCGCGGCGGAGCAGTCGGAAGATTTCCAGCAATGCCCTCAGGTCCTGGCCGGGACTCATGGGCGTGACCAAGGATGGCAAGGCGTGAAAAACATCGCAGGAACTGCGCGCGCGCGCGGCCCACGGCCCGCCCGGATGGCTCGCCAGGTGGACTTCATAACGCGCGCGATCGTGGAGGGCGCAGGTGCAGAAGGTGTTGTCCTGCGAACCGCCCACGGACGTGTGGGTGATTAGGTGAAGAATTTTTATTCTCATCATGCGGCCTGACGCCCGACTGAGGCGGGCGCAATGGGCCCAGGCGATTTGCGTCCATCTGCCGGGGCACGATTGCGCTCCCAGAATCGGGCGAATAAATCATGGACCGTGGAATAGAAGGCGCCCTGGCGCACGGCGAGCTTGTCGCGCTCGAAATCCGAGGCCCGTTGCCAATTCAAGGCGGACATTTCCGCCAGGCGTGCGGGGTCTCCAGCCAGGCGCATCATGCAGGCGGCCAGACCCGGCACGTCGCACGGGCGAACAATGGCGTCTGGCGGGAGGATTTCCGGAAAGCCGCCGACGCTGCTGCCGATGCAAGGCAGGCCGCGGGCCATGGCTTCCAGCGCGGCGCGCGGCAATCCCTCCTGCCTCGAGGGCAGCACGAAGACATGCGATTGATCCAACACCTCGCGCACCGCCGCGCCGCCGCGCAACTGGCCGGGGAATTCCACGCGGCCTTGCAGGCACGGTTGACGGCGGGCCAGCGCCTCGACGCCCTCGCGATACATCCCGTCGCCCACGAACGTGAGGTGGGCATCCAGTCCGTGGGTCAAGGCACGGGCGAAGGCGTTCACCAAATCATCCTGCGCCTTGTAGAGCAGGTTGAACGAGCCGACGCAGACGAAACGCAGCGGCCGGGCGCTGAAGGACGCCGCCGGTCGTGGCTGCTCCACAAAGGCGGAAGCCGCGGAAGCCGCGGCCGGCCGGGTCAGGAAAACATTGGACGCATGAAACGTGGGCGCGCCGGGCGCAGGCGGGTAGCGACGCTGGAGGGCGTGCTCAGTCACGTAGAGGCTGGCCGCGGCCTCGCGACATTCGCGTCGTGCCGCGCGGGCGAAGATGCGGCGAAAGAGCCAGCGGAGCGGATGAGTCGAGGACCCGGGAGAGAACGTGTCCCACGGATCGCCGATCACCTCGACGGCATACGGAATGCCCCGGGCCTTCAGCGTGCCGATGGCGAGGCTGGCCACGTTGCCGGGCACCCTCGCGATGTAGGCCGTGTCCGGCGTCACCAGCGAAGCGACGGCGGCGCGAAACTCCGCCCGCCTCAGCAGGTATTGTCGCGGCCCGTGGTAGTAGGGCAGGCCGGCCAGTTCCACGCCGTCGCCCGTCGCTGGCGCCATCTCCCTGCCCACGTCCGGCACGTCCGCGACGCGCGCGCACAAGGTCACCTTCGAGAAGGCGCCGAGGTAGCGCGTCCACATCTCGTAGTTGAAGAAGGAGGACCACACCCTGCCGTCGGGCGTGCGCTGGAAGCGGTGCTCGAGAAAGATTTTCAGCTTCATGGCTGCCTTGATGATTCCTGGCGTTGAGGCAGGGCGGAGAGAATCGCCTGCTCGTATTGACGGGTGATGCGCCCGGCCTCGAACCGGACGGCATGGGAGCGGGCTGCGTTCGCGCGCGCTTGTTGCTGCGCCGGATTCGCCAGCGCGGCTCGCATGGCCCCGGCCAGCCCATCCACATTTGCGACGGGAACGAGGCTGCCCCATCTGCCGTCCTCGAGGATTTCCCGGGGCCCGTGCGGGCAATCCGTGGAGATGACGGGCGTGCCGCAGGCCATCGCCTCGGTGACGACATTGCCGAAACCCTCCCACTGCGAGGAAAGGACGAACGCGCTG
>Ga0163144_10011611_pt1 | contig 18616 bp, 16 predicted proteins | sample OliLak19BULKMAT1_FD_123175 | JGI IMG/M metagenome (GOLD analysis project Ga0163144, IMG submission 123175) | Freshwater microbial mat bacterial communities from Lake Vanda, McMurdo Dry Valleys, Antarctica - Oligotrophic Lake LV.19.BULKMAT1 | ecosystem: Environmental > Aquatic > Freshwater >... | reverse complement strand
TTCTTCCCCTTCACGAGATCGAACTGCTGCACCGGCTGAATTGCGAACTCGTGCAACAGTTCCGCCCAACCTTTCAGCTTCTCGCTCTTCCAGTTTCCGTAAGCCCGCCGAATATTCACCGCGCCCGACGTTGCCAATTCAGCGATGATGAACTCGATCTTCGCCGCGGGCGCATTGTCGGCGTCAATCAGGAGTGCAATGCTTTCGGACGGGGCGGGAGCGGGCGTTTTCATCGGTTGCGTTGAAAATCGGGCCGCTGCCGATGGCGAGCCAAAATCGCGGCGTCCCCCGATTTTCCAACGGTCAGCCGCTTCGGTGCCGGCCCATTTTCAACGGCAGAAAACTCACTCCGCGAAACAGCGACCGCGAAGCCTCATTGCTTGCCTATTACGGATGCGTGGCGAAGCGCCCTCACCCTCCGGCGCGGCGCTCGCGGAAGAAGGCTTGGAGCATCGCCGCGCATTCGTCCTGGCGGACGCCGCTGGTGATGGCGCAGCGGTGGTTGAGCTGGGGGTGCTGGAGGAGGTTCAGGAGACTGCCGCCCGCGCCGTCTTTCGGGGAGAGGCAGCCGAAGATGACGCGCTTCATGCGCACATGGACGAGCGCACCGGCGCACATCGGGCAGGGCTCCTTGGTCACGTAGATTTCGCACTCATGGAGCCGCCAGTCGCCGATGACACTCTCGGCCTGCGTGATGGCGAGCATCTCGGCGTGGGCGGTGGCGTCTTTCAGCGTTTCGACCTGGTTAAAGGCGCGGGCGATGATCTGGCCGCCGTGCACGATGACCGCGCCGACGGGCACTTCCTCGGCCTCCCAGGCGCGGCGGGCCTGGCGGAGCGCCTCGGCCATGAAAAAACTGTCGCTTTGCAGATCAATGAAGGCATCCATGAAGAGGGCGAAATTCTGGTTGCGTGGCAGGGTAATCAAGCTATTACTCCCCTCCCTTTTCCAAAAAACGCACCCAACCAACCACGCCATGAACATCATCGACAAGATCAACCAGGAACAAATGAAGAAGGATGTCACCGCGTTCAACGTGGGCGACAGCGTGCGGGTCCACACCATCGTGAAGGAAGGTGAAAAGGAGCGCGTGCAGATTTTCTCCGGCATCGTCATCGGGCGCAAAGGCTTGCTGCTGAACGCCACGTTGACCGTGCGCCGCATCAGCTACGGCGAGGGCGTGGAGCGGGTGTTCCCGATTCATTCGCCGCGCATCGCGAAGATCGAAGTGGAAACCGCCGGCACCGCGCGCCGGGCGAAGCTGAACTACCTCCGCAACCGCAAGGGCAAGAGCGCGATGGCGGTGCGCGAAAAGACGGTTGCGAAAAAAGCCTGATCTGGCTCGCAACTCGTCCGCCTGCCGACGATGAAGTGCAGCCTCGATCACGAACGGGCGCTCCGCCAAAAGGGGTTTCCGCTCGTCGTGGGGATTGATGAAGCCGGGCGCGGCCCGCTCGCTGGCCCGGTGGTCGCCGCCGCGGTGGTGTTAGCAGATGGTTTTCACCACGACCGGCTCGATGACTCGAAAAAGCTCACCGCCCGCCAGCGCGACGAACTTTACTCCGAACTCACCAGCCGCGCGGACATCAACTGGGCGGTCGCCATCGTGGAACCGGACGAGGTGGACCGACTGAACATCCTGGAGGCCACGCACGAGGCCATGCGCCGCGCCGTGGCGGGGATCGTGCCCGATCCCGATCACGCGCTGATCGACGGACTCCCGGTGCTCCCCTTCCCCATCCCGCAGACCGCGCTGGTGGGCGGCGACGGGCTCAGCTTCAGCATCGCCGCCGCCAGCGTCATCGCCAAAGTCACGCGCGACCGCATCATGGTGGCCATGGACGCGCAATATCCCGGCTACGAATTTGCGCAGCATAAAGGCTATGGCACCGCGCTCCATCTGGCTAAGCTCCGCGCGCATGGGCCTTGTCCGATTCATCGGAAATCTTTTTCCCCCGTTCGCCAGGCGGTTCTCCCGCTCACCTGAGCCGGGCGAAAACGCGGACCAGTGGCTCGGGCGCGAAGGCGAGCGCCTCGCCGAGCGTCATCTGCGGCGCCACGGCTATAAGATTCTCTATCGCAACTACCGCGCACCGCACGGCGGCGAAGTGGATCTCGTCTGCCGCGACAAAGCGTGCGCCACGCTCGTCTTCGTGGAGGTAAAAACCCGCCGCGGCCGCGACTACGGCGCACCGGGCGAAGCCGTCACCCGCGACAAGCAAAAGCTCATCGCCCGCGGCGCGCTGGCCTGGCTGCGCCTACTCGACAACCCCGACATCCTCTTCCGCTTCGACATCGTGGAAGTCCTCATCGAGGACGACCGCCCGGCGATCAACCTCATCAAGAACGCCTTCACCCTACCCGAGCCGTATCTTTACTGAGGCCGCGCGCGATGGCTCAATTGCGTTTGGAAATTCGCAGGGGCGGCCGCATAACCGGTGGGCCGCTTTATGAAACACTTCCTCGCGCTCCTCTCGCTGCTGCTCCTCGGAATGAAATGTCGGGGAGCGGAGACGGCCGCGAGGCCACACATCCTGTGGATCACGAGCGAGGATCACGGGCCGCAGATGGGCTGCTACGGCGATACTTTTGCCACCACGCCGCAGGTGGATCGGCTGGCGGCGCGGGGGATGATTTACACGCATGCCTGGTCGTGCGCGCCGGTGTGCGCGCCGGCGCGGACGACGCTGATCTCGGGGCTTTACGCGACCTCGACGGGCGGCGAGCAGATGCGGAGCATGGTGCCGTTTCCGGAGGGCAAACAGATGTTCCCGCAGCTTCTGAACGCGGCCGGCTATTACTGCACGAATAATTCCAAAGAGGACTACAACCTCACCTCGCCGGGTCGCGTGTGGGATGAGTCGTCGGGCAAGGCGCACTGGAAAAACCGGCCGTCCGACGCGCCGTTCTTCGCGGTGTGCAATTCGGTGCGAAGCCATGAGAGCCAGTTGCGCGGCTACCGCGGCGCGCCGCAGCACGATCCGGCAAAGGTGCGGGTGCCGGCGTATCATCCGGATACGCCGGAGGTGCGGAAAGATTGGGCGCGCTATTACGACATCGTGGCGGCGGCGGATGCGGACGCGGGCCGGCACTTGAAGGAACTGGAGGACGCCGGGCTGACGGAGGAAACGATCGTGTTTTATTTTGCCGACCACGGCTCGGGCATGCCGCGGAGCAAACGCTGGCCTTACAACTCCGGCCTGCAAGTGCCGCTCGCGGTGTACATCCCGGAGAAGTTCAAGGCGCTGCGTCCGCCCGATTACGCGGCGGGCGGGAAGTCGGACCGGCTGGTGAGTTTCGTGGATTTTGCGCCGACAGTGCTGAGCCTGGCGGGCCTCCAGCCGCCGGAGTGGATGCAGGGGCACGCGTTTCTCGGGAAGTTTCAGACGCCGCCGCAGCCGTTCGTCCACGGCTTCCGCGGGCGCATGGATGAACGCTACGATCTGGTGCGCAGCGTGACCGACGGGCGCTACGTCTATGTCCGCAATTACCTGCCGCATCTCATTTATGGGCAGCATCTCGACTTCATGTGGCAGACGCCGACGACGCGGGTGTGGGAACGAATGCACGCCGCCGGCCAGCTCAACGCGGCGCAGGACGCTTTTTGGAAACCCAAGCCGCCGGAGGAACTTTACGACCTGCAAAGCGATCCCGACGAAGTGCGGAATCTCGCCGCGTCCGCCAAGCACGCGGAGATCAAGGCGAAGCTGCGCGCGGCCCAGCGGGAGCTGGCGGTGAAGATTCGCGATGTCGGTTTCATGCCGGAAGGCGAGCGACTGGCGCGGACAAAAGGGAGTGCGCCCTACGACTTCGGCCACGGCGACGAATATCCGTTCGCGCGCATTTTCGCGATGGCGGAGACCGCGTCGCTGCTCGATCCCGCGGCGCTCCCGGCGCTGCGCAAAGGGCTCGCCGATGCCGATTCCACGGTCCGGCATTGGGCGGCGCTCGGCCTGCTGATGCGCGGCCAGGCGGCGGTGAAAGTGGCGCACGACGATTTGCAAACGGCGCTGCAAGACCGCTCGCCGTACGTCCGCATCCCCGCCGCGCAGGCGCTCGCGCAGTTTGGCACCGAGACGGATTTTCCGGCCGCGCTCGATCTACTGGTGGCGCATGCGGACTGGGCAAAGAACGATCTTTTCGTCGCGCTCGCCGCGCTCACGGCGATCGACGCGCTGGGTGCAAAAGCCGCGCCGTGCGCCCCCGCGCTGAAGGCGCTCCCTGCCAAAGGCCCGTCGCCGCACGGACGCTACAGCGGCTACGTGCCACGGCTGCTCGACGATCTGCGCGCGCGCTTTCCGTGACGCGCCGCCGCTTCAGCGCGGATCCTGCGAGGGCGGAATCCCGGGCCGATGGGGGTGAATCTTGAGCAGCGCGGGACGCGGGACTTTCCACCACACCGCGCTCACGGCGCAGAGCAGGACGACGAGCACGAGGAGGACGATGAGGCCGGTCGGGAGGTGCCGCCGCCTGAGCGGTTTGGTCAGCGTCTTGATGGAGCGGCCGAGCGGGCGGAGATGCTTGAGGAGTTCGGCAGTGGTGCGGATTTCGCGGTAAGGGTGCGAGCCGTCGAGCAGGCGGGTGCGGTGCGCGTGCTGGAGGCGGCGCATATCTGCCGGCTCCAGCGGCCGGTCCGGTTCGCGCGCGTCTTTCGACGAATCGGCGAAGTCCTCGATGCAGACGAAAATGTAAAGTTCCTTGCCCAACTGCCGCGCGAGGTCGTGCTCGAGTTGCGCGTGCGTGCGGCGTCCCTCCGCGTAGGTGGCGCCCGCGCCGGTGACGTCCGCGTAGCCGGCGCACTGACCGGCGATGTGGACGACGGCCCGGCATTCCAGGAGCCGCTCGCGCAGGCACTCGGCGAAGGGTTTGCCGGGCGGCGTCTGATCGAGGTACACGGGCTCGGCGCCGAGATCGCGGAGCGTCGCCTCCAGCGCATCGCGGGTGAAAGCGAGTTCGGGGGTCGCGGCGGAGAGATAGATTTGAGGGCCGGGCGGTGCCATGCGCGGCGGAGGTTGGGGCGGAGGAAAAAACTTGGCGAGGGCGAAGTGCCCGCCGCGTCGCGCCAAAAAAAATGGCGCTGCGGAGCGACATCAGCCGTCGCCTTTCCGCAGCGCCAAAGAGATTGCCCCACACGTGCCGTCCGGGCGGGGTTCCGCGTTCCCCCAAAGGTTAACGGGCGGTGACCTGGGACGAGCTTCGATCTTCCTAGAAAGGCATGATCTAATACCGCCCACCCCGGCCTCCTGAGTTGTTGTTAATACCGGATCGGGATTTCCACCCTTTGGTCGAACACAGCAGGGCAAATTGACGATGCCAGCGGGCGCGCGGCACTTGGGCCGGACGCTGGCGCTTGCACAAAAAAACTGGGAAAGAACCCGGCCCGTTCGCGTGGTGCGCGCGGGCCTTTGGCTGGCAAGACCTTTCGTTTTCAACCAGCGGAAGTCAATGCCTCGACCGCGAGTATTTTCGCGCCGCCGCCGTGGACAAATCCCCCGCAACTCCCGGCGCGCCCCGCGGTTGCAATGGCCGCGCGCGTCGCCTACCTTCGCCGCCTCCCAAGCCAAACCATGAAACTGCCCGAAAACTTCCGCCCTTTCCTCATCCCCGCCGCCTGGCTCGCCACGGCCGCGGTGACCTTCGGCCTCGGCCGGCTCTCATCGTTCGTCGATTCCGCGCCGGAAAAAAGTGTGTCGGTGACGACTCCCGGTGCGCCGCGCGGCGCGGTCGCCGGGCTCGACTCCGCCTCGGGCGATGCCGGCTGGCGCACTATTCCCGGCGCGGCTAGCAGCGCGGCGACGCTGGAGGAACTCACCGGCGGCAAGCCGATGGGCGAGTGGCTCAAGCGCGTGCTCGTGCAGGACGACGAAACCGCCCGGATGACGGGGTTCATGCTGCTGCTCGAAAAACTGAACACGCCCGAGGAAATCGAAGCGGCACTCGCCGTGGTGCATTCATCCGGCAGCGGACGCGGCGACTGGAACATCCTCAGCATTCGCGAGGCGTCGATGCTTTTACAAAAGTGGACCAAGCTCGACGCAAAATCCGCGATGGGCTACGCGCAAAAGCTCGAAGATCGCGGCGCGAAATACATGGGCATGAACACGGTGCTCCAGACTTGGACGCGCTCGAATCCGCAGGAAGCCGTGGCTTGGGCGCAGACCAACGGCACCAGCCAGACCGGCGCGGACGGCGGTGGTGACCGGGCCTCGGGCAACTGGCAGATGACGGCTGTGCTCGACCAGCTCGCCAAAACCGACCTCGGCCAGGCGCTCGAACTCGCGCAAAAAGAGCCGGTGAGTATGGCACGCGGGCGGACTATCCAGACGCTCGTAAGCCAGCTCGTCAGCCAGCGCGGCGAAGAGTCCGCGCGCGAAACGGCGCTCGGCATCACCGACGACAGCATGCGCGGCGCGATGGTCCGTCAGCTCGCCGAGCGGGCTGCGAGAAACGATCCGGCCAAGGCCATGGAGTGGGTCTCCGCGCTGCCGGAAGGGGCGACCAAAACCAGCGCCATCGCGGAAGCCGTGAGCGAGTGGGCCCGCAAAGACGCGACCGCCGCGGCCACCTACATGGCCACGCTCCCCACGGGCACCGCGACCGATGAACCGCGCGCCCGCTTCGCCAGCTCCATCGTCCGCACCGACCCGACCAGCGCCATTGCCTGGTCCAACACCATCACCGATCCCAAAGCCCGCACCGAATCGCTCGGCAATGTCGTGGGTAGCTGGATGCGCGCCGACGCCGACGCCGCGAAAAAATGGGTCGCGACCAGTCAGCTCCCGGAGGAAACGAAGAAGGAAATCCTCACCGTCGCCGCCCAACGCGGGGCCGACTGGGGTGGACGCGGTGGCACCGGTCGCCGCTGATCGTAACCCACTGAGCGGCTGCCACTGGATTTCGTAATTCTCCCGCTCGGATCGCGCACAAACAAAAGGCCGTCCGCTTGCGCGGACGGCCTTTGTCAATTCGGACTGCTAACGCTTAGTAGCGGTAGTGCGCGGGTTTGTAAGGGCCCTCAACCGGCACGTCGAGGTAGGCGGCCTGCTTCGCGGTGAGAGTCGTGAGCTTCACACCGATCTTCGCGAGGTGCAGGCGGGCGACTTCTTCGTCGAGCTTCTTGGGCAGGACGTAAACGCCGGGCTTGTAGAGGTCTTTGTTCTTCCAGAGGTCGAGTTGCGCCAGCGTCTGGTTGGAGAAGCTGTTGCTCATCACGAAGCTCGGGTGGCCGGTGGCGCAGCCGAGGTTCACGAGGCGGCCTTCGGCGAGCAGGAAGATCTCCTGGTCTTCGGCGAAGCTGTACTTGTCCACCTGCGGCTTGATGTTGGTGTGCTTGATACCCGGGTAGTTCACCAGTTTCTCGACCTGAATCTCGTTGTCGAAGTGGCCGATGTTACAAATCACGGCCTGATTCTTCATCTTGGTCATGTGGTCGATCGTGATCACGTCCACATTGCCCGTGGTGGTGACGTAGATGTCGCCGCGGCCGAGGGTGTCTTCGATCGTCGTGACTTCGTAGCCTTCCATCGCCGCCTGCAGCGCATTGATCGGATCAATCTCCGTGACGATGACGCGAGCGCCCTGACCGCGCAGCGACTGCGCGCTGCCCTTGCCCACGTCGCCGTAGCCGATGACCACCGCGACCTTGCCGGAGATCATCACGTCGAGCGCGCGGTTCAGGCCGTCCACGAGCGAATGGCGGCAGCCGTAGAGATTGTCGAACTTCGACTTCGTCACCGAGTCGTTCACGTTGAACGCCGGCACCAGCAGCTTGCCCTGCTCGTGGAGCTTATAAAGGCGATGCACGCCGGTCGTGGTCTCCTCGGAGACCCCACGCCAGTCCTTCACGATCTCGTGGAAGATGAACGGATTCTCGGCGTGGACCTTCTTGAGCAGGTCCTTAATCACTTTCTCTTCGTGCGCTTCGCTCGGGCTGTTTACCCAGTCGCTGCCCTCTTCCAGCTCATAGCCTTTGTGGAGGAAAAGCGTCACGTCACCGCCGTCGTCAACGACCATCTGCGGGCCCTTGCCGTCGTTGTTCACGATCGCCTTCCAGGTGCAGTCCCAGTATTCCTCCAAGCTCTCGCCCTTCCAGGCAAAGACGGGCACGCCGGCGGCAGCGATGGCGGCCGCGGCGTGATCCTGGGTAGAGAAAATGTTGCAGGTCGCCCAGCGCACGTCGGCCCCGAGAGCCACGAGGGTCTCGATGAGCACGGCCGTCTGGATGGTCATGTGCAGCGAGCCGGTGACGCGGACGCCGGCGAGCGGCTTGGAGGGTGCGTACTTTTCGCGGATGGAGATCAGGCCGGGCATTTCCTGCTCGGCGATGACGATTTCTTTGCGGCCCCATTCGGCGAGGCTGATGTCGGCGACTTTGTAGTCGGTGAATTTGGTGGTCAGTGTGGTGGTGCTCATAAGTGATGGATTGCAGGTTTGTGGAAAAAGAACGTCGCCGCGTTGCAGTCGGACGCATTGACGTATCAAGATTGGATGATGGATGGTAGGGAGAACGGGACGGGCGTCAAATTGAAATTCCCGCGCTGGCTAATCGTGGGCTGGTCCCTTTTTAAAATGCCGGCGGCGGAGTCTTTCCATGGCCAGATTGGTCGGGTGAGCGATGACCGGCGGCCTGGAGCGCATTCATGGACTGAGTGGAAACCACCGGACTCCGTCAGGCCGAAGACCTTTGGGAATGCAACCGCACGGGTCCGCATTCCGAGCCCGACCCACGTACTTGGCAGACGGAACTGAACCGGCCGCTTCGCGACTGATCGGAGACGCCTGTCACGCCACAGACGCGCGCGCTCGATGTTGGCGGGATTGAGGCGGAACGGCTTCTCTACCTCTCTACCGAAAAGCGCGCCACGAACTCAGATCCGCAAAATCGCCCGAGCGTGGTCCGCGTCCTGGGCGATCTGTGTGCGGAGGGCTTCGAGGGTGGGGAATTTTTGTTCGGGGCGGAGGAATTGGTGGAAGGTGATTTCGAGGTCTTCGCCGTAGATGGTTTGGTCGAAGTCGAAGAGATGCACTTCGAGCAGGCGCTCGCCGGTGGCGTTTTTGATGGTGGGGCGGATGCCGATGTTCACGACGCCAGACAGCTTCTGCGCGCCGCGCCGGGCTTCGACGGCGTACACGCCGTTGGGCGGAAATTGTTCGTTGTGCGCGCTGAGGTTGGCCGTGGGAAAGCCGAGGGTGCGCCCGATGTGATCGCCTTCGACGACGGTGCCGAGGATGGTGAAATCGCGGCCAAGCATGCGCGCGGCGAGGCCCAGATCGCCGGCTTCCACGGCGCGCCGAATGAGGGTGCTGCTGACGATTTCATCGTCCACTTTCACGGCAGGCACGCCGACTTCGGCAAAGCCGAGTTGCGCGCCGAGTTCGGCGAGCAGCGCGAGGTTGCCGGCGCGGTCTTTGCCAAATGACCACTCGTAGCCGACGCAGATCTCGCGAAGCGGCCGGGCGGCCGCGGCGAGTGCGCGGATGAAGTCGGCGGGCGGGGTGGTGGCGAAAGCGCGGTCGAACGGAATGAGCAGGACGCAGTCGAGGCCGAGTGCGCGGATGAGTTGCAGCTTGTGCGGCGTGGAGGTGAGCAACTGGGGCGCGCGCTCCGGTCGCAGCACCCGGATGGGGTGAGGATCGAAGGTGACGGCGACGGCGGTGCCGCCGGACTGGCGCGCGTCATCGAGCGCGCGGCAGAGCACGGATTGATGCCCGAGGTGGACGCCGTCGAAGACGCCAATGGCGAGGAAGAGCGGGCCGGGGAGGAGGGAGAGGTCGGCGATGGAGGATAGAGCGTGCATTACGGATTTCCGGGGAGCGCGCGCGTCTCGCGTGCTGGTTTCGGCGTCCCGCCGAAACGAACTTCCGGCGACGTGGCTAATGACAAACGCAGGCGAAATCCCAAGGCGCGCGCAACGGAAGTTCGTCGTGTCGGGACGACACGACCTGCACGCGGGACGCGCGCGCTCCCCGGAGCTTGCGGCGCGCGCTTCATCTCACGCTCCCCGCATGCGGGAGACCGTCGGCAGGCTGAGGATGCGGCTTTCGATGTCGCGCGGGTCGAGGGTTTTGATCTCGTTCACGGTCACGGAGTGCTCGAGCGTGAACTTGCCGCTTTTCGTCCGGCGCAGGGATTTGAGGTGCGCGCCGCAGCCGAGTTCGTTGCCGATGTCGAAGGCGTAGGTGCGGACGTAAAAGCCTTTGGAGCAGACGACGCGGAAGTCGATCTCGGGCAGGCGCACCTCTTTGATCTCGTGGGCATAGACGTGGACGAAACGCGGCTCGCGCTCGACGGTCTTGCCCTGGCGCGCGAGTTTGTAGAGCGGGACGCCGTCCTTTTTGATCGCGGAAACCATCGGCGGCATCTGGTAGAAATCGCCGTGGAATTTGGCGAACGCAGCGTCGATCTGCGCGCGGGGCAAGTCGGGGACGGGTTTCGTTTCGACGATCTTGCCGTCGGCGTCCTGGCTGTCGGTGGTGGTGCCGAGACTCATGGTGCCGGCGTATTCCTTGTCCTCGGCCATGAGGAGATCCTGAATCTTCGTGCCCCGCCCGAGGACGATGAGGAGCAGGCCGGTGGCAAGCGGATCGAGGGTGCCGCAGTGGCCGACTTTTTTGGTGTTGAGGCTGCGCCGGACGATGGCGACCACGTCGTGCGAGGTCATGCCGGGGGCTTTATCTACGAGGAGGACACCGTCAGGGCTGTTGAAATTCATGGTCAATGGCTTGCAAAACTTTCTCCTGCACTTCGGCGAGCGTGCCGGCGGTGCGGGCGCCGGCGGCGAGCTTGTGGCCGCCGCCGCCGAACTGGCCGCAGACTTTGCTGACGTCAATCTTCAGCGTCTTCGAGCGCAGGCTGATGCGGATTTTTCCGTCGCCCATTTCCTCGAAAAAGGCGGCGACGATGACGCCCTCGATGGCGCGGATGTAGTCAATCAACCCTTCATTGTCCTCGGGCAGACCGCCGAGCGCGCGAGTGGTTTCGGCGGAAAGGGCGAAGCTGGCGACGCGATCGTGGCTGGTGAGACGCAGGACGTTGAGCAGCGCGCGGAGCAGCTCCAGGCGGCGGCGCGGGTAGCTCTCGTACATTTTCTGCGAGAGGTCGCCGACGTTCACACCGAGGCGGATGAGGTCGGCGGCGATTTCGTAGGTGCGCGCGGTGGTGCTCGGGTATTGGAAGGAGCCGGTGTCGGTGCTGATGGCGACGAAAAGGTTGTCGGCCATTTCGTAGGTCAGCGGCAGCTCGCCCGCGCGAAACAGCTCGTAGAGAACCTGCCCGGCGGCGGGTGCGGTGGCATCGACATAGGCGAGGTCGCCGTAACGATCGTTGGTGTGGTGGTGGTCGATGTTGATCCAAACATCGGCGTGCGCGATGGCCGCGCGCGCGGTGCCGGCGCGGTTCTCGACGGCGTTGTCGAGGACGATGGCGACCTCGAAGCTCCGCGGCTCAGCGGGCGGCAGCGACACCATGTCCGCGCCCGGGAGGTAGCGGAGTTTTTCCGGGACGCCGTCTTCGTTCCAAGCGGTCACGTCTTTACCGAGCTGCCGGAGGCAAAGCGCCATGGCCAGCGTGCAGCCGAGCGCATCGCCATCGGGACGCATGTGGCTGATGACGACGAAGCGCTGGCGGGTGCGCAGGACCTCGGCGATCTCGGCGAGCGAGCAGTTACTTTTCATCCGACGGCGGCTGACCCAACGGTTCGTCGGGCGGGATTTCGATCTGTTCGAGAAGGTTGATGATGCGGGTGCCGCGCTCGATGGTGTCGTCGAGTTTGAAATGCAGATGCGGCGTGAATTTGAGGATGACGCGCTTGGAGAGCAGGTGCTGCAAGTTTTTGCGGCTGGCGTGGAGCCGGGCGAGGGCTTCGTGGCATTGCTCGGGGCTGCCCATGACGCTGACGTAAACGTGGGCGCTTTTGAGGTCGGGCGTAATATCGACCTGCTGCACGGTGACGAGCGCGGCGGCGAAGGTGACTTCGCGGTTGATGAGGTCGCCGAGTTCGCGCCGCATCAACTCGTTGACTCGTTCGAGACGGTGCTTCATGGAAATTGGGAGTGGTGGTTGAGACGTGGAGAGCCGTCAGCGGTTGGCGAGTGCGCCCGCGCGAAGGAGGCGCGGCTCTCAGCTTTCAACCCTCAGCTCGCAGCAGAACCGTCAGAGTTTCGCCGGGAGTTTTTCGAGGGTGTAGCACTCGATGATGTCGCCGGGCTCGTAGTCGTTGAAGTCGCCGAGCTTGATGCCGCACTCGAGGCCGGAGCGGACTTCTTTCACGTCGTCCGTGAAGCGGCGCAGCGTGGCCAATCCGCCGTCGTAAATCGGCTGGCGACCGCGGAGGACGCGGGCGCGGGCGGCGCGGGAGATGCGCCCATCGGTGACCGCGCAACCGGCGACGAGACCCTTGGAAAGCTCGAACACTTTTTTGACCTCGGCGTGGCCGATGACGGCTTCGCGGGTTTCGGGATCGAGCAGGCCGGCCATGGCTTCTTTCACCTGGTCGATGAGTTCGTAGATGATCGAGAAGAGCTTGATCTGCACGCCCTCACGCCGCGCGATATTGGCGGCGGTGGCTTCCGTCTTCACGCCGAAGCCGATGACTACGCAGTCGCTCGCGCCGGAAAGCTGGATGTCGCTTTCGCTGATCGGGCCGACGGCGGAGTGGACGATTTCGAGGTCGATCTTCTTGCTCTGGATTTCGCCGAGCGCGGTGGTGATGGCTTCGAGCGAACCCTGCACGTCGCTCTTGAGGACGATCTTGAGCTTCTTGTGCTGGCCCTCTTTGAGCGTGTCGAAAAGGCTTTCGAGTGTGGCGCGTTTCGGGGTCGCGAGTTTGCCGACGCGCTCCTCCTCCATGCGCTCCGCGCCGAGGGCCTGGGCGGCGCGTTCGCTTTCCAAGACCACCAGCTCGTCGCCGGCGAAAGGCAGTCCGGAAAAGCCCAGCACGCGACAGGGCGTGGACGGGCCGGCTTCCTTGATCGGCTTGCCCTGATCGTCGATCAACGACTTCACCTTGCCGAAAAACTTTCCGCAGATGAAAGGCATGCCCACTTTGAGCGTGCCGGTTTTCACAATGATCGTGGCGGTGGGCCCGCGGCCCTGCTCGACCTGCGCCTCGATGACGGAGCCGCGCGGCGTTTGCTGGCCGCTGGCCTTGAGTTCAAGCACTTCGGCTTCAAGTTGGATGCGTTCGAGCAGTTCATTGACCCCCTGCCCTTTCAACGCGGCCACCGGGCAGACGCCGATGGTGCCGCCCCAATCCTCGGGCGCGAGACCTTTCTCCTGAAGCTGGCCTTTGACCTTGTCGAGGTTCGCGCCGGGCGTGTCCATTTTCGTGACGGCGACGATGATCCCGACCTTCGCGGCTTTGGCGTGGTTCATGGCCTCGATGGTCTGCGGCATGATGCCGTCGTCGGCCGCGACGACGAGCACCACGATGTCCGTGACACTGGCACCCCGAGCCCGCATCGCGGTGAAAGCGGCGTGGCCGGGGGTGTCGAGAAAAGTGATGCGGTGGGCACCGTGCGTGACGCTGTAGGCACCGATGTGCTGGGTAATGCCGCCGGCTTCACCCGCCGCCACGCGCGCTTTGCGAATGGTGTCCATGAGCGTCGTCTTACCGTGATCGACGTGGCCCATGAAGGTCACGATCGGCGCGCGCAGATGGAGTTCGTCGGGCTTGGGTTTCTCGGCCTGCTTCGGCGGCTCTTTGACGACGACGGGTTTGTGGACGCCGGCGCCGGCCTTGCGGGTTTCCTTTTCGAAAGTGAAGCCGTGCTTGGTGCAGACCTTGGTCGCTACGTCGGACTCGAGGGTCTGGTTGATCGAGGCGAAAATGTTCATCTCCATCAGGTCGCCAATGACTTGGAAGGGCCGAATGGCCATGGCCGTGGCGAGGTCTTTGACGGTGAACGGCGGCTTGAGATGGATGACTTTCTCGTTGGACGGGGCGGGTGCCTCGGCGGGAGCGACGGACTCCGGAGCGGAGGCTTCGACTGCGGCGGCTTCGGCGGCAGGTGCGGGCGTTTTTGGCTTGGGCGCTTCGGGCTCGAGAATTTTCGAGATCGGGATGTGCGCGAAAGGCTTGTTCTCCAGTTCCGTGGGCGTGCGCGGACGCCGCTTGGGCTTCGCATCAATCAGCGAAACGGTTTCCTGGACGACCTTGGCCGCCACAGGCTCGGCGGCCTCCCTGGGAACCTGGGTTTTTTCAGCGGGTCCCGGAGACTTCGCCGCAGGTTTGGCTTTCGGCTTGGCCGCGTCCGTCTTTTTCGCGCTCGTTTTGGTCGTCTTGGTAGGCATCAAAGTTTTTTGGAAGGTGGCGCTCATGGCTACTTCGCCGGCGACACGCTTTTTTCGTATTCCTGCACGGCGGCGGCGTGGATGGCGGTCGCCTCGGCAAGGTCGATCTGGAGCACATCGGCGATGTCCTGCGCTTCGCTGCCGGTGGCGATGACCTCCACGTTGGTCATGCCCACGGACACGAGCTTGGCCGCCACCTCGGGCGTCACCTTCAGCGCTTCGGCAAAGGCGAGCGCGGCATGCTCCTTCTTGCCTTCAAAGATCTTCTCCGCCGATTTGTCCTGCTCGATGTTGATCTCCCAGCCGGTCAGCCGCGAAGTCAGGCGCGCGTTCTGGCCGCGCTTGCCGATGGCGAGCGAAAGCTGGTCTTCATCCACGCGGATGAGCACCGCCTTCTTGGCCTCGTCGAGGGTCACACTCTTGATCTTCGCCGGCTTGAGCGCCTCGATCACGAGTTCCTTCATGTCCGCGCTCCAGCGGATGATGTCCACCTTCTCGTTGTTGAGTTCGCGCACGATGTTCTTCACCCGCGAACCACGCATGCCCACGCACGCGCCCACGGGATCGACCTTTTCGTTGGCGCTGAAGACCGCGATCTTCGTCCGGTAGCCCGCTTCACGCGCGATGCCTTTGATCTCCACGGTGCCGTCGTTGATCTCGCTGACTTCCATTTCAAAAAGCCGGCGCACGAAATTCGGATGGCTGCGGGAGACGATGATCTCCGGCCCGCGCGCCCCATTTTCCACCGCGACGACATAAGCCCGGACGCGGTCGCCGACATTGTAGTCCTCAGTCTGGACGCGCTCGCGGTTCGGCATCAGCGCCTCGAACTTCCCGAGATCCACGATCACATCCGAACGATCGAAGCGCCGCACCGTCCCGCTCACGATCTCCCCGGCGCGATCCTTGAACTCGTCGTAAATCATCTCCTTTTCCGCCAGCCGGATGCGCTGCATCATCGCCTGCTTCGCCGTCTGCGCCGCGATGCGCCCGAAATCCTTCGGCGTCACCGGCACCTCGATTTCCTCGCCGAGCTGAATGTCACTCTTGAACATCTTCGCCGTCTTGAACGAAATCTCGTCGTGCTTGTTCTCGACTTTCTCGACCACGGTCAGCTTCGCAAAGGCCTTGATCTCACCGCTCTTGGAGTCGATCTCCACGCGCAAATCCTTCGCCGGGCCGACCGCCTTGCGGGCAGCCGTGAGCACGGCCGTATTGATCGCTTCCAAGAGGACGTCACGTTTGATGCCCTTCTCGCGCTCGAAAAAATCGAGTCCTGCTAGAATGTCGCTGTTCATAGATTTGGTGTTCGCATCCGGGGACAAAAAAAAGTGGGTTTTAGGCCCACTTGGCTGAAACCGGAATTGGAATTGGCGAAAGTTAGGAGAATTGCAATTGGGCGTCAAGATGGGAAACCGCCCCGCTCAAAGCCCCGTGCGCTGCTTGATCCGCACGATGCTTTCCCGCGCAAAATTCCGCTGATCCTGAGGCAGATCGGGATCGTTGAGCACATTCATAAACGCGTCGATCGCCGGCTTCGCCTCGCCCGCCGCGGTGTAGGCCTGGGCGAGGTAAAGCTGGTAACCGGAAACCGGGCGCTCCTCATCCTCGGCCATGACGATCAACTTTTGCAGCGCCTCGATCTCCGCCTTGTAGGCATGGGCCTCGTGCGAGATTTTCGCGTGGTAAAAAAGCAGGTTGGGATCATCCGGCAGCCGCGCGATGATCTTGCCGGAAAGCTCATACGCCTCGGAAAAACGCCTCGTCCCGAAAAGCAGCAGCGACTTCGTCGCCAGCGCCGGCAGATGCTCCGCGTCGATCTCCAGAGCCCGGTCCACCGCCTTCGATGCCTCCCCATACTCCGCGCGCTGCAAATGGTAGGACGCCAGCCCGCTCCAAGCCTCCGGCAAATCCTTGTCCGTCTGCACCGCCTCATCCAGCAACTGCCGTCCCGCATTGAACTCCCGCACCGCCGCCAGCTTCACGCCGGTCTGGGCCAGAAACATCGCCCGATCCCGCGCCCCGCTGCCCGCGAAACGCGCCCGCACCGGCTGCAAATCCTCCATTTTCCAAGCCCGCCCGCCGCCGCGTCGGAAGATCATCCCCCAGTTGTCCACGTAGCTCAGCGACCAGTCCTTCGTCTCCACGAGATGATCGAGCAACGTGCGATACTGGCTCGCGTCACCCACAAAAAGCAGCGCCTCGAACCGCTGCTCACGATCCAACTGGCGGAAGAGTTGCGGGGCCAGCACCGCTTGCGCGAAAGCCCGCGACCGCTTCGTCGCCCCGCCCCGATCCTCCGGCGCGAGCAAATCCGGCCGGCGCACCCGCAGCCACTCGAAGGCAGCGCCGTTGTAGTACAGCGTCCCGGACGGCACCTGCTCCAGCAGCAGCGCCGGTGCGGCGAGCAGCGGATGCGCCGTCTGAAAATATCCACGCCCCCACCACCCCGCCGCCACCAGCGCGAGCCCTCCCACGACCAGCCAGGACAGACGACGGCGGAGCAGATGGACGGGAAAAAAGCGGCTCATGGAAAGGCGCGCAACGTAACCGGAATAATTCCTTGCGCCACCCGCGGCGCTGAACTAATTACGCCTCCCGTTCGCCCACGGGTTGGTAGCTCAATGGTAGAGCAGCGCCCTTTTAAGGCGTTGGTTCCGGGTTCAAGTCCCGGCCAACCCACTCCCCATATTCCTCTGAAAACAAGGCTGGCAAAAGGTAAGTGGGCGATTGCGCGAATTCACAAAGTAAGTGCAACACGGATATTTTTGAGATGGAAGGAAGAAGAGAGTCTCGGTTTTTGGGGAACTCTGTCAGGGGGATGGCGATGAAATACCGACAACTCAATGCGGAAGAACGCAGGGTCCTTGCGGCGCTGCGGAGCGTGGGTCTGAACAACGCGGAGATTGCCCGGGAGCTTGGGCGTCACCGGAGCACGGTGGGGCGCGAACTGAAGCGCAACCACTCGCCGTCTGACGGAGGCTACCGATCGGCGAGAGCGCAGCAGCGGGCGCACGCGCCGCGCTACCGGTCGCGCCGCAACAGCCAGTTTGGGCGCAAGGAGTGGAAGCGAGTGGAGGAGTTGCTGAGGGAGAAATGGAGTCCAGAGCAGGTGTCCGGGCACCTGGGAGTGACGGGGCAGTTGGCCATCAGCCACGAGACCATCTACCGGCATGTGTGGAGGGATCTGCGCGCCGGCGGGACGCTGCACACGCATTTGCGGTGCGCCCGCAAGCAGTGCCGCAAAAGGTATGGGCGCCACGACAGCCGTGGGCGGTTGGCCGGGAAGCGGCTGATCGGCGAGCGGCCTGCGGGGGTGGAGAAGCGCCGCCGCACCGGCCATTGGGAGATCGACACGGTGCTGGGCGAGAGCCTCGGGGAAAGCCGCGACTGCATCCTGACCCTGGTTGAGCGCCAGACGGGGTATGTGCTCATCGGCAAGATGAAAGCGCGGACGGCGGCGGAAGCCAACCGGGCGCTGCTGGAGGTTATGGCGCGGCATCCCGGGCGGGTGCGAACGATCACGGCGGACAACGGGACGGAGTTCCATTGGTATAAGCAGATCGAAGCGGTGAGCCCGGTGAAGTTCTACTTCGCCACGCCGCATCATAGTTGGGAACGGGGGACCAACGAGAACACCAACGGCTTGATCCGTCAGTATCTCCCCAAGGGGAAAACGATGAGTGGAGTAAGACAAAGTCAATGCGACCTGATCGCCAAACAACTAAACAACCGACCGAGAAAAAGACATGGATACAAACACCCAATCAATGCTTCCTTCGCCACTAACCAATGTTGCACTTCAAAGTTGAGCCTAGGCCGGGTAGAGTTCGCAGTTGCGGGGCACGTTAAGCGGGTAACTCGCACCTTGCACTGCTTCGGGCACGGGGGACGCAGCCTGCTTGGATAGGACATCCCAATCGTAATCGGCGTGGATGTGTTTCACGTTTGTAATGCGGGATACGCGGACGGATTAAGTGTGATAAGGTAACGATTTGCCGGTAGCAGCCAGACGCATTTCTGTGAGGCCCGTCGGCTGGACGATCAAAGTATCCTGGCCAAGACGCCTGACCACAGTTTGACGTCAGCCAATCACCGAGGAAAAAACCGGCACGGATATCTGGCGTCTCTACGGCAGGCGAAAACCGTTGGGGATGAACCCGGCCATGCCGTAACCGAGCATCTCGCTGAGAATAGTCCACAGCCTAACCAGCGCGTCGATCGAGAGCCCGATCGTCTCCGGCCTCCGCACCGCAGACGCCCGCCTCCGCCAGCCAGCCCCTCGCTGCGGGTGGCGGAGAGATTTTCCGCGAGCGCATCTGAGCA
>Ga0163144_10011610_pt1 | contig 18617 bp, 20 predicted proteins | sample OliLak19BULKMAT1_FD_123175 | JGI IMG/M metagenome (GOLD analysis project Ga0163144, IMG submission 123175) | Freshwater microbial mat bacterial communities from Lake Vanda, McMurdo Dry Valleys, Antarctica - Oligotrophic Lake LV.19.BULKMAT1 | ecosystem: Environmental > Aquatic > Freshwater >... | reverse complement strand
CTGATGGCTTCAAAGTGTTCGCCATCAGCGGCCACATTCACCGACGAAACTCGGGATAACCAAGAATGAGAATCGTCGAAATGAACCTGGTGTGCACGAAACAGCCTGATTGTTGTTTCAGAATTCGGACTAGTACTAGTACTAGTGAGAAACACCTCTGACAAAAGAAAACGCGTGGTCCAAAGAAGATGTGAGGTTTTCACATGCTTGATCAACTGAAACAATACACAGCCTGCGTTGCGAGATTCGAAGCCATGTACAACGCCTTCATTTCGGAGCGAAGGGCCGCCACCTCTGCATGCGTGCAAACGCCGCATCTTTTCATCTCCTGTCGGCATGAGGGATAGAGCAACGCAAATTCAACACGGTGCCATTCTTTTCTCTTAGCATCCTAAGATCGTCGACCTAGCCGGTCGAATTGTACGCAAGGGGTGCGAAAATCATGCGTGCATTTTCATTTTCTCGGCTTCCAGTGGAGTTGTTCGCACTTTCTTCAATCGAACATAGCACATATGTCGTTCTTTCCTGGCCTTTTCGGTAAGCCCAATGGTGGTGACCCGGAGCCCTGGCGGAAGGAGACTGTTTGCTCCGCTTCGTATCATTCTCGCAACTTGGCGTCTTCCAACCCGAGCAGTAGCGGTTCAAGTGGTGCCGCTGTCCACAACTTGGCGTCGTCCAGTGGCCGCAGCTCGGGCAGTAGCGGTTCAAGCGGTCCAGCGCACGTAGGTGATGTCGTGAACACCTGCCAAGGCAACAGCTACCTGATCCATCATCTGGATCGTTGCCTTACACGCTAACTGTTCAGAATTTGACTCTGAATGCGAAGCTGAGCATCGAGCTCAAGTGTTCACCCGACCCCGCCAAGGTGAAGCGTGGGTCCGGACAGCTCTGGTCTCACGCTGACGTGCCTCGTCTAGTCGATTCACCAGCCGGAGCTGTGGTTGAGGTGCGGTACAACCATCGTGGGCGACTGGATGAACGCCGCGAAAGTGATAACTTGACCCGGTTGAGGTGTACTTCGAATGGCTTAATCTTGCAGTTTGACCATGCGTTCTGGTCAAAGCCCGAGGCTCACGGCTGGTATGAGTTTTTCTTAATGGCATTCGATGATCAAGATCAGCTGCTCGGTACCTGTTGCCACTGGTTTGAGTAAGCACGCTCATGTATGGTTATGTGCTTCCGAACCTCAGCTCTCGTGTGTCCTCTTTGTAGCGGATCTGCGTTTAGCAGCTCAGATCACTCAACGACGCAGCAAAGACCTCAAAACGCTTGGGCCAAGCGCCCCAAAAACAATATAAACAATCCCACGCTCGCGAAAGGCGCGTTCTATGGTGTTCATGTACGGAGGATAACAGTCGGTGGCCTCGCGCAGCTCACGGTCGCAGCTATGAAAAACTCAAACTTTCGCTGGAAGTCTGACGGCTTGTTGAGCTGCAAAGTCACTGACAGGTAGGCTGACCTTTTGCATGCAGGAAATGAAAAAGCGAGTTCATTGAGAGCGAAAGGCAGCAAAAATGGAAAGCAAATGATCGAGGTCGACGATGTCGGAGCAAGGTGTAAAGCCTAGAAGCATGCAGCAAACAAGAGCGTGTCAATTAGGATGTGATGCGCACACAAAAGCCATTTGAGCTTGAGTTGCAAACGAGAGCGAACCTGCACCAATATCGTTGCCGCTTGGAGTGGAAACATCAAAGCGGCGATACTTGGGAGTTTAACCAATTCTGCAGGACAAAAATGTCATTTCGATTACATTTTGATTACACGTTGTGTTGTGGCCACTGCGCGCCCAGAAAAAGCGTTCACCAACTTGGATCGTACTTACCAGTCTGTGAAGATGATGATCTTACGGCCAGTCTGTCATGATGATAACAATTCATGCAACAAGTGAAAGAGGTCAAATACGCAGATTGAGTGTAAAAGCATTAATAAGTGAGTGAGCAACCACCCACGACAAGCTTAAGGAAAGGAGCTGAGCGCATCATCAAAGATGCCACGAGACTCCGTGGTACTTACCGTCTGTGACGATGATTCAATGATCAAGAGATGGCCAGTAAAATCAATTGCGAGCAACCGCGACGTCGAGGTTCGGTGTCAATTCATGCACCAAGTGAAAGATCGAAATCAAGTACACAGGTTGAGTAGGTATCAAAGTAAGTGATGAAGTAACCACCCATGACAAGGAGCTGAGCGCATCATCAAAGATGCCACGAGGGGTCAAGAGAACTTACCGCCTGTGAAGATAATTCAATGATCAACGGATAGCCAGTAAAATCAATTCCGAGCAACCACGATGCCGAGGTTCCGTATCAATTCATACACCAAGTGAAAGAAATGAACGCAGGTATCAAAGTAAGTGATGAAGTAACCACCCATGACAAGCTTAAGGAGCTGAGCGCATCATCAAAGATGCCACGAGGGGTCAAGAGAACTTACCGCCTGTCAAGATAATTCAATGATCAACGGATAGCCAGTAAAATCAATTCCGAGCAACCACGATGCCGAGGTTCCGTATCAATTCATGCACCAAGTGACAGAAATCAAGTACACAGGTTGATTGAGTAGGTATCAAAGCAAGTGATGAGGGAGCAACCATATATATGGCCAATCAAACAATGCATGACATCGCGCCATGCATTAGGCCTGGCTAGCTATAGCTACGGAAGCAAATAATCACAGTCGGAAAACTTGCACGCAACTTACTGCCCGAGTCTTTACACGTGAAGGTGAGTAGCGCCGGTCCCATGATGAAGACGTATTACAATAGGCACCATTCATGGCAAGATCGACAATAAAATGTGTGTTACACGTTCGTTCAGATAATTGGTGCCTTTTCAGCCACATGCAGGAGAACTTAAACACTTCGACGTACCGGTTGCAATGATGGACACCAACGTGTTCTCCGTTTCCTGGGGGCGTCCAGCGACGATCAAGCCAGCAGCATGACCAGACAGATCCTCCGGGGTGAAGTCAGTGACAGAGAGGGTGGGTTGTTGAGGGGCGTCCATGTTGAGATTGGATTGGAGATGATTCGAAAATCGTGTATGAGGCAGTGTCAATTGGGAAACTGATCAAAGCGCTTCTTGTGGCTGTCGTATTTGTCCGACGCGTCGACGTCGATCCGCCCTTAGGACAAACTTTGCAAAAAAGCTAGGCGGGTGCAATTGTGATTACTTTTTTCGCGAAGCTGTTAGGGAGCCTTAGTCAGCGTGTCACGAAACCATGTGACGCGGCATGCGATTGCAATGAAAGCCTAGAGCAGATTAAAATGGTTTCTGGGGACCCAGCCCCTATCATCGACTCTTGCAGCCACGTTTTCTGCAAAAAAAAAGGATCCTCGTCTTCGGCGCCGGCTGGCGTCGATCGCTCGTGGTGTTGTGCGACTAGCTGCGTAACCACCAGCTACTATAGTATGAATATTTATGAATTTGCGTTTTTCCTTGCAGCAATTGGCGCATGCCTATGCGCACGGACGCTTGCATCACCAGCCGCCATCACAGTGCATGGGTTCGCGTCTGCGGAATTGAACGACGGGCCTACGTTTGGAAACGTCAACCCCAATGCAGCCGCGTCTTACATGCTGATCTACGCTGCCAGCGGACCCTTGGAGCCGCCCCAAAACCGATCTCGGTTCCTGGGCGTACTGGCAGCTTTTGGCGAGCAGGTGCAAGTGACGATGACCCGAAACTTCTCCAAGCAAGGATATTTTGCAACTGCGAACCCGGTGGATGCGTGCTCGGCGTTGCTGACCAACGCTACAGAAAATCGAAACGTCACGAACAGCGTGGCACTAGTGCCGCTCACCTCGACTTGCTCCTTCGTGTTTCAAGCAAAACGAATGCAAGACGCGGGTGCTGTAGCAGTCCTGGTACGATTGATCCAGTGAACATGCCTTTCAAACGCTCGATCGGTTGAACTTATGATCAATTGGACGCGTGCTATTGGTTATGCTCTACCGAATGTGTCCTTTTAGATCGTGAACAACGTGGCTGGCCAGCCACCGTTTATCATGAATGGGACGGCGAGTGACGCTGCAACTATGAACAGTACGTACGCCAAGTATGATTGGCAGCCGCGACGTTCTTGATGAGCGACTCTGACTCTGAGTACAATGTTATGTTGTTGAATGTGATCGAAATTGCTCGCACACCCACGCGTAGCCTTGCCTCGCTCATATCAGGTGTGACGATTCCGGTGGCAATGGTATCCATGGAGACAGCAAACTACCTCGCTTCGCCAGCCTTTCAGTACGCATGGCTGGAAGGGCAAGTGCTGAATGGTCGCGGATACAGGTATGATCAAACAGTCCAGTAGTATTGATGTGGTGCGGTGGCGTTGTTGCATCAGCTTTATAATTTCCTCCAGACTGACGTGATACGGTGAATCCATGACCAGGCGTCGATACCAGGTGGCAGCAACCGCGCTGGTCATCATCCCGGTGCTATTGGTGATGATCTCGTCCTGGTGGGGCACTGCACCGGAACGCGCGTTTGCGCACACTCGCAGCTATGTGTTTCAAATGAGCGATCTGCGTCGTTTTTTGGACCCATCCACCCCTGAGCGACCAGGTACGAATGCTTTGACACCTGTCTTCTATGGCTATTTACTCACCTTCTGCGCTGTGTCTGGTCTGGTGTTGCGCCACACACATACGGACAGTTGTAGCGGCTCAACTACAGCCACGTTCTGCGGTGCGGTGGGCGATCCAAGCATCCGGAATCCTGGTGGCTCTCTACTATTTCTACTTTCCAGTCTTCTACATCCTACTGTCCCTGTTCGCGTTAATCGCCTCTCGATGTACGTGTTATGTCGCACGATCTCGATAATCACAATGCTGCTGCTGATGATGTTTAATGCGTCAACGCGAATGTAATTGTGCATTCTCTTGTGCAGCATTTGCTCGCATTATCCGGTCAATCGTGAGAAGCCTCTCGCCCTACACTGCCCGACGCGTGCTTTTGAACGTGGTGCCGTACGTTATAGTTTACTTTGCGCTGGAAAAAAGAATGGCTGACCTGTCACATTTTCTTCTTACCGTGTCACACTTTTATTGACTCATTCGGTTGTTGGTTCCGTGCAGAGTTCCATTGTGCGGTCTGTGCGCCTACTTGACCCTGCTATCCTTTCTGCCAGCCTGGTGTATTACCATTTGGTTTTGTCTGGAGCGCAAAAAGGATTACGCCTGGATTTTGCAAGACAGTAAGAGCACTGTTTGATTGACATATACTTCGCAATTGGAGCGTGCACTTGTTTCACGGACTATGGTTGTTCATTCAGTCCTCGCTGCAAGCGTTGCCGTCACCACGGGAATTCGTATCGGTGCACCGACGCTGAAGGTCGCCACCCTCTGGATCTCAACGGCATTTGTTTACGACGTGTTCTGGGTGTTCCTGTCACCGTACGCGTTCGGCAACAGTGTCATGTATGTATGCGCCAATTAACAGCACGTCGCATATGTGTGTATATGCATATTCAAGTAGGAGGTGGCGATGGCAAATGCATTGTCCAATTAACGTACTCATGTGATTTTCTCCATGCATTCATCGCAGGGCTGAGGTGTCGCAAGGTGGCGGTCGATCTGGAGAATACATGCCACTCGCGTTTCGGGTCCCGACAGGCGGTGGCCGCTACCACTCTCTCGGCATGGCGGATGTGGTATGTAATGCGTCATCGTCATTACAACCCAGCACCGCTTGAATCAAAATCAGTGACGTTTTGCGCACCGCGGGTGGGTGTGCCTTCGATCGTATTGCCAGATCATTCCCGGCGTTTTCGTGGCCTACTGCTTGAAACAAGATTTTCTGCGCATGCGGGACTCTGGTGTATCACTCGAATCTAGGCCAGAGTATGAAGCCACTCGTGATAGCATTTACGCCCGCGCTGCAGAGCGACAGCTTCAGAGCACAGTCAGGCGATCGACTTCAAACATCAATAACGGGGCTGACGGTGTATCACGTGCATGCGGGCGGCGTCTCCAGACAAGCCTGAAGGACACCCTGTTTCGGTATTCGTATTTCATGGCTGCGATGGTGGGCTATTCGGTTGGGCTGGCCTTGTCTCACACCATGGTCTATACTCAAAACCGCACGCAAGTACGTGCACGCTCCCACGTTTTGTTTGTTGCAGCAGGGGGATGGCTTGTCCCGGTGATTATGCTCATGCTTAAACCATGTCATGTGTTGGTTGCAGCCGGCTTTGTTCTATATCAATCCGCTCCTGGGGCTCGCTGTGATATGCGTGGGACAGTACCACGGAGAGCTCAAAGTGCTGTGGTACGGCCGACCGATTAATCCGGATAGCCCTGACGGTATCAAGGCGGCTAAAGAAGCGCAAAAGAAGAAGGAGGAGGCTAATGCCAAGCGACATGCTGCGCTGGACGCAGCCAATAAACGCACGCAGAGCGGCACCATCAAGTTGCCATCCGCATGCGAGTCCCACGACAATGGCGTTGGCAAAGCGGCGGTCGCTGAGCAGGCGGAGAAACCGCCAGCCGTGCTGTCTCCCCGGAAGGACAACCGCCTGAGTACTGCAGCATCTGTTCCAACAACAACCGCGCAAGATGCGAGTTCCACACAAGAGGCTCAAATTACCGTAACGAAGGATTGCGAGGCTGGAGTTGACGGTGGAGGCCTCTCCGTGCTTGCATTGGCACCGGCTACGGTTACCGCATCGCTGACGAAGGTTTCGTCTGCTCATGCACACATTGCCCAAAGCAACGACAGCCAGAAGCCTCCCAGCTCGAGTGAGGCGTCCGTGCAGCTTGCAATTGATGTGGCCAAGGATGAACACGTGTCTCTCGCTTGGAAACTGAACACTTCGTTGATCACAGCGGTGAACGCTACGGACCTGGATCAATGTCTACGGGCACTGCAGCAAGGCGCCAACCCCAACACACCGGATAGCAGTGGTGATCGATGCTTACACCGAGGTTAGCATGGTTATTCACCCGTTCCGTATTAGAGGATAGCAGTGCATCTAGCTGGGACTTTTTTTTGCACTGACTACATTGTCTGTAATGTTTTTGGGTTTGAGATGCAGCGTGCTGGCGCAAATCTTTGCCGTTAGTGAGGTTACTGCAGTCATATAAAGCTGATCTGATGGGCCTAAATCGCCTAGGTCAGACTCCGCTACACTGGGCATGCATGTCAGGTGACCTCGGTTGTGCAGCTCATCTGATCCAAGCCGGTGCAGACCCCTTGATCCAGGTATGATCCTGTCCGCTGTGCGCTTGTACTCTTTCTTGCAGCACGGAATGGTCCCCATAATCGCGCGATCATCCAGCTTAGTCTTGTTTGGTCGATTGCATCATTGCAGGATGCGCAAGGCTTCTCCCCAGCACATGCCGCAGCCCAGTTCCAGCACGCCAACGTGTTGGCATTACTTCATTATCACGGCGTTTCCCTGAATGAATCAGACAACAAAGGTCGGACGCCTCTGCACTGGGCTGTATCCGTCAGTGCCACCACCATCACGCAGTTCCTGCTGCAAATAGCGCGGGTAAATCCGTTGCCGGTCGATTTCGAGCTGCGCACCCCGGTGCATTTCGCAGCGGCGAAGGGATTGCTGCCGTGCCTCAAGACATACGTGCGCACTGTGAAGCGAGTAAGATGACAGCTCTTCATATGGGGTCTTTTCCGTTCTTGCGTTGTGCATGCATTGTGGATTGTTTAACTTTCACGCAGACGTGTTGCTTATTTTGATAACAGATCTACGGCCCATCGATGATAGTCAAGAGTCTTCTTCAACACGACAAATATGACAAGCTGCCCATGGATCTGGCGCTGTTTCAACCGGATGATAAACCCTTATTTCACGTGACTGACTATATTTTCGTCACGCTACAGAGAGACCGCTACCACATGGCCACTCGCGCAGGGTACGTAGCCGTTGCAGATGTGTCTAGCATAATACGGATTCCAGGCGCGGGCACCAATTTGAGCATGTCTTATGTGCATGGAAATGCAGCGCGTGGCTTTTGGTACAGATGCCTCTTCGCTGGCTAGAGCGATGGCAGGGGCGTCTTTCCCGCAAGCGCGTGTTGATGTGGCTATGGGTGCTGGGGTCTCACGCCGGAGCGCTGGTGCATGCGGTGCTTCATCTCATGAATGCGCAGAACCAAGATGCAAGCGGTGAGTCGCCAGTCTAGATCTTCTAAGCAACCATCACTGCTTAGTTAATACTATTTCCCATTATGCGGTTGAATTGTGCGACAGGCTACGCTGCTGCCATGGCCGTGATTGCAATCATAGGCGCCTCAGCCATCGCCTACATGTGGTCATGCTTCCGCGATCCGGGCTATGTGTTTCCGGATGTCCGGTTGTTCCGCACGGGTGATGATGATCGCTCGGGAGGTGCACCGGCGGCAACCGGAAGGTCTGCAGGACTGTTGCTTGTGAAGATGGATGACTCTGTCCAATCTGCCCGCACCTCCACGGATGCGAACGAGCATCGCGACCTGTCGCAGATTCCTGGCGAATGCTTTGCAATCACTGCACCCCTCGCCGGATCCCAAGCTAAAGCCTCAGCGCTGCTGAACCGCGTGTCGCCGCCCGCTGACCCAGTCGGAATGGCGCTGGCTGCCGGACATGCGGAGCAGGTGTGCTTGCTCTGCGCTGCCGTCTATCCACCCGACGTCACAGCGGCTCCTCCTCTTGCCTCCGCAAATGCCGGTGACCGCATACTCTCTTTAGGGCAATCGGACCATCTGGCCAAGCACTGCAAGAAATGCAATCGGTACGGAAACGTTCGCTTTGCTTATCTATCTTCGTAGCGTCCCTTTCGCTTTGCTGGTCTGAGTCTTTGCTAATCCAACGGGTTGTCGGATGTGTTATTTTGCCAAAAGCTGCGTGCGGGGTCTGGAGCACCATTCCACGTTCCTCAATAACTGCTGCGGAGCACATAATCGTCTCTGGTTCGTCATTTCGCTCACCGCTGTTGCCCTCGTGACAATGGTGTCCTCTGCTCTGGCCGCGTACGACATTATTGGTATGCGTTGTTTCAAGTTGTCTGGGAAAGTGTCGGTTCACAACTCAGGTGTCGTCGTGGATGTTATCATTCTGATCGATTACGAACCCTTGCTATCCAATCCGTGCTTAAGATCATCTGCTGTGCGTGTTTTCATATAGCGTATTCTCGCAAGGACAATGGTGGTCTATGGGTGCTCATCTGCAACAACGTCATCCTATTGCTGAGCTGCGTCATCATTATGCACGATACCAGATCGCTCTTTCGTCGCGTGGGTCAGCATCTGCTGCATATTGTGCAGTCGGTGCGGTGTTGCATACAGCGCGCAGCTGCGAGCCCCAATTGATCATGTAGATTTCTTATGTTGTGTGCACTGCGTGGGATAAATTAAAGCGCACAAGTCACGTACTCGAGTGCGCTGCGACGCGTATTGCGAATTTGTTCGCCAGCGATCAGTTCAAAGAACTCGAGTTTCTGGATCCAACTTCTTGCGATACCTGATGGTGTAGCAATTGAGCGGCAACGAGGACTTTCTCAACGTCAAAGCTTGTTTGCTTGCTGATTGCGGTGAACTATGCGATCGTCTATAATCCGATCATTCGCGCGCTGGACGAGGAGTTCAAGCGGGTCCAGGCGATTTTGCCGTTCGATGTGATGCGAAGTGCTGCAGCGTTGACAAGGCTACTGTTTTAGATCTAGACTGGTTCAGAGGTGATTGAGTGTCAATGAGCTTTAGTAGGTACAATACAATTGAAAGCATTGAAGAAGCAAACGATGCGCTGAGAAGGGTTTGAGAAAGTTCGCTCGGTGATCCGGCAATTGTGATCCGGATCCGGTGCATTGGACGCTCCCGCTAAGCAGGAAGGCACACGAAGCAGCGGCTACTGCACTGATCGATAACTTGCCCACGCTGGTATCAGATAGCAACAGTGTAGCATCACGGACAAACTGTCATGAATGGGTTTGGTCTGGAAGGTGCTTTCTTTTTGGCGAAGGAGTACAGTGGGTGATCAAGTGACCCTCCACGACCACTGGTGCCCAATGTTTTTCTGCAAGTTGCAGTTTTGAATGACCTGTGCTGGAGTAATGTCCATGGCTTTCAAAATGTTTCTCATGTCGTAAATCGCAATCAACGAATCTGTTTCGATTTTAATCTTTCGCTCGTATAATCACCGTCGAGAGAATGTTGAGGTTTATCATACTTTCGAAGAATCAGTTTGGTTGGGCGAATATTAATGGCTTCTTCAGCCCAATACCAGATCAGGCTTTCCGTCAGCCATCTTTCTTTGGCAACTACATCGCACCCGTACCAGATCTTCCGCCCCGTTTTTGATGCTGCTGTGAAGAAGTTTCTTGCACTTTCGAGCGGCTTCATTCACACTTGCAAACGTCTGACATTCACCCGTGTTTGGATCGGTCAGCGCCACTCGACCTTCCTCGCGTTGAAAGAAGTCTGGCTCTGGCTCGACGATGGCCCGCGCGGTGGCTTGCGCCCGTGATTTTGCCTCAAAGTCAAACTTCACTGGCGCTGGTTGGTCGAACAAATCGGATTGCTCTTGATCGAACCAGCTGAAACAAACGAGCGTCATTCAAGTTCGGATCTTGTCCATGTACTGGTGCACATCTGCATGTAGCCTACGGTACCAGTCGATACACCATGCGAACGATCTGTTTACGATTGGTCTCCCCTTTGTACTCTTCGTAAAGTGCCAACCAAGAAGGGACGACCTGGGTCACCGGTAGGCCTAGCGGTGCCTCATTTCTCGAAAGTTCAGACGGTGCCATCGTTGACGAATCAGACCGTGCCATATTTTGTGGCTCGACCTTCTTCTTTTCGTTCACTACAACGTTTTGCTTCACTGTGGTTGGTTGATTTGGTTTCAGTGCTTGGGCATTATCGAATTTGCTGCATATCGGCTTGACTGCTTTGGGTTTACAGTTTTGTTCACACTTTTGCTCGTGAGCGGTCCGAGACTGAATGGTGGTGAAACTCCGACCACACTCTTTACATAAAATTTTCACTTTGCTGGGATTCATCGGACACGTTTTGGTGTGCCGGTACATACAAGATTTTGTCTTATACTCTCTTTGACGGAACTTGCACGAGATCATCGTACTTTACGAAGAGGAATGCTTAAGTCGCATGACTAAGCGATATAGGGACCAATGACCCACACTGTGATCATTTTTTTCATAACTACGACTCAGGGTAAAGTCCAAAGTTCAAATTCTTACTTCTCAAACTTGATTTTTCAAAAATCTATCCTATCTACGCCAAGACTTCTGGACAGCTACCGTAGGCCTAGCTGGTGACTTCGACATACGATTGCAACTGCACTGTCGAACTTGGAAGATCTTAGACATGTGACCACTTGGGTGGGACTAGCAGCATAACAAAAGTCCCATTATCATCTTTGCCCCGCGTGCATGAGGTTCGGCGCAATCACAACTCCACCACCACCGATGCCGATATTGACATTCAAGCCGCAAGAATACAGCTCCACCTCGTCCGGCACAGCCTGTATGAGGCGAGGAGGCTGATTCCACTCGGCATCATGTGGACGGACGAAGATCAACCGAATGTTCCACTCCGGCAAAGCAGCGAAAAGATCAGACCACACATATGCATCCGCGACAGAGTGCTCGGCCGCGACGGAGAGCTGCACCAGATAGGCGACCTTTGCATTCGGAATAAAGTGCAACAAGATGGAATCAAACAGGATGTTCGTCGGATTGAGAGAGATAAGATGAAGTGAACAGCGTTTCTCCTGAGCCAAATCCGCGGCGATCTGGATGTCGTTCTTGTAGTTCGCGAAAAACATCACGCCAGGCCGATTCGTGTCGTTGAAAGACGGTGGGAACGTAGCCTCGATAACTTTGTTCCCGCACTGCGGTTGGCTGCCCCGTTTGTCGGTAGGCCAGCGTACTGACAGCTTTACAGGCGGCAAATATAGCAGCGATCGGCGAACAAACAGCTCGAAAAAGTTACCATACGCTGAGCCGAATGCGAGTTGAAGTACGGTGATGGACGCACGATCCAGCCGGTGAAGATAGTCCGCAATCACGAATCGAGTTAACGCAGAGGCGGGGAGCATGAAAATATCACGTCTTGGCCCCAAAACGTGCTGGTGAACAAAGAGTGACGACAGTGAGCGATCGTGTAGATTGGCAAAGCCCACCCGGGCTGCACCTAAACCCGCGATGAAGCGGTTGAAAACAGAATCAGGTAGCTCGAGCCCAAGCTGGGTGCAAGCGTACACCACGGCCTGCTCTTCACGGCTGTCTTGCCCGCACACCGACATCAGCCGACCTGGGTCAGAGTGCAACATGTGACGAACCCAACGAATACACCCTCCAAACACCGCGTACGCGTGCTTGATTTCGAGTTCCTGGTCACGCAAAGACCCTCGTTGCAAAAGCGCTTCGGCTTCCGCATACGTCCATGAAGAGAGTGTCGCCTGCGTGTACGGATACTCGGGGGGATATCCCCCCGGATCGCTGCCATAGTGGAACTTACCAGCAAAATTATCGGAGGCAGTCACGACAATCAGGTCCCCGTACGCTTCCAATTGAGGACTTTCGATGCGCGTCTTATACCCATCAATCAAACAAAAATCGACATGAACGTCATCTTGATAGATGTCCATCACCTCGAGGTGGCGAGTGAGAATGTTCACTCTGACAAACGCATCAGTATTCTTCGTGTTGTCAGGTTGCTCGATGCGCAAACGGAATGTAACAACCGGATATGCTGCAGTTCGAGCGCTTTCGGTCTGCTGCAGCCTTTCGAGGTAGCGCAAAATCCAGTAGCCATGCATGAGCGATATTCCCACGCCAGTGGTGCCATCAATAGCTATGGCCTTGTATCCAGCACCAATGGTAGCATCGAACAGACGATCGTACTCTGGACGCGCCAGCAACGTTGCTTCGCCGCCGTTGAGCCAGCAAACGTCACCCGGCAGGGTGATCAACCGAAACTGCTCAGAGTTATTGAGTTCGACGGTTTTGGCTTCTGGCCCAGCGTTGGAAGCAACGGATACTGGGGCGATACCGGCTTCAACAGTCGTGTCCGAGGCGCTACTGTCTAATAAATGCATAGGTGCAACACCAGTTGATTCGCGTGCAGGAGACGCGGGTCTGATTCCAAGATGGGCTTGAGTGTGACTCCCAGAAGAGAAGTTCATGAGTCGCAACAATCCCTCAAAGAACACCTGATAGCCGAAAACAGGGTTAACGCTCAAAGCGTCGCGGTTGCTGTTTTGTGAAAAAAAAAAAAGCGCTTGCCTGAAGTGCATGCATATATGCCTGCTGTTCTGGAGTTGCGCCTCGCTAAGAAAACGCATAGGGATAAGATACGAAGAATGCACAGGAACTAGTAGACACCAGCATCATAAACAACATAACATAGCACACGGACTTTTGAACTCGCTGGAGGGGCGAGAACCGAAGCGAATGAAACGTACGATGCTGTCGCTGAGACAGGTTCATCGCTTCGACACGTTCGTATCGCTGCAGATTGAGCAGCTCAACCACTTCGGCCCTGAGCGAGGCCAGTTCTCCGCTGAGCGAGGTCAAGAGTTGTCTCAGACACAGCTCTCTCCGGCGTAAGAACGCTCGCGTTGCGTCATCGTTCGCATGTTCCTGATCACGAACAGCGTCGGCGATCTGCTGATCAGTCTCCGCAGCTTGAAAAATCACAGCGTCAATGGAGGCAGTTGCACGCGCCAGATCGGACGCCGTAATAGCGGCCGGATCCGCTACAAACGCCATTACATGTCTCAGTGAGATTTTCGAAGGTGATCAGAAATCGAGTCGAAGGGCGCACAGATCAAAATTGTGAAATGAACTCTCTTCTTTTCTACTCTACTCAAGTTTGATCTACTTTTCACCGAAATGAATGATCCGGAATGGCTGTGTCCTCGGTGATTGTCGACCGGAATGCCTGGATGGACTGATCACTGGTCGCAACACACATAGAATATCGATATGCAGCATTGTTTGAGCCTGTTCAGGTTGCCATGGCTCGTTGGGGTCGGCATTCAGCTCGCGCCTGCTTAGCTGATTTTAGAACCCAAAAGAGGCGACGTGAGCATGCGGATTAAACATGCACACATGCTGCCAACTTGATTAGCTTGAATGAGTCGCTGCAGATCGTGGTAGATGTTGTGGATATAATTAACTGAAGCCGAGCGACAGATGACAACAACGAGCTGACAAAGCCGTCTAAAGCGACAGGAAGCTCGCTCATATTGTAGGTAGAATCGTGTCCTAGAACACGGCCGAGCAGCTATCCTTGCACAATCGCTGAGACGCGCGCGAGATCCTTAGCCCTGGGGACAACACGAGGCGACAGCTCCATCGCGGACGCCAACGCGGCTTCAATGACAGCCTTGACATCGACACGACTCGACACAGTTTGCTTCGCTGAAATGCGCTCGCTGGACCGAGCAGGCGTGGCTTTTGGCCTGTTCATGGCGTCAGTCAATTGTCTTCTGAATACATTTGCGCCAGGCAGCCCGTGTAAAATATTCAGCAATGGCCTCAGCACCAATCTCCGAATGGACGCTTCAGCGGGCGGAGTCCAGTGACCATTCGACGTACTGGCTCCAGTGGAAGGCGCAGTCAACCGGCTGAGCTCACCTACATTCATCGCACGGGTACGACTTGTCGACGAAGCAGCCTGTTGAACAGACTCCATGAACGCTTGTGCGTACTTTGCATAGTCCAGGACCACTTGTTGGCGTGCGACCACCTCATCCTCGTATGCGTTAGCTGTGCTCCCAGCGGCAGCCTGTCGCATTGCCAGCGCTTGATCGATCTCACGAAAGATCCACGGGCCCTCCACTGCCTGACGGCCAATCATTACACCGTGTACACCATGTGCAAGATGCTGCAGAGTTTGCTGTGGCGTTGTCACTCCCCCATTCAACGTAAAATGCAGATTCGGGAAGTCTTTCACCAGTCGATACACCGTATCGTATTTCAAAGGTGGTACCGTACGGTTCGCGGCGGGGCTCAAACCCTTCAGCAAGGCTTTGCGCGCGTGAATGATGAAATGGCTGATGCCGCCAGACGCCGATACTTGCCGCACGAAATTAGCGAGAAATTCGTAGCTATCGTGATCATCCACCCCAATGCGACACTTCACCGTGACTGGAACTGAGGTAGCTGCGCGCAGGGCCGCGCACGCGCGACCGACACGCTGCAACAACCCCAAGACAACACAAGGCACGATACCAGTCAGATCAAGATGACGCAGGGCCGTGTTAGGGGCACGTGCATCAGCAGTGGCTGGCAGCTTACATCAACGTCCAGCATGAGTTTGGCACCGAAGGCTCCGGCGCCTGATACGGCTTCGCTGGGACAGCCGCAGTTCAGGTTGATCTCATCGTATCGCCATCCGATCTGCTCTGCAATCTGCACTGCTCGAGCCAGCGTCTGTGGATCGTTACCGCCAAGCTGCATACAAGCACACACACATACATACACACACGCACGCACGAAAGTATTAGGCGCGAAGCCCGAAACAACGACCAAGTTAGTATGTGCTAACCTGCCACACCACTGGTCGCTCACGCTCGTCGAACCCAAGATCCATGTGCAATCGTTGCAGGTTTCCCAACTCGTACAGCTTGACCACTTTGATCGCCACCTCCATCTCAGAATACACTATGGTGCGCGGGCTGATTAATCGGATGAGGTACCGCAGATGGCGATTCGTATGCTGCATCATAGGCGCCAAACTGTCGAGCATCCCAATGCCGTGTGAGCACAAGGTAAGCAAGCTGGCTCACCGAAGAATAACGATACCTGATCCGCGGTGTGGGTGCCTGCGTTGTGGTTGAGAATGGACGGTGCATTCGCAACCAGAATTCCCTCGTCGCATGCTCGGTATTTGCATGCCCTATCGGTACCAGGTGTCTTCTTGACACAATAAAACTGCGCCGAAACAAGGTCGACATTTTTCGGCACAATCAAGCGTGGCTGAATCGGTGAGATCGATCATGAAGGATTCCGCTTGCAGCAACACTGAGCGGCGGCGTGCCAGTCTAGCTCCTGAAGAGCCCGGGACAAGTGCTGGCCCGCACGCTGATCATATGGCAGCATTATGGCCCTTGCTGATGCTGGTGCTCGTGCACGCCAGAAGTCTGGCGCTCGCATCGCTGCTGCCGTACGATCTGCGGGTCGATCGCGTGTCGGAGCCTCTGGGTGTAGACTCACAAACTCCACTGTTCTCCTGGAAGATGAGCGTTGCTTCGACAGGTGAGTCACTGCTGATGAGAGCTGCGTTGTTTGAAGTGATCGCCCGATGCAACATCAGTTCTGGATCTACGCATTCTTGCGGCTGCTGTCGTGGTATTTGCATTCAAATTCTGGTGACACGCGTATCTATGCTCTGTATGCCTCAATAATGCAGAGCAAGACATTGTGCAAACAGCCTATCAACTGCAGTTATTCCATTGGAACGCTTCAGCTACGCTGCCATCCAACCCTACAGATCGCGCTGCGTTTTGTCAATCGACATCTCTGGCCGCAAGAGTTACACCGGAGATGGATCAATCCGGCAGCTATGCGAATCTGCTATGGGACAGTGGACCCGTATCGTCGCGTGGAGCGCGGGCACAGCTGCCTTCGTCCGTCGTCCTGACTGCAGATACATACTACCTATGGTGCGTGCGCGTATGGGACAACTCGACCTCTGGGTCGCAACACGGTGATGAGCCTGCTGCTGCGGCTTACAGCCCAGCACAGCTTCAGCAACGGGAGCAGCAGCTGTCGAATTTCACTGCTAGCATCTTCTCCGTAGGCTTATTGACGACGGTCGATTGGAACGGTAGCGAATGGATCACCGGTGGATGGCAATACCGCACCGAGATCGATCTGATTGTTGCAAATGGGTCGACCAACGCCAATCCCGTCACCGTTACGCAGGCGCTAGCCTACATCTCTGGTCTCGGCTGGTTCGAATGTTGGCTGAACGGAGCGCGCATTGGTCAGAATTACTTAGACCCTGGCTGGACTAATTACGAGGCACGAGCGTTGTACGTCGTGCACGATGTAACGGCTCTGCTTCCCGCGCTTTCGTCAAATGCACCACCCTCCGTTGCGATCGCATGCGCACTCGGTGGAGCGCATTACAGTATGTACTGGTTAGGGTCCGACCAGTCACCCTCTAATGTCGACCCAGCTGCATCTGCAACCACGCCAGCAGGATCAGCAGAATCGCATTCGCCCTTGTTTCCACAGCGCACCAAGCTGCTGCTGCGGTTGTCGATCCACTACTCCGACGGCTCAACACAGAGTATAGAATCCGACGGTGCCACCTGGCGCGTGGTACCCCCCGGAGCCGGGGCATACAAGGACAATAGCGTGTATGGTGGTGACGTGTATGATGCTCGTGACGAGACAATAGGGTGGTTACAGCCTGGCTACATATACGGTAGGGTTAGGATATCTGCGTGTGACGAGCGCACCCATACGCTGTACTTCCTATGTTTGAGCTTACCGTATCGTGCGGGGTCTGGTGTGACTGCTGTCAAACTAGGACCTCCGTGGGTGAACGCGACCCGCTTGGGTCCACCAACCCAAACCGAATTGCCGCCGGTTATAGCGGATGGGAAGGCTATAAAGGTGCATTGCGTGAGGCTGACCCTTCGTTGAAAGGCTGAGGTTTCTTTTTTCCAAATTCAGCGATGAATTATTGGAATTGCTCGGCTTTTGTAATCCGGCTCATTTTGGGTTGGTCGACCCATTTGGCTCGATGGCTGTCGAGAGTCATGACTACTTGTACATGTGGTCCACGGTACATCCGTGCCTGGTCGCTGTCTGAGTTTGTCTAAGCTTTGCTTGCGATTTTTGATGTAATCGTCCGTGATTTCAAGTTGACGTGCAGCTGTACATTGGGCAGTGTTGCAATCGCATGATGTTTTAAAGCACCAAATCCTCTGATGTTGTGATTTAGTACCGACCTCTCAACTATCTTTGTATCTGTTTGTGTGTGTGTGTGTGTGTGTGTGTGTGTGTGTGTGTGTGTATGTGTGCGTGTGCGGGATATCAGGCTGGGCGGGCATCTGCGACGATATTGAGCTCCCAATTGATGCCTGGAATTCAGCAGCTGGCGTTGCTGTCCCCAGTCGGCTTGGTGGCGACCAATGCTACCACGCCTGAAGTGAGAATACGGATGGCTCACACCGCCAGTTCTGAGGCGCTTACCACGTACAGTATCTACGATTTCGGGCAGAATATCGCAGGCTGGTGTCGGATCCAGCTGATGGGAGGTGAGAACATGATTATGATCCCTGTTGTATCGAGAATGCATTCCATAGGCAGGAGTGTCGGCCCGGAATGCGTTCCTGGCCGTGACGCATCGTGATGTGCTGCATTGCTCATGCGACGCTCTTGGTGGAACTCGCAGAATGGGTTGCTGGTGATCGCATCGAGCTGAAGCACGCGGAAATGATCAAAGTTGATGCGAACACGTCCAACGTGGAGCTGGATTACACGTCTCTTGGTCTGGCCCGCAACACGGACATCTACATCGTTGGAGCTTGCAACACTTCAAAGTAAGTATGAGCACTGTGTGTGTGTGTGTTGTGTGTGTGTGTGTGTGTTTGTGTGTAAGAGAGAGAGAGAGAGAGAGAGAGAGAGAGAGAGAG
>Ga0163144_10011607_pt1 | contig 18619 bp, 15 predicted proteins | sample OliLak19BULKMAT1_FD_123175 | JGI IMG/M metagenome (GOLD analysis project Ga0163144, IMG submission 123175) | Freshwater microbial mat bacterial communities from Lake Vanda, McMurdo Dry Valleys, Antarctica - Oligotrophic Lake LV.19.BULKMAT1 | ecosystem: Environmental > Aquatic > Freshwater >... | reverse complement strand
TGCGTGAGCGCGTGGGCCTCCCCAAAGGTGCACTGGAGGAGCTCAGGCGGGATTTTGGCGCCGTGCTCTTTGGCGCACTGGGTGACAAGCGCATTCCGGACATGGCGCACGGGCGGGAAATCCTTTTGGGCATGCGCTTTGGACTGGACCTCTACGTCAACAGCCGGCCCGTGACGCTGCTGCATCCCTCGCTCACGCCGCTCAAGGATGTGACCTCCCTGGACATGGTGCTCCTGCGGGAAAACACCGAGGGCCTCTACGCCAACGTGGGCGGCACCTTCAAAGAAGGCACGCTGGATGAGGTGGCGCAGGACATGGAAGTGAACACGCGCAAAGGTGTGGAGCGTATCCAGCGGTACGCGTTTGAGCTGGCGCGCTCGCGCCGGAAAAAAGTATGCGTGGTTGATAAGCACAACGCCGTCCGTTACGGCGGCGGCCTGTGGCAGCGTGTCTTCAAGCTCCTGCAGGCTGAATTTCCTGACGTGGAAGCGTCCCACCTCCTGGCGGACGTGGCGGCCATGGAGCTGGTGCGCAACCCGGGGCGTTTTGACGTGATGGTGGCCAACAACCTGATGGGTGACATCCTCACGGACCTGGGCGCCGCCATTGTGGGCGGGCTGGGTGTTGCGCCCAGTGCCAACCTCAACCCCGGCCACGTCAGCCTTTTTGAGCCCGTCCACGGCAGCGCGCCGGACATTGTTGGAAAAGGTATTTCAAATCCGCTGGCATCCTTCCTCACCTCCGGGCTCATGCTGGATTACCTGGGCCACCCGGAGCTGAACCTTGCCGTCATTGAAGGCGCCAAGAGCTGTGTTGCGGGCGGCAAGACCACGCCGGACCTGGGTGGGAAACTCAGCACGGTGCAGGCCGCGGATGCGTTGATTGACGCCATCCTGGCGCGCGTCTGACATCATCCCGTGGCCCGCGCCCCGCTCACCAGAACGCGTCTGCTGACGTCACTCCTCTGGGGAGTGCTCATCAGCCTTGCCGGTGGGGTGCTTGCCGTCTGCCTGGGGCCGCAGGGACTGGCTTTTTCTGACGCTGTCACACTCTTTTCGGACAGCACTGCGGGTCATATCCTGCGTGAGGCCCGCCTGACGCGTGTGGTGCTGGGCGGACTGTGTGGCGCTGCGCTGTCCATGGCGGGCGCTGCGTTGCAGGCACTTCTGCGCAATCCGCTGGCGGACCCGTACGTGGTTGGTGTGAGTGGCGGCGCCGCTGTGGGGGGCACCCTTGCCGTCGTCATTCAGGAGCCACTGCTGGCGGGCGCGGCCAGTGGATGGATTGCCCAGCTCACGCTGCCGCTGGGCGCCTACGCCGGCGCACTGAGTGTGCTGGTGCTCATCTACGGCGCCGCCCGGGTGAGTGGGCGGGCCAGTGCAGTAGCAGTGCTGCTGAGTGGCGTTGTCTTCAATGCGTTCTGCCTGGCGCTGGTGAGCGTGCTGCGCTTGCTGGTCCGCGCGGAGACCGCACAGTCCCTGATGGCGTGGATGATGGGCAGTGTAGGCAGCGAGACCTGGCAGATGGTGGGCATCACCGGCCTCTACGTCACGGTGGGCGCGCTCTGGCTCATCCGCCTTGCAGGCCCGCTGCATCTGCTGGCGCAGGGTGATGATGCGGCTGCGCGGCTGGGCGTTTCCGTTGAGAGAATGCGGCTGCAGGCCTACCTGGCCACGTCTTTGCTGGTGGCCGGCGTGGTGAGTGTCACCGGCATGATTGGTTTTGTGGGGCTGATGGTTCCGCACCTGTGCCGCGTGATTGCCGGGCCGGACACGCGCGTGAACATTCCGTTGAGCGGATTGGTGGGTGCCGCGGCGCTGATGGTGTGTGACGGTTTCTCACGCGCACTCTTTCCGGTGTTCCACACCGAGTTCCCGGTTGGCGCATTCACGTCGCTGCTGGGCGGTCCGGTGTTCCTGGTGCTGCTGAGGCGGCACCTGGGATCCCACGCGGGCGCCAGATGAGCGTTCGCCTGCAGGTGGAGGAGGTCAGCGTCAGGCGCGGCGCCACGCAGGTGGTGACTGACGTGTCCTTGACCGTGGAAGGCGGCACAGTCACCGCGCTGCTGGGACGCAACGGCGCCGGCAAGAGCTCCTTGATGCTGGCCATGGCAGGACTGGTTCCGCTGGAGCGCGGGACCGTTGCGCTCAATGGGGTGAACACCGCCACCATGCCGCGGCAGGCCCTGGCGCGCCGCATTGCCAGCATGGGCCAGGATGAGCGGCCGGATGATGAGCTGCTGGCGTTGGAAGTGGTCCTGCTGGGCCGCGCCCCACATCTTGGCGCCTGGGGACTTCCCGGTCCGTCTGATGAGGAGCTGGCCCGCAACGCGCTGGCCGCAACGGAGGCCCTGCCCTTTGCGCTCCGCTCCATGCGCACGCTCAGCGGCGGTGAGAACCAGCGTGTGCTCCTGGCGCGTGTCCTCTGCCAGGGCGGTGAAGTATTACTCTTGGATGAGCCAACCCACGCGCTGGACCCGGGACACGCGCTCCGCGTAATGAAACTGCTGCGTGAGCTGGCGGCCAAAGGCGCGGCGGTTGTGGTGGTGCTGCATGACCTGTCCCTGGCGGCGCGGTGTGCGGACGTGGTGGTGGTGATGGATGAAGGGCGCGTGATCAGCCGCGGCGCACCGCGCCAGGCCCTGAGCAAAGACATCCTGGCGCGCGCATTCCGCGCGGAGCTTTCCCTGGTTGACGTCCACGGGCATCCCGTCGTCGTGGCGGACTGAGCAGACCATGCATGTGGTGGCAGCAGTGGTGACCCGCAACGGCAAGGCGCTCCTCTGTCAGCGCCCTGAGCGCAAACACCACGGCGGACTCTGGGAGTTTCCGGGCGGCAAGACCGAGCCCGGAGAAGACAACCACGCCGCGCTGGTCCGTGAGCTGCGGGAAGAGCTGGGTGTGCGTGTCACCCAGACCGGAGCAACACTCTTCACGGACACAGACGCGGCGCGGGGCGTGACAATAGAGTTTATTGAAACACATTTTGACGGTGAACCGCAGTGCCTGGAACACCAGGCGCTGCAGTGGGCGGATCCCAAGCTGCTGGGTACGCTGGCTCTTGCACCCGCGGATCAGAGATTTGCGCTGTGGTGGACCACGCAGGCGTGACTCACCCGCGCTTCCGCACACGCATCACCAGCAGCATTCCCAGCACTCCCGCCAGCCACGCCGGCTGCGTTGTTGTCACCCCCGCGTGTGAACACGTGGGACCCGGTTGGGGCGAATCACCCGCTGACCCCTGCGTGCCCTGACCCGCATCCACCTCAGCACCCGCGTCCGGCTCCTCCGTGGGCCCTGCATCAACAAACGTCACTCCGCCATCCTCATCCACAGTGAGGACGGGAAAAGTGTAATCAGACGGCGGCACACCTGCAGAGTCACACCACACGCGGGTCTGGTCCGCGCACCGTGAACGCACCTCCCCGTCCAGCCAGTCCCGCCAGACATCCACCCGCGTATCCACACCGCCCTTGCTGTTGCAGTCCGTGGAGTCATACGCGTGTGACGTCACACCAACCACGCGCATCCCTCCCTGCGGCAGCGTGAGGTACGTGGGCCCGCCGGAATCTCCGTGGCATTTGCGTCCGCTCATGGCGTCTGAGCCCACCTGCATCTCCATGGAACCCAGCTCGTTGATGGTGGTGCGCGCACAGATCTTGATGCCCACGGACCCCGCCGGAGGCGGCTCCAACGGATTGCCACTTCCCTGCGCCTGCTGGCCCCAACCCGCAATGTCCACCTCAGCGCCTTGCACCAGGGCGGTTTCCTCGTCCTCGGAGATGATGTGCATGGGCGGGACCGTGATGGGCCGGTCCAGGAAGAGCAGGCTGATGTCCTTGAAGTCACCCGGACCATTCACCTGGCCCAGGTCATCCACGTTGAACTGAGGATGTTTCACCGCTTCTCTCACCAGCACCGAATCCGCCGGAAACTCCACGTCCATCATCCCTGACGCCAACGCGCCCAGGTCCGGTTCGGAGGTGATGTAGAAATCCGCGCGCGTCAGTGTGCCAAAACCGCTGGTCAACGTCTTCTCATCCACACAATGCGCAGCCGCCATGACAACGTCCGGCGCAACCACGGTTCCAGTGCAGACAACGGTCTTGAGCGGGAGCACACCAAAGCCCATCAGATCAATTTCACCGTCAATCAGGATGGCCACCGCGCTGGGAAAGGCCTCCTTGCCGCACGCCGTGCCGTTGATGATGGGCTGGGTCCCGTTGCTGGCGGCGGTTTCAGGTGAGGCCTGCGGTCCGCATGCGGCGGTGCACAGAGCGGCAAAGGCAAAGAAACAGGCGTGGTGCTTCATCAACACTCCATGGGTCTGGAAGCGCACATTGGAGCAGCCGCGCCGGTCAACGGACGTCGGTCATTTGACGGACGCTGAACATCCGCCGCGGACTATGGCAGGTTGCAGCAAATGCTCTCCACCCCCTTCATCTGCTCCGGTGAATATGTATGACATATTGCTCCAGCGGCCTCTGCCTGGCGCCCCACAACCCCACGTTCCACTGAGGTCCGCCCATGCTTGCTGCGGATGATGTGGCGGTGATGTTGGTGGTGTTTGCCGCGTTCCTGGTGGAAGCCATGGTGGGCTTTGGCAGCACTGTCCTCACCGTCACGCTGGGCGCGCAATGGGTGCCGCTGGACACGCTGCTTCCTGCGTTTGTTCCCATCAGCCTGGGCATCAGCACCTTCATCCTTTTCAAGAGCAGGGCAGACCTGGATGTCCAATTCCTCCTGCGCCGTCTGCTCCCGTGGATTGGCGTGGGCATGGCGCTGGGCGTGCTGGTGGTGTTCCCGCTGCGCGGTGAGCCCGGCATCCTGGCGGGCTTTGGCGTCATGGTGGTGGCGTTGGCGGTGCTCAATCTTCTTGCCTTGCGCGGAGGCACCTCTGCTCCGCCACTGCCGCTGGCCTTGGGCAACGGCCTGATGGTGCTGGCGGGTGTGGTGCACGGGCTCTTTGGAAGCGGCGGGCCGCTGGTGGTGTTTGTGCTTTCCCGGGAGCTCAACAACAAGCGCGCGTTCCGTGCCGTGCTGGCGCTGCTGTGGCTGGCCCTCAACCTGGTGCTCTGCGTCAACTACGCCAGCGCCGGCATGTTCACCGCAACGTCCTTCCGCTTGGGATTGTTGATGGTTCCCTCCCTGGCGCTGGGCGCATGGCTGGGAAACCACCTGCACGGCGTGGTGGAGGAAAGGACCTTCCGCATTATCAGCCAGGTCATCCTGATGGTGGCCGGTGGCGCGCTGGCAGGGCGTTCTTTGCTGCAGTGATCTGATCCGCTCCCCAGATCAGCGCCCTGTGCATCCGGCTGGATGAAACTGCCTACAACCCGGAAACCCACATCAATCCCTTCTGGCGCATTCATTGCGCACGCGCTGACAACACGTGTTGTCACTCATTTGCCTTGCACACCCGTACAGACAAGGTTGCGCTTTCTGGCACAGCGGGACGCATTTCCGTTGTCAGGGAGCGGAGATGCAGCCGCACCGCTGCAAGGCAACCAAGAGGTCAGCGCAGCCAGGTGACAACATGTGTTGTCAACCCATTCAACCTGCCAAGGGTTGGGTCAACCTTCCGGTTTGACACGCTGCCTGAGATTTCCCAAATTGCCGTCGAGGAAACCCGCGGACTGTCGCCGGGAATTCCCACGCCCAGGAGCAGCGCATGGAAGCATCCGAGTTCTTGCAGATTGTGGAATCCCTGCACGCAGATGCCCGGAAGCGGGGTTTGTTCTTCCAGAGCTGCTCGGATGAGGAGATCCGCGGACGGCTGATCACCGTCAACGGCCAGACCATGACCAGCTTTGGTTCCTGCTCCTACCTGGGGCTGGAATTTCACCCGGCGCTCATCTCCCTGGTGCATGAAGCGGTGGACCGCTTTGGAACCCAGTTTGCGTCCTCACGCGGCTACCTGTCTTCACCCTGGTATGAAGAATTTGAATCCACCATGGACCGCATCTTTGATGCGCATGTGGTGACGGTGCAGACCACAACCCTGGCGCACCAGGCCATGTTTGACGTGTTCCTGACGGAGAAGGACGCGTTGGTGATGGATCACCACGTCCACTACAGCGTGCAGCGGGCCAGCGTGCTGGCGCGCGCCGTTGGCGCCCATGTGGAAATTGTCCGCCATGATGAGCTGGAGCGCGCGGTGGACCTGGTGCGCAAGCTGGCCAAGAAACACAAGACGGTGTGGTTTGCCACGGACGGCGTCACCAGCATGTACGGAGACCTGGCCCCGGTGGACATCATCCAGAAGCTGCTGGATGCCGCGCCCAACGTCCGGGTCTACGTGGATGACGCACACGGCATGAGCTGGGCGGGCAAATACGGACGCGGCTCATTTCTCTCCCGTATGCCGCAGACGGACCGCATGGTCATTGCCACATCCTTGTCCAAGGCGTTTGCGGCCGGCGGCTCGGCGCTGGTGTTCAAGTCCAAAGAGGAGGCGGAGCGCGTGCGCATGTGCGGTGGGCCCATGGTGTTCAGCGGTCCGCTCCAACCGCCGCTGCTGGGCGCAGCGCTGGGCAGCGCGCGGCTGCACCTGACGGATGAGCTGGTGCAGCTCCAGGCAGTCCTGCAGGAGCGGGTCCGGTACTGCAACAAGCTGCTCAAGGACGCGGAGATGCCGCTGCTGGTGGACAATGATGCGCCCATCCGCTTCATCCGCCTGGGCCTTCCGCGCGTGGCCAGTGAGGTTGCATCCCGCCTTGCCAAAGATGGGTATTACGCCAACGTCTCCATGTTCCCATCCGTCCCCATGAAGCGCGGCGGCCTGCGCCTGGGCATCACCGCCACACATTCCAAGCAGGACATTGAAGGGCTGGTGGCCGCGCTCTCCCGCCGGGTTCCGGAAGTGCTCAAGGAAGAGGGCATGACGCGGGAGGATCTGGACGCGCTGTTCAGCAACTCCGTGGTGCGCACCAACGGCGTCCAACGCAAACCTGCCAGCTACGTGAACATGCTGCTGCATGACGCCGCGGGGCGGACCACCGGCGCAGCGCCTGCAGACTGGGCCCGCACCGGGCTGGACTGTGACCCGCAGACGCTCACCGTGCAGCACATGCGCACCATCCGGGATGTCCCGCGGGATGTCTGGGACGCGGCGCTGGGCAGTGCCGGGTGCTGCAGCTGGGAAGCCATGGCGGCGGAGGAACGGATCTTCCGCAACCAGGAGCGCCCGGAGCACAACTGGGAGTTCCACTACGTCCTGGTGCGTGATCCCCAGGGTACGCTGGTGTGCGCCACTTTCTTCACCACCGGCCTGCAGAAGGATGACTTCCTGATGCGCGCTGAAGTCTCCAAGGCGGTGGAGCAGCGCCGCCTGACGGAGCCGTATTTCCTGACGTCACGCTCGGTGACCATGGGCTCCGGGCTGTCTGAGGGCAACCACCTCTACGTCAACCGCAGCGGTCCGTGGCGCGCGGCCCTGCAGCGGGCCATGGAAGTGGGCTCCAAAGTGTATGAGGAGACACACGCAGACATCCTGGTGATGCGTGACCTTCCCGGAGATGACCCGGAGATGGATGAGCACGTGCGCTCATTGGGCCTTATCAAGGTGCCCAACATGGAGAGCCACATCCTGGACATTGGCTGGCGTGAGCCGCAGGGCCTCCTGGCGTCCATTGAGAACCGCAAGAAGCGCGCACAGGTCCGGGAGATCATGGGCAACAGCCAGTCCTACTCCGTGCAGGTGTACGGCGCGGGCCTGGGCAACGCGCACCTGCTGCCCCCGGAGCACGTGGACCAGTTGCACGCGCTCTACCAGAACGTGGCGCGGACCAAGCTGCGCTTCAACGCGTTTGAGCTGCCGCGCAACATGCTGCACCAGCTGCTGGAATCCCCCGCATGGGAATTTGGTGTCTTACACTTGAAGGATGAGAGCGGGCGCCTGGTGGAGGACCGCGCAGTGGCGTTCTGGGGTGCCCACCGGCACGCCGAGCATTACGCCATGCTCTTCTGCGGGCTGGACTACCGCTACGTGAAGCTCCACGGCGCGTACCGCCAGTGTACCTACCAGGCCATCCTGCGCGCGGCGCAGGTGGGTGCGCGGACCATGCACATGGGGATGGACGCAGAAGTAGAGAAGAAGCGCTTTGGCGCCCGCGCACACTCCACGTGCCTCTACGTCCAGGCGCGCGAGGACTACAACGCGGCCATCCTCCAGCAGATTGTGGCAGAGGTGGGCATTGGTGCGCAGGAGAAGCCACCGGTGGTGGTTTCCCAGCCCACACCCAGCCCCAGCAGAAACGGAATGATCAACGGAAATACCGGCGCGCACTGAGCAGATCACCGTTCCGCTGGGATGCGGAAGACGGTTCTTGTTCCAGCCAATCCGTTCTAATAGAAACGGAGTGCTTGGCTCCTGACATTCAGCGGCCATATGCAGAGGCCGTCACCGCATGGCGTACATTTCGCACTCGATTGGCAGTTTTTTCGTGGTCCGCTGGCTGAAGACGGAACCGGGTGACCTCGAGAAAATCCTCCGTGACGTAGCGTTGGTGCGTGCCGCTTCAAAGCACCCGCTAACCTACGTCTCTCTCTCCGATGACAAGACGCCACCGCCGGATGAGGAGCGCCGCAAAGAGCTGATCCAGCGGTTGGAGTCGTTCCTCAAGCACTGCGAGTCCTTCTACGTGATTCTGGAGAGCCGCGGCTTCCGTGGCAGCGTGCTGCGCGCCGTGATTGGCGGGATGATGTTGATCCATCCCAGCAGCCGCAACGTCATGGTGCGCGGCTCCATCCGCGAGGCATTTGCGGAGAACCGGCACCGCCTTCCCATGCCGGAGGCGGAGCTCATCCAGGTGCTGAAGTCCAAAGATGTGCTGCCCCCGGACTGGGCAGGCTGAACCACCCGCAACGTCAATTCGCTGATTTGTGATTCCAGGTGGCCCGCGTTGCGGCTGCGCTGGATCTTGCCGCGCGCAAACCAGCCCGCGGCGCAAGGCACGGGCTGCGCAAGCGGAAGAGCGGCGGGAGCTTGGATTGCCGGGGGCGGTTCAGTGCCTGCAGTCCTGCGTGGTGCTCAGGGCGGACTGGACAGGCGGGACAACGCGCAGCTTCAGCGAACGTACACTTTGGTGATCAGGAACGGCGGATTGAACAGGTCCTCGGTGAGCGCCATGTTGAGCGCCGCCAGCCGGTGCTCCTGGTCAGACGCCACCACCATGGGTGAGATACCCAGGACCGGCGGAAGGAACGCGGCCGCCACGGAGAAATTGAACAGGAGCGGATCATCCGCCACCACGGTCCGCGCACCGGTGCGGACATCAATCCGGATGAGGCGCAGGTGGAACGGGTCCGTGGCGTAGAGATGGTGCTTGTTGCCGTGCGGGTTGAACACCAGGCCCTTGAGGGTCTCAGGGACGCCGGCGGGCGGGGCAGAAACCACGGTGATGTCCGCGGCGCGCAGGTGGGGTGCGCGCGCGTCCGCCAGTGAAGCAATGGGGACCTTGTACACACCGCCAAGGCAGGTGGTGCCAAAGTACAGATGGCGCTTGTCTGAAGACAGGGAGCCAACACCCGGTGCAAAGTTGCCAGCCAGGCTGAACGGAATGCCGCCAATGTCCACCACCGGCGGGAAGGCGCATGCACCCAGGAAGGAGATGGCATCTTCCGGGGCCAGCGTCTGCGGGATGATGCCAGGCGCAATGCTGCCGTCCTGGTTCACCACCCACAATCCACCAAACCCGGAATCACTGACCACGTAGCGGCCGTCATCCAGCACCTCAACGTCCTCTGAGAAGAGGATGGGGAGGCCGGAGAAGCTCACCGTGCGGACCAGCGTGGCGCTGAACGTGCCATCCGCGCTGGTGGAATATTCATAGTCATACACGCGCGGGATGGCGGGAAAGAACGGGCTGGGGAAACCGCCCGAATCCAGGACCACCAGGTGGCCCGGGCCTGCCGTGCGCAGCGTGAAGGGAAGCAGGAACCCGCCCGGGGGCGCGGGCACCACCGTGATTTCAGCGCCGGTGAAGCGGTTCAGCACCGCCACGCGGCCATGCAGCGGCTCTGAGACAAAGACGTAGCGCTTGTCTCCGGCAATGCCGTGCGGAAGGTTGTCCCGGCCCGCGTAGTCATACGCAATGGCGCCGTTGCCCAGCTCAATGCGGCTGTTGGCAGTCTGGCGGCCCACCACGTCCGCCTGCTCATCCGCCTCCGCACCTGCCAGGGCGTCTTGCGCCAGCGCGGAGGACTCATCCGGGGTGTCCCCGCCCGCAGGCTGCGCGTCCACTCCGCAGCCAACCAGGAGGGCGCTCAATGTAAGCAACCGGAGACCAACGGATCTTGCTGCAACGTGTTGGTGCATGGGTGTCCCCTTTGTCTCTCAGACTTTTCCGCAACCGATTCCGTCGGGCGGAAGCTTCAGGAATAAAAAGAGAATACAAATTTTGCGGACGAGAACCTCCTTTATTTCCGAGTTCTTTTTGTGAAGAGAATGTGGGGAAATGCATAGGCTTGATTCACAACGGAATGATTGGTGTAGGCGTGATCTGGGAAAGATCTGCGCTCCCGCCCGACGGTGCCCGCCGTCACAGCACACAGCGGCTCCAACCACACGTGCGCATCATTCAGCATGCGATCTGTCCCGCAGCGACGGTGATCCCGCGGACAGCAACCCACCTTGGAGGCACAGCCGTTGCGCGCCGCGGAGAAAAAGTGTCAGTGCTTGCCACACCTGCTGCCTGGTGGAGTCACCCGTGAGAATTGCCTTCTGTTGTCTTCCTGCCGTGATGATGGCCCTGGTTGGCTGCGCGCCGGAGTCCGCGGCAACCACCAGCACTGCGGCGTCCTCCTCCTCGTCAGGAGGCCAGAGCTCATCCGGTCTGCCGGACGCGGGATTACCTGCCTGCGCAGCGGACCCCGTGTTGGCGGAGGCGGTGATGGAGGTTGGCGCAGACCCCGTGGGTGGGACCTTTCCCCTGGAACATGCACTGGCCGGCCTGCCCGCAGGTGACGGCCCGCTGCGCGCCATCATCACCACGGAGCTGGGGACCCTGGTGTGCCAGCTCCGCGCAGACAAAGCGCCCAACGCGGTGGCAAATTTTGCGGGGCTGGCGCGCGGCACGCGGCCGTTTGAAGACCCCGCCACCATGCGGTGGAGCAAGCGCCGCTTCTATGATGGCCTGCTCTTCCACCGCGTGATTCCGGAATTTATGGCCCAGGGCGGTGACCCGCTGGGAACTGGCTTTGGCGGCCCAGGCTATGCGTTTGACGACGAGATCACGGATCTCACACACGTTGCCGGCGCACTTGCCTATGCCAACACCGGACCACATTCCAATGGCAGCCAGTTCTTCATCACAGAGGTGGCATCACCCCATCTGGACGGGGACTACACGGTCTTTGGGGAATGCTTGCCGCTGTCCGTGGTGGTGGACCTGACCGGGGTTCCGGTGGACGCCAATGACAAGCCGGTGACGGCGTTGCCCATGACATCCGTGGTGATCACGCGCTGTCCGCTGTGATCATGGCCGGGCGCGCTGCAGCGGCAGCACCTGCGCGCCATCTGCCTGGCGCACCGGCACGTGCTCCACCACTTCCAGCCCAAACCCTTCAATCCCCGGCAGGCGGCGCGGGTGGTCTGTGATCAGCCGCAGCTTGTGAACGCCAAGATCCTGGAGGACCAGCGCGCCAATGCCAAAGTTGCGCTCGTCCGTGCGGCCATCCACTGCAGCGTCAGAGGATTCAATGTAGACCACCACGCCACTGCCCTCTTCTGACATACGCCGCAGGGATGCGTGGAGCGTGCTGGACGCACCTTCACCCAGCAGGTCCAGCAGATCCTGCGTCAAAGACCCCGTGTGCACGCGCACCAGGCACGGCTCACACACGTCCCCCAGCACCAACGCCGTGTAGCGGCCAGCATCCACACTGCTCTGGTAGCGGTGCACCTGCATGGTGCCAAAGGATGTGCGCAGCGCTTCGGTGTGGGTGCGCAACACCAGTTTCTCCGTGCGGCGGCGGTGGCGGATGACGTCTGCAATGGTGCCAATCTTGAGGCCAAGTTGCGCAGCCAGTGCGCGGAGCCCGGGAAGACGGGTCATGGTTCCGTCGTCACCCATGATTTCACAGAGCACGGCAACCGGCTGCAGTCCGGCCAGCACCATCAGATCATGGGACGCTTCTGTGTGGCCCGGACGCTTGAGCACCCCGCCGTCACGCACCGCCAGCGGATTGGTATGACCCGGACGCACAAAGTCCTCCGGGACCGCGGCGGGGTCTGCCAGCCGCCGGATGGTGGCCACCCGGTCCTGCGCGCTGCTCCCGGTAGAAATGTTGTGCCGCGCATCCACCGTGACGGTGAACGCCGTGCTCATGCTCTCCGCGTTCTCCTGAACCATGGCGTCAATGTGCAGCCGGCGCAGCCACGCGCGCGGCATGGGCACCGTGATGATGCCACTGGCAAGGCGGTTCATCTGGATCACGTGCTCCACCGTGATCAGCCCGCCAGCGACGACAAAGTCACCCTCATTCTCACGGTCTTCACCATCCACCAGGATGATCATGTTGCCGCGGCGCAGCTCCTCAGTCAGCTCCGGCACCGTGGCAAACGTCTCTTCAGCGCTCTGCATGGGCTCTCCTTGGATGACCGCAGCCTGCATCAATCCCGGTCCACGCAGCAGGACCGGATTGAAGAACTCGGACAGACCAGCGTGTTCATGCGTGCTGCGGACCGCGGATGAGCCGCCCGGGCAACGCACCCGTGAAGGTGTCCTGCTCCACGGTGACCACGCCTGCACACACCGTGGCCACGTAGCCGCGCGCTTTCTGGATAAGCCGCCGTCCGCCCGCCGGGAGATCAAACACCACCTCCGGACGTGTGAAACCCAGGCCTTCAAAGTTGATCACATTCAAATCCGCGCGCATCCCCGGCGCCACCAGGCCGCGGTCCATCAAGCCGTAGAACTCCGCCGTCTCCCGCGTCTGGCGCTGCACCACGCGCTCCAATGGCATCTTCTCCCCGCGCGTCCGGTCACGGGTCCAATGGGTCAGCATGAAGGTGGGCATTCCGCCGTCACACACCGCACCACAATGGGCTCCAGCGTCAGACAGGCCCATGCGTGTGCTGGGATGCATGTGCAGTTTGCGCAGCACCTCCAGGCTTCCGCCGGAATAATTGAAGAGCGGGAAATACAGCATGCCCTTGCCGTCCCGCTCCATCAGCGCGTCATACGCAATCTGACGTGGGGACACGCCTTGCCGCTGCGCGCGGGCGGCCACGCTGTCCTCGGGCTTGGGCTCATATTCCGCGCCCTCATTCATGAGGAACATCTTGTGGAAGCTGCGCGTGATCATGTTGGGGAACTCACCAAGATCCAGCGGCGCATCCTGGATGACCCGCTGACGGAACACAGGGTCACGCAGCGCCGCCAGCTTCTCCTCCCACGGCAGGAACGCCACCTCAAAGAACGCCTGGGACGCCAGCAGCGGGTGCGCAGTGGCCTGCAGATTCATGATGATGCCAATGGAACGGCCCGCCACCTGCGCAAACACCGGCAGCTTGTCCGCAGCGGCACCGTCCAGCAGCTTCAACACCTCCTGCCACAGGTCTGGACCAGCGTCGGTCTGGCTGAGGTTCATACACACCGGGCGGCCGGTCTCCCGGGCCAGCTCACGCATCCATGAGAACTCCTGAGGAACGTTGAGATGCTCCGGTGCAAACTGGAAGATTCCGTGGCCCACGTCCTTGAGCGCCTGGCCAATGCCCAGCAGCTCCTCCCGCGCAGCGTAGGTTCCGGGCACCACCTCCCCGTCCATGGCCTTGTGAAGAGACGTCCGTGACGTTGAGAAACCCAGCGCGCCTGCGCGCAATCCCTCCCGCACCAGCGCTGCCATCTTTGCAACGTCTTCCGCCGTGGCGGCTTCATTGCGCGCGCCCCGCTCACCCATCACGTAGCCGCGCAGCGCGCCGTGCGGCACCTGGCAACCCACGTCCATGATGCGGTTCATCTTCTCCAACGTGTCCATGAACTGCGGGAAGGACTCCCACGTCCACTTGATGCCCTCCACCATGGCCGCGCCGGGGATGTCCTCAACACCCTCCATCAGCGCAATCAGCCACTCATGTTTGTCCGGCGCTGCGGGTGCAAATCCCACGCCGCAGTTGCCCATCACCGCCGTGGTCACCCCATGCCATGACGAGGGCGTCAGGTACGGATCCCACGTGGCCTGCGCGTCATAGTGTGTGTGGATGTCCACAAATCCCGGCGTCACCAGCAGGCCGGCTGCATTGATCTCACGCCGTCCGGGGCCAACCTTGCCAACTTCAGCAATACGGTTTCCGTTGACCGCAACATCCGCTTCACGCGCTGGACGGCCACTTCCATCCACCAACGTGCCGCCTCTGATGACCACGTCAAACATGCCTGCCTCCGCCGTTGCAAGGACGCTACGCGGCGGCGGCGCAGGTTGCACGCAGGGAGACGGGGCAGGCGGAGATTCACGCCAGAAGGGCCAGTTCTGCGTCGTCACCAGGGGGCGCCGGAGGAGGCGTCCAGTGAAGCGAACGTCCGCAGGCCACGCAGGCTGGGGACGCGGCCGCCATGTCCTCCAGCCCCAACCGGATCACCTGCCCCGCATGCCGGATGCCATACGCGTGCGAGCCATCCGCAAACTGTTCAACCGTGTTTCCGCCCACCAGGCAGGTGGTTTTCTCGTCGAGCAAGCGCTGCATCCACGGCGCGGGATGTCCGCACACCAGCTCTGCCAGCAGCATGGCCGCAACCTGCGCGGCCCGGCCGGTTTCAATCCGGGTTGCCGGTTCGGCCACCAGGTCCACGTAGAGACGGGCGCGCTCCTGGTCTGAGATGGGCGCGTAGATGGCCTGCGCAAGCTCATCATCCATGGGTGGTGTGGCAGGAGGATCCAGGAAGACGGAGCCTCGGTAACAATGCAGGCACGGCGTGTTGCGCTGAGTGTCCACCACAATGTTCTCAAAGAACCGCGCGCGCGGATAACAGCAACTGGCCACGTGCGGAATGCCACGCTTCACCAGCGCGCTTGAGACCACACCGTGATCATGCGTCCCTGCACCCAGCAGCGCGCCGTCAAACACCGCACCATCAAGAATCTCTTCCAGCCGCGCCATGGTTGCCTGGCCCGCCTTCATGGAAACCGCGCGCTTCACACGTCCCGGAAATCTCCGCGCAAGCACGTGCACCTTGCGGCGTCCAATCTCCCGAGAGCCAAACCACTGCCGGATGGGATTGAAGATGGTCACTTTTCCGTTGTCAATCAGCGTGAAGTGCGCGCCCTGCGCGTGAAGCAGACGCACCACTTCACTTCCAATGCTGCCGCAGCCAACCACCAGGATGTGCCGGCAGGTCAGGTCAGGTTGTGTGGTAACGCCCGCGTGACCGCCGCGTGCAAAGGGCCACTGCGGATGTCCAAGCACCACTTCTCCGTTGACAATCGGGTCACGGCGGACAACGTGGTCCCGGATGATGCGCGCAACCTCGTAGGTTGCTTCCATCAACGCGTGGAGGTTGCCCTCCGGAATGCGCATCAACACGCTGCTGCCCTGCCACACCACAGACGCCACTGAGCCGGTCTTCTCCGCACGGATGACAAACGCAGCGTCACCACACGTTGAGAACTCCACCGGGTGCCAGTGGTTCTTCCACGCCAGATGGTGCGCCAGCGCCTTGGACGCACGTTTCCGTCCGCCCGTCCTGAAGAGCTGGGGAAGCGGCCATGACGTTGGGGAATCCTTCAACACCACCACGTGCCGGAGCAGGCAGCCCGCCAGCATTTCCACCACCACGCTGCACAGCGAGGGGTCATCCACGGCTATGGTGACCTCGGAAAGACCCTTGCCCAGCAACGGCGCAACCCGCGAGTCATACACATTCAGGTGCATGCTGCCTCCACCACGGTGCGTGCGGTGTCGTCGGAAAGCAGGCCCTGCCAGCCAAGGCGGATGGCGGTGGTGTGGCCGCGCTGGTTGAGAAACCACTGAACGTTGGTGGACGCGCGGAAGTCCTGCGCAAACAGTCCAACCAGCACACGCGCTCCAACATTCACGCGGAGGCGCATCCAGCCATCAAAGAGCTCATCCAGCGTTGCGCGGTAGCCGCAGCGCTTCAGCACCTGCCGCATCTTCTTCAGTGCCGCGCCATCCGGACCCCGCCGCAGCGACGGAGCCAGTGCCCTCATCACCGCGCCATGGTCTGCCGCAATGGGCTCTGCAAAACCCAGGTCAACCACACGCCCGGCACCGTCAAGCGCAAAGCATTGCAAGCGCCAACCACGCGTGCGTGACCGGCAGGCAATGAAGCTGAAGGAACTGTTGAGCGCAGCCTCCCGGTTTCTCCGCAACAAAGGAACCATGTGGCCTTGGATGTCCCCCGCAGACGGCCAGGTCCGCTCCACCGCAAAAGGATGCGAATGCAGATACGCTGCAGACCGCAACGCCGGACGGCCTGCCACACGTGCGGCAAGTTCTCCGTCAAGCCAGGCGTCCGTTCCGGGCAGCAGGGAGACCAGCACAGATGAGTTGCGCTGCAGATGTGCGGGAATTCTCACCACGTCCGCAATGGTGATGGACAACAGCTCCTCAAGATCAATGGTGTTACACGGGTGGCTGCCGGGCGGCCGGCGCAATCCAACCAAGGGAAGCAACACCCCTTCATCCGGCGCCACCCGGTCAAGCTCCGCGACGACGGTGTCCCAACAGGAACCTTCTATCCACACGGCAGGACGCATGGGTCAGCTCACAACCGCAAACGCGTTGCGCTTGCCGTTGGCATAGTTGAGAAATTTGACAACGTGGGCGTACGCGCGCTGCTGCAACGTTGTGCGCGCGCCCATCTCCGGAATCCACTCCCCTGCCGCAAACAGGCTCATCTTCCCGTGCCCAACCATGTGAAACGCGTGGCTGACTTCTTCCTGGGGCATGCCGGGGATGGTGCGGAACTCCGGCAGGTAGAAGACCTCCACCGGTGACAAGGGAAATTGTGGCGGATAGGTCACCACCAATGGCACCAGCAGGTAGTTGCCCAGCCCTTCCCGGTGACCCACCACGTGACCCTTGGGCGGCCTGGCCAGCAATCCGTCTTTGATCCTGGCCAGGCCATCAATGCCAATGGGCGGCATCACCCCAAACCACGCAGGACGTGCAGCACCGGGAAGACGGCTGGCCTTGACGTCACACGCCACGCAGCGCGCGCCGCGGTCAAAGATCACCATGCCATCACATTTCTGGCAGCGAACCAGCGCGTGGTGCTGGGACACCGTCAGAATCCACCGCGGGAAATGGACTGCCATATCTGCCAGCTCAACGGAAAAACGCTCCGCGTTGATCCCGGCAAGTGACGCTGCGGCCTTGACGTCCACAGACCAGCGGCGGTGTTTCACTTCATTGTTTTCCCGGTAGGGAAACTGCTGCTGCACGGCGTTCATGGTTGCTCCTCAAGCAAAGGTTGCCCGCTCCAACGTGATGCGCGTCTTGTCCGCAGTGCGTGCCGGCCGGTCTGACAGCAGATCCACGGCGGGCTCGTTGACCAGCCGCGCTTCCACCACGCCGCCGTCCTGCTGGTAGATGCCGTCTCCGCGGTCCAGGTAGGAATTTCTCGTCGTGGCGCAGAACATCCGCGTGGCACCAAGTTGCACGTGGTTCACCAATGCAGTGGGCTCCGCGCAACACTCACAACGCGCGTGGATGGCTCCGGCAACAACACTCTGGGATCGGTTTTCCATGGTGTTACTCCTTTGCGGATCAGCGGCGTCCACGGGAGATGCCGCTGGCGCAGATGTCGGCGAGGCCTGCGTCGAGCAGTTCGTCGATCTGGGTGGCGTCAAACACCGGTGCACTGGGCACCAGCACAAACTGGGTAGGATTGTCGTCAGCGCGGCGGTGAACCTCCAACGAGCGGACACAACGGATGCTGGCGTCCGGGCGTTTGCCAAGCGGTTTCCGAGGACGGCAGCACTGGCAGAGTCCGTAGGGAAGATCCTCAATGAGGCTGAATCCCTCCTGGCCCTCAACGCGGATGTATTCCTTGCCGGAATGCACACAGCGCAGGGACTGGCTGCCGCGTTCCTGAATGAGCAGCTTCTTGGGGAGGCAGCAGCGGCAGGTGCCAAAGCGCAGCCTGGTGACGTCAAGCCAGTCCCCATGAGCGTTGGCAATGTATTCACAGCGGCAGGCGTCACAGAAGAGTGCGTAGCCTCGCCATTGGGTTGGGCCGTTGCAGCGGCCGCACACCACCGGCTGCGCAACTGAGGACGTCCCGTTCTCAGAAAATGCATCCAGCTCCGAGGACAGCGTCAAACACGGATAGATCAGGTGCGTCTGCGCGTGTTGACGGTTGGCGGCCCGCTCCTGCCCCTGCGGCGCGGGCGTGCACACAATGGTATTCTCTTTTCCCGTCAGGCACGCAAAGCGCGTCCGCACCCGGATGTGGTACGCGCGTCCATTCTGCAGGCCTGGGATGCGCGTGGAATCCAGCGTGAAGCTGCTGACCTCCGGCTCCAGCTCAAACCGCCCTAGAACGCCGAACAGGTTGAAACCATAGGCAAGTCGATCACTTGCGCCCAGGCCGTCGTCAAACGGTTTAGCGTAGCCGAGGGGAGCGGTGTGTGATCTGTCATTCGGCAACGAGTATTTT
>Ga0163144_10011604_pt1 | contig 18624 bp, 14 predicted proteins | sample OliLak19BULKMAT1_FD_123175 | JGI IMG/M metagenome (GOLD analysis project Ga0163144, IMG submission 123175) | Freshwater microbial mat bacterial communities from Lake Vanda, McMurdo Dry Valleys, Antarctica - Oligotrophic Lake LV.19.BULKMAT1 | ecosystem: Environmental > Aquatic > Freshwater >... | reverse complement strand
GGGCGCGTCGTGGGCTTCGCACGCGACGCGCGCGCTCCAGCCTTGGCTTCAGGCTTTGGCTTCGGGGGGGAAGGGTTATTGCGGGTTGGATGGGAGTCGGGGGACACTGATCTCGCGGCGGGATCAATGGCACGGTGGGGAGGGCGGTGTCCTGGGTGATTATCGCTTGGAAGACTGGGAGCGGCGGCGGGCGATGGCCAGCGTGGATAGGGCGAGCAACGTGCTGGCGGCTGGCGATGGGATTGTTGTGAAGGTCGTGCGCGTGATGGAGTCGAACGAGACTTGTCCGAATGCGGGCGCAAGGGCGAGATCGCCATTGGGGAAATCTTGGCGGGCTGAGAAGTCGATCTCGATGCGATAGGTGGTGTTGGAGGCGAGGAAGGCGTTGTTGATGACGAGCGATGTCGGGTCGCTGAAGGCGTTGAAGCCGCTCGTGATGAACTGCTCGGTGGTGTTGTTGAAGAGGCTCCAGAAGACGCCGCCGGAGATGGCCAGCGGGTCCAAGACCGGAGCGGCGTAGGTGACCTGGATCGGGAGGGTGGGCGCGGCGTTTTGCAGAGCCGCCCAGTTGGTGACGTGCGGGATCGAGGACCAGAAGTAGAGTTCCGGCTGGGTGACGACGCCGGAGCCGGGGCCAGCCAGCCCGCCGGTGATGTTAAAGGTGTAGTCGCCAGTGGGCAACAAAGATGAGAGCTCGGCTTCGCTTGCGACTTGGGCGCCGAAGAACGCGGCGAAGTTGCCGCCGGGCAGCGGGGTCAGGGTTCGCGAGCCGGTGGCAAGGGATGAGACGGTGGCGGTGCCGAGCTCGGCGGGCGTGAGGTTGCTGCCGCTCAGGCGCTGATTCACGGTATAGAAGTCGATGGCGGTGGGAGCGGCGGCGGATGTCTGGGTGGCGAAGCGAACGCTGTAGTTGGAAAAGTCGACGAAGATCGCTTCTGAAGGATTCGCGCCGGCCAAGGCGGGGGCCGCGATGGAGAGGCTGGCGGAGAGCGTGAGGCTGGCAACGGTGAGTGCGTGACGCGACATATTGATACCTCTGCGGGCGTGGGCGTTGATAGGGAAATCACCATAACTGATTGGCGCAGGAATACAAGGAAACCTGGGTCTGCCAGCGGTAGTTTTGATGAAGAGTGGGTCGCGCCGTGGTGGCGGGTGTGTCGGTGGGGATCCAACAAAAAACACCGACCCATGGTGGGTCGGTGTCGGGGTGAGGCAGAGGGTGAAGCGAGATTGATTAGCGCTTGGAGAACTGGAAGCGGCGGCGGGCGCCGGACTGGCCGTACTTTTTGCGTTCGACGTCGCGGGCGTCGCGGGTGAGCATGCGTTTGTCGCGGAGGACGGCCTCGGTGGTGGGGTCGTAGTCCTTCAGGGCGCGAGAGATGGCGAGCATGATGGCCTGGGCTTGGCCCATGTAGCCGCCGCCGTCGACGCGGATGAAGACTTCGAGCTTGCCGTGGGTGCCGGTGGCTTTGAGCGGGGAGACCGCGTCGGTGCGATCGCGTTCCTCGGAGAAGTACTCTTCGACGGTCTTCATCTTCTTGGACTTGGACTGCTCGGTGTGGATCATGACCTTGGCGACGCCGTCTTTGGGCGTACGCAGGCGAGCGCGAGCGACGGCGGTCTTGCGGCGGCCGGTGCCCCACCACCAGCCCTGCTTATCAGCGGGCTTGGCGACGCCCAGGGGGCGCTCGAAGGGGGCGTTTGCGGCGGGCGCGACAGCGACGGGCGCGACGGCAGCCGCGGCGGGCGTGCTGGCGATGGCGGCGCTGGGGACGGTCTCGATGGCTTCAGGCTTGGGGGCTTTTTCGACCTTCTTGGGGGTGCGGGGCTCGGGCATAGGAGATTCTCGTTTCTCTGAGCGAAGGCTCAGCGGTGTTCAAATCGGTTGAGGTGGGGGCGGGGGGGACGGGTGAGAGCGTGAGCGTGAGGTTGGTTTAGGAGACCTTGAGTTCCTGGGGGTTTTTGTTGGCGTGCGGATGCACTTCGGTGGGGTAGACCTCGAGGTTGGAGAGCATGACGCGGGCGAGGCGGTTCTTGGGGAGCATGCGGCGGACGGCGTCAGAGACCAGGAGATCGGGCTTGGTCTCGCGGACCTGGCCGTAGGTTTGGACGCGGAGGCCGCCGGGGTAACCGGAGTATCGCATTTTCAGGCGGTTGGCGCCCTTGTTGCCGGTGAGCTCGATCTGCTTGGCGTTGATGACGACGACTTTGTCGCCGCAATCGACGAAGGGGGTGTACTCGGGGCGGTGCTTGCCCATGAGGACGACGGCGACTTCGGCGGCGAGGCGGCCGAGGGGGATGCCGGCGGCATCGATGACGCGCCAGGGCTTTTGGACGCGGCCGGGCATGAGATAGGTGGTTTCGCGACGCATGGGGGGCTCCGAGGGGAAGTGGCAAAGTGGCAAAGCGACAGGTTGGCAAAGACGCGTGAGGAGAAGTGACGAAGCGATGAGGCCTTGGGCCGTGAGCGCGGTGCGGTTCGCCGCCTACTGGGCGGGGCAGACGTCAGACGCGGGAGCGGCTGACGCAAAGTTGGGGGGACGTGCTGAGGGCGCAGAAGCGGTTCAGCGGGAGGGAAGTATTGGCGGGGCGGGGGGCTGGGTCAAGGGGCGGGAGAGGGGGGAGGGAGGGAGGAGCTTTGCGAGGGGCGGGCCACCTGGGGGCACTTTTATTGACGGGGTACGTTGTAGTCCGATTCCTTTGCCTCTTCGGGGCAAGATCGAGATCATGCGACGGTTATCCACGGGTTGCGCTCCGCCCGCGAGGACGCGGGCTGCGCTGCACCCGTGGCCACATTCCTTGGCCCCTTTGGGGCCAAACACCGCGGACTTGCTCGCGACATCTCTGACACACTGCGTCGCCAAATTCTTGATAGCAACGGTCACATCTGCCAAGTCTGCGGAGCCGGGGCGGGCGAGAAATCTCTGTGCGAGGCGCGGGCGGGGGCATCGAAGTCGGGGGACCGACTTCGATGGCACGCCGGCCGCGTGGCTTCACCAGTGGCTTCAGACTTTTACCTGTCCGGGGCACGGATTGGGCGGGGGATCTTTGCCGCGGATGAGATTTTTGATGGTACGCTGAGGCGGGTTGAGGCGGGGAGGCGGATGGGGGTTCGGGGTCGTATAGCGCGGGTTTGGCGGGGTCTGGTCGTGGGGGCGTTGGATGTGCGAAGAAGTGGCGTTGGTGGGGTTGGGTTTGGGGGCTTGGTTGAGGAGTGCCGGTGATGAACACGATGGCGCTGGTGGTGGTGGTGGGGGGGTTGGTGGTGGGGGTGTTGTGGATGTGGGGGGGGTGGCGGGGGCGGCGGTTGAATCGGCATCCGATGTGCCGTGATTGTGGGTTTGATTTGGACGGGGCGTACCCGGCGGTGGTGACGTGTCCGGAGTGTGGGGCGGGGCTGAGGCGGGCGCGGGGTGTGCGGGTGGGTGCGCGGCGGCGGATGATGTCTTTGGTGGCGGTGGGGGGGTTGATGGTGGTGCTGGCGCTGGCGCCGCTGGGGGCGACGATTTATGCGACGATGACGGGGGCGAACATCAACCCGAGCAAGCCGACGTGGCTGCTGCTGGTGGAGTCAAAGTGGGTGAACGGGAACGCGGGTGATCTGGTGGCCAATGAGCTGCTGGATCGGATGGTGACGAAGAAGATTGCGGTGGCGGGGTATGGGCCGCTGGTGGAGGCGGCGCTGGCGCGGCAGGCGGATCAATCGCTGAACTGGTGCGACGCGTGGGGAGACATTGTCGAGCGGGCGTCAATGGATGGCACGATCACGGCTGAGCAGCGGGCGAGCTTTGAGCGAAACGCGGTGGTGCTGGGGCTGGAGTCGCGGGCGAAGGTGGTGCGAGGTGAGCCGCTGCCGCTGTTTGTGTCGCGGGTGTCGCAGCGGGTGACGACGAACACGAACGCGTATGCGCAGGTGTGGGTTCGGACGGTGAAGTTAGATGGGGTGGGGCTGAAGCGGACGGTGCCGACGGCGAGCTACCCGGGGTTTACAAGGGCGGTGACGGATCAGATCCGCAAGAGCGTGGCGATGCAGCCGATCGGGCATGTGCAGGTGTATGGGGCCGCGGCGGGGCGGTGGGCTGCGGGGGCGAGGAGCGGGACGGCGGCGATGGGGGCGATGGTGCCGCGGGATGCGAAGTTGGGGCCGGGCGTGGTGGAGGTTGAAGTTGGGTACACGGCGGAGGTGCTGGCGGGGAATCCGCGGGCGCCGAACTTTGGGATGATGTCGGCGGTGATGCGTGGGCTGGCGGTGGGTTCAAGCGGGATGGTGGGCAATGCGGCGGAAGTGCTGGGGCGGCAGAAGGTGACACTGCGGGTGCCGGTGGAGATTGTGGACGAGGGGCCTGGGGTGGGCGTGACGGTGATGGAGGCGGATGAGAAGACGTCGGAGCGGATGGCGATAGTGTTGCGGCCGGGGACGGTCAATGCCCAGCCGATGAACTGGGGCGCGGGGAGGACAAAGCCGTGGTCGTGGATCACGCTGCAGTTGAACTTGGAGAAGGATGGGCCGGCGCTGGCGCACACGGCGATTGTGAGGGTGGCGGGCAAGACCTATCCCGCAGGAGAAGTGGTGAGCGAAGCGCACGCGGGGAGCGTCGGGGCAAACGTGTTTGTGGTGGACGCGGGGCAGCGGTCGTTGTCGGTGCAGGTCGCGAAGGATCTCAACGACTTGCCGCCGACGATCGACTTGATTTTGAAGCCCAAGCCGGAGCTGGCGCGGCTGACGCGTTCGATGACGAAGGTGTATGGGGGGACGATCGAGATCAAGAACATCGGCGTGACGCTGTACGACCCGCAGGGGACGGCGGTGAAGCGAAAGACCGCGAAGGTGACGAAGGCGGAAGAGGAGGCGAAGGAGAAGGACAAGGACAAGGCCAAGGGCGAGACGAAGGGCCAGGACGAGGACAAGGAAGGGGTGAAGCCTGATGGGGGCGGGCCGACGGAGAAGGAGGGGGAGAAGCCGGCGGGCGAGCCCAAGAAGAGTTGAGGGGAGACGCTGGCGGGTTGATGGTCTGGCGGGCGGAAGGGGGCGGCGCGGCGTGAGGCGCGAGGCTGGGAGGTTGCCGCGGGCTAGGCGGGGGCTATTCTTGGCGGTTGAGATTCGAGAGCGTCGCGCGGGCGCGGCGTTGAGATCGTGCTTTCACTTCCTTTGAGAAAGGTCCGCATGTTGATCCGCAGTGCGCTGAGCGTGATGATGGTTGCTGGTCTGACGGCGGGGGTGATTGCGCAGGATCCTGCGATGAAGCCGGTGGACCCGGCGAGCAACGCGCCGGCGAACAAGCCCGCGGAGACGCGTCCGGCGGGCGACTCGCCCACGGCGCCGACGAACAATGCGCCGGGCGTGCCGCCTGCGGTGGTGAACATGCCGCCGATGCCGGAGATGCCGCCGGCGCCGAAGGGGATTGCAGTGCCGGATATGCCGCTGACGGATCGGAAGGAGCTTGAGGGCGGGCTGATCAGCGAAGAGATGAAGGTTGGCACGGGCTATGAGGTGAAGGAAGGCGGCGTGGTGGTGGCGCACTATCACGGCACGCTGAAGTCAGACCCGACGAAGGTGTTCGACTCGTCGTATCAGCGCGGCGAGGCGGCGGCGTTTCCGCTGTCGAGCGTGATCGAAGGGTGGAAGAAGGGTGTGCCGGGGATGAAGATCGGCGGCATTCGCAAGCTGACGGTGCCGGCGAACCTGGCATATGGCGAGCAGTCGCCCTCGCCGGAGATCCCACCCAACAGCGATCTGGTGTTTATCGTGGAGATTGTTGACGCGCTGCGGTTTGAGGATGTGAAGGTTGGCGAGGGTGAGCCGGCCAGCGCGCAGACTGTGGCGGTGATCAACTATGTGCTGAAGGACAAGGACGGCAAGGAGCTTGAGAAGAGCGCGGCGGGCAAGCCGTACATCTTGTTCCCGGGTGAGAACCAGGGCTTGTCGGTGGCGCTGGAGGGGATGATGGCGGGCGGCAAGCGGACCGTGATGCTGCCGGCGCAGCTGAATAAGAATAATCCGGCGTTTCCGGAGGCCGCGGGGCGGGCGAGCGACCAGCAGGTGAGCTGGGAAGTTGAGCTGGTGCATTTCCGGAACTTGCCGGTGCAGCAGCAGGGCGGGCCGCAGCGCCGGCGGTAAGTTGGGTGTCGGAGGATGCTGAAGTCGGGGGATGAAGAGGGACGCGGTAGGCGTTGCCCTGTGTGCTGTGTGCTGTGCGGGGCCATAGAGCTGCACGCGTACATGGGCACATCGCCACATGGCCAACATGGCCACATGGTCAGGTTGCCACCTGGCGCATTCGGGCGGGGACGGGGTGCGGGTGGTGTGGGGTGGGTCGGTGGAGGTTGTTGTGCCGGTTTATCACAAGAGGTCGGCGATTGCGGTGGGGCGTGAGGCGTTGTGGGCGTTTCATGTCCGACCGGGGGCGTTTGCGCGCTTGATTCCGCCTTGGCAGGACGTGTCGGTGGCGAGCGCTGAGGGCGGGTTTGCGAATCTGCGGGTGAAGTTGGTGCTGAAGTTGGGGCCGCTGCGCAAGGCGTGGATTGCGCAGCACGAGGGGTATGTCGAGGGAGAGCGGTTTGTTGATCGGCAGGTGACGGGGCCGTTTGGGAAGTGGGTACACACGCATGTGGTGGAGGACGCGCCTGGTGGGGCGGTGTTGGATGATCGCGTGGAGTATGCGGCGCCGGGGGGCGCGGTGGGGCAGGCGCTCTTGGGCTGGAAGCTGGCGAGCGATGTCGAGCGGATCTTTGCGTTTCGGCATGCGCGCACGCGGATGGATTGCGTGCGGCATGCGCGGTTCGGCGCGGAGGCGCGGATTCGGGTGGGCGTGAGCGGATCGTCGGGGTTGATTGGGCGCGATCTGTGCGCGTATCTGGCGAACGCGGGGCATCGGGTGGATCGGATCGTGCGGGCGGGCGCGAAGTTTGAGGCGTGGGCGGCGTTGCCGGCTCCCCGGCTGGAGATAGCCGCAGAAGGTGGCGGGCGCGAGGCGGAGGCGTGGGAGGGGCTGGATGCGGCGGTGCATCTGGGGGGCGTGAATCTTGCGGAGGGGCGTTGGAGCGAGCGGCGGAAGCGGGAGATAGTGCGATCGCGGGTGGAGTCGACGCGGCTGGTGGCGGAGCGGGTGGCGGGGATGAGGGAGAGGCCGCGGGTGTTGGTGGTGGCCAGTGGGACGGGCGGGTATCGGGGGCGTGGGGCGGATGAGGCGGCGGCGCGGGAGACGGAGGAGCTGGACGATTCGTTTTTGGCTGACGTGGTGCGGCAGTGGGAGGCCAGCGCGAAGGCGGCGAGCGAGGCGGGGATTCGTGTGGTGTTCTTACGCATGGGGGTGGTGATGAGTGGGCGGGGCGGGGCGCTGGCGGCGATGCGGCGTGCGGCGATGGCGGGCGGGGCTGGGACGATCGGCGGCGGGGCGCAGCGCTGGAGCTGGATCGCGATGGATGATGTGGTGGGCGCGGTTGAGCACGTGTTGCACACGGAGGCTTTGAGCGGGGCGGTGAATGTGGTGTCGCCCGAGGTGGTGACGCAGCGGGAGTTTGCGCAAACGCTGCGGCGGGTGGTGGGGATGCCGCTGGGCGTGCCGCTGGCGGGCTGGATGGCGCGGGCGGGGATGGGGGAGATGTCGGATGTGCTGCTGCGCGACAACGCGGCCAGCGCGGAGAAGCTGGTGGCGAGCGGGTTTGTGCATGAGCTGGCGGGGCTGGAGGGAGCGATGAGGATGGAACTGGGAAGGGTCCGAAGGGATCAAGGGAACTAGGGATCGAGGGATCCGGATGAGGCGCCGAGGGGACCGAGCGATTGGAGATCGCGGGGGATGGGTGACGGTTGAGGTTGGGGCCGGCTTCTATCATGCGCATGGGGCGTGATTGGAGCGCGAACATGGGCACGATGACGGTGGGTGATCTGGCGGCGGCGATGGAGCGGGTGGCGCCGGTGAGTCTGGCGGAATCTTGGGACAACGTGGGGCTGCTGCTGGGCTCGCGAGGCGATGAGCTACGCGGGCCGGTGTTGCTGACGATTGACGTGACCGAGGCGGTGCTGGACGAGGCGATCGGGCTGGGGTGCAGCGCGATCGTGTCGTATCACCCGCCGATCTTCACGGCCATCAAGCAGGTGTGTGACGACACGCGTGGGGGGCGGGTGCTGTTGCGGGCGGCGCGGGCGGGTCTGGCGGTGTATTCGCCGCACACGGCGCTAGACGCGGCGGCGGGGGGGATGACGGATTGGCTTGCGGACATGGTGCTGGTGTCGCGGACGACGGGGGACCCGCATCACGCGGATCGGCGGGCGCTGCGGGCGGCGCCGGTGCAGCGGGCGAACGAGCAGTTGAAGGTGGTGACGTTTGTGCCTGTGGAGGCGGTGGAGCGGGTGCGATTGGGGCTGGCGTCGGCGGGTGCGGGGCGGATCGGGTTGTACAGCGTGTGCTCGTTTAGTGTTGAGGGGCAGGGGACGTTTTTGGCGGCGCCGGGGAGCGCGCCGTCGGTGGGGCATGTGGGGCAGCTTGAGAGCGTGCGCGAGATGCGGCTGGAGATGGTGTGTGCGAAGCAGTCTTTGGCGATTGCGTTGCAGACGTTGCGGCAGTTTCATCCGTATGAGGAGCCGGCGATTGATGTGTATGAGTTGATGGCGCAGCCGCGGAGGGAGATCGGGCTGGGTCGGCGGTTGATTTTGGATTCGCCGCAGCCGCTGGAGACGATCGCGGCGCGGCTGAAGACGAATCTAAGGCTGGGGACGATGACAGTGGGGCGTAGCGGGAGCGCGGGGCATGAGCCGATCAGCGTGATCGGGGTGTGCCCGGGCGCGGGCGGAGAGCTGGCGAGCCTGGCGCTGGCGGATGGGTGCCAGTTGTTTGTGACCGGCGAGATGAAGCACCACGACGTGTTGAATGCGACGGCGCAGGGGCTGAGCGTGGCGCTGTGCGGGCACACGAACACCGAGCGGGGGTATTTGCCGGTGCTGTGCGAGCGGCTGGGGAAGGCGATGGAGGGAGCGGGCGTGCGGTTTGTGGTGTCTAGCGCGGATGTTGATCCGTTGCGGCCGATTTGAGGGGAGGGAGGGGGAAGTCGCGAGTCCCGGAGCGACCGTAGATCGGCGGGCTCTCAAGTGCCAAGTCTGTAAGGGCACCGACTTGACGATGGCTCGTTTTGGTACCATGGTCGGCTCTAATGCAGATAGCGATTCCCACCCACGATGAGACTTGAAGACAAACAAGAGCAACTTAGCCTGGCCGCCTTGCACGCCACCTGTGCCAAGGCTGGGTTCGGCTACGGCATTTCGGGGAGGATCCAGGACAACTGGGGATGGGATGCAGAGGCGACGGTCTACGAGAAGCTTGATGAGCAGAGCGTCCTGACCGATTTCAAGCTTAAGTTCCAGGTGAAGGCGACTCGTCAGGACCTGGCGCTCGGCGACGGCCGCTTTTCCTTCCCGCTGGAGGTGGCCCACTACAACCGCCTGCGGGCCGCCGGGCGCAGCGATGCCCCGACGTATCTGGTGGTGTTCCATATGCCGGGCGAGGAGGGCAAGTGGTTTGACGCGACGCCCGAGCAACTTGTGCTGAGGCGTTGTCTAAGATTCGTGAGCCTCCGCAATGCACCCGAGACCGCCAACCAGACGATAACGGTGTACGTGCCGGAGCGCAACGTCCTGACCCCCGATGCCTTGCGGGGATTGGCCAAGGCCCGTTCCTTGGAACAGTGGATCGACTATGCCTCCGACGATGCAACCTCCAACCCGGCCTGATGACTTGACGGAGGAGACGCTCCGCCGCGTGTCGCCGCGCGATGCGCTGGGGTATGCGCGGTCGCGCGGGTGGGTGCAGGCCAAACGTGTGGGGCATTTGATGGTGTTCGGGCGGCGGGAGACCGGCTCGCTGGATCAGGTGCTGGTGCCGACGGACTCGCAGCGGCCCGATTACGCCGAGCGGATGTTCGACGTGGTGGAACGGCTGGCGCGATTCGAGGCGCGGTCGATGGGGCCGATCCTGGTGGACCTGCTCAACTACGACGCGGATGTGTTGCGGTATCGCGTGGTTTCGACCCGGGCCGAGCGGGGGACGCTGCCGCTGATGCAGGCGATTGACCTGTTGAACGGCGCGAAGCAATCGCTGCTTGCCGCGGCCCACTCGGCAATCCTACCCAAGCGGCATCATCCGCGATTGAACCGAACGGACGCGGTGCAGTTGCTCGACGCCTGCCAGATGGGCCAGACCGAGCGGGGAAGTTTCGTCGTCTCGATCTCGTGCCCCTTGCACGCGGTGGATGTAGATCAGGCCGGGCCGATCGGCGACTCACGGCCTTTCGCGCGGCGGGCGACCAGCCTCCTCGGCCGCGCCTTGGCCGAACTCAACAGCGCGATCGAAGAGGACCGGATCAACAGCGTGGTGGACCAGACCGAGCCGGTAGTGAGCGCGAACCTGTGCGACGCGATCCTGAAGATGCGGCCCGGCGACGAGGGCGGCTCGCTGGAGTTCATCCCGTCGTGGGCTTCCTCGGAGCCGCTCGCCGACGATCGGCTGACGCGCGCGGTGATGTTCAGCGCCGATGAGTTCACGAGCATCGAAGAGGTCTACCGGCAGTTGCGCCCGGTCGAGGGGCTGAGCGACAAACCGTGGATCGCGTTCGTCGATGAACTCAAGGGGACCGAAGGCGGCACGGGAACGCGCGAAGGCGACGTGGTGTTCACGCTCTTTGACGACGACGAACTCGTGCGGGCCAAGGCGAGCCTGAACGCCGCCCAGTATCAACTTGCATATGAGGCGCACAACCCGACCCGCCCGCTGGTAGTGCGCGGGCAACTGAGCCGGGGGCCGCGCGTGTCGCGGTTGTCAAACATCACCGAAGTCAGGCCGGCGCTCGCCGAGGACATCAACGGCGAAACGGTGGGCTGAGGGATGACGATGAGCACCGCCGATTCAATCTTGACGCGGCACGGCGCGATGCTCATCGCGGCCGCTGGTTGTGGTGGGTGAACTGACCCGGGGGCCGCGGGCGTTTCGACGGTCGAACATCACGTCGATTCGGCCTGCGGAGTTTGGCGACATTTCGCAGCCAAGCGAAGCGTGATGGCGTCGCCCTGGTTTGGGGTGGATTTCTTGACGTCTTCGCCGCGATGAGACTAACAGTCTAGGGTCAGGCCACGTCAATCGTCCCGGGCGGCGCTATGGTTTGCGTTGGCCGAGTTGCGACGTTGACGTGCTTTGGAAAGACTATGGAAATTGGCAAGAATCCGTTTGTCCGGGTGGTTGTGCCGCTGGCGTTGTTGCTGGTGGTGGGGTGGATTGTGTGGAAGGGGATGTCGGGCGGCCCGCTGGGGACGGCGGCCAGATCCGCGCCTGCGACGCCTTCGGGCGTAGTTGCGCCTGGGGGCGCTGGACCGGGCGCGGGCGGTGCTGGTGCGCCGGCGGGCCTTGGTGCTGGTACACCCGTGACGCCGGGCGTGGAGACGGGCGCGGGCGCGGCTGCGCCGGCTCCGGCGGTGGCGATGGCGGTCACGCCGATTGCGGGCCTGCGTGCGCTGCCAGTGGATGGTGCGGGAGCGTTGGCCGGAAAAGGGCCGATTGGCGATCTGGGGTCGGACCTGACGACGAACCCGTTCACGATGCGGGTGACGTTCGCTGGCACGGGGATGGGCGTGGAGCGGATCGAGTTGTCGCGTCACTTTGATGCGTTGGGCAAGGGGGCTCGCAACGAGGTCTTGCAGCAGCGGGAGACGTTTCAATATGTGGCGACCGACGGGGTGACGGTGGAGCGGGAGATTGTGCCGTTCGCAGCGATCGGGGTGCGGGTCAACGGGGTGTTCGTGAGCCTGCTTGATCGCGCGGTGTGGCGCGAGACGGGCCGGAGCCGGACGGCGACGGAGTGGCGTGCCGCGTTCGAGGCGGTGATTGTGGACGGCAGCGCGAGCCCGGTGGTGAAGGTGAGCCGCGAGTATCGGCTGCGGGCGGATAAGTATGACGTGGAGCTGATCCAGTCGGTGCAGAACGTGAGCGGGCAGACGTTGAATGTGCAGTGGATGCAGCATGGGCCGGTGGACGTGCCGGCGGGGGTGGTGCGCTATGGCGGGGACTCGCGTCGTCTGCGGATCGGGCACTTGCCCGGGGCGATGATGAACCCGGACCAGCAGTGGGTGAACGCGGACCGGTTCTCGTCGTACCACGCGGACGTGCTGGGCACGCCGCTGGACGCGGCGGGAGCGACGTGGAACGAGCAGAAGCTGTGGCCGGTGCCGGGGCACGAGGCGGAGGCGCTGGGGCTGTCGTGGGTGGCGGTGACGAACCGGTCCTTCAGTGTTTCGGTGCATCCGCTGGTGGAGCGGCAGGCGGAGCTGGCGCCGGGCAAGGCGGACAAGCGGTTCACGGATGTGTCCAGCGTTGATCGGATTGTGCTGGCGCGCGGGGGCGCGAGCGTGAGCGAGCTGCAGAAGAACGCGATCGCGGCGGTGCGGCTGTTTGGGCCGGAGGTGACGCTGGCGCCGGGGGCGAGCGAGGACGTGTCGATGGGGGTGTATGCGGGGCCGCTGAGCACGCGGTATTTGAATGTGGAGGATCGGCTGAAATCGCTGGGCATGGGCGGGATGGTGATCTATAGCTTCGGCGGGCCTTGCGGGTTCTGCACGTTTCAGTGGCTGGCGCAGTGGCTGCGGGTGTTCCTAGGGTTTTTGCAGTCATCGGTGGTGTTTGACTGGGGGCTGGCGATCGTGGTGCTGGTGGTGTGCGTGCGGACGGCGCTGCACCCGGTGACGAAGTGGTCGCAGACGAGCATCCAGCGGTTTGGCAAGCAGATGGCGGCGATCGCGCCGAAGCAGAAGAAGCTGCAGGAGAAGTACGGCAGCGACAAGGTCAAGCTGCGCGAGGAGATGGCGAAGCTGATGCAGGAAGAGAACGTGAACTACGCGGGCATGCTGGGGTGCCTGCCCATGTTCCTCCAGACGCCGATCTGGATCGCGCTGAGCGCGATGATCTACTTTACCTTTGAGCTGCGGCACGCGCCGGCGTTCTTTGGCGTGTTCCAGTCGATCGCGCCGGGGTGGTCGTTCCTTGCGGATCTGTCGGAGCCGGACAAGCTCGTTGCGTTCAGCACATCGTTCCACGTTCCATTGATCAGCGGGATGATGGGGCCGGTGGACGGGTTGAACCTGTTGCCGGTGCTGATGGGCGTGCTGTTCTGGTTCCAGCAGAAGTACATGACGCCGCCGCCGACGACGGAGCTGTCTTCGGAGATGGAGACGCAGCAGAAGATCATGAAGGTGATGATCGTGTTTTTGTTCCCGCTGATGATGTACAACGCGCCGTCGGCGCTGGTGATCTACTTCCTGGCCAACAGTGCGCTGGGGATCGTGGAGAGCCAGCGGATCCGGTCGCAGATGTTGGTGGCGGATGAGAAGGAAGAGGAGCGCAAGCGGCTGGTGAAGGAAGGCAAGTTGCCGCCGCCGAGCCCGCGCAAGCCGGGGATCTTCGCGCGATTGCAGGCGATGGCGGAGGCGAAGCAGCAGCAGATTGAGACGAAGAAGAAGGGCAAGAAGTGAGAGGGGACCGAGGGATCGAGGTTATAGGCTTGGGTTGATTGGCGACAACTGACTGCTGACGCGAGGGCTTTGCGATGACACCATTTGAGGAACCGGCGGGTGGCGGGGTTGTGCGGCGCCGGCGGAACACGTTGGGATTGGTGGGGTTTTGGATTTCGCTCGTGGCGTTGCTGGGGGCGTGTGTGGGCGGGGCGGTGTTGTCGCCTGTGGGGCTGATGGTGTCGATGGCGGGGCTGGTGAGGCGGCCGCGGGGCGAAGCGGCGGCGGGTGTGGTGTTGGGGCTGGTGGGGACGTTTTTGCTGGTGCTGGCGATCGTGCTGCTGGGCGGCGTGGTGCTGGTGTTCAGCGTCGCGGTGGGGGCGGTGTTGGAGGGAAAGGTGTTCAACGTGACGGAGCGGTGCGTGCGCGAGTTCAACGCGGAGCGCGGGCACCCGCCTGCGAGCGTGGATGAGCTGCTGAAGGGCGGGTACTTGCGGGACGTGCCGTCGTTGTATGGTGAGCCGGTGGTGCTGCGGGTGGAGTCGTCGTTGCGCGTGGTGTTGCACTCGCCGGGGCCGGATCGAATGGAGGGCACTGCGGACGATCGCGAGCGCGTGATTTTGCTGCGAGAACCGGCGGCACCAAATGTGCCTGCGGTGCCTGCGGGCGGCGCGGGTGGGGAGCTTGGGACGTTGGTTGAGCCGGGGGGAGAGCCGAAGGGGGAGCCGGAGTGAGTGGCGAGACGATCGCGGCGATCGCGACGGGCGCGGCGGGGTGCGCTGGGCGGCGGGCGCTGATCCGCGTGTCGGGGCCGGTGGCGATGGAGCTAGCGCAGGGGCGGCACGAGGCGGTGGCGGTGAGCGATGGCTTCGGTCGCGGCGCGAGGGGTGTGGGTGTGGTGCGCGTGCGGGTGGGGGTTGGCGTGATGGGAGGCGCGGACGCCGGCGGTGGCGCGGGCGCGATGATGCCGGCGCTGGCGGCGTGGTTCGCTGAGGGTGCGTCGTACACGGGCGAGGCGACGCTGGAGTTGCTGGTGCCGGGAGGTGGTGGCGGGGGTGGGGGGGTGGTGGCGGCGATGGTGTTGGCTTCGATCTGCGGGGTGCCGGGGGTGCGGCATGCGGTGGCGGGGGAGTTCACGGCCCGGGCGTATGAGGGTGGGCGAATGAGCTTGGTGGAGGCCGAGGGCGTGGCGGCGATGATCGCGGCGGAGAATCAGCAGCAGGCGGCGGCGGCGCGAGCGGTGTTGAGCGGGGAGATGGGGCGGGTGTATGTGGGGTGGGCGGAGCGGATCACGCGGCTGCGTGCGCTGGTTGAGGCGGGGATCGACTTCGCGGAGGAAGAGGGCGTGGTGGCGATCGATGGGGCGACGCTGCGAAGGCGGTGCGCGGAGCTGGTGGACGAGATCGACGCGCGGCTGGAGCGGCGAGCGGGTGGCGAGCGCATCAGCGGCGCGGCGCGGGTGGTGATGGCGGGGAGGCCCAATGCGGGCAAGAGCACGCTGTTTAATGCGCTGCTGGGGCGACGGCGCGCGATCACGTCGGCGATCGCGGGGACGACGCGCGATGCGCTGCGCGAGATGGTGACGCTGCGCGGGAGCGCCGGGCGGCGTGTGGAGATCGAGTTGGTGGATGCCGCGGGCGTGGATGGGGTGGAAGGAGGCGTGGGCGGTGAGGTTGAGCGGTTGATGGGCGAGAGCGCGCGGGCGGAGGTGCGCGGGGCGCTGGTGGTGCTGTGGTGTGACGAGCGTGGAGTGTTTGATCCGGCGGCGCTGGGTGAGGTGGTGGCGGCGGAGCGATCGATTCGTGTGCGGACGAAGCGGGATCGGCCGGGGGTTGAGGGGTTTGGGGGCAGCGACGAGGTGGGCGTGAGCGCGATTGGGGGCGAGGGGTTGGTAGCGCTGCGGGCGCGGGTGTTTGAGATGGTGTGGCGGGCGCGAGGTGGTGGGGGCGCGAGGATGGAGTTGCTGCCCAGACATGCGGGGGCGCTGGGGCGGGCGCGCGATGCGCTGAGCGACGTGGTGAGGCTGATTGATGCGGGGTGCGAGGCGCAGGAGGCGATCGCGGAGGAACTGGTCAGCGCCGGCGGCGCGATCGGTGAGCTGACGGGGCGCGTGGAGCGGGACGAGGTGCTGGGGGTGATTTTCGCGTCGTTCTGTATTGGCAAGTGACGGGGGGGCGGGGCGGAGAGCGGTTGTCCGCGGCGGCGGGCTTGCTCTTATGATTGAGCATGCATGACGAGCGCTGCGAGGGGAACGACTACTTCAAGTGTGACTACTGCCTGCGCTCGTGGAGCGAGGATCGCCCGATGATCGAGGGGCACAAGGGCAGCCTGGTGTGCGCCAAGTGTCTGAGCGCGGCGTATGTCGAGGTGGTGAATGCGGGGCAGGGTGTGATGGGCACGGTGGGGCCGCTGAAGGATGTGGACGCGGGCCACCCGGCGCCGGGGTGCATGATGTGCCTGGAGCGACGAGGCGAGTTGTATTGGCAGAGCCCGGTGGTGGATGAGGCGTTGATCTGCCGTCGGTGCATTCGTCAGTCGGTGACGGCGCTGGAGAGTGATCCGGACTTTGGATACACGCGCCCGGCGGCGCCGGCGGGGATGGTGGTATCGCCGGAGGATGCGCGCGAGGATGAGGACGACGACGCATGAGACAGCGCGGCGGCGCGGGTGATTAGTGGCCGCCCTCGGCGGGCTTGTCCTTGCCTTTGGCGGCGGGCTTGGGCTTGGCGGGCTTGGCTTTCGGGGCTTTGGCTGGTGCGGCGTGGGCGTCTTTGGCGGCGTGGTCGGAGTCGGCGGGTTTCGCGTGCGCGGCATTTTCGGCGTGCTCGTGCGCGACGGCGGTGGCGACTTTGGCGGCGTGTTCGTCTGAGACGATCAAGCGCGGGTCGGATACGGAGGGCTGGCCTGCGTCGGAGGGGGACTTCAGCAGGACGTAGGCCCAGACGATCAGGGCGTGAAAGAGCGTGAGCAGCGAGATCCAGCCGACGGTCTGGCGGGCGGAGGGGGAGAGCCCGCCGAGTTTCATGGCCATGGGCTCGACGAGCGAGCTGAACTTGAGGAAGAGCGGGCTCAAGGGCTTCGCGATTCGTGAGCCGATCGAGCGGTTGGGCGCGGCGGGCGTGGGTGCGGCGGCGAGAGCGGGAGGCGCGGGCGCTTTGGCGGTCGTTTCGGTGGTGGGCGTGCTTGGTGCGGCGGTGGCCGCGGCGACGACGGCGGCGACCGCGACGGCGGGGAGCGGCGTGGGCGGGGCTTCGGCGGGAGTGGGCGCGACCGGGGCGGGGCCGGCGGGTTCGAGCGTCACCGGGTCGGCGAACTCGTCGTCGATCGTGGACTCCGCGGCCTTGGCGAGCTTTGAGTCCAGCTCGGCGGCGCTGGTCGTGGGTCCGGGGATGTTGGCGCTGGGCCTTTCGGCTTCGTCGAGCGCGGCGTCTACCTGTTGGTCGAGCGTCGCGGCGGCGGGGGACGCGAGCATGGTGTCGACTTGCTGGTCGATCGAGCCGGCGTCAGGTCCTTTGAGAGCAGCAGAAGCCATGGGAGAGAACATCGGGTCAGGGAGAGGTCGGGGCGGGGCGCGAGGGTGCTGGGCGAGAGATGGGGCGTGGGGACCCGATCGAGCGTAGCGGCCAGCGCGCTTCTCGGACGAGATGACGGGCCGAGAACGACGGGTCAGGGCGGGTTGAACTTTGAAAGCAGCGCGGTGTACGCCTCGCGCCCGGCGCGAACGGATCGCTCGTAGTCATCGATCACGCGGAAGCGCTCCAGCAACTCCGGGGTGATGCTGTTGACGGTGGGCTCATTCTTCCAGGCGCGCAGGCGCTCGAGCATGGTGACCGGCAGGCCCTCGATGAGGAAGGCCGAGGGGAGCTGCTCGATGGCGCTGCGCATGGCTTGCTCGGGTGGGTTGTCGGTGGAGAAGGCTTCGGTGATCACGTCCGCCGGGTCGCGCTGTTGTCTGTGAACGGTGTCGAAGTCGATCTCGGTGGCGAACGCCTCGACGGAGTCAACACTTCGGAAGTCTTCGCGGAAGGGCAGGAGGTGGCCGATCCAGTCAGACGCGGCGGACAGCTTGAGGTCGGCGGAGGAGCGGAGCGAGCTTCGAAGGGCCGCGAGGTGGCGGTGTGCCTGTTCTTCGATGCGCACAGCGAGGTCAAAGGCTTCGGCCTTGAGCTTGGCGTCTGGAGACTTGAAGTGTCGGAAGGGGTCAAAGGGCGCGGGCATCTTGGCGCCTTCGGGCGCGTCCGCGTCGAGCTCTTGAGGCTGGAGTTCTTCTGCGGGCTCTTCAAAGCGGCGGAGGATTGTGCGCGCGAGGCCGAAGGCTGGGCCCGCGGCGTCGGAGCGGTTGCGGGCGCGCAGGAGGCGGCGCGCGGCGTTGATCGCGTCCTCGGCTTTGAGAGTCGTCATGCCGACGATGTAGTCAATCGCGTCGCTGATGGCGTCGGGGCAGCTCTCGCCGGTGCGAAGTGGCGCGCGTCGGATGGCGGCGGTGGGGTGGCCTTCGCTGACGTATGCGTCGCGAGCGTCGGTGGAGATGGCGTAGGGGGCGGTGGGGTCTGAGGGGGAGTGAACGAAGACGAGGGGGAGGCCTTGGATCCCGCCGTGGGTGGGGGTTTGATCGAGCGCGCCGGCGGCGTAGGCGACGACGCCGTCGATGACGCGGGGGAACGCGGCGGCGAAGGTGAGGGCGAAGAGGCCGCTGCCACCGAAGCCAACGAGGACGACGCGTTTGGTGGGGAGAGAGCGCGTGATGTCCAGGAGAGCATCGCGCATGGGGATGATGTCTTGAGGGCGGGGGATGAAGCCGCGGGTGGCGTCGTCGGCGCGGGTGGTGCCTTCGAGGATGATGAGGATGTCATTGGTGCGGAAGGTGGCGGGGTCGTGCTGATCGATGACCCACTGACGGGTGCTGGCGTTCGGGTGCAGAATGATGACGACGTTGCAGGGGGTGTTGGCCTTGAAGTCAACGGGAAGGCGGAGGAAATAGCTGAGGGCTTCGCCGCCGGATTCGCCTTCTTGGTCGACGTTGCGAGCGTGCTGGCAGGTGGCGAGGTAGATTTTCAGAGGCGTGGCGGCATTGAGCGCGGCGCGGTCGCGCGGGTCGAGGGTGGGGTAGGTGCGTGGCGTGGGTGCAAGGGGCGCGG
>Ga0163144_10011603_pt1 | contig 18625 bp, 15 predicted proteins | sample OliLak19BULKMAT1_FD_123175 | JGI IMG/M metagenome (GOLD analysis project Ga0163144, IMG submission 123175) | Freshwater microbial mat bacterial communities from Lake Vanda, McMurdo Dry Valleys, Antarctica - Oligotrophic Lake LV.19.BULKMAT1 | ecosystem: Environmental > Aquatic > Freshwater >... | reverse complement strand
GTACGCCCCCTCAGTCTTGCTGACCGCCATCCGATGACAATTCATACAACTGACGTCCGGGAGCGACAGGGACTCAACCTGCCAGCTCTGAAAGTCGTTGCCGACGAACGTATATGGCTGAAACTTGTTCCACTCATTCGGCGGACCCCAGACGTTGTCATCGTCGTTCGTTCCTGGCAGGCGGTTCGCCGGTTCGTTCCGCAGCTGGGCAAGATAGGGCGAGCGGATGAAGGGCCCATTGTCGTGACACTCCACGCAGTTGACAATGGCTGTGTCCGGCGGGGAAAACCAGGGGAAGGTGCCGCTGGTATCGCTTGGCGCCGTCACCGCAGCCTCCAAGGCGTCGTCCAGGGCCTGGTAGAAGCATGTGGCGCCATTCACCTGATTGTACTGGATGACAGCGATGTCTCGGTAGATGCCGTCTTCCGCCCCCTTCTTGCGGCAGAGCGCCACGACGATGGCTTCGTCCGTCTGCGCAAGCACCTGAAACGTGCTGCCAGGGTCGCAACGGCCACTCAACACGTTGGGCGCGTCGCAGCTCGCAGACGGGTATGGGTCGGTGCTGATGTTGGTTTGGGGGATCAGGGTGCCCTCGTCGCAATTGAATGCAGGCACGTCCAGCCCGATCGCGTCGAGGCACTTGGCGCTGAAGTCCTCCAGGCTGTCGGAGGGCAGCGCGCCGGTGCCGAGGCAGGGGTCAGCGGTGCCGTCGCAGCCAGTGACCCCGAGCAGCGTGGCAGCCCAGCCCAGCCCAGCCCAGCCCAGTATCGTCCCCCGTCTCATGCCGAGCAGACTCTCATGCTCGTTGCACCCAATCAAACGATCGCGCCGCCCCATGCGCGATTGCGAAGTGGAAGTAGCCAAAGGTGTGTCAGCGGATGGCGGGAAGACGCGAGCCGCGCTCGCTACTGGCAGCCGAATTTTTCGCGCGCCAGGGTCGTGAGCGAGACCACCTCTACGCTGTCCGTCTTGAGCTGGGCGAGGCCTGTGCGAAGCGCAACCTTGTCGATCGGATCGTGCAGCAATAGCACGCCGCCTTGCCGCGCCGCGTGGCGCAGATTGCCCAATAGAAAGCTCTTGTCGTGCCGGCGGTGCGCGTCGGTGTCGCCCGAGCCCCCGTGCCAGATGACGTTGATTGCGCCGAGTGAGCGCAGCGCCGCGTCGTAGGTCTTGCGCGCGATGCCTCCTTCTTTACCGAGGTACGGCCCGCCCCCGGGCGGGCGCCAGAAGACGACGTCTACCGGGTGAGTGCCTGCGCTGAAGCCACGCTCACTCAACACTTCAGCGTGACGGGCGGCGAATGCATCGCGCTGTGTCGCCAGCATCTCCTCACTGATCCATGCGTAGGGCGCGACGCCAAACACGCGCGTGTACTGGGCGTCGAAGTCGGTCTCGGAAGTAGCGACCCATGCGAGCTCGATCAACATGCGCGTCACCTCGTATTGGCCGACGATGTACGCTTCGCTCTTCTCGGCGCCGAAGTGCGTCGCCATTTCGACCTCGTGGTTGTAGCTGTGAATCCCGAGGCTGTGGCCCTCGGCGAGGGTTCGCTGAACGAGGTGAAAGGTGCGCCCAATGATCGCTCGGCCCACCAGAAAGAAGGTCGCCTTCTGCTGATGCGCCTTCAGCGCATCGAGCACCCCCGGCGTGTAGCTCACGTGGGGACCATCATCGAAGGTCAACGCCACGCGCTTCGCCGTGGTGGCGTCGCTGCGCTCCATGATCGGCGGTCCGACGGTGCTGGCGAGCGCGCAGCTTCGCAAGTCGCTGGGCAGCACCGTCGGCTCGGGCGGCGACGGCTCGGGCGGCGACGGCTTGGCCACCAGCGCCTCGCCAGCGCGCGCGCTCGGCTCGAACGTGCGCGAGAGAAACGCGGAGGGCGTCGACTTCATCGGCGCCGAACAGCCGAGCGCGGTACAAGTGAGGGCGAGGGCAACAGCGGCATGCTTCAGGGCGTTCATGGGCGCCGGGTAGACTCGGAAGCGTGACGCCGTTGCCAGGGTCTACGTAGCGCTCGATTTGCACATGAATTCAATGATCTAAAGAACTGTCACGGTTCGGAATAGACACCGCGGGGCGCTCTCCTGGGCGCCGGAAAAGTTTGACGATTGGCGACTCATCAACCTGCGATCGAAGAGAGCGAGCTCAGCGACCAGGCGCTGTTGCAGCGCGCCGCCGCGACGCTCGAGAACGCGCCCGATGCGCGGCGCGCCCAGGCTCGCTTCTACGAGCGCCATGTCCGCTACCTGTACGGCGTCTTGAAGCGCCGCGAGAGCGTGTTGCGCCGCATCGCCGGCCAGTCGGCAGAAGATCTGGTGCAAGAGACGTTTCAACGCGCCTTCCAATACGGTCAGAGCTACCAAACCGACGGCATCACCGACCCCGAACGGTTGCGGCTGCGCACCCGCGCCTGGCTGGGTCGCATCGCGCAGAACTTGATCAACAGCTGCCTCAGCGAGCCCGGCGAGATCTCGGCATCACCGTTCATCGAGCGAATCAGCGCAGAAGGCATCGATGAGCCGGCGCCGCCTTCGACCCCTCGAGTGCGCGCGATGCGCGCCGCGCTGGAGGAGCTCACCGAGCGTGAGCAGGACGTGTTGCGCGTCACCACGCTGTACCAACGTGTCGGCGACGACCACCAGCGTTTGCCCAACGAGATCTCCGCCGAGCTCGCAGCGCGTTGGGGCACCAATAGTCAGAACATTCGCGCCATCCGCAGTCGAGCCATGAAAAAGCTGAAGAGCCAGCTCGAGCCCACGCTCGCCGAACGAGAGGAGACTCCCACATGACCCACGCAGAAGAAGAAAGCAGCGAGCTCGATGCGCTGGTGCAAGGCGCGTTCGGAGAGCTCGTGCCGACCACGGAAGCGGGTGTCGAGCGAGCCGAGGCCGACGGCGTCGAGCACCGCGGTGCGCTGCCCGCATCGCTCGCGCTGTACGGCGATCGTCTATCGGCGGGGGGCGTCAGCGAGACGGCCCCAAAGAGCGTCGTTTCAATGGAAGAGGCGCGCCGTTCGAGGGAGCTCCACAAGCACGCTCGCATCCGCGCGACGCTCAGCCACATCGGCGTGGGCCTGGTCGGGGCGGCCGCGGCTGCGGCGCTGCTCTTGACCGTGCGCTCGACACCTCGAATCGGCGTGGGTGGCGACCCGCCCGGTTCCGCGAGCACCCTCCCCTCCGCAACGCCGACGCAGATCGTCATCGGCGACGCGGAGTCGGTTTGCCCCTCCTCGTGTTGCGCTGGCAGCGCGTGCGGCAAAGCGTCGGCCGAGATGGTCAGCTGCGCCTCCGGTCGAACGTGCATCTCTTGTTCGGCTGCCGATCTCGCGGCGGGGGTGTACCGCTTTCGCGTCGGAGGTTTTGCGCCGGCCGACAAGTTCAAGAAGAACCTGAGCGCGGGGCCACTCGAGGTCTGCGTGCGAGTTGCTGGCTCCGAGCTCGTGTGTGGCCCCGCGCATACCGCGGGCGACCCGGACAAATGGGCGAGCCTGCCGCTGCCTGTGACCAACGGTGACACGCTCGGTGGCGTCACGATCGTGATCCGGTTCGCTGGAGCCAAAGAGGCGCTCGCCGAGTGGAGCGAGCCGCTTTCGTTCAACGCCGGTGGCCTGTGCAAGGGCTACTTGATTCAGCCGATCTTCCGCACCGGCGAAGTGCTGGGCACGCTGTCGGCGTTTTTGGTCGACGCTCACTACGTCGAGCTCTTGCGGGCGGGCAGCGTCGAGCGGTTGAAAGAAGAACGGCGACGCTTCGATACGAAGCTCCCTCTTACCGTGTTCGACACCGAGCGCCCTGGCGACGGGCGCTTCGCGCTCGTGCTTGGGCCGTTCGGCAAAGCCCATGCAGAGCGCGTGCGTTGGTCGGCGCTGGAAGCGGGGGCAAGCGCCACCCCTTCACTCGGCGACGACTTCGTGGGCGACGGCCTGACGCTCGAGTAGCCCGCTATTTGGCAGGGGTCGCTTTGGGCGTGATGTCGATGAAGGGCATCGGCTGGGCGCCACCGAGATAGCTCGGCAGAACCCCGTTCCAGCGCTCGATGGCGCGAAGCTGGATGACCTCTGGGCTCGCCTTGAGCGCCTCGGCCTCGCGCTGAATCGCGGCCGCGCGAGCCTTGGACTCAACCTCAGTGGCATACGCCTTGGCATCGGCCGCGAGCTTCTGCTCCGCGGTGGTTGCTTCAGCGTCTGTGATGCGGCGTGTCTTTTCGTTGACCGCCTTCAGCGACTCTTGCTCGGCCTTCACTTTCGCTTCGATCGCCTTGTTGAACTCTTCGCTGAACTTGAAATCGGTGATGGCGATGTTAGCGAGATCGATGGAGCCCGAGAGGCCCTTCTCGCGAAGGGTGGTGTCGATGAAGGCCTTGATCGCCGCCTCGACCTCCGCCTTCACCCGTTGCCGCTGGGTGATCAGCTCTTCGGCCGTGAACTGCGCGGTGACCGACTTCAACGACTCTTGCACGGCAGGGGCGACGATCGTCGGCTCGAGCCGTGCAAGATCACCGATCGAGCGATATACGTCCGATACCATCGCAACGTTGGGCGAATACTGGATGGTGATTTCGGTGGTCACCGTCTGCAAGTCTTTCGATGCGGCAGCCGCCTTGATGTTGAGCGAACGGAGCCGCACCTCGAACTCGACCACACTTACCCACGGCTTCTTGAAATGGATCCCTTCCGGCAAGGTTTCCTTTTGTACAGCACCGAACTCTCTGACCACACCGACCTGGCCCGCATCCACCGTGGTGCAGGAGCTGAACGCGACGCCCAGGAGAACGACGGTGATGCCGATGATCGGTGCCGCAAACCGCAAGAGACGTTGGGGATCCATGGCGCGACCCTAGCAGACTAGTCACGCATCCGCCCGTGGCAGCCGGCACCCGCTCGACAGACCCTCGCGCCTGGACTAAGTGCAGCATTACGGTGAGCGACGCCGACATATACGGCGCTTCCTGCGCCACAGCGAGCTCCCTTGCCGGGGAGAGCCGGTGAGCGGCGCGACATTGGGCGAGCGGGTCGGAGATTTGGGCTCGCTGCTGGCCAGCGAACGCCGACACGCGCTCGCTTCCTATGATGTTCCCGACGGCCTCCCGTTGGTGCGTCCGAAAGAGGTGGCCGCTCGGGCAGCTGCGATGACGAGCGGCACCCTGGCGGTGACAGGCTGCTTCGGGTCGGCAGCTGCGTTGGTCTGTCGGGAGCTCCTGCAGCCCGGGCGCCGGGCGATCGTGATCGCCGACGGCGCCGACGCGGCCGAGCGGGTCGTCGGCGACATCCAGCATTTGTGTCGGGGCGCGAACGTTCTCTCCTTCGTTCACAACGACACCAGCCCTTACGCCGACCAAAGCCCCGATCGGCGATCGGCGCAGCTTCGGCTGGCGACACTCTCGCATCTCGCACGTGGCCTCCCGTTCGACGTGCTGGTGGCCCCCGCTGGCGCGCTCGCCAGACGCGTGGTTCCTCACGAAGTCGTGAACGAGCACGGCGAGCTGGTGATGCTGAACCAGGACCTCGATCGTGACGCGTTTGCCTATCGGCTCGCGGCTGCGGGCTACGCGCGAGCCGGCTTGGTCGAAGATCCGGGGACGTTCTCCGCCCGCGGGTCGCTGGTCGACGTTTGGTCGCCTGCTGCCGCAAGGCCGGTGCGCATCGAGCTCTTGGGTGACGCGGTGCTCGCGATCAAAGAGTTCGACCCGGAGACGCAGCGCACGCTCGGCGAGCTCCCCGACGCTCACTTCTCGCTGACACGAGAGGCGCCGATCACGCTCGCGTCCGTGGCGCGCGCGCGCGAGCGCATGCGCGCCCTGTGCGACGCAGTAGACATGCCGACGACGAAAGCCCGCACGCTGATCGAAGACGTCGCCTCGGGGCGCTCGTTCTTCGGTGCAGACGGCTTCTTGCCGGCGTTCGTGGAGCTTGCGTCGTTCTCGAGCTACCTGCCAGAGGGGGCGCCAATCTTGCTCGTCGATCCGCCGGCGATCGCGCGCGCGATCAAAGACGAGCTCGAGCACGCCGAAAAGGACGCGTCGATCAAAGGCAGCGTGCCGCGATTTTCGCTGGAGACGTTCTTCGACGACGAAGAACGAGTGGCGCTCGATCTCCAGAAGCGAAATGTCGTCGCGCTTCACCGCACGGTCACGGTCGGCAGCGCCGGCTCGGAAGGCGGCCTCTCGCGCTTCATGCACGCGACAGAAGACACGCCATCGCTGTTCACCTTCGACCAGAGCGATCTCGGGCGCGCAATCGCCAGCAAACGTGCGCTGGGCAAGGCAGAAGCGCTGGAGCCGTTGATCGATCGCATTGAACATTGGCACGAGCTCGGCTTTCAGATCAGCATCGTCGCGCGCACCGAGACACAGTCGGATCGCATCGCCACGCTGCTCTCGCACCGGCGCGTCGCCACTCGCTTTCAGGTGCAAGGTGCCGAAGCGCGGCCCGACAACGTCGTGACCATCGAGACGGGCTCGCTGGCGCACGGCATCGTCGTGCCCAGCGAGCGACTGGTGCTGGTGACCGAAGAGGAGATTTTCGGCACCCGTGCCGCGCGCCGCGCGAAACGTGCCGAGGGGCGCGGCAACAAGGGTCGGGCGCGCGCATTCCTCGAGGACCTGAAGAGCCTGGTCGTGGGCGACTTCATCGTGCACGTCGAACACGGCGTCGGCCGCTACCTCGGCCTGGTTCACCGTGAGGTCGGCGCGACCAAGGTCGACTTGTTGGTCGTCGAGTACGCCGGTGGCGACAAGCTCTACCTACCCGTCTATCGCCTCAATCAGATCGAAAAATTCGCCGGCGGCGAAGGCTCTCCGAAGCTCGATCGACTCGGCGGACAATCGTTCGCCAAGACCAAGGTCCGCGCTCAACGCGAGGTGCGCAAGATGGCGGACGAGCTGTTGAAGCTGTATGCCGAGCGCCGCTCTGCCGAGCGGCCGGCGTTGCCCTCCGCTGACGACGACTATCGCGCCTTCGAGGCGACCTTTCCGTACGAAGAGACAGCCGACCAAGCGGGCGCCATCGTCGAGGTCGAGCGCGATCTGGAGAAGACCTCACCGATGGACAGGCTGGTGTGCGGCGACGTCGGCTTCGGCAAGACGGAGATCGCCATTCGCGCGGCGTTTCGAGTCGCCAGCGCAGGCCTCCAAGTCGCCATCTTGTGCCCCACCACGGTGCTCGCGCAGCAGCACTGGCTGAGCTTCACGGCGCGCATGGCAGGCACGCCGATCGAGGTGCGCGCGCTGTCCCGCTTTTCGGAGAAGGCAGCCCAAGACGACACCCTGCGCGGCTTGAAGGCCGGCAAGGTCGACATCGTGATCGGCACCCACCGCCTCTTGTCGAAAGACGTGCACTTCAAGTCCCTTGGCCTTCTGGTCGTCGACGAAGAGCAGCGCTTCGGCGTCACCCATAAAGAGCGCATCAAGCAGCTGAAGACGAACATCGACGTGCTCACGCTGAGCGCCACGCCGATTCCACGCACGCTGCAAATGGCGGTCACGGGCGTGCGCGACATGTCGGTGATCACGACGCCGCCGGTCGACCGACGCGCCATTCGAACGATCGTGACCCGCAATGATCCGATCGTGTTGCGAGACGCGATCGAACGAGAGCTCGATCGCTCCGGGCAGATTTTCTACGTGTACAACCGAGTCGAGGGGCTCCACGAGCGAGCCGCGCGCATCCAAGAGCTCGTGCCTCGCGCGCGCATCGCGGTCATTCACGGACAGATGAACGAGGTCGCGCTCGAACAAGGGATGATCGACTTCGTCGAAGGCCGCTACGACGTCCTGTGCGCGACGGCGATCATCGAGAGCGGGCTCGATATTCCGCGCGCCAATACCATCATCATCGACCGAGCCGACATGTTCGGCCTGGCCCAGCTCTATCAGCTGCGCGGGCGCGTGGGTCGCTCCCGCGAGCGCGCCTATTGCTACTTGATAGTGCCGCCGCAAAACGAGCTGAGCGACGAAGCGCGCGCACGCATCGAGGCAATCGAGCGGCACACCGAGCTCGGCTCCGGCTTTCAGATCGCCTCGCTCGACCTCGAGCTGCGAGGCGGCGGCGACTTGCTCGGCGCCGAGCAGAGCGGCACCGTCGGTGCGATCGGCTTCGAGATGTTTTGCCGCATGCTGGAAGAAGCCGTGCAAGAGCTGCGCGGCGAACATGTGGTGCACGACATCGACCCCGAGCTCAGCGTGGACGAAGAGGCGCTGTTGCCGGACGACTACATCGAGGACGTGGGCGTGCGCCTTTCTCTATACAAACGCCTGGCTTGCTCGGACAGCGAGTCGGAGGTCGACGAGATCGCCTCGGAGATGGAAGATCGTTTTGGCCCCCCTCCGGAAGCAGCCAAGCGTCTCACGCGTCTCATGCGCTTGAAGACCGAGCTGCGTAAGCTGAAGGTGCTCGGCTGCGAGGCCACCGCGCGCTCCGTGACGCTCCATTTCAGGGAAGATACACCGCTCGACATCAGCAAGGTGCTGGCGCTGGTCCAAGCCAAACGTTCGCCGTTCAAGCTGACCCCCGACATGCGGCTCAGCCGGCAGATCCGCGAGGGCGACCCGGCCAAGGGCGGCCTCGAGGCGGCCGATCTGGTGCTCAGCGAGCTCGCCCGCTGCTGGCGCTCGACCGACGAAGCCCCCTCTTGAGGCGGTCGGGCTGATGCGCGTGGCCTCCGCGCGGTCGTTCCTCTACCGTCGCGCTCCGCGGTGCACTGCAGAATCTTCGATGGACCACCCGAACTCTATCCATTCGAGGCGCCCGATCGCTTGCGATGCGACGCGCACTTTCGGTTCGAATCTGTGTGGATCAACGAAGGTGGAGCGGGTTCTGGGCTCGCTGTCACGTTCTGGGGTCCGGCACTCGAGCAAAAATTTTTGGTGCTCACCGGCATCGTCGTCGGCGATATCGAGCTACCCATCCGGGACGGACAGTCCAGGGAGATCGTGCGTATCGAGCTACCCGAGTGGCAGATCGACCCCGGCGCGGACGCACCCTCGGGCGCCGTGGGTCCCGAGCTCCTCGCCGCCTACGGGCGCAGTCAGATCCCGGTCATCGTGACGGGCGAGGTGCTTCGTGGCGGCTCCACCACACTATGGTCGTCAGCGACACCGCTACGGGACACGCACGGCGAGGCCTTCGAGCTCTACGTCGAGCTCCGCCGAGGGCGGAAGACTCCACAGTGAATCCACCCGCCGACCAGGGCCACACATGAGCCCCCTCATGAAACGCCTCGTCGCGACGGCCGCGCTCGGTATCGCCTGCGAAGCCGCGCCGGCCCCTCCCCCGCCCCCCGAGGCAACCGCGCCCGCCCTGTTGTGGAAGCGCCCTGCCACGAGCAGCAGCGAGACCGAGAATCTGGGGGGCGAGCACGGCGGCCTCGCAGCGGACTCGGCCCTGCCCTCTGGCGAGCCGCCTCCCCGCGCCGAACCTGTGCCGACGCCCTCCGCCTCCGCCTCCGCCTCCGGAACCGACTCCGTCGCCGGAACCGAGCCGCGCCATCGCCGCGGTCTGTGGATCTGGGAGTTCGGTAAAAATGCGCCGCTCGCTCCGCGCGCCGCCGAGCTCGCCAAGTTGTGGGGCGTTCATCGAGTGTTCATCAAAGGCAGCAACGGCAATCAGGGGCCGCGGTGGGCCAAAAATGCGAGCCCCGAGAACATCGCTGCGTTCGCCGAGAAGGGCATCGAGGTGTGGCTGTTCGGCTACTTCTACGCACCCGACATCGCGGATGCCGACGGGCGCACTTGGGGCAGTATCGACGAACAGGTGGCCATGATGTTGGAGGTTGCGAAGGCACCCGGCGTGACAGGTGTGATCGTCGACGCGGAAGAAGAGTTCAAAGAACGCGCAGCGGCAGGCAAAGAGCTATGCACCAAGCTGCGCGCCGGCCTGCGGGGCAAGCGGCTCGGCTACACCACCTTCGGCTGGCTCTCGCCGAACAAGAAGTTCCCGTACGCGACGTTCGACCGCCACTGCGGCGACGCCTTCTTGCCGCAGGTCTACTACGCGTTCGGCTGGCCAGGCGGGGTGGTGGGCAGTCTCGACCGCTTGGAGAAAGACCTGGCGGCGATGAAGCTCAAGGCGCCTGTATGGCCAGTTCAAAGCAACGAAAAGGACCCTTCGGTCGCCACAATGGTCGATTTTTTCGCAAAAACCAGCTCTGACGCGAGCATCTTCTACTTCTTTCCCGAAGGAAGCCCGCAGACCCAGAAGCTTTCACGGCTTCGCTTTCGGTAAATCAAGGAGAGGTGGTATGGTCGCGCCGCCATGGCCAAGAGCGACGAAAAGGCGGCAGTAGAAGAAGAAGATCGCAGCGCCGCGAAGAGCGACGCCGACGACGCCGACCCCGCTGACGACCCGCGCGACGACGAGGACGAAGGCGACGAGGCCGACGACGCTGACAAGGCCGACGACGCTGACGACGCAGCGCCAGAAAAAGGCGCGGCCGGTGAAGAAACAGAAGAAGAAGAAGAGGAGGCAGCAGAGGACGAGCCGCTGCCTCCGCCGCCCAAGCCCACCGGCGTTCAGCCAGTCGTGCCACCGCCGGCAGCGGCGTCGCTCGGCAAGAGCGTGGTCACCTTCACGCTGGTTCTCGGCGGGCTCTTCGCCCTGTTTTTCTTGCTCGGCAACGCCGAGAGCCCGTTCAACAATTCGGGCCCAAAGTGGCGTATTGGTCAGACTGTTTCGGTCGACCTGACGCTCGATCCGAGTGACGACACCAAGCTCTCCTGCGCAGCCAAGACCGATATCGGCGGAAAACACTGCGAGTACGAGGACAAGACGACGAAATACGCTGGGGCGCTCAAAGACGAGACCCAGCTCAGGCCGTATACCACCCTCGACGGCCAACACTTGCTGGCCGCTGGCGTGTGGAGCTCCCCCGAGATCGAGAAGGCCAAACGCCCGACGGGGCGCTTCACCCTCAAGTGCGACTTCAAGGTGGAGGGCAAGATCAACGCGCCTGCCATTCGCTGGGATTTCGCCGGCATGTGGAACGAGAAGAACGAAGAGTGGTTCGCGGGCATCGTAACGAGCTGCAAGCTGCAAAAATAGGTACTCTCCGCAGCAGTGACTGAGTTCACGGGTTCCGCCGAAGTGCTGGAGGAGCTCCGCAAGGAGAACCTCGCACTGCGAGAAGGTCGTCTCGAGCTGGTGCGGGAGCTCAACCGCATCATCGCGCTGGGTGATTTCGCGCTCCGTTGCGCGACCGCCGAAGAGCCGGGTGAAGTGCTCGAGCGAGCCCTGGCCGTGCTGTCACAAGTGCTGGGTGTGGATCTCAGAGCGGGCTTCGGCCTCGGCGACAGCTTCATCGACTTGCGCGTCTTCGCCCGACAGAAGAGCGCGCGTGCGTCGCAAGCCCCACGCGACGTGCCAACCGAGGTCGTCGACTACCTGCGAGGGCTACCCGTCGCCACCATCCATCGGGTGGGTGACGCTCACTCGGCACCGCCGCTCGAGCCACTCCTCGAGGCGCTGTTCCCGGCGACGACCTTCAACACGGCCGCTGGCTGGGCGGGCACCACCGTGTTGCTCTTGCCGCTGCGGCCTCGACGCGGTGAGACGCTCGGCGCGATCGTCGCTTGCAAGCTGACTTCACCAAGCGGCGCGTCGACCGGTCCGCGAGAAGACGACGCGACCTTCCTGGTGTTGCTCTCGAATCACATCGACCGCGCGCTGCAGTCTGCTCTGCAGGTTTCGGATCTGCGCCACCGCGGAGAGGAGCTCGCAGAGAGCACGCGTCGCTTCCGCGAGAGCCTCGAGAACCTGGAGCGCGCGCAACAGCAGCTCTTGCAAGCGCGCAAACTGGAGGCGATTGGCCGTCTTGCTGGCGGCGTCGCACACGACTTCAACAACCTGCTGACGGTGATCAAGAGCCACGTCGAGTTCCTGCGCGAAAAGTTCAACCCCGGCACCGAAGAGCTGGAAGACGTAGAGGCCATCGGCGAAGCAGCAGACAGAGCGACTCGCATCACCCGGCAGCTCCTCGCGTTCGGTCGCCGAAACGAGGGCCACCCCGAAGCGCTCGACGTCAATCGCGTCGCGACCGATCTCACTCGAGGCATCGGCCGCTTGGTCGGCGAGCACGTCACGATCGAGCTCGCGCTCGACCCGCTCGTGGGTCGAGTCCGCGCAGATCGTGGCCAGCTCGAGCAGGTTCTGTTGAACCTGTTGGTCAACGCGAGAGACGCCATGCCAGAGGGTGGCAAGGTGACGCTGAACACGCGGCAAGTCACCGAAGACGATCTGCGCGAGACGGATCTGTCACGCGCGCCCGGCCATTTCATCGCGCTGGTGGTGAGCGACAACGGCTGCGGCATGGACGAGGCGACGCGTGCTCGCCTGTTCGAGCCGTTCTTCACGACCAAAGCCCCCGGCCAAGGCACTGGCCTCGGGCTCGCCACCGTCTACGGCATCGTCGAGAAACATGGCGGCCACATCACGGTGAACACGAAGCCGGGCGAGGGCACCACCTTCGTCATTTTGCTGCCGGCTTCAAGCACCAGCTCCACCCCAATACCCGCGAAGCGCCCTCCTGACGGGCCCAAAGTGGCGGAGGGCACCATCTTGCTGGTGGAGGACGACGCGGGTCTGCGACGGGCGGCGCTACGCACATTGACGAGCAAGGGTTACCGGGTGCTCGAAGCGCGCGACGGCATCGAGGCGCTCGCGATTTTCGCCGAGCACGAGGGCATCATCCACTTGGTCGTCACCGACGTCGTGATGCCGCGTATGACCGGCCCCAAGCTGATTGCCGAGCTGCGCAGCCGGCAGATCAACGTAAAGGCGATCTACTGCTCCGGCTACACCTTCGACATGCTCGACCCGGCCGCGCTCGACGAGGGGTCCTTCTTGAGCAAGCCTTTCTCACCGGAAGACTTGCTCAATGCAGTGCGCAGCGCGCTGGGGACCTGAACCGCTCAGACGCGCTCGAGCACGATGGCGATCCCTTGGCCGCCACCGATACACGCGGCGCCGACAGCCAGCGACTTGTTCGAGCGGCGCAGGGTGTACACGAGGTTCGCCGTGATGCGGGCGCCCGAAGCGCCGAGCGGGTGGCCGAGGGCGATGGCGCCACCGTTCACGTTGAGCTTCTCGTCCGGCAGCTCGAGCTCTTTCTGAACGGCGAGAAACTGCGGCGCGAACGCTTCGTTGACGTCGAAGAAGTCGACCTCGTTGATGGTGCGACCGCTGCGATCGAGCGCGTTGCGAATCGCGGGCGCCGGGCCGATGCCCATCAGGGTCGGCTCGACCCCGGCGACACCCCATTGCACGATTCGCGCGAGCGGCGCGATGCCCTGCGCCTTCGCCCACTCTGCGTCGCACACGACCAGCGACGCGGCTCCGTCGCAGATGCCGGACGCGTTGCCCGCAGTGACCACGCCATCTTTCTTGAACACCGGCGGGAGCTTGGCCAGCCCCTCCATCGAGGCGTCCGGTCGCGGATGTTCGTCTTTCGCGAATTCGATCTCTTTTCGCCCTTGTTTGACGGTGATTGGCGCGATCTCGTCGCTGAAGCCACCCGACTCTTGCGCCTTTGCCCAACGCTTCTGTGAAGCGACGGCGAACGCGTCCGCCTGCTCCCGCGTGATGCCGTACTTGACCGCGAGGTTCTCCGCCGTCACCGCCATGGGCGTCTTGGAGTAGCTGTCGGTGAGCGCCTCCCACAGCGAGTCTTGCAGCACCGGGGGCTTGCCGAACTTGGCAGCACCGTCGCGCAGGCCAAAAATCTGATGCGGCGCCTGCGTCATGTTCTCACTGCCGGAGGCGAGCACACACACGCTCTCGCCGAGCGCGATCTGCTCGGCGGCGGTGATCACCGCCTGGAAGCCGGAGCCGCACAGGCGGTTCAACGTGAGCGCGGGCTTCTCGATCGGGACGCCGGTCTTGAGGCCGACATGGCGCGCTCCGTAGATGGCGTCGGAGCTGGTCTGCTGGACGTTGCCGAGGATGACCTGGTCGACGAGCGCCGGATCGATTTTGGCTTGCGCGAGCGCGGCTTTCGACGCGTGCACCGCGAGATCGATGGCGCTGACGTCTTTCAGCGCACCAGCGAGGGCACCGAAGGGAGTGCGCTTGGCGGCGACGATCCAGATCTCTTTGGGCAGCTTCTTCATAGCTGCTCTTTAACCTATTTTTTGGGAGCACGCTTCGGCTTGGTGCTGCGTTCCGGGTTCGGTTTCAGCTGTACGGCTGGGCGGTGTTCCTCCAGCTCTTCGAGGCTCTTCGGCCAGTCTTTGCCGAGCAAGCGCGACAGCGAGCGATCCGCCAGAAGCTTGCCGCCGGTCTGACAGCGCGCGCAGTAGTTGGTCTCGTTCTGCGCGTAGACGACGCGCTGCACCGGAGTGCCGCAACGAGGACAGGGCTTGCCGTAGCGGCCGTGCACCGCCATCTCCGGCCGGAACGCCGTCACCTGCTCCGGGAAGCCGCCCTTCGACTCTTCACGCAGACGCGCCGTCCAATCGGTCAGCACCGACTTCGTCGCCTCGAACAAGCGCGCGATCTCTTCATCGCTCAGCGCCTTCGACTGCTTCAATGGCGATAGCGCTGCGGCGAACAAAATCTCGTCCGAGTAGCCATTGCCGATGCCGCTCAAGATGGTCGGGTCGGTCATCGTCCGCTTGAGGGTGTGGCTCTCGCGCTGAATCGCGGCTTTGAAGCCGGCCACATCAATCTCGAGCACCTCTACCCCGCCCCGATCGAACGCCAAGAGCGCGTCGTCGCCGACGACATAGTGAATCGATGCGCGCTTCTTGGAGCTTGCCTCCGTCAAGATCAGCGTGCCGCTCGAAAAGTCGAACGCCGCTTGCCCAAGCTTGCCCGGAATTTTGGCGCCCTGTTCGCCGAAGCGGAATCTGCCCGAGACCATCAGGTGGATCACGACGAAGGCTTCACCCGAAAGCGCGATCACGATGCGTTTTCCGAGGCGGCGCACACCGACGACAGCGCGGCCCTCTGCTTCGCGGATCGGCGGCACCGCGGTGCGCAAGACGAACGGACTGGCGAGGCGCACCTTCAAAAGCGTTTGGCCCACGGTGCGCGAAGCGATGTGCTCCACGTAGACGGCGACGTCGGGTAGCTCCGGCACGCCCAAAAGCTTAGCAGCTCAGCAGCTCTAGACCGCGCTACTCGAGCCGAGCCGTCTTGATGTAATCGAGCAACGGGAATTCTTTCTTCAGCATGGCGTTGCCCTGCGCGGCGATACGGCCCTGCGCCTCCGTCAATCCCTCGCCGTATCCACCATAGAGCTGGTCGGCGACGCCCATGCCGGCCGCGTCGATCTCGCAGATGGGCGCGAAGCCCATGGCGTCCAGGTTCGTGTTGTTGCCGAGGTTGACGAACAGCTGTGTCGAGCGCGTGTCGGGTTTGCCGGCCATCGCGAAGGTGAGCTTGCCGCGCTTGTTGCTCTCTTTCGGAGGGTCTGCCGGGATCTGAGCGCGTGACCACTTGGTGTTCACGTCGGGGATACCGTGCAGGCCAAACTGCGCGACGAACGGGCGCGGCGTGCTCACCACGCGGAAGAACGCGACGTCGTCGAAGAACCCGATCTTCACCAGGTTGTAAAAACGGTCGACACCGTTCGGTGCCCACTCTCGCGTGCAAGCAGCGACGAATGTGCCTTTGGTGGTGTCGAACACCACTAGAAAAGTGTCGGGCGCCTGCTCGGTCGCCGCCGCAGGGTCGGCCAGGCCGGCCGGCGCGGGCGGCGAAGAGTCACAGGCCGAGGCAGCCGAGCCGGCTAGCACGAAGAGGAGCACCCGAACGCTACGCATCTGCCTTCATTACTCGCATCGTTGGCCGCCGAGCGTGGCGTCGTCAGGCGCACAGTCGATTTCGTCCGGGGAGCCGTCGTCGTCGCTGTCTGGCCCCGGGTCGCCTTCGCTGATGTTGCCGGCTTCATCGATCACGATGGCCGCGAAGAAGACGTCCTCGTCTGCCGAGATCTGATCAGGGTCGCGGCGCCGAGCGAAATCGAGCCGATGATGTGGGATCGGGCGCGAAAAGCTCGGCGACGTGGAGCCCTCTCCCATTCTCGAGTAGCCTCTCTCTCTGTTGGTAATGCACGATTGGCGCGCGGTGCTTGGGGGCTCGTTGTTGGTAGTGCTGGTGTGCGCCACCAGCACCGAGGCACGCGCAGAACCGCCGTTTGCCGACCCCGCAACGCTGCCACCGCCACCCGCCGCTCCCGCTGAGCAGGCGCCGCCAGCAGCGCCCGTTCCGCTGTTCAGGCGCGAAGCCTCCGAACCGCGAAAGCTCGCTGGTATCGTGCTCACGACCCTCGGCGCCTATCACGGCTTCGTCGGTAGCAGCATCTTGCTCGGCTTTTCACTCGCCGGAGGCGGCGGCTTCGGCACGTTGTACGGTTTGCTCTTCGGGGGCCCGTTCATGGCTGACGGCCTGATACTGACTGCTGTCGGTATCCCGCTCTGGGTTTCTGGCGGCCAAGAGGTAGTCGGGCCGCAGAAAGCGGAGGACGTATGGCGCCCCCACTTCGATCTCGGCCCGGGCAACGTCGGCGCGACATGGCGCTTCTGAGCGCCAAGCTGTTCGCAGATGAAGAAGCGTTGGATCGCGCTGGCGCTGGTGCTCGGTGTCGTCACGGCGAGCTACCTCGGGCTCCGTATCGCCCATCGCTCGGTCGGGCAGCTCTCCCAAGACAGCGAAGCGTAACGCGAGATGAGCCGCATCCTCGACGAGATGCCGACGCTTTGAATCGGCTCAGCGCACCGCTTTGACGGCCACGGCCTGGCTTGCGACGGCAGCATCGTGCGAGCCAGCTGACCACGGCTCGAGCTCTTCGATGCCCATTTCATCGCAACCGGCGCGCGGGTGCGCTGCGAGATAGTTGGCGAAACCTTGCGAGAGAGCGTTCAGCAAGCGACGACCCACCCAGCGCCCGCCCGGCTCCGAAAAATGGATCTGATCCGGCAATGCCAGCTGCTTGCGAATGAACTTCATCATCGACGTCGGCCCGCCCATTGCCGCCAATAGATCCCAATGTCCCGTCTTCAGCGTGTGGGCGAGCTCGAGCCGTTGTTTGCCGACCGCAAGCAATTTTTGTGTGGTCTTGGAGACGCCGCGATCCGGCGGGCTGACCAGCAAAAACGATACACCCGGACGGGATTTGCGGTGGGTCTCCACGACGGTCGTGACGTAGCCCGGAACCTTGTCGAGCTCGAAGATGTCGGCCGTGCCGGTCATCAATATGACGAGATCGTAGCGCCGGAACTTGATCATCGGCTCTGCCAACCGCGGGTCTTGCAGGGTGATGCAGCGCGTATTCATGGCACCGACCCCCAGCGAATCGATCACCACGCTCGGGTCGCGGCGCTCGACGACGCCACCCAATAGGCGCACCCATTTCGGTGTGGAGACCACCATATCGAACTGCTGCGGCCCGTCCGGCACCTCTGCGCGGTAGACACCAACGCTGCGTTCGTCCGCAAAGCCGTCCAATGTCGCGAGCGTCTTGCCATTGGCCTTCATCTCGAAGGCGCCTGCGCGCGGGCCCTTCATGTAGTAGACGTCGAAGCGGCTGGCCGTCTTGCCGATGGGCGAATCGGGGCCAGCCGTGGAGATGCGAACCTTGCTGCTCGGGTAGGCGCTCTCGGAGACGATGCCGGCATAACCATAGCCGCCGTCGCCAGTGGGCTTGGTCGTCACCGCGTACGACTGGAACGAAGTGCTGAGCTCCTGCACGATGTCCATGTGGTGGTAGTGCGTCCACGGTCGGCCCAACGCGATGAAGCCATGCCCACCATCACGGATCTTCTGCTGGATGTCGCGGCGCATGGTGCCGGTGATCCAGTCCATCGTCATGTTGGAGTCGCCGTACACGCCGATGCGAACGTGATCTTTGGCGCGACCGCGCAGCAGGCGCGCGAGACGCTCGTAGAAGTGGTTCATCCCCTCGCCGGTCGGGTCGACCAGCGGCTGTGGCGGCGCAGAGATGACCGAGTCGTCGAGCGTCGGCACCTCGAACGTCAGCGGCTCGCAGCTCGGCTCCGACGTTTGCGCGACCGGGGCCGGGGCTGGCTTTGGTGGCTTCGGCGCAGCGGCAGGCTCGGGCGGCAACTGGCGCTCGGCACAGGCGGCGAGCGCTAACAGCGCACCCAAAGCGAGCAAGGCGATTCGAGGTCGGCGTTGAGGGGGCATGCAGTGTCGAGCCCGAAAGGGCGCACAAAGAGCATGTCCCGGCGGTCTCCGCGCTACCAACTTTGTCGGATCCGCGCCTCATGCGCCCGCAGAAACACCAACAAGTGCGTGCTCACGACCAGCGGCACGACGAACGACGGCAGCATCGATCCCGGAAACTTGGCGAGCGCCATCATGCCCTGCGGGTCGACGAATAGCAGCAACCGTTGTGCTTGGAACACGACGATCGCGATGTCGAGGAGGCCGAGGGCGTTCCAGCAAAGCAACGCGCGCGTGGGCTTGATCGCATCGGTGCGACCAAAGCTCGCCAATAGCGCGACGGCCAGCAAGCCAACCACAATATCTCCGTATCCCGCGACCCGGGCGAAGGCGCCGGTCAGCTCGCCGCGCGCCTCCAGCACCAGAAAGCCAACGCCGATCGGTGCCCGTAGCGCATGCAGCGTGAGGATCGCACGCAGATCGAGCTTGCTCGCCCACGCTCGGAACCGC
>Ga0163144_10011602_pt1 | contig 18625 bp, 20 predicted proteins | sample OliLak19BULKMAT1_FD_123175 | JGI IMG/M metagenome (GOLD analysis project Ga0163144, IMG submission 123175) | Freshwater microbial mat bacterial communities from Lake Vanda, McMurdo Dry Valleys, Antarctica - Oligotrophic Lake LV.19.BULKMAT1 | ecosystem: Environmental > Aquatic > Freshwater >... | reverse complement strand
GTTTGCAGCCAGAAATACAAAGGTGGCTTTTCCCAAAAGGGCTGAAAGTCAATCTGCACCCGCGCATAATTTCCCGTTACCAGCATTTCGCGCGCTGACTCGGCAAAGTTGATTTCATCCCAATCAAATAAATGCACCCGTCCGAGAAAAGGAATAAATAAAACTGCGCCTGTCAGAATGATAAAAAGTGAAGCGGGCAAATGGGAGACAAGAGACAAGAGACGAGAGACCAGAGACGAGGGGCGGAGGCTATTCATTACGAGCGCAGATAAATTGAAAAGGATTTATCGCTCAGGGATTGCAGCGTGTTTGTCTTCATAAACCAAAACCATATCAACGAAGTAACAACAACTCCGAGAATCGCTCCGAAATAGACATCAACAAAAAAATGCTGCGCTAAATAAATCCGCGAAATGCCGCCAATCAACGCCATGAGCAGAAACACAACTCCCCATTTTTTTTCTTTCACCATCAACGACACAAGGCAGAACAGCGAAAATGCGATTGCGCTGTGCCCGGAGGGAAAACTATAACGCGCAAGAATTTTTACCCCTTCCACAAAATGAAGCGGTTCGCCTGCAAGCAATACGCTTGGGCGCGCGACCTCACTGAATACCATCTTTTTTAAAAACTGAACAAGCAGCCCGGTGATAGAAAAACTAAGAATTGCAATCAACGAGTGACGAAAATTTTTCCACGACAATGCAATTCCAAATAAAAGATAGAGTAAGCCGTTGCCAAGCGTGGTGCCGTAATAAAATAAATAATCGAGGAAAGGGGAGTGGAAGCTGTTTACAAAAAGCACGTCTTGTCCTTTTTCAAAAGTGGCGAATAAAATTCCTCCTGCAATCAAGGCAACAGTAAAAGGAACATAAAACCAGGGATTCAAACTCGTTTTCAACTTCCGATTTTATGCGCGATGCGTGTAAGAAGTCTGACCAAATAATAATACTTGCCCGCATTGAATAGCACGGAGTCGCGCATTGCTTTGTAGGTAAGAAAAATGCCCATCGGCAATAACACCGCAGTTGCCATCCAACTGCCTTCCATTGCAGTTAAAGCGCTTTCTTCTGCCACTTTTTGTCCGGTCATTGTGAGCACATGAAACACGACAAAAAACAAAACGGAAATCACGAGCGGCATCCCCAATCCACCGATGCGAATGATGGCGCCCATCGGAGCGCCAATGAAAAACAACACAAAGCACGCAACCGACAGTGTGATTTTTCGATGCCAGGCAAGTTCATGCCTGATTTGGCTTTTGGTGCGGTAATGCACGTCACGGTCAGCAACGCCCGAGATGCTTTTCACGCTGCGCGCAGAAGCAAGCGAACGCTTCACTACTTCCTCTTTTGCAATTTTTGAAAGCGTATCCATCCGCGTGATAAAACATTCATCCGTACTCAGGTTCTTTTCATGAAATAAACTATCTGCATTTATCCGCTTGAAAGAATAATATTGGTTGAGGTTCTCCGCAAAAACTGCTTTCTTTCGTTGAATCTCATTCTTAATTGTATCAATTGAATGTTGAAGCTGGGTTACGTTCAGCATTTCATAATGCTTGCGCCAGAATTTTTCATCGGTGCGCTGAAGTGTAAACTGCGAGAGGTCAAAATACTTTTCCCATTTGGTAAAGTAGGTGCGCAGATTTTCAAGATTCGTTTCAAGCCCCTGCGATTTCATTTCTGAATATTGCTTCCCCTCAAAAAGCCGCAGCACCAAATAGCGATTGTCCTTCGTCATGAACATCTCGCCTTTCTCAGCAATCAGCACATTATCATTTCCTTTTCCGCTGGTGTGGTCATACACAAGGATGTCGTAAATCGTTTTGTTATCCGGTTCTTTCTTTCCCACCCTGATGCTGTAGCCTTCAATTTCATTGTAGAAAATTCCCTCTTTGATATTCAACGCAGGCTTTTGGTGACGCACATCATAAAGCAGTGTGGCGAATTTCAAATTCGCTTGCGGAAGAATGTTGTTAGAAAAAATAAAAGCCCCAATGCTGATAAACAGCACCGCCACGACAAGCGCAGCCATAAAGCGCAGCAAAGAAATGCCCGATGACTTTGCCGCAACCAACTCATAATTCTCTCCGAAATCGCCCAGCGTCATGATGGACGAAAGCAGCACCGCGAGCGGAAGCGCCAAAGGAACAAAGCTTGCGGATGCGAAAAAAATCAACTCCGCCACGATGTGCCACTCCAATCCTTTGCCCACCAAATCATCAATGTATTTCCAAAGAAATTGCATGACGATGATGAACAGCGTGATAAAAAATGTAACGATAAATGGTCCGATGAACTTGCTCAGGACGAGCTTGTCAATTTTTTTCACTTAATTTGGATTGACCGTGAAGCCGGGCGTAAAAATACAGTTTTCAGCAAAGGAGCTTCGGCTCATAAATGATACTTCCTTTCTTTTATCAAAGCGGGTAATTACGGAGAAGACCTGCAATTTATTGCATGGGTTAAAAGAAACACTCGCAGCATCTCCCATCCACCGCACATTTCCATTTCCTGCCGGCACTGATTTTCATCAAGGAAAAATTACACGTGGTGAAAACCTGAAAGGGCTTCCTTATTTAGTCTTGGATTTCCCCCGCCTCTTTGAGCAGGACAATATCTTTGCTTTTCGCACGATGTTTTGGTGGGGAAATTATTTTTCATTCACGCTGCATCTCAAAGGAAAAGCATTGAAGCAATTCGGAGAGCCTTTGTTGAAAAATCTTTCAAAACAAAAAAAGAAAGACTTGCTTGTTTACCTGGGGGAAGATGAATGGGAACATGATTTGTCGAATGAAGGATACGTTCCTTATTCTAAGGAGCTAAATGAAATTATTCAAAAGCAAGGCTTTTTGAAGCTGAGCAGAAAAATTGCAGTAAGCGATTTTGAGAAATTGAATACAGAAGGACTGAAAACTTACAACCTTCTTCTTTCACCCTCTGTTATCGCAAGAGTTCCGCAGGGACTCTTGTGATAACAAAGGGCATCTTGTGGGAAAGCTTAATGTCTCGTCCTAAAATAGGTTTTTGTGTAAACCTATTTTAGGACGAGACAGTTTTCACTTCCCTGCGCGGGCTGATGAAAGCAACCTGCAAATCTAAGCCGCGTGTTTTTTGGAGCGATGAAGCAGTTTAGCAACCGCCCGCAGCATTTCATTCACTGAGCCGGAATCGGGAAAGACCTTTGCAACATCAGCATCAAGCGCAACAAGATTGGTTCCCGTAGCAAATTGCTTCGCATATTTCCCCCTGGTTCCCTTGCTGAAATCATATTCAGGCAATAAATCAGGTACTGGTTTATTCTTCATACTGTTTTCTTTCTTTTCGTGATGCCTTTCTTGCGCTGATGATGCGAATACGTTCACCCCGCTCGGTATGCACCACCACAATGAGATGATTCTTCACTGACTTTCCAAGAGTGATTTTTCGCTTTTCCTGCTCTGAATGAGCCATGTCATCAATTGTTAGGGAACGCTCATCTCCAAATACCGTTGCCGCTTCTTCAAATGCAACCTTATGTTTCAAGACATTCGTTCTTGCTTTATTGATGTCCCACTCAAAAAAAAGTCCCATTATATCTTTTCAACTCTTGTTCAAAGCTACAAAATATCTTCCGCCATTCTGAATTAGAAACACGCAATGACGATTTGATTCCTTTCGGTGAATAGATTTCGATGAACTTCTGGCAAAGGCGCTACCAGTATGACTTGATGCAGAAACGAAATCAGTACGCGCCACCTACCGCTTATTTTAAGGAACATATCCATTTAATTATGGACGCACCACCCATCCCGCAATGGCGATGCCCACGCCCCTCGGCAGGAACTTTATCAGTGCTTCATTAATCCAGTTGATGATCCCGGGAGTTACACTTCGCTTTCTTGAAAACATGTCTTGAATGCCGATGCGTGTCACTTTGTGCGCTGGCATCATTGTCATCTCCACCAGTCCCCCCTGTTCAATCAAGTGTTCCATGCTCCTCTTGCGCGTGTGCACACTTGGTTGCTGCCATCGGCAGAAGTGTTTCCACTTCCGTGCGTGGGCTGATGAAGTCGCTCGCGTCCCGCGAGTGAATATTTTCTCTGCCTCCGGCATCCTTTAATCAACAAGCAGGCAAGATGCCTGATAAAACTTCACTCGCCAGAGGCGAGCGAAGGCAGGGGGATGTTTGCTTCCTGATTCACACAAGCCGACGCTTGCGCGAGAAGGGTAAATGCTCTACGGCACAATTCGTAATTCCTCAGCCTTCGCTCGCGTCCCGCGAGTGAATATTTTCTCTGCCTCCGGCATCCTTTAATCAACAAGCAGGCAAGATGCCTGATAAAACTTTACTCGCCAGAGGCAAGCGAAGGCAGGGGGATGTTTGTTTCCTGATTCACACAAGCGGACGCTTGCGCGAGAAGGGTAAATGCTCTACGGCACAATTCGTAATTCCTAATTCGTAATTTTTAATTCCTTCTCTCTGCCACTCTGTCACTTCCGCCTGAAAATTCCTTAATTTTACGTCCCCTTTTCACAATGCAGGAGAACGCTGAACTATTGAATGCCCTCACGAAAGTGATTGACGAAACCCGCCAGGGAGAAGCGTTTGCGCCAGCAAATGCTGCGCAAGGTAAAACGGGAAAACGCTTTTACATGGAGAGCTATGGCTGCTCGATGAATTTCAGCGACAGCGAAATTGTGGCTGCGCTGCTGATGGAAAAGGGCTTTCAGCCGATACAGGAACATACGAATGCCGACCTGATTCTTATTAATACCTGCTCTATCCGCGAGAATGCCGAACAGCGTGTGCGCAAGCGGCTCACGGAGTTCAAATCTATAAAGAAACACAAGCCTGAAGTGCTTGTCGGCATTCTTGGCTGCATGGCGGAACGCCTGAAAGAGAAGCTGCTGGAAGAAGAAAAGCTCGTTGACATTGTGATTGGTCCTGATGCTTACCGCGATTTGCCCAAGCTGATTGAGGAAGCCGGAACGGGACAAAAAGCAGTGAACGTACTGCTTTCAAGAGAGGAAACATATAGCGATGTGAGTCCGGTGCGGTTGACCAGCAACGGGATTTCTGCATTCATCACCATCATGCGCGGGTGCGATAATATGTGCTCGTTTTGTGTAGTGCCGTTCACACGCGGCAGAGAGCGGAGCCGCGAGCCGCAATCAATCATCAAGGAGGCAAGGCAGTTATTTGAGCAGGGTTACCGCGAAGTGACGTTGCTCGGACAAAACGTGGACTCCTATCAATGGAGCGCGAACTATCCTTCTAAAAAAGATATTCTCAAAGCAAAGGCGTTGCGTCATACTGAGCAAAGCGAAGTATCTCCTGCTTCAAGTGAGGGATTCTTCGCTGGCGCTCAGAATGACGAAACAGAAACAAGCTTTGCGCAGTTGCTTGCTTTGGTAGCGCAAATCCATCCTGATTTGCGCGTGCGTTTTTCCACCTCCAATCCGCGAGATATGACAGATGAAGTGCTGCACACGATTGCGCAATATGAAAACATCTGCAAGCATGTTCATCTGCCGGTGCAATCAGGCAGTTCAGCGATTTTGGAAAAGATGAATCGCGGGCACCACCGCGAGTTTTACAAGGAGCGTATCGAAGCGATTCGAACGATCATTCCCGGTTGCGGAATTACTACGGATATTATCACCGGCTTTTGCACGGAAACAGAAGATGACCACAACGAAACTAGGAGCCTGATGGAGTGGGTGAATTTCGATTGGGCGTTTATGTTTTTTTATTCCGAACGACCGGGCACCATGGCGGAGCGCAAGTTTGAAGATGATATTCCGGAGGAAATCAAAAGACGCAGACTGAGCGAGGTGATTGCAGTGCAGCGAAAGTCTTCCATCATAAGCAATGAGATGGATATTGGAAAGACATTTAAAGTATTGGCAGAAGGCGTTTCAAAAAAATCAGACAAAGAACTTGTGGGACGAAACTCACAGAACAAATCTGTTGTTTTCCCGATGAAAGATTTTAAGCCCGGTGATTATGTGCAGGTGAAAGTGACAAGTTCTACTGCGGGAACATTAATCGGGGAGGCGGTAAATATTTAGAATGAAAACTGTTTCAAATATTGCCTCACCCCGCCCCTCTCCAAAGGAGAGGAGTCCGAACAGTATTACCTTTTCGCTTACAACTTAAAACTTAAAACTTAAAACTGTTTTGGAATTACAATCATTAAAAAACCGCTTCGGAATCATCGGCACCTCGCAGTCATTGGATAATGCGCTGAGCATTGCAGTGCGTGTGGCTCCGACAAACCTTACGGTGCTTATCACGGGCGAGAGCGGGGTAGGGAAGGAAATTTTTTCGCAAATCATTCATCAACTCAGTCCGCGAAAGCACGAGCCGTTTATCGCGGTGAACTGTGGCGCGATTCCCGAAGGCACGATTGATTCGGAATTGTTCGGGCATGAAAAAGGCTCGTTCACCGGTGCGCATGAAGCGCGCAAAGGATATTTTGAAACCGTAAAAGGCGGAACGATTTTCTTGGATGAAATAGGGGAGATGCCCATTGGAACGCAGGCGCGGCTGCTGCGCGTACTGGAAGCGGGCGAATATATCCGCGTGGGTTCTTCAAAAGTGCAAAAGACGGATGTGCGCGTGATTGCCGCCACCAACATTGACCTTACGGAGTTTGTAAAAAAAGGAAAATTCAGGGAAGACCTTTATTACCGGTTGAATACCGTGCCGATTAAAGTGGCTCCGCTGCGCGAAAGGAAGGATGATATTTATGTGCTGTTCAGAAAGTTTGCGATTGATTTTGCAGAGCGTTACAAAACAACGCCTGTATCGCTTGATGATGAAGCGCGTCATTTGCTGATGAACTATACGTGGCCCGGAAATATCCGCGAATTGAAAAATGTTGCCGAGCAGCTTTCTGTGCTGGCAAAAGAGAAGTTGGTTACTGCGAATGATTTGAAACACCACTTCTCCGAAGTAACGCGCACTTCATTGCCTGCCGTTGTGAATGGCAAGATGGATGGTGATTTTTCAGAACGCGATATTCTTTACAAACTCTTCTTCGACCTGAAGAAAGACCTCACTGATTTGAAGAAATTCATCTTCGACATTGCTTCCCGCCAAAATCTGGATATTTCAAAATTTCCGGCAGAGAACAATTACGTTCTTGATAATCCGACTATGACAGTTGGCGGAGAGATGAATCATTACGAACCCGAAAAGCCCGTTATTCTCGAACGCAATACCGAAGTATTTCATCCGCATGTAGAAGTGGAGGAGGAGTCGCTTTCCATTGCCGACAAGGAAAAAGAATTGATTTTGAAAGCGTTGAAGAAGCATAAGAACAGGCGGAGAAATGCTGCGAGCGATTTAGGCATTTCGGAACGCACGCTTTACAGGAAGATTAAGGAATACAATATACCGGAATGAGGAGCAGTCGTCAGTTGTCAGTCGTCAGTCGTCAGTTGTTTGTGTTGGCTATGCTGTCGTCTGTGGTCTGTGGACTGTTGTCTTCCTGCAAAGTTTACTCGTTTACGGGCGCTTCTATTTCACCTGATATTAAATCTGTTACCATTCAGAATTTTACCAATCAATCTGAAAATGGAAACACGGCTGTGAATCAAAATCTTACGGATTTGCTCAAGAATAAATTTCTTTCGGAAACAAACCTCAGCCTTGCTAATTCAGGCGGAGATTTAGAATTCAGCGGAGCAGTAACCGGCTATGCTATCAGGGGGCAGGCGCCCACTGCAAACGAAACAACCGCGCTCAACAGGCTTACAATTACCGTGAAGGCGGATTATCTGAACAACGTAAACGAAAAAGAGAATTGGTCGCAGGCGTTCACGCGCTATGCTGATTATGAAAGCACACAAAATCTTGCAGATGTGGAGCGGCAGTTGGTGAATGAAATTAACACGCAGATTGCCGAAGATATTTTCAATAAAGCATTCGTTAATTGGTAAACCATGAACGCTTTCGCTTTTTCTGAATTGGTGAAAAATCCGGGGTTGCTCAGGAATTATTCTTTGAGCGAACTGCAAAAACTTGCGCAGCGACATCCTTATTCTTCCGTTGTCTATTCAATGGTTGCGTTGAAAGCGCATTTTGATGATGACGGCAACTACGAGCATTATTTAAATCAGGCTGCAATCCGCATTCCCGATAGAAAGAAGTTGTATCAACTGATTCATTCTGATTATGAGGTTACAGAACCAATAACCGAAGTGTTGGAGAAGCCATTGACCTTTGATGAGGACTTTGAATCCGTGCTTCCTGAAAAAGAAACTGTTGAGGTTGAGGATAAAGCAGCAGAATCGGTTCCTTTTGTTGAAGAAGAAATATCCATTGAGGACGAGAGGATTGAAGATGAAAGGGAAATTGAAAAAGAAGAAATTGTAATCGAGCAGAATACAAAGGAAGTTGTTCCCCCCGCTCAGGAAGAAGCTCTTGCGCAAGAGGAAGTGAAGGTTGAAGAAGTTCCCCTCATTCCTCCCCAGGAAGAAATTCCTGTTGAACAAGACTCCACCCCCAACACTCCACCCCCAACACTCACGCCTCCACCCTCTATTGATCTTCCTGGTAGTGATGAAGTACTCGATGCGCTTACAGCCTTGAAAGGTTCTCAGAAAAAAATTGAAGAGGAAAGGAAAGAAGCCCTCATTGAAAAGATTAACGAAGTCATTTTGCCCGAAAAGAAAACAGAACCAGCGAATGACGCTCATTCTTTCTCCGAATGGCTTTCTTTATTGACCAAAGGCGCGAAAGCAGAGGAGAAGCCGCAGTCAAAGGCTGAAGAAAAGCCGTTGCCCGTTGAGCCGCTCTTTACCGAATCGCTTGAATTGGAGTCAGCCCCCGTGCTGACAGATGAAGAAATGGAGATTGACGAAATCCTTATCAATAAACAGGCAAAAGCCAGCCTTACTCAGGATGATGAACTCGTTACAGAAACGCTTGCAAAGATTTACGAGATTCAAAAAAAGTTTGATAAAGCTGTCAAAGCCTATCAAATACTTAGTTTGAAATTTCCGGATAAAAGAGCGTACTTTGCCGACAAAATTGAAAAGCTAAAAAATAAATAATTCGCCATGTACGTAGCCATCACAGTTCTTATCATTCTCGTTTGCCTTGTATTGATTCTTGCCGTATTGGTTCAAAATCCCAAAGGGGGCGGTTTGAGCGCTTCTTTCGGTGGAATGGGCAATCAGGTAATGGGTGCGCAAAAAGCCTCAGATTTCATTGAAAAAACTACCTGGATTCTTGCAGTAAGCCTTATTGTGTTGAGCATTTTATCTGGCGTTGCAATGCCAAAGAAAGGCGAAACAGCCGACCGTAAAACCGAGTTGGAAAAAAGCCTCATGACTCCCGGTGTTCCTGCTGAACAGACACCTAACACCGTTCCGATGCCGGAAGAACCGAACACTGCACCGGTTAATCCCTAATTTGGTTTCTCTGCTGAAAGCAATTACCGGATAATTATTTTCCCCGTTAAATCACTCTTTGAGCCGTGCGCGGGAATTGTGTAGTGGTAAACTCCGCTTTCCAATCCCTTCACAGAAATTTTCGTTTCTTTCTGCGTGAGTTTCGTTTGCAATACATTTTTGCCCTGCGCATCAAACAGCCTGAACTCATATTCTTCGCCAACTTCAAACATTAAACCTGAAACTACAAACTCGCCTGACACAGGATTCGGATACACGCGCACAGGATTCTTTGGATTATTGAATGCTTCTTCCACGCCTGTCGGCACATTCAACACGCTCTCCAAAGTAGCTATCAGTGGGGAAGTGGATTTCAGGAAAACAGGATACTCTACCAATGGAACTGTTAAAGTTGTCGTTGCGCCACCCTGATAAACCTGCGTGGTATCAAACAAATAAACCCACGTATCACTGCCAGCCGGAAACGTAACATCAATATTATTTGATGCGCTCAGTATTGGCGTTACAAAAATGTCGGTTCCCAGCATGAAAGGGTATTCATCGTCATTGAAAAATTGCATTATCGAACGGTTTGCCGCAAACAGCGAATCGCCCTGCTCCATGAAGTAGGGAATCAGTGCATGATGCAGCTTTGCAAAGGTGCGGTAGATGTCATCCGTTTCCTGGTCAAACATCCACGGGCGATGTTCACCGCCACCACCATTTTCCATCAGCGGGCTGAAAGCGCCTAATTGCGCCCAGCGCAGAAACACGCCTTTCTCCCTTCCGCCCGGAATAGGTTCTTCGCGGTAGCCCCCGATGTCTGAACCGAAAACGAGATAGTTATTAACGTCTGATAGGTACATATTCAACAGTGCATTCTTCAATCCGTCAAATGTCGCATCCTGGTCGCCCACCCAGCAGGCAAAGCAGATGTCAACCGGAGTAAACGCCACAAGTTCAGGGTCGGTGAGAAAAGCAATGCCGTAGTTGTCAATAGGGCGCGACATGTTCACGCGGTTGTTTCCAAGTTGCTGGCGCGTGTAGTCATGAAACAGCCTGTAGTAGGCGTGTGAATATTCAGTGCGGCTCACGGTGCGCCCCGCTCCGGGCGAATAAGTTGCGCCAAGCAAAATGGAATAATCCGTGCCGTCACATTTCCATCCGTCAATGCCCAGACTAAGGGTTTTGTCCATCAGCGATTTCCACCAAGCCACCGCATCGAGGTTAAAGAAATCAATCATGCTGCCGTCACCCTTCCACCATTCCACCACTGCCGAGCCGCTACCCGCATTTGCTTTCATGAAATAGCCCATAGAATCGCCATAGTTCCAAAGGTCAACCACATCAATGTTGATTGCCGTAGTTGTCCACACCAACACCTTCACGTCTTTTGAATGAAAGTAATCAACCATCGCCTGCGCGTCTGGATAAAGCGCAGTGTCCCAGTCGAAAGTATTGTATCCCGTTTCCCACGGGCTGTCAATGATGATGGCACCCACGGGAATATCATGCGCGATGTAATCATCCACAAGTTGAATGGCGCTTTGCTGCGTGCTTTCATCTTCCCACACCCAATGGTGAAACACCCATTCGGGCCACGGAGTGGTTTGGCTCATTAATAAATTATTGCTCGCGCTCAAAAAAGAGCATACCATAAATAAAAAAATTGTTCTCAGCATGGAAGGCGGGGTTTTGAAAGTCTAAATTATACATTTCATGTTTGAGGCACAAACGCGCAATCAAGCGTTTATGAAGAAGGTGGCGCGTACTTACATCCTTTCATTTCCGCTTTCTTTTGAAGCGCCTATTTTAGAAGTGCAGCATAATCCATATACAAAAAAGGGAAAAGGCATTCAACAGCAAAAATGATTTTCATAAGCACTTGAACCTGAATGGTTCAAAACAAAATGCAACTTGCGCAAAAGCTGCTTTAAGATACGCGAGGCAAAAAGAATTTCTACTGCCATAAATTTTTCTTCATCCAGGCTTTTGCTTCTTCGAGGCGCGCCTGATAGTCATTGTACATTTGTTTGCCCCCGAGGAAAATCACTGTGCGTGATTCCAGCAATGAAGTATAAAGCAGATTGAGCGATGCCATGCATATCCAGGTGCAGATGAGAAGGCAATACGTCCATTCAAGCACGGTGATTGCCCACACCGCAGGTCGCGTAAAATGAGCAGGGTCATTGTTCATTTGAAACATCAAATCTTTGGGCCACAGCAGCGCAACAAAATAACAGGCGGCAATGATTATGCCGTGTAAAACAAGCACAGGATGCAGGCGTTTTTTTTCATCGCGCCAAATGGCAAAGGCAAAAAACGCAACCGACAGCATCGCGCCTGCAAAAAAGAGAGACGCTACAAGGATGTGCTATAGCCAGTCGGCAGCGGTGAAATAGCCAACGGCAGAAAAACTGACTGTGGCAATGATGCCCGTAACAATGCCTGCGCGGGCTGAAAGCCCATTGCCCAAATAGCGCCCCAGCCCGATTACGAAAATCATCAGTAGAAACCCGGCAACATTCAGGTTTCTGTTGAAAACATGCGCCATGGCGGTGGCGGTGTCCAATCCTAATTCAGAAATAAAATGGTTTTCGGGAGAATAGACTCCGCTGCCGGTGTAATGCGTGGCAGCTTCGTAAATGCCGCCACCAACAATGATGCATCCTGCAATTCCGGCAACAGGCGGAAGGAGATTGATGAGTTTATTGGGTTGAAAATTAAATTGCATGAACTGCCAATGTTAAGGAGATGTTTTTCAATAGACTTCTTCGGAAAATACTCTTTGACTAAAGGGTAACGCGCTCTTTTGCTCCGCCTCACCCCCGCCCCCTCTCCATTTGGAGCGGGGAGTCCCAACTGCATCATAAACAAAAGAGGCTTTCTCTAAATGAGAATTACATTTTCCGAAGAGGTCTAATGAACTCTGCGGGTTTTCATGGGATAAGTTCAGGCGCAAGAAAGGAGCAGTGAAAATGCACTCGCTCAAAAGACAACTTCGCATTTCAGCGTCTGTTTTCAAAATCCGTCCACAAATCAAAAGGTGTCAGGTATGCCTAAGCCGTTCAACTTAAAGGATTTTACGCTGTAAGAGATTATCCGGCAAAACTCAGGTGCATCAAATATTACGATACGGAGAATGAACGTACGCTGACATTTCTGACGAATAACTTCACCCATTATATGCGCGCCATAAACGAAAGACAGGAAACAGAAAACTGTAAACTGGGATTTACTACTTACGACTATTCGACATTTTCTCCTCGTATGCATAATACTTAATCATCTCAACTTCCACGCCCATGTAGCCCGCTTCAGTTTCGCCCACGAGGTTGATTTCAATGGAGCCGGGTTCGCCTTTTTTATCCTGAAATTCCCAATGATACCAGCCAAGTTCATCTTGCTTGGGGCGACCGTGTTCGCGCTCTAAATAACGCATCAGTTCGTTTACAATCGGGTGGATGGCGTTTGAGTCAGAGATGTTGTAGAATGCAATCATCAAATCAAGCTGATTCTTTTTGTTGAAAAAATATTCTACATCGAGTGATTCGCCTTCAGCAATCGAATCAGCGACAATGTGGTAGCGCATGTTGTCTGGATATTCCAGTTCAGGAGAAATCGCCTCCGCTTGTTTTACGTCTTGTAGAGTTACATCAAAATTCAATCCTCTGAACAGGTCCTGCTTGGTTTTCACCATCAGCTTTCCTCGATTGCTCAAGTGCTTGAAATCGTTGCAGGAGGCAAACAGCAAAAAGGCAAAGAATAAAATGGAGTAAGGGATTTTACGCATTCCTCAGTTTCGGGGCGGTATAAAAGTAGCAAATCAATTTGAGGTTTGGGAGAGCGACTTAAACGCAGCGCCAAGGTGATTTGTGATGTCGCTTGCAATGAGAGCAGGCTGGCTTAACTGTTCCGCAGCAATATCGCCAGCAAGTCCATGCAAGTAAACCCCAAGCAATGCGCTATTTAATGGTGAATAGCCCTGACTCAATAATCCCGTGATGATGCCAGTGAGCACATCACCCGCGCCTGCTGTTGCCATGCCGGTATTTCCGGTGGAATTAAAGTGGATATTTCCGTCAGGCGAAGCGATTGCAGTGTAAGCGCCTTTCAACACAATGATTACTTTGTATTTCTTCGCAACATCTTTTTGCAGTTGATGTCGCTCAAACTCATTTTTTGATTTTCCGAAAAGGCGTTCAAACTCCTTTGGATGTGGTGTGAGAATGGAATTGGCAGGAAGTTGTTTCAGCAATTTTTTGTTTTCAGAAAAAAGATTAAGCGCATCAGCATCAAGCACCAAAGGCACGGAAGATTTTTTAATCAATTGCAGCAATGCTTTCGCTGTTGCTGCTTTTGTGCCGATGCCCGGACCAACACCGATTGCTTTGTAAGGTGATAAATCAGGAACTGCGCTGAGATAATCTTTTTGCTTATCGGTTAGCGCCATCGCTTCGGGGAAACTGCTTTGTAAAATTTCATAACCACATTTCGGGATGTATGCCGTTACCAATCCTGCGCCTGCACGGAGGCATGATTCAGCGCATAAAATAGCAGCGCCCATTTTTCCATAGCTGCCGCTGATAATTAATGCGTGACCGTAAGTTCCTTTGTGGTCAAACTTCTTTCTTGGGCGGATGAGTTGCCCGATGAAATCACGAGTAAGAAAATAGTTATCTGTTTTTGCAGCCTGAAGATATACAGGATGCACACCGATGCTTTTCACTTCCCATTCTCCAACAGTGTTTTGATTTTCCGCAAAGAAGAAAGCCAGTTTTGGCAATTCAAATGTCAATGTATAATGCGCATTGAACTTTATAGAATCACTTTTTGTGTCGGCAAACAAACCCGATGGAATATCAATGGCGACTTTAATTGCTGGAGAAATATTAAGATGCTGAATTAAATCAGACGCATAGCCCTCGATTGGGCGGTTCAAGCCCGAACCCCACAATCCGTCTATAATAATTTCATTTGGTTTAATCACAGGAAACTTATCTCCTGCATGAATGTCGGTGATTTTCACAAGAAGTTTTTTCATTCGCTTTTCATTGAAAAGAAAATCCTTTGAAGGAGTAGGGGAGTAGCGCACAACAAAAACTTCCACCTGATATTTTAAATGATGCAACAGTCGTGCGACTGCCAAACCATCACCGCCATTGTTTCCGATGCCGCAGAATATTTTTACAGGATGCTTGTGCGAAAAGTTTTCAGCAAACCAATCTGCAAAAACCATTGCAGCGCGTTCCATTAATGCTTCAGAAGCGATGGGTTCTTGCTGAATCGTGTAGTGGTCAGCCTCGCGGATTTGTTGAGCGGAAAGGATTTTCATCTATGGTTAAAGAGTGAAGGTAAATATATTGTTTGCCTTCTGTCGTGCAAAGTTCTAAATTAGGTGATAGGAGCTTTGCCTTTTGTATGAAACCCCGCGCCCCACTTCATGTTTCTCTTACTTTGTCTTTTTGCGTTATGGCAACTCTTTCGCTTGCGCAAACAACTCTTGTTAACACAGGCGCAGTGTGGAAATATTCCAGCGGCACTGATTTGGGAACTGCATGGAAGGAGCCTGCATACAATGATGCGAGCTGGGCAGCGGGCTTTTCGGAGTTGGGTTTTGGTGAAATGGGGCAGGCAACTACGATTCCCGGTGGACCCAGTACAAATCGCTACCCTACACACTATTTCAGACATGCTGTGAATATTGCAAATCCCGCAGCATTTCAATCTTTTCTCTTTAATGTGAAGCGCGATGATGGCATCGTTGTTTACTTAAATGGAGTTGAGGTTTTTCGTGATAATATTCCCGCTGGCATTCCAGCTTACAATTCATTTGCTGCGGCACAAATCACGGATGACGGCAACACATGGATTCCCGCTGTTGTTTCTCCGGCATCGTTTGTAAATGGAGTGAATGTAATTGCTGCCGAAGTGCATCAAATCAATGCCACGAGTTCTGATTTAACTTTTGATTTGCAGCTTATTGGTGATTCGCTGCCTGCCGTTGCAATTTCACGCGGTCCTTATTTTCAACTCGGCACTTCCACAAGTGTTTTTTTAAGATGGAAAACAAGTATCCGAACTGACACTAAAGTAAACCTCGGAACTACAGCCGGCAACATCAATCAAGCTGTGTCGGATTTGTATTCATCTACCGACCATATCATGCAGTTAACAGGACTTTCACCTGATACGAAATATTTTTATTCCATCGGCAGTGAAGGGGGAATTTTTCAGGGTGACACAATGAATTTCTTTATTACTGCTCCGCTTATCGGCACAGAAAAAACCACACGCATTTGGGTAACGGGTGATTGCGGCACTGCGCAAACTGTGCAAACAAAAGTGCGGAATGCGTATCAGAATTTCATTGGGAATAATTACACCGACCTTTGGTTGTTGTTAGGCGATAATGCTTATGAAAATGGAACGGATGCAGAGTATCAATCAAAATTTTTTCAGCCTTACATGAGTGGAAAGGTGATGCGCCAAACAGTGTTGTTTCCTGCACCAGGCAATCATGATTATGCAAACAATGCCGATTCATTAGCAAGCCGCAACAGACCGTATCATCAAATCTTCACCTTGCCCAAAGCAGGCGAAGCGGGCGGTGTGCCTTCGGGAACGGAGATGTATTACAGCTATGATTATGCGAACATTCATTTCATCAGCCTTGATTCCTACGGCACGGAGAGCGGAAAGAAAATCTTTGACACCACGAGCGCGCAAATCACGTGGCTGAAACAAGACCTTGCCGCCAACACGCAGAAGTGGACGATTCTCTATTGGCATCATCCGCCTTACACGATGGGCACGCACAATTCTGATACGGAAAGTGAGTTGGTGAATATCCGCGATAAGGTATTGCGCATTTTAGACAGATACAAAGTTGACCTCATCCTCTGCGGACACAGCCACACCTATGAGCGTTCAAAAATCATGAAAGGGCATTATGGGCTTGAGGGCACGTATTCATCTGCATTGCACAATGCAAGCACATCAAGCGGGTTGTATGATGGTTCTACTAATTCATGCCCTTATGTGAAATCAACTGCCAGCGAACAAAACGAAGGCATCGTGTATGTTGTGGCAGGCTCTGCCGGAAAAATTGGCGCTCCGCAAACGGGCGCTTATCCGCACAATGCAATGCAATATTCCAACTCTTTAAAAGGCGGCTCATTGTATCTTGAAGTGAGCGGCAAGAGGCTTGATGCAAAATGGATTGCGGCTGACAGCATGATACTTGACAAGTTCACCATTTTAAAAGACGTGAACAACGCAACCGACATCACTATCAATGAAACGGAAAGCGCGCAACTGAGCGCATCATGGCAGGGCGCGTATGCGTGGAATGCGCTGACGGAAACGACAAAGAGCGTAACTGTTTCTCCCGTTGCAAGCACGGATTATTTTGTGCAGGATGGCAACTTCAATTGTGTGCACGATACGTTTCATGTCACGGTGTTGCCATTGGTAAATATATCGGGAGCAATAATTACCGAAGATGACGATTCCATTCAGGGAGTTACGGTGAAGCTCAGCGGATCGCACGAAAATACTGTTATCACAGGAAGCAACGGGCTGTATAGTTTTAATGTAAAGCAGGGTGGAAATTATACCATCACGCCCACAAAGACAAATGATGTTGCTACCAACAATGGAGTTACTACGCTTGATATTTCGCTGATGCGCAGACACATTCTCGGCACCACGTTGTTTGATTCGCCTTACAAAGTGATTGCGGCTGATGGGAACAATACAAGTATTGTATCAACTGCTGATATTCCGGTGACGCGCATCGTGGTGCTGAATAACACGTTGAAATTTCCTCCTGCGAACAGCAGGCTGTGGGAGTTTGTGCCCAGCGATTACGTTTTTCAACTACCACTGCCCAACATGCCTTACAACCCGTTTCCGTTTCCAAAAACAAAAACATACAACAACATCACCACCAACCAAACCAATCAAAACTTCATCGGTGTGAAGCTGGGTGATGTGAACGGCAGTTGGAATTCTACAATTCCATAGAATACAGATGCCATCTTTCCGAAAAGATGGCATCTGTTGTTTCTACAGCACCCGCTTCACCACCTTGAGATTGTGTGAATACTTTTTCGTTTCTTCATTATAGATGCCGAATGAATCAACGCGGTCAATGCGCACCTTGCCGCTGGCGTGGATGAGCCGTTTATCTTTCAGGATAATGCCCACGTGCGTGATTTTGCCTTCTTTGTTTTCAAAAAAAGCAAGGTCGCCTTCTTTTGCCAGGTCAATGAAATCAACATCGCGCCCCTGCATTGCCTGCTGGTAGGCATCGCGCTTCAGCGCCACACCAAGCAGTTTGAACACTACTTGCGTAAACCCCGAGCAATCAATTCCAAAAGGACTTCTTCCTCCCCACAAGTAAGGGGCATGTAAAAATTTGAGCGCACACTTCTCAATGATTTTATCATAATCATAACTCGCATCGGGCATGATGGCTTGCCCGTTATAGACAAACTGTTCATCATCAATCTTAAAGTTCATACCGTCAAAATCAGGCAGCGTGCTTCCGATAAGGATGGGCACTTTGCGCTTTGCACTGCTTGCCGCGCTTGCCACCTCAAGGGCTACGGGCTGCTTATTGTTCGCCAGCTTTTTATACTGCCCTGCGGAGATTGGCTCAAACTGTTTGCGCTCCATCCATCCCTCATAATCGTCATACGTTGTGCGGATGCGCAGCCACTCCGGTTTCTTTTCCAATACCTGATAGGTTTCCCCAAACAATAATTGTGAAACAATTTCGCTTTTATGGGACGTTTCGCTTCGAAGAGGAATGACGCTTAACTCGCAGATGCCAAAATCCATGAATAGTTTTTACAAGAATAACTGTGTGTAACGGCCCCATTGGGGACTGCTAAAATTAATAGTTGAGTCCTTTGAAAAACTAAAATCTTTTCCTGTCAATTTCATTTCCGGAATATTTTTGACCTGATTGGGGTGGAGGGGCGCTTTTTCTAAACTTTTCTTGAGTCTGTGTTCCCCTTTTCTTTGTCTTATTTCCGGTTTCCGTTTGTTTTTTCTCCCCCGAACACACCGCTCCCTATGCCGTTTGTGCTTTTATTTATCAGGATGCCCTCAGCACATGATACACGATGCAGTTCATGTCAAATCTTAATGTATTACGCGCCTTGTTTTTTGCCGAGGCTAATCCCATCTTTAACTTCTTGCACATGAAGGCGAAGGAGTGGTCCACCGCT
>Ga0163144_10011601_pt1 | contig 18625 bp, 16 predicted proteins | sample OliLak19BULKMAT1_FD_123175 | JGI IMG/M metagenome (GOLD analysis project Ga0163144, IMG submission 123175) | Freshwater microbial mat bacterial communities from Lake Vanda, McMurdo Dry Valleys, Antarctica - Oligotrophic Lake LV.19.BULKMAT1 | ecosystem: Environmental > Aquatic > Freshwater >... | reverse complement strand
TGAAGACCATCACGGTCTTCCTCACGGACTTTCGCGTCGGTGGCTCTCTGCTCGCTCTGTTCTTGCGAGTTGGCGGCGGCATCTTCACCAAGGCCGCCGACGTCCGCGCCGACCTGGTGGGCAAGGTCGAAGCCGGCATCCCCGAAGACGACCCCCGTAACCCGGCCACCATCGCCGACAATGTCGGCGACAACGTCGGCGACTGCGCAGGTATGGCTGCCGACCTGTTCGAGAGCTACGAGGTCACGCTTGTCGCCTCCATCATCTTGGGCGTGGCCGCGTTCAACTCGATCGGCGCCAACCCGGCGCTCGGCCTCATCTTCCCCCTCGCCGCTCGCGCTATCGGAGTGATTGCGTCCATCATCGGCATCTTCTTCGTCAAGGCCAAGGAGGGTGAGACCAACGCACTCAAGCCGATCAACAAGGGCTTTCTCGTCGCCGGCGTTCTCACCACGATCGGCACGCTCGTCCTCTCGCTGGTGTACGTCGGCAACGACAAGGACAACGCTGGCTGGAAGTGCTTCGGCGCCGTCTTCATCGGCCTCCTGTTGGCACAAGGCATCAGCCGCCTCACCGAGTACTACACCGCCACGCACCACAAGCCGGTGAAGGAAATCGCTGCCGCCGCCGAGACCGGCCCGGCCACCACCATCCTCGCCGGCACCGCCAGCGGTATGGAGAGCGCCGTCTATGCAGTCATTGCCATTGCCATTGCCATCGCAGCTGCGATGACCTTGGGCGGCGGAAACCTGCAGTTCTCCTTCTACCTCGTCGCACTGTGCGGCATGGGCATGTTGGCCACCACCGGCATCATCGTCTCGGAAGACACCTTCGGTCCCGTCAGCGACAACGCTGCCGGCATTGCCGAAATGTCAGGCGAGTTCCACGGTGAGCCGCAGAAGATCATGGTCAGCCTCGACGCCGTTGGTAACACCACCAAGGCCGTCACCAAGGGCTTCGCCATCGGCTCCGCAGTCATCGCTGCGGTCGCCCTGTTCGCCAGCTACATCGAGACCGCCGGCGCCGAGTTGGGCTTGGCCGGTCAGGCCGACCGTCTGCGTGGCGTGTTCGACCTTCCCGAACTACAGATCAACGTTGCCGACCCGAAGATCTTCATCGGTCTTCTCATCGGTGGCGCCGTGCCGTTCCTGTTCAGCGCCTTGGCCATCCGCGCCGTGGCCCGAACCGCTGGCGTCGTGGTCCAAGAAGTTCGCAAGCAGTTCGCCGACGGCAAGATCATGAAGGGCGAAAAGGAGCCCGAGTACGGCCCGGTCATCGACATTTGCACCGAAGCATCGCTTCGCGAACTGACCACACCCGCACTGCTGGCCGTACTCACTCCGGTGGTCATCGGGTTCGGTATGGACTTCCTCGCACTGGGCGCATTCCTGGCCGCAGTCATCCTTGTCGGCCAGCTGATGGCCAACTACCTGTCCAACGCAGGCGGCGCATGGGACAACGCCAAGAAGTACATCGAGGACGGCCACCACGGCGGCAAGGGCAGCGACCCGTACCGTGCGGCAGTCATCGCCGACACGGTTGGCGACCCGTTCAAGGACACCGCTGGCCCTGCGCTCAACCCGTTGATCAAGGTGATGAACCTGGTCTCGCTGCTGATCCTGCCGGCCATCATCGGCCTGCGCGACAACGACGGCGCTCGGTTCAGCATTGCCGCCGCTGCGCTGGTCGTGTTGATCGGCGCCATCGTGTTCAGCAGCCGTCAACCAGCGGGCATGACTGCTGAGTCAACGGCTCCAGTTGCAACACCCGTTCACTGAGTCGGTTTCGAACTGAAAGGCCCGGGCGTAAGCCCGGGCCTTTCGCCTTTTGAGCGCTAGCGTGGCGGACCGTGCTCGGGCTGTTGGACTTCGCGAACAAGTGGGTGGAGAAGGGTGGCCTGGTCGTACTGGCCATCATCATCTTCGCCGAGTCGGGCTTACTGATCGGCTTCTTCCTGCCGGGCGATTCGCTGCTGTTCTTCGCCGGCTTTCTCTCCAGTGATGCGAGCGGCAACGTGCTGCCGGCACTGCCGTGGGTGGCGCTGGCTGCCGCCGTGGCTGCCACCCTGGGCGACCAGGTCGGATACATGATCGGGCATCGCTTCGGCCCGACCGTGTTCGACCGGCCGAAGAGCCGCTTCTTCAACCCGGAGTACGTGGTGAAGGCGGAAGTATTCTTCGAGAAGTACGGCCCGAAGACCATCGTGCTCGCGCGCTTCGTACCGATCGTGCGCACGTTCGTGCCCACCGTGGCCGGCGCCGGCAAGATGCACTACCGCACCTTCCTCACCTACAACATCCTCGGTGGTCTGCTCTGGGGCGCAGGCATCACCACGCTGGGGTTCTTCCTCGGCGAGATCGAAGTCGTCAAGAACAACATCGAGATCGCCGCAATCGTCATCGTCGGCGTCTCGGTGCTGCCGATCGCAATCGAGTTGCTGCGTCATCGCAGGGCCGTCAAGGCGGCTGCTTCGTCCGCTGCTTCGTCATCCGACTGACACGCGATTCGGGAACCATGCCCGCCTGGCTTTCGTCGGAACGGCATGACACACACGCGCAACACTCGGCGAGGCCGCCACGCTGCGGGCTCCATCATCATCTCGTTGGTCGCACTCACGGCATGCTCTGACGACGACATGAGCAGCGCCAGCGAGTCGGCAGCCACCGACAAACCCGCCACCGTCGAGCTCGCACCGTCGGAGACCAGCGCTGGAAACTATCAGTCGGTCAGTGGCGGAGCAGAGGTTGCGAGCGCAAACACGGTTCCAGCCGTCGGCGGCGTCGAGCCTGTCACGAGGATTCCAACGCAAGTGATCCCATCCTCGGATCGGAAGCTGATCGTGGTGATGACGATCGGGCTGGAGGTGCCTGACGCTGCGGCCGCAGTCGACAAGGTGATCACGCTCGCGGCTGCGCACGGTGGCCAGCTCTACAACTCCAGCCTTGACCTGACCACGCCAGAGTTCGCAGCTGGCGACCTCGTGTTCAAGCTGCCGCCGGCAGAGGTGGATGCATTTCTGAGGGGACTCGAGCCGGCCATCGGCCGCCGCACCGGCCTGCAGGGCACCACCGATGATGTGACCACCCGGATTGCCGATCTCGACGCCCAGATCCTGACGGCGTACACGAGCGTGGGTCGCATTCGTGCTCTACTCGGGGAAGCGAAGGACCTCGGCGAAGTGATCACGCTGGAAGGCGAACTGTCAGCGCGTGAGACCCGCCTCGAGCAGCTGCTGGCACAACAGACCGGGCTCAGCAGCCAGGTGGCGCTGGCGACGATCACCGTGCATCTCACGACCGCCCCGATCGAAGCCAAAGCCGTGCCCGTCGAGGTTGAGAAGAAGAAGGACGACACCATCAGCGCTGCGTTCAGCAAGGGCTGGAAGTCGTTCGTGGCAGTGCTCGTCGCCTTCGCGCTTTTGATCGGCTACAGCGCACCGTTCCTGCTGATCGGTGGGATTGTGCTGCTGGTGACGATGCGAATCACTCGCCGCCGGGCCCGCTCGTCACAAAGTCGATCAGCTGCTCCACCGCACCCACCAGCTCCGGACGCAGGTCCGCATACGTCGACACCCGATTTCGTAGACGCGGCCAGAAACCCCTGACGTCGGTGCCCAGTGCGGCGCACATGCCTTCCTTCCAGGGCACGTTGCGCGGCACGTCGGGCCACTCGGTGAGGCCCATCACACGCGGCCACACCCCTGCCCATACATCCACGAACGGGTGGCCGGTCACCAGCACGTGGGGGCCGGCCACCTGCTTCGCCAGGCGCTCTTCCTTGGTGCCGGCGACGAGGTGGTCGACCAGGATGCCCAGCTTGCGGTCGGGACCGGGCTGAAACTCGGCCACCATCGCGACCACGTCGTCGAGGCCGTGCATGGGTTCCACGACGATGCCCAACTCGCGTAGGTCGTCGCCCCACACCTGCTCGACCAGTTCGGCGTCGTGCTTGCCTTCCACCCAGATTCGGCTGGCTGCGGCGAGGCGTGCGCGGGGTGTGGTGGCGGCGGCGACCGAACCGCTGGCGGTCCGCTTCTGGCCCACCTTTGCCGGTGCGGTCGCCGGCCGGACGAGCGTGACCGGCTTGCCCTCGATCAGGAAGCCGCCCGGCTTGTAGATGAACTCGCGGTCGCGCCCGTTGCGGTCGCGCAGCGTGACGGCTCGGGCGTCGGTCTTCACCACTTCGCCGCAGAAGCCGGTTGCCCGGTCCTCCACCAGCAGCCCGCGTGCGGCGGGAACCACGCTGTACTGCGGCTGATTGCGCTGCTTGTCGAAGTCGTCGAGGATGTCGCCACCGAAGCTCATGGTGCATCCACGGTAGGCGTTGCGGGCGCCCAGCTACGGTCATCGCGATGACTGTGCCTGCCAAGACGGTGCCTGGTGAGCTGATCGGCTGCTGGCAGCGCAAGTGGATCGAGTTCGCCGACGGGACACGCGACGACACCAGCTTCGTGGTCTGGCTACAACTGCCCTCGTTGATGGCCGACGTACGGCTGTCCGCCGCGGCGCTGGAAATGGGCGGCCGCTCGTCCTTCTCGATGGATGAGCTGCTGGTGCTGGCCGATTCCGATTCCAGCAGCGGAGCGACAACGTGCACGCCTGTTGTTGTTCGCGCTGATGGTGTGCGGTGCGCAACGGCCGAGTGGAGCAGCGCCGTCGGCTTTCAGCCGGTGTCCGCGTTCCCCGAGCCTGGGCTTCTCGAGTGGAACTCCGACGGCACGGTCATGATGGAGCGAGCGCCCAGCGGCACGTACACGGAGGAATGGCATCTACTGCCCGAGAGTCGTGGGCCCCTGTCGCACTCCGTCCTGAGCGACGGCGCTGAGTGGTTTCAAGCGGGCTCCGTCGGCGTGCTCGTGCGCGATCGACCGGGCACCTTGCCGCCCGTCTCACGGCTCGCGGAGCTCACCGACCGAGGTGCAATGGAGGCCGCCATCGACTGCGAGTTCTCCTTCGCCTCTCTGGCTGACGGGGTCTGGACCATCCAGCACTCGACACTCCCCTGGCAGGTGGGCGCACTTGTAGGACTCTGATTCTGGTCGCGCCAGATCCACACTCACTGTCGATTCACGCTGACCAGAAGCTGCATCGACACGTACGATCGAGAGGTGGCGCAGAATATCTACGACGACGACGGATTCTTCGAGGGCTACTCCGGTCTGCCCCGCTCGGTGAAGGGCCTCGACGGCGCGCCGGAGTGGCCGTCGCTGCAGGCGATGCTGCCCGACCTGACGGGCCGGTCCATCGTCGACCTCGGCTGTGGCTTCGGGTGGTTCTGCCGCTGGGCCGCAACCGCTGGCGCGTCCGATGTGCTGGGCATCGACCTGTCGTCGAACATGCTCGCCCGGGCCGCCGCCGACACATCGGACGCGCGAATCACATACGAGCGGCACGACCTCGACCACCTCGCACTGCCCGCCGCCAGTTTCGACTTTGCGTACAGCTCGCTGACGCTGCATTACCTCACGGACCTTGATCGGCTGTTCGCCACAGTGCGTCAGTCGCTGCGCCCAAGCGCTGGGTTCGTCTTCTCCGTCGAGCACCCGATCGGCACGGCCCCGACCAACCCGGGTTTCGTCACCGACGATGCTGGCGTGACGACGTGGCCCGTCGACGGCTACTTCCGTGAGGGACCGCGCACGACCAACTGGCTGGCGCCCGGCGTCGTCAAGCAACACCGCACCATCACGAGCTACGTCCAGCCACTCGTGCGCGCCGGCTTCTCGCTCAACGACTTGGTCGAGTGGGGTCCGAGCCCCCAGCAGATCAAAGAGGTCCCGGAGTGGAAAGTGGAGGTCGAGCGCCCCTACTTCTTACTGATCGCTGCGCAGCTCAACTGAAGCGGCCCAGAAATCCTGTCGGGCTCAGGACCTGCAGCACGCCCTGGCCATCGTGGCGGCGATAGGGGGCCCACAGCAGGCCGTCGCCGGCCGGCATGGCGAGCGCGATCGGACGGAACGGCACGCCCCACACATGAGCTCGATGGGCTGGGCCTTCGAAGGCGAGCAGACCTTCGGTGAGCTCGACCTGAGCATCGACGTTGCCGGTCTGTTCGTAGCCGTGAGCAATATCCGTGGCCGCGGCACTGGAGTACCACTCGACGTCGAACGTGACTGGAACCGGCGTGCCATAGGGACGGCTCATCGCGCTCATCGGGTCGTCCAGCAGCACGCCGTGAGATTCGTTGCTCACGCTCCACTGCGTGAACGGCACGTCACACACGTGGTCGGCCCACATCTCCGGTGGCTTGATCTCCAAGCCATCACGGAGGCCGGCTCCGTCCAGTTCCTCCACGTAGAGATACGGCTCGTTGGCACGGACGAGGCCCGCCCAGTAGTCGAAGCGGCGGCCGCGCAATTCCAAGCCGGCGAACAGTCCGACGGTCGCATCCGCATTCCATGCCCACCACCACCAAGCCTCGACCGCAACATCTTGATGACGTAGTTCGTCGGCATTGGTGAGCACGTGCGCCAGACTATGCACGTGATTCGATATCTCAGCCTCGAGTGGCTCGCCGCCCTCACCACCGAAGTCGCCGACAGCACTGCCTTGCAAGCGCTTGCCAGCGAGCACACCATCGGCGTCACGCAAGTGGTGACCGATGGGCCGGAGGGAACCGTGGTGTATCACCTGCAGGTCGGCGACGGTGTCACCGCGTTCGGTGCCGGAAGTGCGTTCCCCGAGGACGTACGGATGGAGCAGACGTGGGAGACCGCTGCCGGCGTGGCTACCGGCGAGCTGAACGCGCAGGAGGCATTCATCACGGGACGGATTTTACTCACCGGCAACCAACAGAAGCTGGTCGAGTCGCAGCCGGTCTTTGGCGCACTCGACGGAGTCTTCGTCGGCGTGCGCGAGCGCACCGAGTACCGCTAGGCACACCCTCGCAATGCCCGAGCTTCCCGAAGTACAGGTCCATGCGGAACGGCTCGCCGAGCAGTTCCGCGGTGCTGTGCTCAAGAAGTTCACGCCGTTCAATTTCACCGCATTGAAGACCGCGTCACCGCGCCCAGAGGCTGCATACGGCACTCCGCTGCAGGGCGTTGGCCGAAGGGGCAAGTACCTACTGCTCGACTTCGGCCACATCCACTTCGTCATTCATCTGATGCAGGGCGGGCGGCTGTTGGTGGACGACAAACAGTCGCCGAAGCCGCGCAACGGGCAGGCCCGATTCGTGTTCGAGGATGGTGGGGCGCTGCTGCTCACCGAGGCGGGCAAGGAACGGCGCGCCGGTGTGTGGTGCGTGGCCACCGACGCACTCGACGGGCCGCCACTGGATCGGCTGGGCCCTGATGCGTACGAGTTCACACCCCAGTCGCTGGCTGTCGCGTTTGCCGCCGACAACATGCGGGTGCACGGCTTCCTGCGCAACCAGCGCAACATCGCCGGGCTGGGCCGGATGTTGGCCAACGAGGTCTGCCATCGGGCGAAGCTGTCGCCGTTCGCGATGACCAGCAAGCTGGGTGCCGACGGCGCTTCTGCCGTGTTGACCGCCATCCACGAAGTGGTCGACGACGGGCTGGAGTACGAACGGACGCGCAGCGACATGTCGTCGTCCGCCGACCGGCCGGGCCGTGTTCACGGTCGCGTCGGCCAGCCATGTCCGGTGTGCGCCGACACCATCCGCTCGGTCAGCTACAGCGGTTACACCGTTGCGTACTGCCCTACCTGCCAGACCGGCGGCAAGATCCTCGCCGACAACACCACCAGCAAGTTCCTCAAGTAGCGCCGGACCTTTCCCCGGGGCAGGCCAGCGTTCTACGCTGGGCATATGCCGATTCATATCCGTGCCGAAGCCGCTGACTACGCCCAGGCTGTGCTGGTGCCAGGCGACCCACGCCGCGCCACCTACATCGCCGAGACCTTCTTCGACCCGGGTGCACGCTTGGTCAATGAGGAGCGTGGTGAGCTGGGGTACACGGGCACGTACAAGGGCAAGCCGATCAGCGTGCAGGCGGTCGGTATGGGTTGCGCGAGTGCGGCTATCTATTACAACGAGCTGATCCAGTTGGGCGCGACGCGTCTGATCCGGGTGGGCACGGCTGGCGGTTTGGCCGACGGCTTGCGCATGGCCGACACGATCGTTGCCATGAGCGCGACGTCTGACGACCAGATCGTCAGCCAACTGTGCGGTGGCGATGCGCACTCCCCCACGGCCACGTACTCGTTGGTCGAACGCGCCGTACAGTTGTCGCGTGAGAGCGGCGCGCGTGTGCACGTCGGCGCGATCGTCTCGTCGGCCATCTTCTACGACACGCGCACGGGCATGATGGATCGCTGGCGCGACCGCGGTCATCTCGCCGTCGAGATGGAGGCCGCCGTCCTGTACACGCTGGGCGCGCTGCACAAGATCGAGACGCTCTGTATGGCCACCATCAGCGACATCATCGCCGGCGGCGAGCAGGAGACCGCCGAGCGCATCAGCGACGACGAGCTCAGAAACGGCGTCGACAAGATGATGGAAGTCGCCTGCGAAGTAGCCATCAGCTAGCGGTCAGTGGCATGCCGACGAAGGTTCCGGGTGTACTCAGTTGCGGGTTCCGGAACTGAGAGCACCCGGACTGCTCCGCGACACAACCCCCACCCAGAAACCCCTTGCGCGCGCAAATGGGTGGTATGCGTGTCAGTGGGTGGAGTTGCTACGACTCGGGAAGGGTCAGTTTCACGTAGCCGTTGTTGAATGCGATGACGAAGCGCGAGGAGTGCAGCGCCGCTGCGTACTGATACCGGCCAAGCTGGAATGTGTCAACGGTGCCGTCGGGGAGAAAATCGTAGAGCAGCGGTGGCGGGGCGTCGGCAAACATCACGTCGTACATCCACAACAGCGCACCACCGTCGTCAGTCGCCACTACGGGTGGCATATCGCGCCCGGCCAACATCGAGGGCACGGTCCATCGTTCCTCACTACCGTTCACGTCCGTTCGAACTACGATTGTGGAGTCGTCGCCCGGGTACTCAAGGTGTACCTCCGGCAGCACGACGCCGGATGGCTCGCCGGCCGACGTCACCCAGGCCATGGTCAGGGGAGTGTCGACCGCTGGTGAACGTTCGCCAAAACCACAGCACCCGACCTGCATCACACCCTTTGACGTGGCAATCAGATTCGAGTCGCCCGAAGGGTCGAGCCCGCCGACGCGGGCGACTTCCTTGCCTGCATTCGCCCCGCTTGTCGGTATCGCGACCAGTTCCACTGCCTCCCCAGTCCAGCCATACGGAACGCCCATCACGTATGCAACGTCCTCAGGCCCCACCAAGACGAGCGACCATAGCCCCGAGACCGAGGGATCGACAGCGACAGTTCGGCCCGAGTCCGTAAAGGTCAAGAGGCGCGTCGCTGAGTCGAACGAGATGACCTCGCCTCCTCGAGTCACCGCAAGGCTGACGCAGTCCGTCTCGGAGCACCGTGCCTCGATGGCGAGCGGCATCGCCACCACGCGCAGGTCGATCGCAGCGACGATGGTGGTCGTCGACGGCGTGCTCGTTGTCATTGGGACTGTGGACTCGGGAACGGTGCTCGACGGCGATGAAGTCGTGGCCTGCAACGTGGTGGCGACCACTGACTCGGTGCCACTCACCACCCTTGCGTTCGAGCCGCACGCCGTCACAGAACACAGCCCTACAACTAGCGCGGCGACGCCCCAAGGATGCACGATCCGGAGATTACGCGACGCTGGCACCGAATGTTGCCCAGGCGGCGACATTCGGTGCCAGCGTCGCACTTACAACTAGATGAGGCCGAGGTCTTTGACGGCGTCGCGTTCTTCGGCGAGCTCGCTGGTGCTGGCGTCGATCTTGCCGCGGCTGAACTCGTTGATGTCCAGGCCTTGCACGATGGAGTACTCGCCGTCCTTACATACGCACGGGAACGAGGAGATGAGGCCTTCGGGCACGCCATACGAGCCGTCACTGACGATGGCCATGCTGACCCAATCGCCGTCGGCGGTGCCCAGCGACCACGAGCGGATGTGATCGACGGCGGCATTCGCAGCCGACGCCGCCGACGACGCACCGCGAGCCTCGATGATCGCAGCGCCGCGCTTGGCGACCGTGGGGATGTAGGTGTCGGAGTACCAGGCCTGGTCGTTGACCAGCTCGTAGGCGTTCTGCCCCTTCACGCGTGCATGGTGAATGTCGGGGAACTGAGTGACGCTGTGGTTGCCCCAGATGGTCATGTTGGTCACGTCGTTGACCGTCGCACCCGTGCGGTCAGCCAGCTGCGACACGGCACGGTTGTGGTCGAGGCGGGTCATCGCTGTGAATCGACGCGGGTCCAGGCCCGGTGCGTTCTGCTGCGCGATCAGCGCATTGGTGTTGGCCGGGTTACCGACGACGAGGATCTTGATGTCCTGCTTCGCGCTCTCGCTGAGGGCCTTGCCCTGCGGCTTGAAGATGCCACCGTTGGCACTGAGCAGGTCGCTGCGCTCCATGCCCGCCTTGCGCGGCATGGCGCCGACCAACAAGGCGACATCGGCATCGCCGAATGCGACATTCGCATCGTCGGTGCAGATGACATCGGCCAGCAACGGGAAGGCGCAATCGTCCAGTTCCATCTTGACGCCACCGAGCGCGCCGAGCGCCGGCGTGATCTCGAGCAGCTGCAGGATGACGGGGGTGTCCGGGCCAAGCATGGAGCCGGAAGCGATTCGAAAGAGGAGGCTGTAGCCGATCTGGCCGGCAGCGCCGGTGACAGCAACACGAACAGGAGTGGTCATGTCGCGAGCGTACGCCTCGAACGACCCCGCGGCGAAAGCGGCTCGCTGCCCAACGGCTCGCTGTGGAACGACCCCGCGGCGAAAACGGCTCGCTGCCCAACGGCTCGCTGTAGAACGGCTCGCCGCCCAACGACTCGCTGTGGAACGGCTCGCTGCAGAGAGGCTCAGGCGAGGAGCGGCAGACCGAAGGCTTCGAGGATGAGGTTCGTGTAGAAGGTGGCCGGCGCCGAGCCGTTGCACGAGATGTGGATGCCGTCGGCGCACAGCTCCACCTCGGCCGACTTCACATCCCAGTCGATCACCGTCGCGTTCGGATACTTGGATGGCATTGCCCGGATCAGCTCGTTGTTGGCCGGCACATACTCGATGTCAGCGTGGATGGTCATGAAAACAACGCCCGCCGCGTCGGTGGGTACCTCCACCATGATCGCATCAAGCTCCGATTGCGTCAGCGGCGCGTTGGTTCCGACCTGAATCACGATCCTCGTGCCTTCCCCGACGTCGCCCGCGTCGCGTAGCAGGATGACCGCGTTCTTGACACCCTCCGGCCCGCGACCTTCCTTCACCTGCAACAGCACGCCCGCCGACTGCAACTGCGACGCGGCGCCCGCCATCACCGACTCACCGATGGCCACGTACTTCTGTGGCACCTTCGGCACCGTCGTGGTGGTGGCGACGGTCTCGCCCGGCACCGTCGTCAAAGGGCCCACCGGCACCATCTGAGCGGGCAACGTCGTGTCGGGCGCAGCGGCTTCGAGCGAACAGTTCACCTCGCCCACACAGTGCGGGTCGGCACGCAGCAGGCTGAAGGCGGCCAGCCCAACCACCAACGCAACGGCGCCACCGGCCATGAGGTGGCGCGCCTCGCCACGCAGCCCGGCCAACGTGGCGCGCAGGCCGTTCTTGCGGATGGGTGTTTCGATGAAGCGATAGCTGGCCTCGGTGATCGGCACTGTGATGAGCAGACCGAGGATGATCTGCGGGATCGACATCTGGATGTTGGCCTGCTTGCGAATCATCTGGAAGACGGGCCAGTGGAACAGGTAGAGGCCGTAGCTGCGGGTGCCGACCCACACCAGCGCCTTGTGGCCGAGCAACTTGCCGGTGGCGGCGCCCTGATGCGTGGTGGCTGCAATCAGGAGGAGTGTGGCCACGCCGGTGACGAAGAAGCCACCGCGGTACAGCCACGGGTTGTAGACGCCGCGCTCTTGCAGGTACATCGTGAGCATGAAGAACACGATCACAGCCAGGCCCAGCGCGGCCAGTACGTCGAGGCGACGGCCCTTGTCGCGCAGCGGGCCGCGCATGATGGCCACCGGGCGCCACAGCATTGCGAAGCCGGCCCCCAACATCAGCCCACCAGCACGCGAGAACGACCCGAGGTACAACATGTCGTTGACCGCGATGCAGCGACCGAAGATGGTCCAGGTACCGCGGGTGAATTCGGTGCCGCAACTGGAGGCGACCACGCCGGGCACGTAGAGCCAGGCGACGACGATGGCGATGACGACACTGACGCCGATGAGCTTGAGACCGACCGCTGGGAGCCGACTGCGCGAGCGGCGCAGGATGGCAACCATGACCAGCGGCCACACCAGGTAGAACTGCTCCTCCACCGCCAGCGACCACAGATGGCGCAGCGGCACGAACGCTTCGCTGGCGCCGTAGCCCTGGCCGACGAAGATCTCGTACCAGTTACTGATGTAGAAGATGCCTGCCAGGAAGTCGCCACGGGTCTGCTCGCGAGCCACCGGATAAAAGGCGGCGATGTAGACCGCAACGAACGCCATCATCACGTACAGGGCAGGCAGTAGGCGACGGAAGCGGCGCGCCCAGAACTGGCGCAGATCGACGTTGCCGTTGCGCTCGCGCTCTCCCATCAGCAGCAACGTGATCAGGTAACCGGAGATGACGAAGAAGACCTCTACACCCAGGAAACCGCCCGGCAACCAATCGTGGTGGGCGTGGTAGATCATCACGCCGATAACGGCGATGGCCCGCAAACCGTCGAGCCCCGGCAGGTACGGGACGCGACTGAGCCCGGCATCAGCGGTGGCTGGGACTGGGACAGTGGGGCGGGCCGACATCGAACGAACAGTATGGAGCAATTAGCAGCGCTGACGAACGCGCTTACTTCTTGAGGTCTGGTCGGCCGATGGCATCGAAGATCAGGTTCGCATAGAACTGCTTGGCGTTGGAGGAGCTGAGGTGAATTCCGTCGCCCGCCAGTTCCCGCTCGATCGCGACCGACTCGGCCTCCCAGTCGACCACCTTCACGTTGGGATACTGCGCCGGCAGTGCACGGATGCGCGTGTTGTTGTCGGCGATCCACCCGCGCGGCGCCCGCACGGTGAGGAAGACAACCAGCGGCGTCTCCTCGGGTGGCAGCGCAGCCAGGATGCGCGCAAGTGTTTCGTGGCTGAGGCTGCCGTTGGTACCGGTTTGAACGATGACGGCAGGTCCCAGTTGGCCACCGGCTCGCGTCAGCTCCGCGATCTCGGCGACGTTCTTGCCCTGGCGGCTGACGGCGGCGTTCACCTGGATGCCGGCCGCAGTCAACTGTGGCGCAGCGCCGAGCATCACTGACTCGCCGATCGCGTACGCCGGCAGCAAATCGGCGGCGCCGAGCGTAGTGACAGGTGCCGCTTGCGTGGTCGGAACGGCGGTTTCGCCTGGCAGTGTTGGCTGCGTCACCGGCACCGTCGATGCCACCGTCGGCGGCGGCACGGTGGTAACCGGGCCGTCGGCAATCTTGGCGAGGCCCTCCTCGGTATCGCAGGCAACTTGGCCTTCACACTCGATGTCCGCGGTGGCAATGGTGACGGTGGCGAAACCAGCCAGTACGGCGAACACCGAGGCCAGTACGAACGTTCGGCGACGACTTTGCAACGCAGCCTTCGTACGTGGTGGACGCTCGCCGCGCATCCACTCGCCCAGACGTCCCTGCCGGACTGGCAGTTCGACGAGGCGGTAGCTGAGTTCGGTGATCGGCAATGCGATCAGCAGCGCCGTCAGGAACTGCCGCACCGTCAGCTGCTCGCCAGGCTCGCGGATGATCTGGTAGATCGGCCAGTGATACAGGTACAGGCCGTAGCTGCGGGTGCCCACCCAGTGCAGCGGGCGGATGCCCAACAGACGGCCGATGTATGCACGGCGGTGGGTGGCCGCGGCGATGATCGCAATCGTGCACAGCCCGGTCAGCAGGAAGCCGCCCCGGAACAGCCACGGGTCGTACTCGTTGGTGAGCGAGTCGACCAGTTCCAGCCCGTTCATCAACAGCGCAAGACCGATGAGACCGAGCAGACCGATCACATCGATCCGGCGGCCTCGTGTGCGCAGGGGCCCGCGCATGATGGCCACCGGCCGCCACATCAATGCGAAAGCGGCGCCCAACATCAGCCCGCTGGCGCGGGTGATGGTGCTCAGGTAGAGCACCTCGTTGACGTTGAGGCAGTGGCCGAACAGCGAGATGTAACCGTGGCTGTCACCAGCACCACATGAGGCCGCGTTGGTGACGGAATCGGCGCCGATGAAAACCGTGCCACCGATGTAGAGGGCCGCCATCGTCAGCGAGATGAACACGCTGGCCGACAGCAGCCACAGCGCGACCCGTGGCAACTTGTCGCCTCCCTTGCGCAGCAGCACCACCATCACCAGCGGCCATAAAAGGTAGAACTGCTCCTCGACCGCAAGCGACCACAGATGGCGTAGGGGGGCGAAACTGGTAGCCGCGGTGTAGCCCTGCCCGACCCAGATCTGATACCAGTTGCTGATGTAGAAGGTGCCGCCCAACAGGTCGCCGCGGGCCTGCCCCATTGGCCGCGGGTTCCAGAACGACATGTAGATCGCCAGCGCGCCCATCATCACGAACAGTGCTGGCAGCAGCCGTCTCGCACGCCGCAACCAGAACTGACCGAGCCGCACCGTGCCCGTGCGCTCCTTCTCGGAGAGCAACAACAGTGTGATCAGGTAGCCGGAGATGACGAAGAAGACTTCGACGCCCAGGAACCCACCACTGAGCCACTCGTGATTGGCGTGGTACACGAGCACCGCCGTGACAGCAATTGCGCGCAAACCGTCGAGACCCGGAAGATACGGGACTCGGCTGATCTGGTTGCGGAACGCTGGGTGGGTCAGCGGCTCGGCAACAGCAACGGTGGCGGTAGAGGCAGCCATTCGAACGTCCAGTATCGCCTACCGTTGCCGCTGCGAGCGGTCATAGCACCAACGTGTTGGTCAGAGCTGAAGGCTCTTGACTTCCAGGAACTCTTCGAGGCCGAAGGTGCCCGCTTCGCGGCCGAGACCGCTCTGCTTGTACCCACCGAACGGCGCCATCACATTGAAGGCGCCACCGTTGACTTCCACCTGGCCGGCGCGGATCTTGCGGGCGACGGCCTTGGCGTGGTCGGGCTCACCCCACACCCCACCGGCGAGGCCGTAGATGGTGTCGTTGGCGATCTCGATGGCTTCTTCTTCCGTGTCGTACGGAATGATCGACAGCACGGGCCCGAAGATCTCCTCACGGGCAATCGTCATGTCGCGCGTGACGTTGGTGAACACGGTGGGGGCCACGTAGTAGCCAGTCTCCAAGCCCTCCGGTGCCTCGACGCCGCCGGTGAGCAGGGTTGCGCCCTCGTCGATGCCCTTCTGAATGAAGCCACGTACGCGCTCTTGCTGCGCGGCCGAGACCAGCGGCCCGATACGACTGCTCGAGTCGAACGGGTTGCCGGGGGTGAACGCCGCAGCCGTGGCGGCAGCGATACCTTCCACCTCAGCAAGACGATCGCGCGGCACGAGCATGCGGGTGAGCGCCGTACAGGTCTGGCCGCTGTTGAGGAAGCACTTGCCCACACCGTCGGCGACGGCCTTGGCGAAATCGGCGTCGGGCAGCAGCACGTTGGCGCTTTTGCCGCCAAGCTCCAGCGACACCTTCTTGACGGTCTGGCTGGCCACTTCTGCCACGCGTTTGCCGGCGCGAGTGCTGCCGGTGAAGCTGACCATGTCGACGTCGGGGTGCGCCGAGATGGCTTCACCGACGACCGGGCCAACGCCCGTCACCAAGTTGAACACACCCGCCGGAAGGCCGGCTTCGGCGATGACTTCGGCCAGGATGAAGGCGTTGATGGGTGCGACTTCCGACGGCTTGAGCACGACGGTGTTGCCGGCGGCCATGGCAGGTGCGATCTTGAGTGCGATCTGGTGCAGCGGGTAGTTCCAGGGGGTGATGCAACCAACGACGCCGATGGCCTCACGGACGACCAGCGAGTTGCCGACCTGCTTCTCGAACTCATAGCTGCCCAGCAACCCGGCGGCGATGGCAAAGTTGGCCTTCGGCAAGCCAGCCTGGATCATGTTGCTGAGGAACAGCGGCATGCCGACTTCCTTGGCGATGGTGGAAGCAATCTCGTCGGTGCGGGCCTCGAGGCCGGCATGGATCTTCATCAGGTAGGCGGCGCGCTCTTCCTTGGGCAGCGTGCTCCACGCCGGGAAGGCAGCCTTGGCTGCGGCAACGGCTGCGTCGACATCGGCGGCAGTTCCTTCTGGGATGGTAGCAATCACTTCTTCGGTGGCCGAATCGGTGACCGACAGCGTGTCGGTGCCGAAGGAGGGCACCCACTGGCCATTGATGTACAACTTCTCGTATGCAGTCATGTCACGACCATACGCCGTGTCAGGCGCTGGGGCGAAGGCCGAGGTTGCGGAAGATCTCTCGCGTGGCCCAGCTGCGATTCAGCGCATAGAAGTGCAGGCCCGGCGCGCCGACCTCCATGAGGCGCGCACACAGTTCGGTGGCCAACGCAACACCGACCCGTTCGGCTTCGTCGAGGTCGTCGCCAGCCTTCTCCATTGCCTCGATCACCCAGCCGGGAACCTCGGCGCCGCTCATGTGTGCCATGCGCGTGATCTGGCCGAGGTTACTGATGGGCATGATGCCCGGCAACACCGGCTTGGTCACGCTCAAGGCGGCCAGCTCGTCGACCATCATCGAGTAGTGATCGATGTCGAAGAAGAACTGGGTGATGGCAAAGTCGGCCGCAGCCAGCTTGTCCGCCAAGTGCTGACGGTCGGTGGCGCGGTCCGGCGAGCGTGGGTGCAGCTCGGGATGTGCGGCGACGCCGACGGAGAAGCCACCGAACTCGCGGACGTCGTCCACCAGCTCCATGCTGAAGCGGTAATCGCTGGGGACAGCCTGTTCGCCAGCAGCGCCAGACGGCGGGTCGCCACCGAGGGCAAGGATGTTCTCCACGCCATCCGCCCGATAGTCGGTGAGGATGGCGCGAATGTCGTCGCGGGTGTGACCTGCACAGGTGAGGTGCGCCATCGGCGAGATTTCAGTTTGCCGTTTGACCCAGCTGACCAGGTCGGCAGTGCGAGTTCGAGTGCTTCCACCAGCGCCGTAGGTGACGCTCAGGAAGTCGGGCGCGAGGTGCTCCAGCTCGGAGATGGTGCGGCCGAGGCTGAGCCACCCGGCCTCGTGCTTCGGTGGGAAGAACTCGACGGAGTAGGTGGGCCCGGCCGCAAGAAGGTCGGAGATACGAGCCATTTGTGACAGCTTTGCGCAGATGGTGCCTCCAAGCGTGGCACGCTTACGAAATCTCAAGGGGGTGGGGCAATGACCGACTATGTAGCCGGGTGGTACAACGATCCGTACGGCAGGTTCCAGCAGCGATATTGGGACGGCGAGCAATGGACGGACCGGGTCGCGACCAACGGTGTCGCCCAGGTCGACCCGATGGGCGCCAGCACCGTCATCCCCTTTGCGACTCCGCCGACTGCGTACACGACCCCAACTGACCCAACTGCTGCCGGCTTCGCGACTTCGCCTGCTGCGCCTTCCCCGGCGGGCAAGCTGACGACGTTCCTCGACGGGCTCGGCCCAGACGCGAAGGAGCGACCACGGCCAGGCCTGCGCGCCGCGATGGCCGGGCTCGGTGGCGTCATCATCGCCATCGGCATGCTGATCGCGGTCGTCGGCGACGAGCCGAACCGCGGCAAGTTCATCGGGGTGTCGCTGGTGTTGTTGGTTGCCGGCTGGGCGTTGCGTACCTTCGTGAAGCTGGAGGAGGCGAAGGCCGCCGCCGTGGGTCTTGCGGTGGTGGCCATTCCTTTCTTCGCCGGGGCGGTCACCGTGTCCAACAACCAGGGTGACTTCCTGACCGGATTGCTGGCGGCAGTGCTGTTCATCGCTGCGTGGGCATTGCCTGGCTTCAAGAGCCGCAACCTGCTGTTGGGTCTGGGGGCGCTGGCTGTCGTCGCCGCGTTCGGCACACTCAGCGCCTACGACAGGGGCGACACGGCGAAGTGCGATCAGTACCTCGACACAGGCGAGTTCGACCGCTTCGAAGCCGAGTGCCAGGACTACTCCGACGACGTCGGCGGGTCCGGCTTCCTGCCCGTGGACGTGACCGACAACTTGGGCACACAGGGCATCGTCTACCTCATCGGCGCCGGCACGTTCCTGGGGCTCACGTGGTGGCTCGATCGGCGCGGCTATCGCGGCACTGCCACCGGTCTCTGCGCGGCGGGGTTGACCTCTGCGCTGGTTGGCACCCTGCTGCTGGCCAACGAGTTCGGCGACACGACGGGCCCCCTGCTCATCCTGGTCGTCGGTCTGTTGATCTGCATCGTCGGCAGCCATGGTGAACGACGAGCAACCACCTGGTTGGGTGCAGCCCTTGCCGCCATTGGACTGGTGACGCTGGTTGGCATTCAAATGGAGCCGAATTCGACGGCAGCGAGCGGCGCCGTGGCCATCATCTCAGGCCTCCTTTTGGTCGCCATCGCCGCCGCGTCCGCGCCCATCCGGGCCGCCATCCGCAAGCAACGGTCAAACAACGACGATGGCAGCAACAACGACGATGGCAGCAACAACGACCGCCAGCCCTCCCCCTTCGCCCCACCCGCGCCGTAACC
>Ga0163144_10011600_pt1 | contig 18626 bp, 28 predicted proteins | sample OliLak19BULKMAT1_FD_123175 | JGI IMG/M metagenome (GOLD analysis project Ga0163144, IMG submission 123175) | Freshwater microbial mat bacterial communities from Lake Vanda, McMurdo Dry Valleys, Antarctica - Oligotrophic Lake LV.19.BULKMAT1 | ecosystem: Environmental > Aquatic > Freshwater >... | reverse complement strand
CTAATGCAAAAACTGGTGGCAAGATGGCAGCAGAGACAGAGACGTATATTCGCAAGGTTTGGATTAAGACAGAGACAGCAAACACAAGTGTAAAGGAAGTAAAATGATTAGACTAATTATCGTCGCGGCTATCGCACTAACGACAACATCGGCACAGGCCAAAGTATTGGAAATTAATCCAGAACGTGCGGTTTACATCAGCGGTCCTATCGGCGGCAACTCATTCGATATCGCAAACAAGATTGAAGCTCTGGCCCTAACCCCCGATCCAGTATATCTAATTATCAACTCCCCCGGCGGAGAAGTGACATTAGGATACTTGATTATCAACTCGATGAATTTGGCCAAGGAGCGCGGCGTAGAGTTTAGATGCTACGTCCCACAGATTGCCGCTAGTATGGCTTTTCAGATCTTTGCAAATTGCGACAAGCGCCACGCACTGCCCGGAGCCTATTTACTTTTTCACCCAGTTCGCGTCCAAGCAGAACTTACATTAACCCCAGCACTAACAAGACAGATCTACTTAGAGCTTCGGATGATCGAGAGACGAATGACAGCCGAGTTATTGTCTGTGATGAATGTAGAGCATAAATTTTTTAACTACCACTACATTGCAGAAACACTGTGGACGGCTAAACAGTTCATTGAACACGACCCCAAGTTTTTCACTATCGTAACGGACGCCAGCGGCTTACTCCTCGATTATCAGCAATTCGAGCTGCGGCAGCCGCGATTTGGCACAAAGGGTATCGGCAACAGGAACTACAAATTCATTTACGAAAGTCCGTACACATTAAATTTAATACGTCAATGATTGGAGACAGCATGAAAAAGCACAGAAAAGGTAAAGAAGCAACAGCGGCACGGCACGAAGCAAAGATCAAGCGACGAGAGAAACGCAAAGTCAAATTCAATGAAGCGTTGGTTAGCAAGATCAGGCCATTACTAATTCGTATGGAACAGATGAAAGCACAACTCAAATTCAATCAGAAGGAGGCAGTTAATGAGCCAGGGAAGGAAGGATGATCAAGGTAAGCCGGATCTCAGTCTAATACCACTAGTTGCGCTGATTAAAGAAGCCGAAGCGTTTGAAGTGGGTAAAGCCCGTTATGGTCGCTACAACTTCTATAAAGGTATGGAAGCGTCTCGAATCATGGCCGCATTACTGAGACATGCACACAAGTGGTTTGAAGGAGAAGAATGTGATCCAGACGGACAACATCATTTAGGCTCGGTGAGAGCTTGTGCGGCAATGCTACTGAAGACACAGGAGCTAGGAACACTAATAGACGACCGTTATCAACCAGATCCGATAATTACAACTAGATTACCAGACGGCATAACTATTGAGTGGGGAGCATTCAATGAATCTAAGAACAATACTTGAAGCTGGACACAAAGCACAAAGCGAAGCTAAAGCTGCGAAAGAAGTCGAAAAGCGTGGCAAGCTAAGAGTTGGTAGTGCTGGCGCTGTTTGTAGTGATGGCGAGATCAGAGGTACTTGTCATCGGGTTGCTTTGTTGAGGAAGTTGGGCATCGAAGAAACTCCAGGACTTCACACGAGAATAATGTGGGGAATAGGAGAGGTGTCGGAAATAAATGCCGAGCGCGTTCTCACTGCGGCGGGACTAACTGTGGACATGCAGCAATCTCTCAAGCTACCAGTCGGCGACGAGTTTGTTCATGGTACTCCAGATGTAATCACCGAGATTGAAGGACAGAAGTACGGTATAGAGCTTAAATCTATATTCTCTTACAACACAGCGGCTCTTGTATATCTGGACCGCAAACCAAAGAACGAGAATCTGATACAGGCCCTAACTTATGGAATGGCTGCAAATCTTCCTTGGATGTTGGTTTACACCAATCCTAATTATTTCAGTGTTCCGTTTTACGACAAGAAGAAAACCCAGCTCAAATCACTGATACCGTTTTATGCGATCTTCTATACCAAGTGGGTTAATGATGTTGCGTATTACCGGCACGAAGATGAGCCTGAGTGGACTGAGACGTTCATTACTAAGGACGGGATTCAGGATTACTTCTTGATGGTTTCGGAGATGGAACAGAAGAAGGAGTTAGGACCAAGGTATGTTGATTCTTACGTCAACGGCGATCCGAGTAAGTGGGGAGATGCTTGTAAATTCTGTCCCTTCTCTGCCGCTTGTAATGACTGGGACAACAATAAGAATTTTGATGATTGGATCGACAATTGTAAATCAGTAGTTTCGGAATAAACTTATTACGTCAATGAAAGGACCGTATGAGTATTTTAGACAGACTAAAGGCCCAAAACACACAGGAAGGCAAAAAGCTTTTCGGCGTTGTTGCAGGGCCAAGGCTAGGAGGCAAGTCCACACTAGCGGGAACACTTCCAGGCAAAACACTAATGCTGCAAGTCGCAGTACTAGAATCAGGAAGTAAATCAGCACAGGTATTGTCCTCGTCACTCGGCAATCAATTGGATGTCCTCAGTTTCTCCTCGATGGAAGAACTGACTGCGATCACCAAGGATCTTGCTACGGATACGACCTACGACAATGTGTATTTGGACGGCTTGTCAGCTCTAAGTGACATCAAATTGCGAGAGCCGCGAATCCAAGCACTAATCAAAAAAGATGTTTGGTCCGGTTACAGAGAATTGGGCGAAGACATCACAACGGTACTACTGAAACTCAAAGCACTAACCTACCCAACCGAGGCCAAGAAGCCAAAGAACGTGATGGTAACGTGCGCACTAACGATCAAGACCGGACCTAACGGTGATGTAATTGACGTGGAGCTACAAGCCAAGGGCCGCGTAGCAATTTCCGAAGTTACCAAGCTGGGCGAGTTTGTAGTGACAGTTCTTTCGCCAGAAAAAACAGAGACCGGCAGCACAGGACACCGAATGCTAACAAAATCCGTTGGTAGCTGGCCCGGTAGAGCAGACGGCGTATTAGATCAAGAAAACCCAGGGATGATAGCTCCTGCCAATCTCGGCGAGTTATTCAAACTGATCAACAAGGAGAAGTAATTTATGGCGTCCAAGTTATTTAAGCAACTTGCACAAGCATCACAAGAGACTAAGGCACTAGACAAGATTCTGTCTGGCGGTACTTGGTTAACAGAAGGAACTCATGTCGTTTCAATCACTGCGGTTGACTCTACTGAGATCGACAATGAGAAAGGTGGCCGAATCAAAGTCACCTACGAATCCGGCGGCAAAAACAAGGACGACAATATGTTCTTGTACAACCGAGAGGGCAATGATTGGGCTATAGGTGTTCGTAAATTTTGGGCAGCCCTTATTCCAAGCCCGATTGCACTAGGTAAATTCATGGCGTCTCTTGAGAAAGATGACCAAGCATTTGAGTTGTTCACTGGCATGAAAGCACAGATCACTCTCAAATACGGCAAAGGCTTTCGAGTTAGTTCAAGAGAAGGCGCTTACGTTTGTATTGACGAGCTAGGTGTACAAGTTGGCGAACCGGCAGAAGATCTGGAAACAGCCAGAGAGAACGGTAAAGCAGCAGGCGGCAGTCCTTCTTTCCTGAAAGTGTATGACATGAAGGCCACTAATGCAGAGGAGAATATAGCGATTCTCGATAAGGCTATCGCAGCAAAAGCGAAGTCTGGCGTTAGCAGCGTTTTTAGTGTTGGTAAAAGTATTTAAAACAAGTGTGGTTGGCAAGCGCCTGACGGGAGGCCAAGACTCCACCTTATTTGTGTCGCAAGCTTCGGCGAGACGCAATGACAGGTAGGCCGATAACGGAGCTGCGGGGTAGCGCCCGTCATCACATATCGTCGGGAAAGCCTAAGACAGTTCGACGGAAAAGTACAGTTAGGCAGTCCTGAGTAAGACTTAAAACTGCTCACCTCCCACAGCACTAATGCTTGTGGGTTTTTTATTGGAATAATTATGCAACCAACAACGATCACACAAGACATTGAAAACGAATTCGACAAGTTCCAGCCAGACTATCACTGGATAAAGGAGCAAATCGAAAAGCTCAAACAGTTTTGTGACCAACAAATACAACAGCGCCCTTAGGAAACTAAGGGCTTTTTTGTGGGAGAAATATGAAGACGTGTAGCAAATGTAAAGTAGATAAGGAGGTGGGGGAGTTTAGTAAGGATAAGGCCAAGAAGGGCGGATTGTGTAGTAGCTGCAAGGCGTGCAAAAAGGAGTATGACAAGAAGTACAAACAGTCTGCCGAGTACAAGGCGTCCCAACAGAAGCGCCAACAGTCTGCCGAGTACAAGGCGTCCCAGCAGAAGTATCAACAGTCCGCCGAGCGCAAGGCATCCCTCAAGAAGTATCAACAGTCCGACGAGGGCAAGGCGTACATAAAACAACACAAGGCAAACAACCCACTATTTAAGTTGAGTTGTAATCTACGCGGGTTAATAGGCAGCTCACTAAAAAACAAAGGCTACCGTAAAAACACCAAAACACAACTATTACTCGGTGCTGATTTCGCCACGGTTAGTCAGCACTTAATAAACTCCGCCATTCGTAACTACGGGGCCTATTACCCTGACCGCGACTATCACATTGACCATATTATACCGTGTGTCTCAGCCAAGACCGAATCTGAGCTAATTGCATTACAGCACTATACTAATCTTCAGTACCTATATCCGGAAGATAATCTAAGTAAGAATGCCAAGTTAGATTGGAAATTACAGGCATAGTTACACAACACAGCCCTCAGGCAACGTATGCCTGGGGGCATCTTTTTACCCACAATAAAAATGCTCGGAGTCTTAATGCGCTACCTACTCAAAACACAAAACTTCAAACCGCGCACTCCTTCTGCGATATTAACTAATGCCACAAAAGCCGATCTTGAGAAGTGGTTGCCCGAGACACTAGCCGGAACTCTAATGGCTACAGACTGTGAAACCAACGGAGTCGAGGCACACTACCCAGAGTGTTACATTGTGGGTATTGGTCTAGCCAATAACGATATCTGTATTTACATCGACATAAAAACTATCACTAAAGAAGCCAAGCAATATCTCAGGGCTTTTTTGAAGTCTATAAAACTAACGGCCTTTAACGCCCTTTTTGACGCCTCGTGGCTACAGCGGTTCTGCGAGGCGGAATTAGATTTTATCAGCGATACATATGCCATCTTCAAAAACCTCAGTAGTGAGGGATGGCCGGGACAACGCTGGAACTTGGAAGCTCTACAGCTCGAAGTACTAGGCTGGCCCGAAACTAATAAAACAGCACTCGAATCGGCACTACAAGAACGAGGGCTGGGCAAGGCTGACATGTGGCAGTTGGACGCCGATATCCTCGGACCTTATTGTGCCAGTGACACAGACGCTGCATGGCAAGCTTGGATTCATTTTGAACAACTTTGCAAGGATAAATATCCACACTACCTTGACTATCATCAACGTCTATTTATGAATGAGGTACAGCTTTTAATCGAACAACAATTCAGAGGCATTAAACCTGATTTAGTTTTGCTTGAGACCTGCCGCGCTAATAACGAAGAGCGCATAAATCTCTCCATGCAATCCTTCCTCACAAATCCTCTAGTGGCCCCCCACCTTGCATCCTATAACAGGAGTGTCATGGACGTATGGAAAGCGTCGGAGCCCGCCCCCTTCAACAAGGACGGCGTAACGGTCAGCAAGAGATGGGAAGCTTGGAGGGATAAGGAAGCAACGTATCTGGATAAGAAGGGATTTAATCCTAACAGTAAGCAGCAATTATCTTGGTTGTTTTATGACAAGCTCGGCAACAAGTCACACAAGAAGACTGAGACAGGACGTAATGTTGTTGATCGTAACGTACTGCCATCATTCGGAGCGCCAGGTAAGTTGTTAACTGAGTATAACGTCTACCTTAAGAGAAGGGGTTATATATCGAGAACACAAGAGAAGGCAGCGCGAGACGGTATTATTCATCCGCAGTTCAATTCCGTTGGAACCGTTACGACAAGACTCGGCGGCAGCGGAGGACTAAACCTACAGCAAGTGCCCAAGACACAAGAGTACTTACAGTCGTTGTGTGCAAGACCTGGATTTAAGTTGGTACAAGCCGATGCAGTAGCTTTAGAGCCTGTGATCTTAGCCGAATTCTCTAGGGACAAAACGCTATGGAGTATCTACGGACCAGAGGCAAAAACCAACGACATCTATTTATTTATTGCAGCCAAGTTGCCGGGGCTAAGAGAAGAAGTAATCAAATATTACGATCCAGACAACCCGACAGAGGAAGGAATTGCATTAGCTAAAAAGCACTGCAAGTCTACAAGGCAGTTAGCAAAATTAGTTCACCTCAGTAGTGCATACGGAGCTGGCGCAAAGAAGATCTACGAAACACTAACACTGGCAGGAATAACAATAACACTTCGAGAGGTTTACAAAATCCACGAAGCATATTGGAAACTATTCACGGGCGTAAAGAAGTTTGGTGAGGATCTTACCAGGATGTGGGAACGAGACAAGTGGATACCTAGTATCTTGGGCACACCAATCGTGATTGCGGATAGCTTGATCAAAGACATCACAAATAGGGTGATACAAACGAATGGCCACTTGGTGCTTCAGTTGTGGCTGTATCGTGTCAACCAGTTAAGGAGGCAACGCGGTATCGAAGCCTATAGCTGGATATGTGATTTTCATGACGAACTAATTTTCGAGGTGAGGGAAGATCAGACAGAACTCATGGCACAGGCAATATCAGATGCACTCGACCTAACCAACGAAGAACTGGGTATGGACATAAAGATAAAAGGTCCGCCAATGATCGTAAACAATTTAGCCGAGATAAAACTCGGAGGATAACAACAATGAGTACTTTTATTGAATCGGCTACAGACCTCGCAAGGAAAGCTACAGAGGGAAAGGATACCGAAATAAGGAAGCAGCTCTCTTGGCTACTGTCTAGAGGGCTACTAGAGGTGCGAGAAAAAGAAGGCAAATTTCTGCGTATGGAGAACTCGGGACAACTCGTGTACCAACAAGAGATAGAACTAAAGCTAAAAGATGCGGAATACATTGAAAAGCTTGAGGCCGAGTTAGTGGAACTGCGTAAATTTAAACAACGTATACAATCAGCGATCAAGGACTAACACAAATGAAATTCATCAAACTCGGGGCCGTCCTAACTTGGGCGGCCTGTATTATTTCTGGTCTAGGCTTTGTCACAATGTTTATGCCATGGCTTTTGGTGTTCGTATTACCCATAGCTATCTTCTCTCTTAAAGGAATTAACCGTGAACACAACGAAGATGTGGATTGAGGTTAGATCAGGACTGCGCCGTAGCGGCCAACCTAAACTCGTACCGCTACAAGATGCACACTTGTTCCGTGGGTTCCGCTCTGTTTTTGGATTTCCTCAGCAAGTCGCAGAAATTATACAAATACAAGGCGGCACACAAGGACTACGCGGATTTGATGTCTATTGCGACACAATTTTTATGGACTTTGACAAGGGCGATCCTGTCGAATTTAAGGCGTTGTTGAGAAGTGAAGGTATTGCTCATCAGGAGTTCTTTAGCGGAGGACGCAGTACACATCTGCATATCCCACTAGCTGAGCCTATATGTGGGCCTTGGGTTCCTAATGCAGTTAAGCAGTGGACCAAGCAACACGCACCAGACGCTGACGTTAGCTTCCTTAATCCGAGCGGTATGTACCGATTAGCCGGGACGTTTCACTCCAAGTATCCGGGGCAGTGCAAAGCGTTGCTATATGAACAAGACGGACAAAGGATATCTCTGCAAGAACCCCAAACTAAATCTTACATGGCCATTGTTAGGGACGAAGAAGTTAGTGAGGAGATTCTTTATGCAGAGCTAATGAGCAAGAAGGGAGCCGGAGGACGCAGCACTCAGATATGGAAGATAGCAACTATAGCTGGGCAGTTGGGCAAAAGTGAGGAGGAAGCAATGGAACTACTTCATTTTTGGAATAGCCACAATGCGCTACCGCCACACAACGAGGATGTTTTGGTTACTCAATTAAACAGTGCTTACAGAAGACTGAGGAGAATGGGATGAATGTTATTGAGTGGCCTAAAGGACTCCAGCCCACATACGCTGCAATAAAGAAGCACAAAGATATTATTCTAGGCGGCACGGTACTAGCAATAGATCCTAGCTCCGGCAGTGCCAATTCAATGCCAGGCTTCTCGATCTGGACAGAAGCTGAGCTAGTACTAAGCGGCACGATCAAGATTGATTCTAAAAAAGTTATCTATCACAGACTCACAGATCTCTACTTCAAAATATTTGAACTAACTGAAGTACGTCCAGATGTGTTGGTAATTGAAAGCGTCAACAAGATGCAAGCACACGGTTTTTTGATGTGGGCAGTAGGAGTTTCTATTGCAGCAGCAGCAGCCCCGGTGTCGATAGAAATTCATAACTGTTTGTGGAAAGCTGTAGCGAAAGCAACACCGAGCTACAAAAAATCCGATGCAGCAGACGCCGAAATGATGGGGCGAGCTGTCATTCTGTTAGCAAAAAAGGAGAGGGATAAAAATGTCAATTCTGAACTACTTCCCGGCGGGACTGTCGCCTAGACCGATTCAACGCGACGTACTACTTGCCATCGAAGCGGGCTGGTCTCAGCACGACGTGTTCTGTCTTACGCTACCGACCGCTGTTGGCAAAACAGAGATAGCTTACACAATAGCCCGCTGGCAAGAGAGTAAGAAGAAGCAGACCAGGATTCTTTGTCCCACTAACCTACTCGTTTCACAAGGCATCGAGCGGTATCCAGAAATAAGACCTATGTGGAAAAAATCACATTACGGCTGTGCCGATACCACTTGTGAAGGGATGGAAAAAGGACATGCCAAGGACTGCCCCTACAAAGAAGCCCTAAAGAAAGCAGAAGAATCCTCGGTCCTGATGACGAATTACTACGTCTACTTGAATCAGTCGCTGCACGCTGAAACAGTAATTTTCGACGAGTCTCACCAACTCGTTAATCTTGTAGAGAGTATGGCAAATATTAAACTCTATCATAGTAAATATAAATTTCCTCTCAACATGAAGACAACTGCTGACGTGGTTGCCTGGGGTCAAAAGTTACTCAAGGACGGCGCAGAAGACGAGAGATTGGAGCAGATCGTAGACAATATATCTAGGGTGCGCGACGGATCAACCGTCCACTACGATACAGAGACTAACAGAGGCAAGAAGGAGAAGACCCTAAGAGTTCAAGGTAATCCTCTGACTATGGGTAAGTTTCTTTTATGGCCCCGCAAGACGGTTTCAAAAATAGTAATGCTATCAGCGACAACGGGTGAGCAAGATCTTCGTGCGCTGGGACTGGATAATAGGCGTGTATTTTATGCAGCCGCAGCCAGCCCCATACCGCCGGAGAATAGGCCGTTTATATTTCAACCTCGGTACAACATGTCTTTCGCCTATATCGATAAGGCAATGCCGCTGTTTGTAAAATGTATTGAGGAGACAATGTGCAAACACCCAGAGAAAGGATTGATACATTTACCGTATGCCCTGGCGGAACGCTTATCCGGTTTAATGTGTCACCCAAGGCTTATGTTTCACGATAACAAAAATAAGAAGGAAGTCCTGGAAAGGTTCAAACTAATGCCTCCAGAAAGCGGGGCCGTACTTGTTGCCTCTGCAATGTTTGAAGGTATTGACTTAGCAGAGGACCAGGCACGGTGGCAGATTATCGGGAAAGTGCCTTACGAGTCTTTGGCCGATCCACACATTAAGGAACGAGCTGCGAGGGATAGCGTCTGGTACGCCTGGACTACGATTAAACGTATCGTACAGGGTGCCGGTAGAATAGTTAGGTCTCCTACAGATGTAGGCACCACATATATATTCGACAGTAATTTCAAGCGTCTATATGACGAGGATCTTAGACGAAAGGTGCCGCTTTTCCCTAAGTTCTTCGTCGCCGCAATAAAATTAATACGCTAGATAACAAGTATAATAGGAGGATATTAATCCATGGCAAGACCAAGACTATTGACAGACGACGAGGTTGCCGAGCTGGTAGCGCGCAAAGAAGCTGGCGCAACATACAAAGCACTCGTTGCATTTTATAAGAAAAAATCAGGACGTGTTGTTAGCGAAGAAGTTATCCGTAACAACATTCGCACATACGGCAAGACTATGAGGAAAGTACGCAAAGACAATCCTCGTATACTTTTCCTGGACATCGAAACAGCTCCTATGCTCGGTTTCGTGTGGGGGCTGTGGGACAACAATGTTGCTCTCAACCAACTACACAAGGACTGGCACCTTTTGTCTTGGGCCGCAAAATGGCAAGGCTCCAAGGAGATTCTGTATCAGGACCAAAGCTCCCTAGACAATATCGAAAACGACGAGGAGCTATGTAAAGGTATGTGGGCGCTGATGGACGAGGCGGATATTCTCGTTACTCAGAACGGCAAAAAGTTTGACATCAAGAAACTCAATGCCAGGTTCCTTCATTGGGGGCTACCACCTCCATCGTCCTATAGACAAATTGATACCTTCGAGATCGCCAAACGCAAGTTTGCATTTACGTCCAATAAACTGGAGTACATGGCAGCCAAGTTTACAGCGACTAAGAAAATGACGCAGCGCAAGTTCTCGGGATTTGATCTGTGGAAGGAATGTCTTGCTGGCAATCCCAAGGCTTGGGCCGAGATGCGAAAATACAACAGACAGGACATTGTTACACTCGAAGCCCTATACAAGCGCCTAGCTCCGTGGAACAGCGATATTCAGTTCAACGTCTATGCAGATAAGCCGGATAATTCGTGTAATTGTGGAGCCAACAAATGGACTGCATCTGGCTTCCATTATAGTAATCGCGGTAAATATAAACGTCACAAGTGCAACGCTTGTGGAGCTGAGAGACATGACACAGAGAACCTGCTTGATAAAGACCTTCGCAAAAATCTGAGGAAAAGAATATGACACAAGAGCTTGTAAAACAATTATTTGATTATGACCCAGCTGGATATTTGGTCTGGAGAGATACTCCTAGCAAGAGACCGCTCAAAGGGAAATTTGTTGGCTGTGTCGGGACACGCTACCGCCAGACGCGCGTAGGCGGCAAGAATTATCTAGTTCACCGATTGATATATCTATGGCACCAAGGAATTCTGCCGAAGCTGATTGACCACATAAATCGCAATAAAACTGACAACAGAATAGAGAATCTGAGAGCGTCAACCATGAGCGAGAACAGCAGAAACAGAAAATCTTTATCAGGCAGCTCTTCCCAATTCCTTGGGGTATGGTGGGATACAAAACGAAACAAGTGGAAGGCTGCAATAAGGACAGACAAAGGGCGGTGTCCTAAGCATTTAGGTAGATTCGAGAGCGAAGAAGACGCAGCTATCGCCTATGACGTTGCATCTTTTATATATCACGGACAATTTGCCGCGCCTAGCATCCTTAATTACGAGGTGCTCTGAAGTGAAAGACAACATCATACCACTCAAAACAGGATATGAGCCCGTACAACCAATTGTCAAAATGTCAGACCTTCAAGAGTTGCAGTCACAACTGACATATATGGCAGACGAAATTGTACTTCTTAGTAAGACGTTACAGGCACTAACAACATATCTTAAATCGGCGAGACACAACAAATGATCACCACAATAAAGATCGTTGCAGTCGTTGTATTAATGATTGTTTGCTATGTCGGAGGTTATTACAGCAACAACAAACCGGCAGTCGTCGAAAAGCAGGCTGTGATTGTTGAGAAGGTCGTAACCAAAATTGTCACAGTAACAAAGGTGGCACCAGATGGAACAAAGACGGAGACAGTTACCGAGGACAAGATTGAAGACAAAACGGCTAAAGCTAAGGAAGCACAACCCGTACCTGTTAGCGCGCCGTATTTGCCGCAGTACAGTATTGGACTTGGATGGGACCCCCGACGATTCGGAGACGACGAGTATTCGCCTACTTCAATTGACCTCGGATACCGCGTGTTAGGCAATGCTTGGGTTGTGGCCGGGTACGACTGGAGCACTAAAGGAATAACAACAGGAGTACGAATTGATTTCTGAACCTATGCGTAAATTAAATTATGTCATATTAGAGCGCCTGAAGTACCACAGCCAGACCGGCATCGCAGGGAGCATTTTACTAAACATGAGAGGGGAAGCTCACCTGGCACAAATGGCGGACAGAGTAATTATCCAGCTCGTTACCGAAATAGCAGGACAGAAGGAACAACTATTTGAAGTGAGCTGGCCAGCGACTTGGTTAGATGCGGCGAAAGATAGGTGGTTAAGGGGGTGGCTGCGGAAGAGATTCCCCCCTAGCTTTAAATCATATCGTCTGGAAAAACACACCTTATTCCCTAGCATTAGTATCCCGAAACACGATTCAGTAATTAGAATAGAGCGATTTGAAAGAAGTTGGACCGAAGCTCTACAACCATTTAACGATTTAGATTAAAGGAAAACCAATGGAATATGAATACAGAAGCCACCCTAACAGAACACTTTGCGCCGTAATCAAGGAAGCAAGGAAATGCTGTGAAACACTAAACTTCAGCTATTTACCTGGATTACTTGAAGAGATTCAGACGCTAGGAAACCGCATGGAAGCAGGGCTGCATGACAAGGACGATGTTAGGCACTGGGAGAAAACCAAGGCCGCACTCAAAAAAGAACTGAACGAACTAAGTAAGCAGATCGAAGACAAGAAGGAAGTGCTACATGCTCCTGAAGCATAAGGACTGCATCGACGTAGCAATCAATGTACTTGGCAGCTTCTACATCAAAGAGAAGGAAGAATATTCTCTGCGGGTTGTGTGGGTAAGGACGTATAGAAATAAACCGCCAACATCCATGAACATCACACAGAGGATAAGAATCCACAAAAGTAAAATGGCCGACTGGCTACCTATCAACCAAGATTATCGCAGCCCCTTAACTGGGGTTTTTCATTGGAGCAAAAATGAAATTTGAACTTAGATGCACAGATGAAGCCGTCTCAGAGATTACATGCAAATTTGAAGAAGTGTCGCTGCCGGAAGTACTACAACACATTAGTAATTTTCTACAAGGCGCGGGCTTCATATTCGGCGAACGCTCGCTAGAACTTGTGGAGTGGGAGAACAACTAATGATTTTCGGAACACTATATTTTGATAGCCGTGTCAGAGACGACGAAATAGTACCTCTATTGGCGACACACGCAGCAGGCTTTACATCAGAACCCCCCACTGTAGGCGATCATTTCACTATGTTTGCTGAGCCTACGGATAAAATACAGCATGTGAGGTTTATTCGAACTACGAGAGTGATTCTTGTGGAGGGTAATCAATTTCACACAACCAACTCTATTTATAGATGGGAGGCTAAATGAGATACTGCGTAGTAGATCTAGAAATGAACCAGCCATCCGGCAGTATTATCGAGATAGGCGCTGTGTGTTGGGATGCGCGCCAGTCCAAAATGCTGTCTGCTTTTAGTACTCTCGTAACGCTATCTGACGGAGAGGTGCTAGACGATTTCATTACCAAGCTAACCGGAATTACCCCCCAAGATTTTGATTCACCTTGGGCAATGTCATTACCGGAAGCACTGACATCTCTACAGGATTGGGCAATCGAGGCAGGATGCTCTCGCTACATGGCTGCTTGGGGCAACGATTACTTCGACATCAAGCAAGCGTGTATTGCAACGGGCACCCCCCATCCTTGGAAGAATTATCTCAATATCAAAGAGATGGCTACGGTAATGAGGACACAGTTCAAAGGCAAGGCACGTGGGGGGCTTAAATCTGCACTTAATGCATTCGGCTTGGAATTTGTGGGCACTCAGCACCGCGCATTAGAAGATGCCAATAACACAGCACGGCTGCTCGGCGAACTGCTTAGAGGCACCAGGCTAATCAACGCAGTAAAGGAGGTTATTAAATGAAGCTAGAAGCAGGTAAATTTTACATAACCAGAGCTGGCGAGAAGGCAAAGATATACGAGATATACCAGTACAAGATTCACGGCGCGATCCTGGGCAGTACCGGTCATGGTTGGTGTCTTAGTCACTGGGCTCCTGACGGAGAATCTCAGGTGTTTGACGGTGAGGATATCGTTGGCGAATGGTACGACATACAGACCCGTAGGTTGTGGATTAATGTGTATCACAACCACGAAACAATATTTGATGACAAAGCAATGGCAGACAAAAATGCAGGCACTACGAGAGTGGCCTGTATAGCAACCGAGATAACTTTTAAGCAGGGCGACGGCCTGTAACTAACAACATTCAGTAACGTGCCGCTCCTTAATCGGGGGCGGCTTTTTTTATTTGGAGAAAACATGGAACTGACACAGGCATTGGTTAGGGAATTATTTGATTACGATCCTGAGGGATTTTTGGTTTGGAAAAATAATCACAGAAGTAACAAAGTAAAGGACAAAAGAGCGGGAACCCACGCAAGGGCAGGTTATGAAATTATCAGGATAAAAGGTGTCGGCTACCGCTCACACCGCCTTATATACCTATGGCACCACGGATATATGCCGCCGATCGTAGACCACTTTGACAGGGAGCCAGCCAATAACAAGATTAATAATTTACGCCCGGCCACGAAAGCACAAAACGCACAAAACAGCGAATCACGACGAGGTTCCTCGTCTCGGTACAAAGGAGTTTGTTTTGATAAGGCAGAGCAGAAGTGGTTGGCCGCCATCTGGACTCCGAACAAATATATAAACCTCGGCAGATTTATATACGAAGCGGACGCGGCAATGGCCTTCAATGAAGCAGCGCTAGAACTGCACGGGGAATTCGTCGTACTAAACGATAACCCCCTGAATCATATAGCGCTGGTAGATTCCCAGGACTTAAAATCCTTATCATCTACCAATGAAGGGATATATTACGTAGGTATTATAGGAAGTTAATGAAATTAGAAGTTGCAAATTTTAGCCTCTCTGGTAGATATTTCTACCTATCCCTCGGTGGTGAAACTGGTAGACACACAAGACTTAAAATCTTGGGCTTCCGAAAGGGGCGTGCCGATTCGATTTCGGCCCGAGGGACCACTATATGCCAGTAGTGGATATGACCATTTTTAGAGAGGCCAAAATTTGGCATAAAGAGTTTGCCCTGGTCCTAAGGCCGGGGACAACTCTAGCCGATGTATACAAGACCAAGATTAAACTGAAAGAGCTACGTGAGCGATACGAAAACAACCTTCTTTGTAAAAAAGCCAGGCAAGGTAAGAAGAACCTTTGCCCTGGTTCGCCGTGATGGCAACTTCAATATCACCCTAGACCTGCCCGAAATCGACATAATAAATAAGAACTACCGCGAGGGCAAACTAACCCGAGACGCCTCAATGGCGGAAATGCACCGAATAAAAGATCAACAAAAACAGATATATCTAAAACGTTCAGGTCTCGCAAATCCCCCCATCCCCGCACAAAATCTCCAACTACTAAATGAGTACTGGGATAAAAAATACAAACCAAAAAAGATAGTTGATCCGGCATCTGCCAGGAACAGATTGAACAGGGCCATTATGGCGCTGGGAGACTTATCTATTCTTACTGCCACCGAGCACGACATTCAAATGAAGCTCCGGGACGCAGAGGGTAATGTTCGAGATATAATAGCGGCGCTAAGTCAGTTGTTTAAATATCTAGGCCGGGACATTGTCTTACACAAGCCACACAAAAGACACAAAAAAGTAAAATACGCTTCCATGGAGGAATTTGAGTTATTGGCTCAACAAATACAGGATTCAACACTTAGGGACATTTGCTGGATAGCAATGGCAACCGGATGCAGAATAGGTGAGATATTTGCTCTAGATAAAGATCAGTTTGTAGATGGATGTTTAGTGGTGCCGGAACAGATACGTAGATCCGGGCTTCCGGCGGCTACTAAAAATAGACGAGTACGAGAGTTGGTTGTTCTGCAAGAAGGCATCCCCGCACTCGACCGCTGGCTCAAACTCAAAGCCTCCGAACGTATGAAACATCGCACAAAGCGTATTGCCGAGGAAGTTACCAAGGCATGTGTCAAGGCAGGTCTCAGCAAGAAACTCACAGCACACGACTTGCGCCACTCCTACGCGATCTACCTACTTAACTCCGGGGTTAGTATAGAGCACGTAGCGCAGTCGCTCGGAGACTCCATAACTGTAACTCAGGAATACTATACCGGCTTCTCTCTATCTAAGCCGGGGATCGAAGCAATCAAAACTAAGCTAACAAAAAATAACTAAACTTAGTACCCCTACCTGCCGATCCCTCCCTATTACTTTGGAGGTATCCATGTATCGTTTTGTAGTCTTATCGTTACTTATAGGATGTGGAGCTAACGAAAAAAAGCAAGCTCCTTCACAAGAGCCTGCCGAAATCCCCAATGAGCAATCAACTAACATGTCCCTCGCCGTGTCATCAAGCGACATCCCTGAATGTACAGACGCCAACAAGAATCAACTCATCTACGTTACCGATCTCAAGCAGTTCCAAACCTGCAACACTACCTGGGCAGAAATACAAATGCCCGCTGTAGGAGCGAGCAGTAAATACTCATGTTACGGCGATATAACGGCTGTGGGTATTAAGTATTATTACGAACTAACGGATATGCCGGGTGGGGATGTATATGCTGTTGGAAGTATTATTGACGCTGACCAGGAAGTGGCGTCTTCTCGATATCATCTGCGGGGCCATACACACGCTAAATATGGGGGGGTGGCTGTCGTTTATAACAAGAGAGAGTGGCATTTTAGATTTGACCGAGAAATTGCTACACTAGGCATTTCCTCCAGAACCGCAGATTTATTTGGAGATCTTGTAAAATACACACAGCCTGCAACAGAGTGTGTGCTTATAAAACCTTAAAGTATTTTGCCACACCTAACACCGTTCCCACAAAACCTACAAACCAAGAAATGCCGTGTAGCATTGTCAAATGCGCACGGAACTTGTTGACCATATCTTGTAGGCCGTCCGTTCTTTTTATGTGAACAGAAATATCCGCAGTGTTGATAGCCAGCGTCTTGTCGATGTTGTTACAATGAGCTGTCACGACATCTAATTTATCTTCGATACGGTCCATGCGGTCCTTGAGCCATTCCGACATTTCTGGTGTCATGGAGCACTCTCCTGCTCAATGATAGCTTTGTACTCCGGATCTTTCATCAGGAGGCCGTGTGTCATCGCAAAATTGGCACTACCCTTGTTGGCTGCGTCCGACAACACTTTTGCGTATTTGCCTAAGGCCCCCGGCCCCATATCCAACAGCTTTGCTGCCTTATCTGCGCCAACGGCGATAGCAGCATTGCCGCGCTCTTTTACGAGTTTTTCTACCATCATCATTGTTACTCCCTTAGCCACACCTTCGGGTCCGCCAGCCTGTGCTGCTCGATTTGCTAAGATGGAACTGCGTAGCCCCATGTCCGAGTTCTTAGACTGCCTAGCTACCGCTTTTTGCGCGATCTCGTCGCCGTCCTTAAACAGGCTGAATCTGTCCAAAAGACCAGAATATTCGTCAACATTTTGTGGGGTTTTTTGTCTGATTTGATCAGTGGAAAGATCTACCATATCGGCGCGAACTTTACGAAACGCTTCCTGTTGGGCGGGGGGTATGGCGTTTGTGGGGCTCTTAAAGTTAACGCGCTTGCTTAGGTCTGTGATTTCTTCTTGCGCCTGGCTTAGGGATCTGTTGGGTACGGTTGCCAGACTAGCAGCCGTATCTGCATACTGCTCCATAGCATCTTGCGCGGCTGGGTTGGTGGCTCCGGAAAATCCAACCAGTGCATCGCCTTTCTTGGCTAAGCGGCTTAAGTCTATATTAGCTCCTGCCTCTTCCGCCTCCTTGCGTATTTCTCCTATTCTAGTCCCGTCTCTTTTTAATACGGTTTCTAGATTATCTGCTATTTCGTCTGTACTCGAACCAAATTTTACGATGTCGCCGTCTAGCATCTCTCGCCCCAGCCTGTTAACAGCTCCTTTGTCTGCTAGTCGTTCTTGTTGCGATAAGATTGGATCTAGGGACTTAACCGCGCGCCTCTCTGCAAATTCGTCCAGCTTGCCCGCAGTCTTTCCTGCTGTACCCAGCCCAGAGACTAGTAGGTTTATAGCAGCAGAAATCCCGCCAGCATTTAGTGCCTCATTGAAAGAATCCTTCATTTCGTTAGCGCGAGTTGCTGCATCCGATGCAGACAATCCCGCATCCACTAATACCCGTTTCATAAAGCCCATACCAGCAGTAGCCGGGGCCATAAAACCTCCAGCTCCCTTTGCTACTGTAGAGCCTGTAGGATCTTTGACATGGCGTTCGGTGCTTGTCTTTTTCTGGGCTGCGATATTATCTTCGTAGTTACCAGGAGCTGCCATTGCACCTAACTTACGAGCACCCTCTGATAGTGGTATACCCTCCTTGAAGTCTTCCCAACGATCTACAATTTTACCTGGGGCTTCTGACGCTACGCTCTTTATCTCGTCCCATTGCTCAGAAAACGATTTTAATTTTGGTAGGTCTGCGTCGGGTATTTTCTGTGGTGCGTCAACATCAACTGTGTCGTCGAAATTAACCGCGGTAGTATCATCAAAACTAGGAACGTCTTGAATTTCGTCTGTGTCTTCAAATTTCGGGATAGTTGACATTGTTTAGTCCTCGTAACGAAGGAATTCTTTTGATTCATTGAATATTGCGGT